>Ga0114979_10001875_pt1 | contig 14188 bp, 12 predicted proteins | sample S_140625_EF_Meta_FD_87315 | JGI IMG/M metagenome (GOLD analysis project Ga0114979, IMG submission 87315) | Freshwater microbial communities from Lake Simoncouche, Canada to study carbon cycling - S_140625_EF_MetaG | ecosystem: Environmental > Aquatic > Freshwater > Lake | place: Lake... | reverse complement strand
TTGGATCTAAATTGATCTACACGCGATTTTATGTTCTTAGCCTTGGATCTAAATTGATCTACACGCGATTTTATGTTCTTAGCCTTGGATTTTATATTTTTCGCTTTTGATAAAGCATTACCCACTTTTGATTTTAACCTGGATTTGATCTTGGATTTAACCTTAGATGCAATCTTAGACTTTGCCCTTTCTATTAATTTTTGTTTCACCTTTTCGGCAGCCATTTTTATAGCCATCTTAGAACCCGCGGCGATTAAGCCCGCGGCTCCGCCAGTGGACGCAATTGCTGCAACTTTCGCGGCTACTCTTACTATTTTTATAATTTTTTTAAATCTTAGATCTCTTTCATCTACTAAATGATTATGTTCCATGGTAGTATTTATGTTATTGCATGTTACAGCAGATAACGATAAAAATAACCCATAAAACAAATATGAAAATCTCATTACGATATTATTATACACAATCCTTATATATTTTGTACGTCTTGAACATTAGGTGCGTAATTATGCCAAAAAATTGAAAGGCTTTTCTGGGAACTGAAGAATGATACACATGCACAGACAATCATGTCATTACCAAGCACAGAGTTCGGCGCAGTAAAGCGCGCCAAGACGGATATTCAGAAATATCTTCTGAACGTCAACCCCAAGAAGTCCACGGCTTTACGGGAAGCCGCATTGTCTTCTATTGCCAACGCAGATTCCCGCGCTGGAAGAAGCAGACGAGATTGGCGCAATGAGGTTTTAATTGCGTCAAACCAACAATTCAGCGGAGAATTCCATAAAGAGTCTGGTTGGATCTTCTTCAACTGGTATGTTCTCACACGGTCAGAACAGTGGGGAATTGATACTATGCCAGCGTGGGCGCGCAATGGAAAAGCTGAGCCAATCGCGGGGACGTTGATCGAAGGTAAGAGCTACACTATGGCTCTGAAAAGCCAACCAAGGTAATAAAAAAGAAAAAAGAAAAGAAAAAGAATTGTATCGCGCGAATTACAATGCAACCTTTTTCACTCGGTTATAACTTCGACTTAAAGTCTTATCCAAGGATACTTCGGCATATTCTCCAAATGTTCCCCCCATTCCTTATAATGCGGGTGCTTCTTCACAAAATGATCCTTATTAAACCCGACGCCGCAGGATGATCCCATGATTCCCTCGAATGTCATATCATGTGCCATCTTGGAATCTACGACCTTTCCGTCCGTAGCGCCAAATAATTCGCTCGTGTTTTTATGTTTGTTATCGATCACGTAGTAATCATGTCGACATATAGACACGTCGTTTTTCTCGTCCTTTTTTGCATACATATCGAAATGATCAGCCAGAATCACCTTGGCTATTTCCGCGTCGATTTTTCCATAATACTGTTTATTCAATAAATAATCCAATCTCACGCTTCGAGACCCACTCGACGTCGCTATATCTAACAAATCCTTATCTGTGGTTTCTTTTTCACGTAATTCAGCGTCAATTGCCGCATTCATTCCATAATAAATCCCATCCTTGGTTCTACGAATACTATGAACCTTCAATCCGATTTCAAAAAGCATAATCTCATTGGTTCGAATATTTCCAAGCTGCCAAGAGCAAGCATAATCGCCCGCGTTGCGTTTTAACATAATTCGGGTATAATCATCCAGCGTATTTCCATATTGCATAGCTTGGCGAATGCGGCAAAAAAACGGTGCTCCAAACTTGGGTTTATAGTTAATTGCTCCGATCGTCGTCTCGCAACCTACTATTCCCGACGAACAAACAAACCAATCGGATACGCTTGCTATTAAACCAGGAGACGTCTGCATAACAAAAGAGTGACCTTTGTTCGGATATACGCGCAAAACGATATTCGATAATTGACCGGATAACATATCGCAATGACTATTATGCGCCATTACGATTTTACCGTCCGCGGTCGCTGTTCCTGTGGCAATAAACGCACTGCATCGTTCGCGCTTAGGTCCGTCCTTGAAATGAGAATATAAACTCATGAATGCATTCCAAGATATCAATTCATTTGTCGATATTTCAACGCCCGCGGCTAAAGCCCCATCCGAAATCCCGCATAATTCTTGGAAAAACTCGGGAAAATGACGCCTTATTTGGGGTTTTATTAAACGATTACTCGTCTTTATATAATTCTCAAAACTCACTGGCGCGAACGACTTTTTCACCAAGAACGGGAGCACGGTTTTCAAACGCGCGAGTTCTTTATTAAGAAGCACTCCATGTGCAAAACCGCGTTCATAGGGCGCTCCTCGGATTTCGGCAATAATCCATCCCGCGCGTCTATCAATAATTTTACCTTGTATTTGATGATGCTTTCTTCGTTTTATTGTTTTACGTTTTTTATTAATAAATCGATTTTTTATAGTTTTCATGTATATATTATATCAAATAATATATAATTGCGCATTTACTTAACGTATTACCTAATTGGTAATGAATAAAAGAGAAACCAAAACAAACATAAGAACGAAAGGAAGAAGAACCAAGAACCAGGCAATACCAGGAGCTCCGGCGCGGCATATAAGATTCAAAATCCAAGTCCAGAACAAAATATAAACTGCCTTAATAACAAAAATAATAGCAGTGCTTGAAACGCTGCATGTGTAAGAACCAACGCAATAACTATTCACGTTTCCGATATTCTGATATAACATAACAATCAACGCTACCGCGGAAATGACTAAATAAACATAAGAGGGGGTGCATAAATTTCTCAATCCGGCTACTGCCATTTTAATATATTATTAATAGAAATTTATGCCATTGCTCTTACAGGTGGTCCCATATAAGGCGCTAAACTAGGACCATCCGAATTGCCTTGTCCCGTTAATTGATTATGGGCATGCATAGTTCCGCCCGCAGTTGAACCAAATGCAGTGACTTGATTCATTCCTGTTCTTGGTCCAAGAAAAATATCAGGAATTGCGTCCAGAGACGACCATCCTAATCCACCGCGCATTTTTCTATGCATTGACAGTTTCGATTTTTTATATCTTCTATTACTACGCCTAGTTTTTCTACGTATACCACCGGACATTTGAGGAATAAGACGAGAACTTGTAATATTTACAGCTGCTAACGGATCAACACCCAATTCGCCTGTGCTTGTATTAAATGGTATACCTCTTCCCGCATTATCGACGGGTGCGCCATTATCATTAGCTGAATTATATGGAACGTAATTTGCAACCCCTCCTCTTATTTTCTTCTGCTTTTGACGCCTATGCTGTTTCTTTTTCGTTATTCGCATTTATATATTCATTAGATTTTATACTAGATCTATTCAATATCAACGTGAGTCAACATATGTCTCCTACAACAAACATTTGTTAGACCAATTTTATCTAAAACCTCACCTTCAGGGGTCTTGTCCATATGTTCTTTAGTCAGATAAACAACTTTGTCGATTTGTAAACCCTTTTGTATTTTTATGCACCGAACTTCATCTTGGAAATACCGAAACTTATCCGCCAAAACGCAACCGCAAGTAAAACATTTAACAGGAATAATCATTGTTTTGTTATAATACTATAACAAAACAATATTTATATTCAATTTTGTCCCCAAAAGAAAATGTGCAAATACTACATACAAAATGGAAGTTTACAAATATATATTATTAGTTTTTGCTGGATATATGGCAGTATGTGCAGCTTTTTCTAAAATTGGAATGCGACTTCCTATATGTTTAGATGTTATATTTGGGTCGCAAATCTCATTTTTAATGAAATATATAGTAGTTTTCGGATTTATTTGGTGGGCGGGAAGCGAAATCTATAAACGATATATCAAAAAAGAAGGTTATGCAACTAAAGCGAGCGCTTACGCAAATGCAAATACGGAATCTAAATACGGCGATCAATCTGATGCAAACACAATATACGACGAGTTTTTGAAAAACGCTGAAGATATTCCTGAAAATCCACACGAAGAACTTCTCAAAAATGCAAAGGATATACCAAGTGGCGGACCTCCAAAAGGGTTTTATTCCATAAAAATATATTCTATGAGCAACGGAAGCGTTATATCTGAAAATAAAATGTTATCTACTAAATACATGCCAAAAAACTGTAAATACAATGAAGCGACTAAATCTATAGAAGCGAAAAATTTATCAGATACCATAGGGTGCAACGGACAATATTATACATTTTTCAACAATACTTTTGATAATGTTCCAGATGGATATTACGGAATTACTATAAATTCAAAAAATGCAGCAGGAAACACCGTGTCGACCAAAAAAATGATGTCTGCTGAATACATGCCTGACGGATGTAAACCATCCGGAAAGCTCGAGAGAGGAATTGTTCCCGTATCTCCAACTGGAAATTACAAGACCGACCAAGAAAAATGCCGAGATATATTTGATACATTTGGATCTGGAAACGAAATGAAATACGACGCGGATAATCTCGATAAATACGCCACTAATGTAGAAAAAACCGGCGCCGAAAAAGAGAAATTACAAAAGAAAAATTTTGATGTGAATCTTAAAATAGTAAACCCGCCTCCTATTTATTACGAGCCTGGAAGTTATACTTTTGGAACAACGGGTTACGTTCCCGACTACGAACGTAGTATATATTTAAGCAAAACGACTAATATGTCTCAAGTTGATGATATCACTGCGGGGGCGCCTTATTTAGAGGGAGGTTTTTGCACTCAATATGCAAATAGTCCGCAAAACATGGAACAAAAATGCCAGAGTCTAGATAATCAAACGTGTGCTAGCACAAACTGCTGTGTCTTATTAGGTGGGAAAAAATGCGTATCGGGAGATTCGCAAGGACCTAAAATAAAGGCGAATTATTCGGATACGCAAATTTTAAACCGTGATTATTATTATTACCAAGGTAAGTGTTTTGGCAATTGCGGTTCGAACAACTCTAGTCAAGCCACAACGAATGCTTTTTTTAAAAGCGAAGAAATTACTCCTGCGGGTAAACTAGACATCAGTTCTTTGGTAGGTTCAGAAATAGCTGGAAAATCCCCTGCTGGAAAATCCCCTGCTGGAAAATCCCCTTCTGGAAAATCCCCTGCTGGAAAATCACCCGCTGGAAAAAAGAAGAATACAACCCCAGCCGGTGAAACTGATAACCAAGCCGCTGATAATGAAGACGCCGATAACCAAGACGCCGATAACCAAGACACCAATAACGAAGATGCTGATAACCAAGACGCCAATAACCAAGAAACCAATTAAAAATTGAAAGTTTGTTTTTTTATGTAACCTTAAACTAAACAATCAAAACAATGATAACAAAGACTGTTAATTTCCCCAATTTAGGAGGACTTTCCGTTGACTATTTCATCGGAAAATCCGCCAAGGAAAATTTCGAAATAATCGATAATGCTCTTGGACACCATCTATGGTTTCACATAGAAGGTGAACCATCCGGACATGTTATTGCCGAGATTCCAGACTCCCTAGATCGGAAAAACCTTAAATATATTGTAAAACAGGGCGCAGTGTTATGTAAGCAACATTCAAAATTCAAGTCCGCGAAAAACGTAGATATTGTATACACTTGCGTCGATCAAATACAAAAAACCGATAAAATTGGAAGCGTTTTAGCGCAAAATACTAAAATCGTCACCATATGATCATTTTTGGAATAATAAAAATCACACTATAAAATATATGCTTCCATACATATATTTTACGAATCCGAATAGCATAACAAATTCATCGCGATTGCCGTCCGTTCCGCGTTTATCTATGAAATCCCTTTTTTCGGACAACGCCATGGTTTGCTACAAACCCGGGAGTTTGGCTACCGGCACCGCAGGAACCGTGCGTAATGCAAGCGTAAAATCAAAGCGAATTTAAATAGTCGGTCTATATTCCATCTTTCTATCACTATCTACCCAAATGTGCATTTCGCCTATTTTCGTTTTACCTTGGAATATTCTTTCGTTTTCCAATGCAAAATACTCTTCATTTTTGATAAGATATTTCAAAGCGCTATGTATATCTCTAACGTTTTGAATAGGATCGCCTGGGTTAAAATAAGATTCACTACTAACTTCCGGTGTTCCGTATCCATGGTCGAAACCGTCATTCTCCAAAGAATATTTGTCCTTGTAAAACATATTTGTCATAAGCTGGCGAAATGGCATGCTGTTTTCCCCTGAGTATTTCCCCGACGTGTTCCATATAATATTGATTAGGCGCATATCATGCGACATATTACGTTTTTGAGAACAAATATAATGGTATGACCCATAAGGACGTTCTTCTTCCAAAGCAGAATATCCATAATCGTAGCCGCAATTGCTGTGGGGAGGGGACGCCTTGCATAATTCATGATAAAATTTTTTGGATGTTATTTTAGCAGATGTATCGTTTATGTAACATTTACCATAGTCTATTATCTTAGAGATTCCGAATGTATTGAATTCCACGTCAGTGTCGTCGGTGTAATGATAAATCATTCGAATATATTTATCAGAGGAGCTATAAGATATTGTCTTGTTATGATTACACTCGCTTGGTGTATATATCAATACATTGTTCGTATGTAAATCGTAATGCGTAAAATCATTTGCCATTATCGATAAAGGACAATACACTTGAAATAAATAGGTTATTAAATGCACGGTGAAAAAGTCTTTGTCGCTTTTTAAGCTAACCATTTGATCATGTATACTGGTCACCCCTTTAATATGCTGTATTAGAACTGCAAAATATTGAGACTCATAGCACGATTCCTTGAGCAAAGGCTGTTTTAAAATCATATTATAACTGAGAGATTTGTTTTCGATAAGACCCTTTACCAGTTCGTCTTTATTCACAGAACTACCTTCCTTTAATTTGCTATATATAGTTTTATCTTTATAAACATAGGACGCGTAGGTTTCAACAAAACAAGGATAAAGTGCCGTTAATTTATTGATAAATATTCCGACAAAGGCTTCATAAAACAAATTATCGGCTTCTTCCGTTGCGGATGATTTCAATACACCATACGCCGTATAACCACCACGTGTAAATGGTAGTTCTACAACAAAACCATTTTGTGAAACTGCACCAATTCTGCGTATTTTAAGAGAATCCGTATGTTCGAGTTTAAAGTCATCGAATACGCGTTTTATATTTTTGGTTTCTTTACCAAACATGACACATTCTCCTGAATCGGAACATACAGCTTTCAAAAACGCGATTTTTCTGAGAGTTTCGGTGCGTTTAAAAAACCTTTGGATTTTAGCGGCTGCCTTTCTTGATTTAGATCGCGTTTGAACATTGGATTTCGACGTGGATTTTGTTGTTGTTGTTCTATGACTTTTTCTACTAAATGACTCTGTTTTTGATTTTGAACCTTGTTTTTTCTTCTCACTGGTATCCATTTATATATTGGTAGAATTTATTTCGCAGTAGCAATGAACCCTTTTGTGCTTTTCTTTTTGATCATAGTAATGTTCGACGAACCTTGGTGAACTTTATCGTGGCATTTTTCGCAAACCGTCATCAAATTCGCCGGATGATTCTTATGAAAAGTCCCAATAAACCCATCTTGGTCCGAATTTTTCTGAGGATCCAAATGATGGATTTCTTCTCCGAGTTCAGTCTTACAGAGTTCACATAATCCCCGGATCTTCTTTGTATTGTATTTCGATGCCTGGTGATCTAGCTCACTCTTTGCGAAATATTTTGCGCGAATAGAATACGCTTGTTCCAAGAATTCATCCTCTAGATGCAACGATTTACACACTTCTAATCCATACATTCTTGTTCCCGGTCCATCGCATAGTTTACGATCATAAATAAGTGCGTCAAGCTCACGGTCGTATAAAACAGCCATATGTTTCAATGCGAGCTTATTGAGAGCTTTGATTTCATCATAGCCAATGATTTCGTGAAAATGGGTAGCAAAAACGAAACTTGCTTGCTTTGCATGTAGGTTTTGTAAACCGGCAACGAAAATACTCAACGCGGACTCCATTTCTGTTCCCGAACAAAGCTCATCGCCCAAAATCAAGCTATTTTGGTCCGCCATCTTCAAAATAATACGTAGTTCCGACATTTCCACGGCGAACGTAGAGAGTCCCTTGAATAAATTATCATTTCCAAGAATACGTGAAAAGATTGCCGTATAAGGTTTATAAGTAAACTTGGAACACGGGACGTATAAACCCGCTTGTGCCATAATTACTGCGATTCCGAGGGCGCGAATCAGACTCGTCTTTCCGACTGCGTTGGTTCCATATAATAAAATGCCGTCTTGTCTTAGCCCAAGGCTCACATCATTCGGAACATAGATTTCATTTTGTTGTATATGTTCTATTAAACAATGCCTTAGATCGCGTGCATCTACAAAAGATTGGTTATTATCGGATGCATTTCCACTAGAGTTGTTATCAATAATCTCCGGTCTACAATAATGATACGTCTTTGCAATATACGCCTTGCTTTGTAAAACATCTAGCTTCGAGATTTGTTCCGCGATTTGTTCCAAGACGGTATACCACTCGTTTTCAAACTTTGTTAAAACCAGATGATACGCGGCAATATTCCATCGATTCAACGTCTCTTTTTGATAGATCATTTCCTTGCAAATCTTGGATAAAATGGGAATATCTAGTTCATCGGAACTGGCGCTGGCGCTTATAAACTTTACGTCGCGAACCGATATAGAAATATCCGAATCAGGAATTGCGCAATTTGACCCATTATCCATAGTAAGCATCGCGGCTTTCAATGTAGTTGCGCGCTTCTTGGTAATTTGTAGCGTGACTCCCGACTTTTCCGTTTCGTGGACTTTCACATATTCCGTAGTATCCGACGGATCCTGTTTCCGCATAATTCGATTAAAAAAAGCATGTATAGCATTAAACCGTTTAACATTCTTTTGATACGAATTCACGGCTTCGTCGAGTTCCAAACAAACCCCCGGTTTTACAACGGAATCCTCCATATTTTGCCAAGAAGAAACGAGTTTACAACGATCCACATATAAATTATCGTCCAAGAAGGCGAGGACTTCTAGGCACTTGTTATTAGTGTCTACTGACGACAATAACTCCGGTAATTCGGCAAAACAAATCGCCAATTGATGCGCATTTAAAACCGATTCATACAACTGATACATCGACGACGGATAAATCTTACGCAAAACAATCTGCCGACAGATTTTCTCAATATCACGAATATGACCCAAAATCTTTCGAACAGAATCCATCATATCATAAGCGGCGGGTTCTAGCATGCGCGCAGTCATCGCATATTCTTGGTTCAGCCAATCGATATCCGTGGTCGGTGCCACGAGTTGACTCTGGAATTTGCGTTTCCCCATTGCCGTGCAGCATTTATTCAAAAACGTTGCCACAGACGCCAAATGCCCCTTTTTCTTCCCATCTTGGTTCGCATCGTCCAAGATATTCAATTGTTTCAAAGTATGATTCGCAAGTAACATTTTCTTGGAACTCTGGAATCCAGGGGCGGCGATTTTCTTCACCAAATTCGGATTATGTTCTTGGACGAAATCGAGCAAATAACAAAACGCCTGGGTCGCAGTAGGATACATCGAAAACTCGCCGCAGGTTTGAAGGGACTCTTCGCCATAAAATGTATCCAAGACGTGTTGAACATATTTCTGTTGCGAACATTTTACGGCTTTTTCCGAGGTTTCCAAAGAAACGCGGTGAATGACCGACGTCCGAATTCCCGAAAACTGTACGATCGAGTTCACGATTTGTTCCGATAGCCCACTAACCAAAATAACCTCGCTCGGATTATTTACAATGACCGCGCGTTCTAGATCGTCAAACGTCGTCGGATTCATTTCGAAAGAGTGTTGGAATTCCGACAAAGTCGATTTCCCTGTAAACGTATTCGCCACGGCAATGCCACAAACAATTGAATCTCTAGTCTTGGAGTTATGGATATTCCTCGCCGTGGGCTTGAAAACGTCGATCCAAACGCACATTATGTTATTCGTCATTTGCGGCAAATTATCGGTTTCATAAGACACGTAGGTCCCCGCAGAATGCACCGAGTCCAAGACACGAATTATAGTTTTCCCCGACTTATCTTGGACATAAACCACCGCCGTATACCCCTGTTCCGTGATTTTCTGCAAGTATTTGTCCAAAGTATAATCGCGAAACCCCGCCATTAAAACCTGGCGTCCCTCGTAAAACACCTTCTTTTCGCTAATATTCAAATTACATATTTGAGAGAATTCTAGTATCGCCGAATCTTGGACATCCCCCGTCCGAGGACATTTAAATCCGTAGACCTCGAAAAACGCGCCGACTTGCATTAAAAGGACGGTTGCCGACCCGTATTTTTGTTGATACGTTTTTGTAATATTGATATAATCCCCATAAATAGAGGCTGATTGTTCAATAGACATCTTGGAATATAAAGATAAATATAAATACACCGAAATAATATCTATATTGTTTACCAAATAACTTTATGGTGCGAATAGTCGGACTAACGGTCCCCGGGTTCAAATCAAATAAGATCTGCTGGGTCTACTTATAAAATTGGGATATGACACCATAAAATCTAGGGTCCGTTTTTCAGAATTTCGGGAAAACTTTCCCACGGGAAAAAAAAATGGACAGACAAAACCTTGTCCAAATTCTAAAACCTGGTCCTAGAATTTCAGAAAAACGCGAAAATCGGCTGTTGGAGCCATATGCAGTGTTCTGTTTTTCTGACCTGAAAAAGTTGTTACCATAACTTTTCGCGTTTTGTCCGCGGACGTTTAGCGATGTAAAAGTGTGTTGCATATATATGAAACAAATTACATCAAATTACATCGACGTTCGGCGCTGCGAAAACTGCAACTTTGTATGCAGCAAAGTCGGCGACTGGAACCGGCACATAATGACTGCAAAACATCGCTCTCGAGCGGATTGCAACAAAATGAAACAAGCGATTACATCGCAGCATTTATCGTTTGACTGTGAATGCGGTTATACGTGCGGCTCTCGATCAAGCATGTGGCGACATAAGAAGAAATGCGAGTTAGCCGTGCCGCAGACGATAAATGAAGACACTATTCGCGATATCCTGAAAACGATTGCAGTGTCACATCAGCAGAACGAGGACTTTAAGAAACAGATTCTGGAACAACAAGAGAAGATCTTGGAATTATCGAACAAAGCCGTGGCAGTTCCGACCAATATAACAAATATAACAAATAATACGACAAATACCAACAATATTAATTTTAATATGTTCTTGGAACAGTATTGTAAAGACGCGATCACTATCCAGGACTTTATTAAATCCATTAAAACCACTCACGATGACGTGCTGTATTTGACTAAACACGGAAATCGCGAGGGCGTTTCGAAAATCATTACGTCGGCTCTTGAACAATTATGTATTACGGAGCGCCCGATTCATTGCACAGATACCAAGCGTCATACGACGTACATAAAGGACTCTGGAGGTTGGAATAAAGAGCAATCCCAGGCGAATTTGAAAAGACTATGTAATGACACGCAACATAAATGCATGCAGACCGCGGTGGAGATTTTGGAATCGAATCCGAATTATAAGATCAATGGAACGCCGGAATACGAAGAACGCATCAAAATGATGGCAGAAGTAACAACTTATGCAGACGAAGACCAAGTTATTCGAAATATAGAAGACAGAATGCATATAACAAAAGACATAATGCTACAACACATAAGCAAATAAAAATTGAAATCGTATATTTTGATTCTTTATTAAATCAAAATATGAGTCCAACTATGTCACGCGACAAATTCAAAGCCATTATTAAACAACTATCTTCGGATCAAGTGAAAGAAATATATAAATATTACACCAAAGATCAGATTTTCCATACGTATACAACGTATGATTCGGATGGAAATCCTGATTCCGATTTATACGTTCACGAATCATTATTAAATCTACTTCCAATCACCGTGTATAAAGTAAATGAAGTAAAATGCTGCATGCGGCATAGAATTTTCGATGAAATAGAAGACACACTTCCGTTTCTAGAGGATAGCAATGATATTGATAAAATTAAGGTTTCAGTTTTGGATTTATATGCGATATTCAAAACGGTAAAGACGGGATATCCAAAATTCGACAATAAAATGCGCGAAATTGCGAAACAAATTTATAATAAATCCACGTCATTTCTACAGTAAATCTCAAAAAATTGAAATCTGGTTATATTGTAACCATGTTTAATAAAAATCCACCAATGACGTTTGAAATAGGGAATGGATATGGATATTATTGCGAATTGGGAGAAGAAACCCAAGTTTCGCAAATTACAAGAACAAATATCGAACCCAATCCATCCAAATCCGATCCATCCAAACCCGATCGCCAAATAGTGTTTTTAGTAGGACTTTATACATTAACAGTAGGAATACTGCTATTTGAATACGTAATATTCCTTACCTCGAATGATTAAGGTCCTACATCATTCAAAAAATTATATAGCAGCGTATCGGGATTATGATTTTTTATTTCGCCGCAAATCATTGACGCACTTTCATACATTTTCCGCAAGACGTCATTCGGCGCGCTCGACCCCACTTTAATAAACCCTTTTTTAACTAAAAAACGCCTGACATCATCAATAGGTGTTTGTTTTAATAAGTGCGATTTTGTGGTGATTTGGCTTCGCAACGTCTTATTTGATACTAATACAGAGACGGTGGGATGACGCTTCGATTTTCCTAGTTTGAACGTTCGGCGAACGGTTCGGAGTTGTTTTGGATATCGCATACGTTTTTGCGGTTTTTGCGAGTTAACTAAATCCATAGTTTGTTTTATTTCGCTTTTGAAAAGCCTCTCATTAAGATCAGGAGGCGGCGCAATCATTGGATTGGCAATGCCTCCACCTGAGATTGGTCTGCGTTGAGTCAAATTATGATAATTTCGATAAGTCGGAAGTTTTCCGTTTTTTAAGCAACCATATTTAGGAACAGGATACGCATTACGCGGCTGAGCTATTTTCATCATCGGTTCTGTCCAGTTTTGTAAACCGTCAGGCATTATTAAGCTAACGTTTTCATCTGGTTCTATTCCTAAGGTCGGTAATAACGACTCCACGGATTGATTCGGATATCTACGTATTGTTTGGTTTTTTGGATCGGCGTTTTTTTCGGTTTCCTCTGTGAGCGACATCAGATATTTCAAAGATTCGTCAAAATCGCTATTAAAAGACTCATCTAATATGTCAGGTTCTTTAATAGATTTATCGCCCTCCAATAGTTTCTTATAATTCTTTTCCTGTTGATCGCGAATGAATTTCAATACATGATTTTTCCGAACGGTCTTTGTTTTCGCTTTTGGAGCGCGAACTTTAATTCCGAGTTTGGATTGACCGTCCGACGATTTCTTTTTCCGAGAACCGCCGCTTGAGAATTTAAACAAGTCAGGATTTATGGATATAGTTTTACTCATTTGTAATATCTATTGTTATATTACAAAAATAATAATTTACGCGAACGATATTCTAAGTATAAAGACCATAAATAACGGGCTGGTCCTTCTTTTTGGAATTCGCTAAAAGGGATTTGTATCCGTTATCCAAGTCTTCCAGTGTTATTCGCCTTTTCAGATCTTCCGCTTTACCATATATTCTTCTTCCATGGGCTATTTTGGTATAAGAAAATAACAATTCCATATCTCTACCGTAGTTTTTAAAAGACTCCTTCTTGGATTCAAACCATTTTTCCAAGCCGGAAGAGTCGACGTAATACCATCCATTTTCACCTATCTTTTTCAAAAATATTTGCATAAGTTCTTTCGGAGAATAGTCGTCTATTTTGAAGCGCCAAATAAATCGCGATTCTAACCCGCGATTACCTTGGAAAAACGTCCGATATAATTCTTCTTCGTAACCGGCAATAATAACCATTAAATCTTCTTTATGATCACTCATGGCTTCACATAGCGTATCCAAACATTCTTTGGAATAACTATCGTCGTTCGAGCTATTTGCTAACGAATAGGCTTCGTCTATAAACAAACATCCACCTAAACACTCCGTGATAACTTTTTTAGTTTTAATGGCAGTCTGACCCAAATAACCGGCGACCAAGTCGCTCCGGGTTACTTTTTTAAAGACGCCATTTTTCAATACACCGATCTTGGAATACATACGCCCTAAAATCTTGGCAGCCTCGGTTTTACCTGTCCCCGGAGGTCCGCATAGAATGGTATTTTTGAAATCGGGTTC
>Ga0114979_10001872_pt1 | contig 14203 bp, 14 predicted proteins | sample S_140625_EF_Meta_FD_87315 | JGI IMG/M metagenome (GOLD analysis project Ga0114979, IMG submission 87315) | Freshwater microbial communities from Lake Simoncouche, Canada to study carbon cycling - S_140625_EF_MetaG | ecosystem: Environmental > Aquatic > Freshwater > Lake | place: Lake... | reverse complement strand
GCGCAATGGACGCCTCCACCTGGGCGGCGAAACCTTCACGGAGAGCCACTTTTGCCGGGTTTGTTCGTTCAAGGTGGTCGGTTTCGAGAGCTCGAACGTGTCGTTCGATTGCTCGGATGCCGTCATTGATTCTGCGTTCGTCGGCCTTGGCAACATTGCCGAGGAGATCCCATTTGGTACGAAGTTCGCGAAAGCCTCGTTTCGCCGTGTCGGCGTCTTTTTCAGTGAGTAGATGTTGAAACTGAGCGAGGAGCGATTCCTTCGCTTGGCTGTTCGCCGTCCATTCTGCAGAACCAGCGCTGTACAGAGCGTCGCCGGCGGCCTTGAAGCGATCCCACAGTTGATTGTCAAGCGCGCGCGCAGCGCGCGGCGCCTTTTTCCACTCCTCCAGCAGCCTGCGATACTGGCCGATTCCGTCTGCACCCGTCGGCGCGAGGGCTTCAGCCTTTTCACACAAGTCGGTCTTGACGCTCTTCGCCTCCTTATCCGCTGATTGCTTGGTCTGGAAGAACGCCCGCTGCGCACGATCAAACGTCTGACGAGCCGCCTTGAAACGGTTCCACAACTCATCGGCGGCCTTCTTGGGAACACGGTGCGGGAGTTTCTGCTCTTCCTTCCATGCAGCGAACAACTCGCCAATTTCTTTCTGGGCATTTCGCCAGTGAATAGCGCCGCTGATTTGTGCAGATATCGCTTCCGCGCGCTCGACGATGGCCGTCCGACGTTCTAGCGATTGTGCCAACGCTACTTTGTTCTCGGCGTCTTGTTTCTCTTTGAGACCTGCAATCGACTCGGCGACCACGCCAACCCGCAGACGCAGGGCGTTGAGGTCGCCGACGGCGTGGGCATCCGTCAAGGCGACAACCAACTTTTCAATGGCGGCCAACAGGTCTCGCGCGGAGGCACCCGCCTTCGAACGCTGCTCGAGCAGCGTTACCTGTGACGCCAACTCGGTGAAGCGAGTGACGTAGAACGCAAGAGCTTCATCCGCTGAGACGTCGACGACTTGACCGACGCTGCGCCAGTCTCCGTCTTTGACCCACACGGTACCGTCAGCATCGACCCGACCAAATGTTGTTTCGCTTTGTGCCACCCGTCAACATTACACAGCGCATGCCGTCTCGGGTACACCGTTTCTCAACCGTTATATAAGTGGGTGCGCGCCTATCATGGAGAGGTGGCAGGCGAAACGGGGCTTTTCGGTGGCACGGCTCCGCTTGCTGTGCGTATGCGCCCACGAACCGTTGATGAGATTGTTGGTCAATCTCACCTTTTAGGCACAGGGTCACCGTTGCGCCAGCTGGCCGAGCCCTCGGGCGTAGCCGGGGTCTCGGTAATCCTGTGGGGTCCGGCGGGAACCGGCAAAACCACAATTGCGCATGCCATTGCGCGGTCGTCACGTCGACACTTCGTGGAGCTTTCCGCAGTCACGGCGGGCGTGAAGGATGTTCGCGAGGTGATGGAATCGGCCTTATCGCGAATCAGTGACGGGGGGTCGCCCACGCTCTTGTTCCTCGACGAGATCCATCGCTTCACGAAGGCTCAGCAAGACGCGTTGCTCCCCGGTGTCGAAAACGGTTGGGTGACTCTGATTGCCGCGACGACGGAAAACCCCTCGTTCAGTGTGATCACGCCGCTTCTCAGTCGCTCCCTCCTCCTCACCCTTCGGCCCCTTACCGACGACGATGTGGCTGCGCTTGTCGCTCGCGCAGTGGATGCACCGGAGGGCCTTGCGAAGGCGGTGACGGTTGAATCGGAAGCGCTCGCATCTCTTGTTCGGCTGTCGAGCGGTGACGCTCGCCGCGCCCTCACGACACTCGAAGCTTCGGCAAACGTCGTCGGCACTGGGGGATCCATCACCGCCGAGACGGTGGCTGCGGCGAGCGACAGAGCGCTACTCAGATATGACCGAGCGGGTGATGAACACTACGACGTGATCAGTGCGTTTATCAAATCAGTTCGGGGCAGCGATGTTGATTCGGCAATTCACTATTTGGCTCGCATGCTTGAAGCCGGTGAAGACCCGAGATTTATCGCTCGACGATTGGTAATCCTAGCGGCGGAAGATATCGGGGTCGCTGACCCGTCATGTCTGACGATCGCGGTAGCCGCTGCGGATGCGGTGCAACTAATTGGAATGCCAGAGGGGCGCATCCCGCTCGCAGAAGCAACTATCCACCTTGCGCTCGCTCCAAAATCAAACTCGGTGATTCGTGCGATTGATTCCGCCATTCGGGACATTAGGGACGGTGCGTTCGAACCGGTCCCGAAACACCTTCGCGATGCTCATTATTCTGGCGCTGAGAAACTCGGGCACGGCAAGGGTTACCTCTACCCACATGACATCGATGGGGGAGTTGCGACGCAGCGCTATCGAGATGGCAATGCGCCCGCCTATTACGAGCCGAGCGGGCACGGTCGCGAGCAAGAACTCGCTGAACGACTTGCGCGTATTCGTGCAATCCTTAACGCCGGTTGAATGGCGCGGTTCCCCTCTTTCTGTTAGAGTTTGAACACCGCTTGAGAAGTCAGACGTGCGGCTGCGTCTCCTCCACAAGATTCGGTGCCTGTAGCCGGCGCCGTGGCCCTCATGTTTCTCTCCCCGTTTGCGGGGGGAATCCCACTGTTTTTCACACATGAAAAGGACACAATGTCTGACAAGAATCGCACTCGCGCGAAGGTTCGCCTTTCGCGTGCTCTTGGAATCGCACTGACCCCGAAGGCCGCGCGCCTTATGGGCGAAGGGGCATTCCCACCCGGCCAGCACGGTCGAACCAAGCGCAAGTCCGAAGGTGACTTCGCCATGCGTCTGCGCGAGAAGCAGCGCCTTCGTGCGCAGTACGGAATTCGTGAAGCCCAGATGCGCAACACCTTTGACGAGGCCCGACGTAACCAGGGACTTACTGGTGAGAACCTTGTTGAACTTCTCGAAATGCGTCTCGACGCGCTCGTGCTTCGTTCGGGCTTCGCTCGCACGTCTGCTCAGGCTCGTCAAATGGTTGTGCACCGTCACATTCTGGTCGACGGCCAACTTGTCGACCGCCCATCGTTCCGTGTGAAGCCGGGACAAATGATCCACGTTAAGGAACGCAGTGAAGCAACTCCTCTTTTTCAGGATTCAGCCATCGGCGTCCACCGCGACGTTCTGCCGGCCGTCCCGGAATACCTCGACGTGAAGCTCGACAAGCTGCAGGCACGACTCGTTCGTCGCCCGAAGCGAGCCGAGGTTCCTGTCACGTGTGAAGTTCAACTCGTCGTCGAGTACTACGCCGCACGATAAAGCCCAACCGAGCGGGGTGGGCTTTCGAGCCCACCCCTTTCTCATTCCCCTACACTCGTGTTGACAGAGGAGCATTCGATGAAAACGGCTGAGATTCAACGTCGCTGGCTGTCGTATTTCGAGGGCAAAGGACACACAATTGTGCCCTCCGCGTCCCTCGTTTCTGACGACCCGACTCTTATGTTTACTGTTGCTGGAATGGTGCCGTTCATCCCGTATCTGACCGGAATTGTCCCTGCCCCGTTCCAGCGCGCGACATCGGTGCAAAAGTGCATCCGCACACTCGACATCGAAGAGGTCGGGAAGACCACGCGTCACGGAACTTTTTTTCAGATGAATGGGAATTTTTCGTTCGGGGATTATTTCAAAGAGGGCGCAATCGGGTTCGCGTGGGAGTTGCTGACGACATCCGAGTCCGACGGCGGGCTTGGTTTCGCTGAGAAGGATTTGTGGATCACGGTTTACGAAGAGGACGATGAAGCAATCGAACTCTGGAAGAAAATCGCGGGTATACCGGACGAGCGCATCCAACGCTTCGGAAAGACCGACAACTTCTGGTCGACCGGTCAGACGGGTCCCGCCGGTCCGTGCTCGGAAATCTATTTCGATCGTGGCCCCGCCTACGGCCCGGAGGGTGGCCCTGCTGTCGATGACACGCGCTACATCGAGATTTGGAACCTGGTGTTCATGCAATACCTCATCTCTGACGTGCGGTCAAAGACAGAATTCACGATTGATGGCGAACTGCCCCAAAAGAACATTGACACCGGTATGGGAATGGAACGTGTTGCGTTCCTCAAACAGGGTGTTGAGAACATGTACGAGATTGATCAAGTTCGTCCAGTTCTCGATCTCGCGTCCCAGATCTCGGGGCGTGTCTATGGCAGCGACCACGACGATGACGTCCGCATGCGCGTCGTCGCCGATCACATTCGTTCATCCCTCATGCTCATGAGTGATGGAGTGATGCCGGGGAACGAGGGACGTGGATACATCCTTCGGCGATTGTTGCGCCGGTCAGTCCGCGCCATGCGACTGCTCGGGGTTGACGCACCTACGTTTACCGACTTGTTTGCCGCCTCGCGAGACGCGATGAAGGCGTCGTACCCCGATGTAGAGATCCACTATGACCGAATTTCACGAACCGCCATCGGCGAGGAGGACGCATTTCTGCGGACCCTTGTATCTGGAACACAAATTCTTGACCTCGCGGTCACACAGCACAAGAAGGCGAAATCGGCCGCTCTTGATGGCAACACGGCGTTCGTGCTGCACGACACTTACGGTTTCCCAATTGACCTGACCTTGGAAATGGCCGAAGAAGCCGGGCTCTCGGTAGACCGCGTGATGTTCGACTCACTCATGCTGGAGCAAAAAACTCGGGCGAAAGCCGATGCGAAGGCGAAAAGGGGAGCACTTGCTGATGTTTCGGTGTACGGAGAGTTCCGAACAATTGGCGAGACGGTCTTCACTGGTTATGACGATCTAACGACGGAAACCAGCGTTATCGGTATCATTCGCGACGGTACCGCGGTGCTGTCCGCGACGGCGGGAGAAACTGTTGAACTTATTCTCCGCGAAACCAGCCTTTACGCAGAGAGCGGCGGTCAGGACGCCGATGACGGCATCATTGTCGGAGCAAATTTCACTGCTGAGGTGCTCGACGTTCAACGCCCAATCAAGGGCTTGACGGCGCACAGTGTTCGAATCACGGACGGCGCAGTTGGCGTCGATGACCTTGTCACGACCATAGTTGACGCCGAGTACCGTCGCCGCGCTAATGGGGCGCACTCCGCCACTCACCTCGTTCACGCCGCACTGCGCCAAACGCTCGGTAACGACGCCCACCAGGCTGGCTCATACAACAAGGCTGGCTACATGCGTTTTGACTTTGCGTGGAACCAGGGATTATCGGCGGCCACTCGATCCGAGATTGAGAACATCGCAAACAATGCCATTACCAACAACCTCGACGTTGTCACGCGAGTCATGTCTCTTGACGAAGCGAAAGAGTCTGGTGCGATGGCTCTTTTCGGAGAGAAATACGGGGACACGGTGCGCGTTGTGGACATTGGCGGACCTTGGTCTCGCGAGCTGTGTGCTGGCACCCACGTCTCACGATCAAGCGAGGTAGGACTGATCAATCTGATTGGTGAATCCAGTATTGGGTCAACCAATCGACGCGTCGAAGCCCTCGTGGGTACGGCGGCGTTTGAATCATTCGCTAGCGAACGCGCGCTCGTTTCGGAATTGATGTCAAACCTCAAAACGCCAAAAGAGGCGCTAGCGGCGAGAATTGCCGAACTCATTGAACAACTGAAGAAAGCGGAGCGCACTATCGCACAGCATCAGTCTGCTGTCGTTCGCGAACGAGTACCGTCTCTGGTTGCTGAGGCGACGACTGTCGGATCTTTAGCGACGGTTGTCTCTGCGGTTGGGTCGTTGGATTCGACCGACTCTCTGCGCCAGTTGGTCACGGATGTCCGCGATCGACTCGGTTCGGTTTCGGGCGTGGTTGCGCTCGGTGCCGAGATTGACGGCAAGGCCGCTGTCATCGTCGCAACAACCCCGGACGCACGGAGTTCAGGCCTTTCCGCTGGAACACTCGCGAAACGCGCAGCGGCAGTCCTCGGTGGCGGCGGTGGAGGACGTGACGACGTCGCTCAGGGTGGAGGCGCCGATCCGAGTTTGATCGCGTCGGCTCTCGACGACATTCGCCTGGCTCTCGGAGCGTAGGAAGATATGCGCACCGGCACGCGGATTGGCGTTGATGTGGGTACGGCCCGCGTCGGCGTCGCGCGTAGTGACGCACTCGGTCTGGTGGCGGTGCCGGTGGTCACTCTGGCGAGGGCGACGGCAATCGACGAATTGACGCTTTTAGCATCCGAATATGACGCCTTGGAATTCGTGTGTGGCCTCCCTTTGTCATTGGATGGCTCGGACACGGCATCTACTGCGGACGCGCGACAGTTCGCGGTCGATCTTTCGGTTGCAACTGGTGTGCCCGTTCGGCTTGTTGACGAACGGTTGACGACGGTGACAGCACAGCACGCACTTCACGACGCGACGCACTCGATAAAGTCGGGTCGCGCGATGATTGATCAAGTTGCGGCCACAATCGTGCTCGACAGCGCACTGAATGCCGAACGAGCTGGCAATACACTGGGTGAAACGATAGGAGAACCATGAGTGAAATGCGTCGCGAAGTTCGCACGAAATCATCGAGGCGCGGTTGCGGGATTATCGCCATTGTTCTCGTCGTTATCTTGGCCATCGGGGCTGGCGGTGCGTGGTTTGCGTGGAGCAATTATGAGCCGAAAATTCGCGAAATTCTCGGATTGTCCGCTGACAATGACTACGCGGGTACGGGCATTGCTCCGGAAATCCAGATCACCATCGAACAAGGGGAATACGGCGACGCTGTAGCGCAGAAACTCGTGGACGCGGGCGTCACGAAGTCGTTCGATGCGGTGTATCGCCTATTGCTTGCTGATTCGTCAATCGTTTTTACGCCCGGAAGTTACACGCTCAAAACCGAGATGAGTGCGGCGTCGGCCGTTGCGATTTTGAGCGATGCGGCGAATCGGATCACCCTCAAGGTGACGATTCCAGAAGGCTCCGTTCTGTCGTCGACGTTTGCAACTCTGAGCGAGGCAACTGGGATTCCGGTGGCTGAGTTTGAGGCAGCCTCTCTCGACCCGACGGTATTCGGAATCCCGGCCAAGGCGCCATCGGTGGAAGGCTTCCTGTTCCCCGCCACCTACGAATTCGATCCCACTCAAGATGCGGCCTCCATTATTCAGACCATGGTCGATGAAATGAATACCCGACTAGATGCCCTCGGCGTCGAGCCGAGTAAACGATATTCGGTAGTCACATTTGCCGCGCTCGTTCAACGCGAGGCGGGCAGCAACACGGACGATTTCGCCAAGATTGCGCGAGTTTTTCAGAATCGAATAGACGCTGATTGGAACTTGGAGTCAGACGCGACAGTCGCCTACGGGACCGGGAACCTTCACACGGTGTGGACAACCGACGAAGAGCGGGCCGACGCTGGAAACGCCTACAACACCTATGTTCACAAGGGTCTTCCCGTCGGACCAATCGGGTTGCCAGGGGAAGTTGCATTGGAAGCAGTCTTGGAACCGGCGGAGGGACCGTGGTTATTCTTCGTGCCAGTGAACCTTAAGACAGGCGAGACCAAGTTTTCCGAGACCACCGCACAGCACGGCGCAGCCGTCCAGGAACTTCGAACTTGGTGTAGCGCCAGCGCTGCGAATGCCGCCTATTGTGACTAGAAATTTCGGAGTCCTCGGTAGTCCGATCAGCCACTCGCAGTCACCCGCACTGCATCGTGCGGCAATTTCGTCACTCGGTGTTGATGCCGCGTATGGTTCAACTGAGGTCACCGAATCGGGGCTTGCGGGGTTTCTTGAGACGCTCGACGACACATGGACTGGCTTGTCGCTGACGATGCCTCTCAAAAACGTCATCAGGCCGATGCTCGCTCGAGAATGCGCCACATCGACCCTGACCGGCGCGGTCAACACCGTTGTTCGTCGTCCGGATGGCTGGGAGGGCTACAACACCGACGTGTGGGGAGCCACGACGGCACTTCGTCGGCAATGGGGAGCGGGATTCCGCAGCGCAATCTTGCTCGGCGCCGGAGCAACTGCCGCATCGCTCGTGGTGGCACTTCGCGATCTCGGTATCGAGTCACTCGTTGTCGTCGCTCGCGACCTGAGCCGCACCCATGATGTACAGGAACTTTCGCGTGAATTGGAAATTGACGTGCGCGCTGCGCAATTTGGCGAATCACTCGATTCCGCCGACATCGTAGTGAGTAGCCTTCCAGCGACGGCGGTACTCACTCCTGAAGTTGTTGAGACACTCGATGCTGCTGCGCTGTTTGACGTCGTGTACGAGCCGTGGCCAACCGCGTTAGCTCAAGAATGGGATCGCCGGGGACTCGAGTCAATCAGCGGGTTGCACATGTTGTTATGGCAAGCGGTGCGACAAGCCCGCGTTTTCTACGGTGAGTCCGTCGACGAACCCCTTCCGAACGAGGAACTCGTCGTGTCCGCCATGCGCGCCGCGGTTGGTCTCTAACGAACCACCCTTCTGGAAGAATAGAGACATGCGATGGCTGACTGCGGGTGAATCACACGGACCAGAGCTCATCGGAATTATCGAGGGGCTGCCGTCCGGTATTCACGTGTCACTGGACGATCTTCGCACCGATCTCGCGCGTCGACGGCTCGGTTATGGCCGAGGTGCTCGAATGAAGTTCGAAGCCGACGAGGTCTTTGTCTCTGGAGGCGTTCGACACGGACTAACCATGGGCGGGCCGATTGCGCTGCGCATCACGAACACCGAATGGCCCAAGTGGACCGAGGTGATGAGCGTTGAACCTGTCGATCCGGCAATTTTGGACAGTGGCCGTGGTGCTGCACTGACGCGCCCCCGGCCAGGACATGCTGATCTCACCGGGATGCAAAAGTACGATTTTGACGAGGCGCGTCCCGTTCTAGAGAGGGCCTCGGCGCGCGAAACCGCAACGCGAGTGGCATTGGGTGCTGTTGCCCGTGCCTTCCTCGCCGAACTGGGCATACAAGCCGTGGCTCACACTGTCGCCATTGCCACCGTGGCGGTGCCGGAAGGGTCTCCTCTCCCGCGACCGTCTGATGTTGAGATCTTGGACACCGATATGTTGCGCTGTTTCGATGACGAGACGTCCGTTCGCATGGTCGCGGCGGTAGACGCTGCTCATAAGGACGGTGACACGCTTGGCGGAGTAGTCGAGGTACTGGTCTACGGATTGCCGCCTGGACTCGGTTCATTTGTGCACTGGGATCGCAGACTTGACTCTCGACTCGCAGCCGCACTCATGGGCATTCAGGCAATCAAGGGGGTCGAGGTAGGCGATGGTTTCGAAACAACGCGTCGACCCGGAAGTGCAGCGCATGATGAAATCGTTGCCGGTGATGGTCTAGAGCGGCTCAGCGATCGCGCCGGAGGCATCGAAGGCGGAATGAGCACCGGACAAGTCCTGCGCGTGCGCGCCGGAATGAAGCCAATCGCCACAGTCCCACACGCGTTGCGCACAGTCGACGTTGCGACAGGTGAAGAGACGACAGCGCATCACCAGCGTTCCGACGTGTGTGCGGTGCCCGCGGCGGGGGTTGTCGCTGAAGCGATGGTTCTGCTCGTTGTTGCTGAAGCTGTTTTGGAAAAGTTCGGCGGTGACTCAGTGGGTGAAACCCGCCGTAATATGCAGTCCTACCTTGACGCGATTCCGGAATCACGACGGACCAAACAGGATCGCCCGTGACGCCGATTGCGGTCCTCATCGGGCCGCCGGCCGCAGGAAAGTCACGCCTCGGTAAACGCGTGGCGGCGATACTTGGGGTGGAATTCACCGATACCGACAAAATGGTTGTCGCGGGGCACGGACCTATCACTGAGATCTTTGAATCTTTTGGTGAGTCACAGTTTCGTGTGTGGGAACGTAATGCGGTCTCTGACGCGCTCTCGACGCCAGGAATTGTGTCTCTTGGTGGTGGAGCAGTTCTGAACACGGACACCCAGCACGACCTTGAGAATCTGCGAGTTGTCCTTATCACCGCGTCTCCGGACGCGATCGCTCCGCGGCTTGTTTCTGACACACGCCCATTGCTCTCTGGGGGAATCGATGCCTGGACCGCACTCCTTGCGGAACGCCAGCCAATTTACGACCGCCTCGCGGAATTCACTGTCGATACGAGTCGAGGGTCGATGGACGCGATTGCGGAAGGTCTCGCTGAACGACTGGAGCGGACCCGATGAGCATTGTCACAGTGAGGGGCACAGAGCCTTACGATATCTCGATCGGCGCGGGAACTCGCCACGAGCTGCGGGAAAGACTCGGAACACAGGTCGTCAAGGCGTTGCTGATTCACGCCCCAATCATGGCCGCCGAGGCAACTCGGATTCGTGAGGCCCTCACCGGCAAGGTCGACGTTCTTCTTGCCGAGGTACCGGATGCGGAAGACGCAAAACGCGTCGAGGTTGCGGCGTTTTGCTGGGGGATCATGGGTCAAGCCGATTTCACTCGCAGTGACGCCGTCATTTCACTCGGTGGTGGAGCAACGACCGATTTGGCTGGCTTCGTCGCGGCAACGTGGTTGCGAGGCGTTCGAGTAGTGCATATACCGACGACGGTTCTTGGCTCAGTCGACGCCGCGGTCGGTGGAAAGACCGGAATCAACACCGCCGAAGGAAAGAACCTGGTCGGATCGTTTCACGCACCGACGGCGGTTCTTGTCGACACCGAACTCCTGGCGAGTCTTCCAGAAACAGAGATTCGAACGGGTTTCGCAGAGATTGCGAAGGCCGGCTTTATTTCCGACCCATCGATACTCGACGACATTGACACCGGTATCGACCTGTGTCTTGACCTAACGAGCAAACTCGCTGCGGATGTCATGTGTCGCGCGATACAGGTTAAAGCCACGATTGTGGCCGAGGATTTCACGGAACAGGGCCTCCGCGAAACGCTCAACTACGGACACACCTTGGGACATGCAATCGAGCACGCTGAGCGTTATCGCTGGCGTCACGGCGTCGCGATCAGCATCGGAATGATGTTTGCGGCGGAGCTGTCGAGGCTTGTGCGTTCTCTGAGTGACTCCGATGTCGAACGGCATCGTCACATTTTGGGGGAGCGCCTCGGCCTGCCACTCGTTTACCCGGCTGGACGGTGGGAGACACTTCGAGCAACGATGCAGCGCGACAAAAAAGCTCGCGGCACGGCATTGCGGTTCGTCTTGTTGGACGGCATTGCGCGGCCGACCGTCACGACAGTCGGAGACGACTCGCTTCTCTTCGCGGCATATCAAGAAATCGCTGGTTAGGCTAGTCCAATGACCACTATCCTCGTCCTTAACGGGCCCAATCTCTCGCGATTGGGAAGCCGTGAACCCGACGTGTACGGTTCGACGACGTGGGATCAACTTGTTGAGTCGCTCGAGGCCGCCGCAACAGAGGCCGAGACGATTTCGGTACGTCAGACGAACGACGAATCGGAACTCATCGAATGGATTCACGAAGCGCTTGATTCGCGCGCGGAAGTGATCCTCAATCCCGCAGCGTTTACCCATTATTCCTATGCCCTCAGAGACGCTGTCGCGATGTTGACCGGTACTCAACTCCCTGTCGTCGAAGTACACATCAGTAACCCCCACTCACGAGAAGAATTCCGTCATAACTCGGTCATCTCGGGGGTTGTGACTGGTGTCATCGCCGGTTTCGGTGTTGAGTCCTATTACTTGGCTCTCGCGGCGCTCCGCACGCGACGCTAGTATCACTGCTTTCCAAACCAAACCAAAGGATCAATCCCGCCATGGCAACGACCAATGACATCAAGAACGGCAGCGTTCTCAACCTCGACGGACAGCTCTGGGCCGTGATCGAATTCCAGCACGTCAAACCGGGAAAGGGCGGAGCGTTCGTCAGAACCAAATGCAAGAACGTCATGACGGGCAAGGTGGTCGACCGCACGTTCAACGCCGGAACCAAGATTGATTTTGAGACCGTGGACCGTCGCGATTATCAATACCTGTATCAGGACGGTGAGAACTTCGTCTTCATGAATCTCGACGATTACGACCAGATCACGATTTCAGGTGCCGCAGTGGGTGACGCCAAGAATTACATGCTCGAAAACCAGAACGTGCAGATTGCGATGAATAACGAGAACCCGCTGTACATCGAACTCCCGGCGTCGGTTGTGCTCGAAATCACCTACACCGAGCCGGGGCTCCAGGGCGACCGCTCAACGGGTGGAACAAAACCCGCGACCGTCGAGACGGGACTCGAGATCCAGGTTCCTCTGTTTCTCGAACAGGGAACCAAGGTCAAGGTCGACACGCGTGACGGCTCATACCTTGGCCGTGTAAACGACTAGTGTCCGCCAGAACGAAGGCGCGCAAAGCGGCTTTCGACGCGCTGTACGAGTCTGAACAACGCGGTCGGACACTCACTCAAGCCCTCGCCGATTTCGACACCCGTCAGGGGGCGAAACTACAGTCCCTCACCGAAGCGGATTTCGTTCGCTCGATCCTCGCGGGTCTCGACACAAACGGCTCCGCAATCGATGCTGTGATCTCGGCGTCGTTGACGGGTTGGACACTCGCTCGCCTGTATCCAGTGGATCGAGCAATTCTTCGCATCTCCATCTGGGAATTGACCTACACCGACACGCCATCAGACGTGGTTCGTTCTGAAGCGCTCGCGCTTGCAGCGGAGTACGGTTCCGATGACGCCGTCAACTTCATCGGCGGAATTTTGGGCGCGGTCACTCGGAACTCCCTCAGCAACGACTAGAGTTACATCACTGAATCCTTTAAAGCGTCCTGTGAGGCGGGAAAGGAATTACTGAGTGACGCGTATCGTTCTCACCAAGCCCGACATCGACCGGGCTCTCAAGCGCATTGCCCACGAGATTGTCGAATCTCAACGAGGCCGATTCGGACTCGTATTTTTGGGAATCCCCACGCGTGGGGTACACCTGGCTCAGCGCTTAGCGCGGCTCGTGGCGGATATCGAACCTCAGGAAGTCCAGGTCGGGACGCTCGACGTCACCATGTACCGCGATGATCTTTCGACTCAATCGACCCGTGCCACGGTAGCCACGGAAATTCCCGCGTCGGGTATCGATGGGTCTACCGTGATCCTTGTCGATGACGTTCTGTTCTCTGGTCGAACCGTTCGTGCGGCGTTGGACGCCATCACCGCCCTCGGTCGGCCCGATGTAGTCCGCTTTGCGGTGCTAGTCGATCGCGGACATCGGGAACTTCCGATAAGGGCCGATTTCGTTGGCAAGAACTTGCCGACCTCGACGAGTGAACGAGTGAACGTGTCCATTGCGGAAGTCGACGATCTGGACGAAGTGAGTATCGCATGAAGCATCTGATTTCGACACGTGACGTCTCGACCGACGAAGCAATCGCGATTCTCGACACGGCGATTGACATGGTCGACGTCCGGTTGCGCGATGTCAAGAAGCTGCCGACACTCCGAGGCAAGACCGTTGCCAATGTGTTTTTCGAAGACAGCACCAGGACTCGACTATCGTTCGAGGCTGCCGCACTCGCTCTCAGCGCCGACGTCACGACGTTCACGTCGCAGGGTTCGAGTGTCTCAAAAGGGGAAAGCCTCAAAGACACCCTCCAAACACTCGAGGCAATGGGAGCAGACTTCATCGTGCTTCGGCACTCACACTCCGGTGTCGCCGCGACCGTTGCGAATAACGGTTGGGTCGATGCGCACATCATCAATGCTGGGGACGGGACGCATGAACACCCGACCCAAGCGCTTCTGGACGCCTTCACGATGCGATCGCGTCTCCGCGGTGACGCGGCTCGCGGAACGGGCTTAGCTGGGGTCTCGGTTGTGATTGTCGGTGACATCCTTCACTCGCGTGTCGCGCGCAGCAACGCATTGTTGCTGAGAACACTCGGAGCAACCGTAACGCTCGCTGCGCCTCGAACCCTCATTCCTCGCGAAATCGACGGCTGGGGAGCGACCATAGTGTCCACACTCGACGAAGCAATCGAGATGCAACCTGATGTTGTGATGACTCTGCGAGTTCAAAAAGAGCGAATGACGAGCGGTTTTTTCCCGTCCGAATCAGAGTTCAGTGAGATGTGGGGCATGAACGATTCACGACTGCAACGGTTACCATCGACCTCGATTGTGATGCATCCGGGTCCGATGAACCGAGGGCTAGAGATCTCGGGAAGTGTTGCCGACTCGCCGCAATCGACGGTTACCGAGCAGGTCGCCAACGGAGTTGCGTTACGCATGGCCGTGCTCTACACCTTGATGGGAGATTCGCGATGACAATCCTTATCCGCGGCGCCGCACTCCTTGGCGGAAAAGCCG
>Ga0114979_10001871_pt1 | contig 14205 bp, 14 predicted proteins | sample S_140625_EF_Meta_FD_87315 | JGI IMG/M metagenome (GOLD analysis project Ga0114979, IMG submission 87315) | Freshwater microbial communities from Lake Simoncouche, Canada to study carbon cycling - S_140625_EF_MetaG | ecosystem: Environmental > Aquatic > Freshwater > Lake | place: Lake... | reverse complement strand
GGATAAGCGGAAAAACCTCGTCTTCAGAGAGCTGCGGCAATTGAGCAAGCAGCGTGCGCACCACATCCACATGCCCCAGGTCGATTCGCACTCGCGATACCCCTGCCACTTGCAGCGATTGCAGCAGCAGCTCAATGACCTCGAGATCGGCCTCGAGACCCGGGTGACCATAGAGCTCGGCACCAATCTGCAGCGGCTCGCGGGTCGACAGCGGACCTGACGCACGGGTATGCAAGACATTGGCGGCGTAGCAAAGTCGGGTGATTCCTGCCCGATCGAGCAGATGCGAATCGATCCGTGCAACCTGCGGCGTGATGTCAGCACGAACGCCCATGGTCCGACCCGAGAGTTGATCAATCAGCTTGAAAGTCTTCAGATCGAGATCATGACCGCTGCCGGTCAGCAGCGATTCGATGTATTCGATCATCGGCGGCATGACCAATTCATAGCCATAGGTGCGATACAGATCGAGCAGTCGCCGGCGCAGCATTTCGATGCGACGCGCCTCACTGGGCAGAATGTCGGAAATGCTTTCGGGCAGCAGCCAGCGAGGCATGAACCGGACCTTGGAGATGAAACCGCTCAGCCGGCGATTGCCAGCAGCAGCACACCGGCCGCCGAGGCCACCAGACCAGTGAATCGAAGCTGGCCGTCGCGCAATCCGGCCATACGTTGCATCGCGACGCGCCAGCCGGCCGGGAAAGCCAGCGGCATGAAACCTTCGATCAGGAGCACAATGCCCAGAGCAGACAGCAACATCGATCGGCTGCCTACTTCGTCCGAGCGGCAGGCGCTGCAGACGAACCGCCTGGGGCGCGGAAATAACGGAAGAAGTCCGACGACGGGTCAAGCACCATCACATCCGACCCTCGGCCACGGAAGCTATTGCGATAGGCCTCGAGACTGCGATAGAAGCCGGCAAATTCGGGATTCCTGCCGAAGGCATCGGCAAACAGCGCCGAGGCCTTGGCGTCGCCCTCACCCTTGACCTGCTGAGCATCGCGATAGGCTTCTGCGATCAGCACGTCTCGCTGTCGATCGGCATCGGCCCGAATCTTTTCGGACTCGGCCGCGCCGGTGGCACGCCGCTCATTGGCGACGCGCTTGCGCTCGGACTGCATGCGATCGAAGACTCGCTCCGAGACTTCAGGGGCGAAATCGACGCGCTTGAGGCGCACATCGATCACCTCTGCTCCGATCTGCTTGGCGTCTTCGTTCATCTTGGCCCGCACCGAATCGAGCAGTTCCTGACGCTTGCCAGAGATGACATCGGTGACGGTCTTTTTCGCGACCTCGTTATTGAGCGAGTCACGCAGACTGCGCTGCAACCGATCGCTGGCGATCAGTTCGCTGCCACCGACCGACACGTAGAACTTGCGCGGATCGGCAATCCGCCACTTCACGAAAGTATCGATCTGGACGTTGAGCTTTTCGGAGGTGATGAACCGATCGACGTCGGCGGTGTCAATGGTAAGAATGCGGTTGTCGAAATACTGCACGTTCTGGAAGGGCGGCGGCAGCTTGAAGTGCAGACCGGGGCGGGTGACGACTTCCTTGATTTCACCGAGGGCAAAAACCACGGCGTACTGACGCTGATCCACGACGAAAAACATCGTCGAAGCCAGGCCTAGCGCAACAAGGAGACCAAGAATAATGGAGGCGAATCGGTTCATGGTTGGCTTTCGTCAGCGACTCGATCAGCGACCGGCATCGCGTTCGCGACCGCGCAGGCCGTCACGCGACATGGCGGGCGGCATGGTGGGATTTTCACCTCGAGGCTGCTCAGGTGCATTCGCCGGCGATGACGGCGTCGCAGTCCTAGCCGCTTCTGCCGAGGCAGCCTGCTGCACCAGTTTGTCCAGAGGCAAATACATCAGGTTACCGTTTGCACGGGAATCGATGTAGACCTTGCTGGTATTGGCGAAGATCTGCTGCATGGTGTCAAGGTAGAGCCGGTCCCGGGTGACTTGCGGTGCCTTGCTGTACTCGGCAAGGACCTGCTTGAACCGTGACGCATCACCCTCGGCCGACGCGATCACGCGTTGTTTGTAGCCTTCGGCTTCCTGCTGCAGACGTCCGGCAGTACCACGGGCTTTCGGGATCACATCGTTGGCATAGGCGCGACCTTCGTTGATCAGACGCTCACGATCCTGGGCAGCCTTGTTGGCATCCTCAAAAGCAGCCTGGACCTGCTCCGGAGGCTGAGCCTGCTGAATGGTCACGTCGACGATGCCGATACCGGCCTTGTAACGGTCGGCAATCGACTGCATCAGCTTGAGCGCGTCCTTGGCGACTTGTTCCTTCTCTTCGTAGAGCACCTGATCGATGCCCATTCGCCCGACCACCTCGCGCACCGCGGTCTCGGCAGCCTGACGAACGATCTCTTCGGGCGCTCCGCCAGGATTGTTGTTGAACAGGAATGCCTTGGGATCGGTGATCCGGTACTGAACCGCGAACTGAAGATCGACGATCGCCTGGTCGCCGGTCAGGATCAAGGATTCGCGGGCGATCTTGTTCTTGACATTGGTCCGATAGCCGACTTCGACCTGACGCAGACGTTGAACATCAACCGGCTCGACCGTCTCGATCGGATAAGGCATGTGCCATTTGAAGCCTGCGGATTCGACCATGTAGCGGAATTCACCGAAACGCAGCACAGCAGCAGCCTGCCCTTCCTGAACGATGTAGAACCCGCTGCCCAGCCAGAGCAGGAAAGCGGCCCCAAGCAGCAGTCCGAGGCCAGTGCCCGCACCACGCAAAGACGGACCGGACTGACCACCGCCATCTCGAGGCGGTTCACCACCGCCACCGCCCTTGGTGAACACGCGGTTCAAACGGCGATTGAAATCTCGCCACAGCTCGTCAAGGTCCGGGGGGCCGTCGTTGCCGCCACCCGGGCGTTGCTGACGGGAACGCTGATCGTCCTGACCGGATGAGCCACTGCGGCCCCAGCCCGGATCATTGAGCGACAACAATGCGCGAATTCGGGTCCACATCTGGCAGGCCGTTGGGGTTGATCGAAATATCGGGAAAGGAAACGCCAGCCTCGAGGCCTCTCGAACCGGAGGAAGCGGACAGCGCCCTGCGAAGCAAAGGCAAACCTGCACCTGTACGGGCACTAAGAAACAGCCTTTGGATCCTACCACAGCCGTCGAGCTCGATATCGGGCTCAAGTCCGGCAGAGTCAATCTTGTTCCAGACCAGCCACTGCGGCACCCGATCGGCGCCGATGTCGACCAGAACGCGCTGGACTTGCTCGATCTGCTCTGCCCGGTCAGGCGCTGCCGCATCGACGACGTGAAGCAGCAAATCGGCCTGTGCGGTTTCGTCGAGCGTAGCGCGAAAGGCCTCGACCAGCTGGTGCGGAAGGTCTCGCACGAAGCCGACGGTATCAGACAGGACGATTTCGCAATCCGGACCCAGCACCAGCTTTCGGGACAAGGTATCAAGCGTGGCAAAGAGCTGATCGGCAGCGTAGGTTTCGGCACCGGTCAAAGCATTAAACAGGGTCGACTTGCCGGCATTGGTATAGCCCACCAGAGACACCTTGAACGCCGAGTTCCGGTCGCGGGACTTGCGCCGGGTCTGTCGCTGGCGTTCGCTGCGGTCCAATCGCTCCCTAACCTGCTTGATCCGGTTTCCGAGCATACGGCGGTCCATCTCGAGCTGTGTTTCGCCGGGTCCGCCCCGAACGCCGATACCACCACGCTGACGCTCGAGATGGCTCCAGGCACGAACCAGCCGTGAGGACTGATGCTGCAACTGAGCGAGTTCGACCTGCAGTTTGCCTTCGGTGCTGCGGGCACGCTGTCCGAAGATATCGAGAATCAGTTCGGTGCGATCGAGCACTCGCACTTTCCACAATCGCTCGAGGTTGCGCTGCTGGACGGCCGAGATTTCATGATCGAAAAGCACCAGTTGAGTGCCGTCGGCAGCAAGCAAGGCTGCAATCTCGTCGGCCTTGCCAGTACCGATGTAAAGCTTCGGATCGGGACGCGGACGATGGCAGATCAGTCGGGCCGACACGGTATGGCCGGCAGACTCGGCCAGCGCGCACAGCTCATCGAGAGAGGAATCATCGCGGCGCGCTCGACCCAGTGCAACGCCGATGAGCAATGCCCGGGAAACGGGGGGGTCTGAATTGTTCAGCTTTCGGTGCCTTCAGCCTGGAAGTTGACCGGCCGGGCCGGAACCACGGTCGAGATCGCGTGTTTGTAGACCATCTGCGTCACGGTATTGCGCAGCAGAACGACATACTGATCAAAGGAATCGATCTGGCCCTGCAGCTTGATGCCATTGACGAGATAGATCGACACCGGAACCTGTTCCTTGCGAAGCAGATTGAGGTAAGGGTCTTGCAGCATCTGTCCTTTATTGCTCATCGGGGCTCCGGGGCTTCCTGATCATCTTGTCGGTTGTGGGGGCTAAATGTCGGATGGCAAGTCTCACCTGATGAATCTAACGAATTGACCGGTCGTTGGCTATCGGTTGAAGCAGCCGAAGGTGCGGTAAGGATTCGCCGGCTTCAGCGCGCATACGGATTGGTCGACGTTCGGAATTCGATCCGCAAAGGCGTTCCCTGCAGCTCGAAGTGCTCGCGAAACCATCCCTCGAGATAGCGCCGATAGCTGTCAGGCACCTTGTCGAGGGAGTTGCCGTGAATGACGACAATCGGCGGGTTCTGTCCACCCTGATGGGCGTAGCGAAGCTTGGGTCTGATCGTTCCGCGGCGCGGTGGTTGCTGGCGTTCGACCGCTTCGATCATGGAGCGAGTCAGACGTGGCGTCGACAGCTTTGCGGTCGCCGCCGCAAACGCTTCGTCCACCGATCGCATCAGCGCTCCGACACCTCTGCCTTCAGTAGCGACCACGAAATGCATCCGGGCGAATGACAGGAACCCGAGTTTGCGGGCAAATTCGATCTTGATGCGATCACGGTGATGCGAATCAGCCAGATCCCATTTGTTGATGCCAACGACAACCGCTCGGCCCGCTTCGAGAAGATAGCCCGCAATGTGCGCATCTTGATCGGCGACATCTTCCGAGGCATCAAGCAGGAGGATGCAGACATTGCTGTCTTCGATTGCCTGCAAGGTTTTGACGACCGAAAACTTTTCGATCACATCGGTCACCTTGCCGCGCCGTCGCATACCGGCGGTATCGATCAGGGTGTAGGGACGGCCGTTGCGTTCGAAGTCGATCGCCACCGCATCGCGAGTGGTGCCAGGCTGATCGAAGGCAATCATCCGTTCCTCGCCGAGCAGGGTATTGACCAGCGTCGATTTGCCGGCGTTCGGGCGACCGACCACGGCCACTTTCACCCGTCGCGGCCCGCGCGGGTCTGCTGCCACAGCAGTCGGGACCGCACCACCTTGGGCCGAGGCGGACTGAGTATCGAGTGCCGCAAGCTCGGCGGCAGTGGGTGCCCGTACATCTTCGGAAACGGGCTCATCGGCGATCGGCTGATGGAGTTCGGGCAGGGCGTCCTCAATCAGTTCTCGAACGCCATCACCATGTGCGGCAGAAATCGCAAAGGGTTGCCCCAGCCCGAGCGACCAGAAATCGGCAATCGTCTGCTCACGCGCCATGCCCTCGGTCTTGTTGACCGCAAGCAATACCCGCGCGGCCGTACGGCGCAACTCATTGGCGATATCGCGGTCACGTGCAGCCATCCCGTCGCGGCCATCGACCACGAACACCACCAGGTCCGACTCGATCACCGCCTGACGCGCTTGACGCGCCATCTCGGCGGCAATGCCATTGCGGGCGACCGGCTCGAAACCACCGGTGTCGATCACGATGAACCGACGGTCGCCGACTCGCCCCTGACCATAGTGACGATCGCGTGTCAGTCCGGGTATGTCGGCAACCAGCGCGGCCCGGCTGCGAGTCAGGCGATTGAAGAGCGTCGATTTGCCCACATTGGGCCGACCGACCAGCGCAACAACCGGTGTCGAGGTAGCGGTCTGGATCACTCGGTTCGAAACGCGTGAAGCGTACCGCCAGAGGTTTGAACAACCAGAGTCGAACCCGCCGCGGCCGCGGGCGCAACGATCGGCTTGCCATCCGTGCGGCTGATGGCAAGCAAGGTGCCGTCTGCACGAGACAGCCACAGCAGATTGCCCTGCAGGTCTCCGAAGGCAACCGCAGACCCGGTAATCAGCGGGGCACTGAGCCTGCGTCGCGCAAAGCCCTTTTTCGTCCACATCGGCGTGCCCCGCCGATCGAAGGCCTGCACGGTATCGTCTGCGTCGGCTGCAATCAATCCGCGATTGTCGACGTCAAATCCGCTGGCTGACGAAAATTCCTTGAACCAGATCGGATTGCCGTTGGTGACCTCCACGCAGCCAATTCGCCCCTGATAGGTGACCGCACACAGATCCCGACCGATGACCAGGGGGGTTCCAACGACATCAGCGATGCGCTCGAGTTCATTCGCACCCTTGGGCTGAGCCAGCGGCACGTCGTAACGGGGTGCGCCGTTGTCAAGCGTCAACGCGACCAGACGCCCCCCCGGCATGCCGACAAACGCCACACCCGGGGCGATCGCAATACCGCCCGAATTGCGCAGCACCAGCGTCGGGTTCTGGCGCTGGAATGACCAGCGCTGCTTCCCGGTCTCGACATCGAACGCGAGCACGCGGTTATCACTGGTGCGAAGCACCACGCTGCCATCGGCCACTGCAGGCGGTGTCACAACTTCTCCGCCGAGACGGGCCACCCATTTTCGGGAACCATCGCCGCCAAGCGCGATCAGCTCGCCGTCGCGCGAGGCCACGACCGCGGTGGACCCGTCTGTCCCGACACCGGATGTCAAGGACTTACCGACCGAGACCTGCCACTGGACCCGTCCGCTGGCCAGATCCAATCGAGTGATCGCCCCGTTTTCGGCAGCCGCCCAAACGCTATCACTGGCCACCACCGGAGCGAAACCGACGCCGGACGGCGCACCCAGCGCAGCGCTCCAGGCCGGCGCCACTTTCAGCGCGCCGCTGGGGACAGGCAAGGGTTCAGGCTGCGGCTTGGAGGTGCCGAACAGTGAACAGCCGCCGACGAGCAGGCATGCCGTCAGTAACACAGGCCGCAATGGACGTCCGATACCGAACATCTCAAGCGCCTCCAATGGCGTCGAGTTTGAGCTGCACGATTGGCCGCAATGCGCTGTTGGTCTCGAGCTTTTGCAGGCTGAGCTGGTAGGCTGCACGGGCCTCGCTGACTTTGCCCTGAGCGACCAGAAGATCGCCCCTGCGATCGGCAAACAGCCCCTCGAACACACCGGCGTCCGTGACCGAGAGCAGCTTGAGACCCTCGTCATAGGCCTTCTCATCAAGCAGGATGCCGGCCAAGCGGACACGCGCCAACAAGGCGTGCTCAGGGTCTTTGGCTTTGTCGACAGCCCACTGCAGTGGCGCCTTGGCTGCTTTCAGGTCACCCGCATCAAAATAGGCCTTCGCAGCAAGCAGTGCACCCATCGAGCCGTAAACGGTGCCGGGATGCTGTTCGAACAACTCCCCGGAAACCTGCTTGACCCGCGAGATGTCCTTGCGTTCCACCGCCTCACGCAACTGCTCATAGACAACAGACGCTGATACCGCCTGCTTCTGCTGCCAGTAGCCCCAGGCCCGCCAACCGGCAATCGCGAGCAGGACCACCGTGGCCACTGTGAGCAGCAGGTTGCCGTACCGATTCCAGAACGCCTTGAACGCGTCGATCTGGTCCTGTTCCTGAAGATCGTAAGCCATCAATTCCTCATCGTTCTGACTGACCTGCCTGCGCCCTGCCCTCGGTTCCCGCGAGCCCGGCGCCGACACACATCAATCGTTGTCAGCCACCAGTGCATCAACCAGATAGGCAGGCAGTTCGTCGATTGGCACGGCCTGCTGCGCGCCGCCGCCCCGCTCCGCCTCTGCAGAACGCAATGCCTTGACGGTGGCAGTCCGGGCTGCAGCCTCATCGTCTCCGATGATCACCGCAAACTCGGCACCGCTTGCGTCAGCCCGCTTGAACTGCGACTTGAAGCTTCCGCCCCCTGCATGCAACACGACATCCAGACCCGTGCTGCGCAGGCCTTCGGCCACACTGAAGGCAATTGACTGGGCAGCCTGCCCCTGATGGACGACATAAACGTCGCATTGGGGGGCGGTCTGCGCCTCTCCTGATTCGCGCAGGAGCTCGAGCAGACGCTCGACGCCGATGGCAAAGCCACAGGCCGGCGCTGGCTTGCCGCCCAGCATGCCGATCAGGGGATCATACCGGCCACCGCCGCAGATTGTTCCCTGCGCGCCCAGGCGGGTCGTGGTCCACTCGAACACCGTGCGGTTGTAGTAGTCCAGCCCGCGCACCAGGCGCGGATTAATGACGAACTCGATACCCATGGTCTTGAGCAATGACTGCACACCGTCGAAGTGCGCTTTCGATTCATCACCCAGAAAGTCGGCCAGGCGCGGCGCGGCCTCGACCATCTGCTGCATCGCCGGGTTCTTGGTATCCAGGATTCGCAGCGGGTTGCTGTGCAGCCTGCGCCGCGCATCCTCGTCAAGCACATCGAGATGGCCCTCGAAATAGGCGATCAGCGCGGCCCTGTGCTCGCTGCGCTCGGTGGCATCTCCGATGCTGTTGAGTTCGAGGGTGACATCCTCGATGCCAAGGTCATCCCACAGCCTGCGACTCATCGCAATCACCTCGGCATCGATGTCAGGCCCTGCGAAACCCAGTGCCTCGATACCGATCTGGTGAAACTGGCGATATCGCCCCCGCTGCGGCCGCTCGTGGCGAAACATCGGCCCGGTGTACCAGAGGCGCTTCGGGCCGTCATAGAGCAGGTTGTGCTCGATCACCGCCCTCACGACACCTGCGGTATTTTCCGGGCGCAAGGTGAGATGCTCGCCGTTCAGGGCATCCTCGAAGGAATACATCTCCTTCTCGACAATGTCGGTCACTTCGCCGATGCCGCGCCGAAACAAGGCGGTGTGCTCAACCATCGGTGTGCGGATCTGTCGATACCCATAGCTGCGGGCCCAGGCAGCCACGGTCTGATCGAGCTGCTCCCAGCGCTCACTGTCGCCGGGCAGCAGATCGTTCATTCCCTTGACGCCGGCGAGGCGTGCCGGGCTGCGCACGGTGGTGTCGCGCTGATCGCGCTGTTCGGTATCGGACATGAACAATTCTGGATCTGAAAAATACCGCTCAGGACGCGGGGGGCGCGTCGGCTGCGATCAGGGCGCCATAGCGGCGATGAACATACTCGTCGACGATCTGCTTGAACTCTTCGGCGATGCGATCGCCCTTGAGCGTGACCGACCGCTGTCCGTCGACGAACACCGGTGCAACCGGCGCTTCATCGGCGCCGGGTAGCGATATGCCGATGTCGGCATGACGCGATTCGCCTGGCCCGTTGACCACACACCCCATGACCGCGACCTGCATCGACTCGACACCTGGATACGACGCGCGCCAGACCGGCATTTGCGCCCGCAAATACGTCTGGATCTGCTCGGCCAGTTCCTGAAAGAAGGTGCTGCTGGTTCGCCCGCAACCGGGGCACGCGATCACCAGCGGAGTGAACGCGCGCAGGCCCATGGTCTGCAGGATTTCCTGCGCGACCACGACTTCTCGCGTGCGATCACCATTGGGCTCAGGGGTAAGCGACACACGAATCGTGTCGCCGATGCCCTCTTGCAGAAGCACGGACAGCGCGGCTGTCGAAGCAACGATCCCCTTGCTGCCCATCCCGGCCTCGGTCAGTCCCACATGAAGCGGATAGTCGCAGCGCCGCGCCAGTTCGCGGTAAACCGAGACCACATCCTGAACATTGGACACCTTGGCCGACAGAATGATCGCGTTGGCAGGCAACCCGACCGCTTCGGCCTGATGGGCGCTGTCGATGGCCGAAGTCACCAGTGCCTCGCGCATCACCTGCATGGCATCCCAGGGCGTCTTGCGCGCAGCGTTCTCGTCCATCAGGCGGGCCAGCAGGGACTGATCCAGACTGCCCCAGTTCACGCCGATTCGAACCGGCTTGCCATAGCGCGCAGCGACCTCGACCATCTGCGCGAAATTGCCATCACGCTTACTGCCGGCGCCGACATTGCCAGGGTTGATCCGATATTTGGACAGCGCCTGAGCGCAATCGGGAAACTGCGTGAGCAGCTTGTGGCCGTTGTAATGAAAATCGCCCACGAGCGGAACATCGACACCCATGCGATCGAGCTGTTCGCGCAGGGCGATGACCTCGCGTGCCGCATCGGGTGTGTTCACGGTCACGCGCACGATCTCAGAGCCTGCCTGAGCCAATGCCTTGACTTGAATTGCGGTGCCGATTGGATCGGCTGTGTCTGTGTTGGTCATCGACTGGACCACCACAGGCTGCCCACCACCAATCCGGACGGTGCGCTGACCCCAGGTGACTGCAACCTCTCGCGTGATCCGCCGGGTCAGAGGGCCGACCGGCATCGGGGTCGGGGAGCTGGCATCAACGGTCATTGAAGTGTCCCTTTCGCGATATTGCTGGTGCCCATCGTGGTCGGTTTGAGGTCAATTTCGCGCCCCTCGAATTCCAGGCTCGCCTGGTTTGCGTTGCCGATGGTGTAAACGTAGGGTGCTTTTCCGCTCAGCTCGATGGTTTGTCCACCCTTGATCAACCCGAATTGCAAGACCTTGCCGGTCGCGTCCTTGATCTCGACCCATGCGTCCTGTTTGACGGACAGCCGAACCTGAGCACCCGACTTGGCCACAGCTGACTGGACCTTCGAATCAGGCCCGGACGCAGGACCCGCAGTCGTCGGTGCCGCGGTCTGCGCCTGCGGGTCGCCCAACACCGCGCCAGGCGTTGGCGTCAGGACATCAGCCGCCGGAGCGGCGGGCTGCGGCACCGCCTGCTGCGGTGGCTCGATAGAAGGCACAGGGGTCGAAGGCTGCGCAGCAGGCTTGGCGGGAGGAGATAGCGACCAGCGATATCCATAGAGGCTGTCGCCCTTGCCACCAAAAAACAGCGCAAGCCCGATCACACCGGCCAGACCGAGCAGAGCCCAGAGCCACCGCTTCGAGCGCCGATCGCCATCAAACCCGAACCCACTCGAACTCGAGCTCGGCATGGTGCGATCGAGCGAAGGAGAGGGCTTGAGTGTCTCAACAGGCTCGAAGCCTCCGATGGTCTTGAGCAGCGGCTCGACATCAACACCAAGCAGTCTGGCGTAGCCCCGGACGCTGCCGCGCACAAACGACTTGCCAGGCAGCGCGTTCCAGTCTCCCGCCTCGATTGCACTCAACTGCTTCGGGTGCAGCTTCAGGCGCTGAGCGACATCGGCCAGCGACAGGCCCATGCCTTCCCGGACGGCAGTCAGTTCGTCCGCAGAGGTGATCAACGCGGACGGCTGCGTCGGCACTGTGGGGCGATCAGTCACCGAAGGCTCCCTTTTGAAGCAGGTCCGCTTCTCTGGATGCGGGAAACTGTCTGCGCAATTGACTCGACAGGCTGTTGAATCCATCGCGATCAGAAGCCTTGCGATCGACTCGCAAGGCCAGCCAAAGCGTCTCGGCACTCGGCGGATACGACGACAACAGCCGCTGTGAGTAAAAACGCGCCTGCTCAATATTGCCGCGCTTCAGATTGATTTCACCCAGGTGGTACATCGACACCGGGTTGGTCGGATCGATTTGAAAGGCACGCTGAAAGTAGACCTCTGCGCCCGATTGATCACCGCTGGCCAAGGAACAGACGCCGGCATTATGCAAAGGACGCGCCGGCGTTGCATACAGGGGATTCCTCAACGCGGCCATGAATTCAGGAATCGACTCAGCATAGTTGCCCGTGCGGCACAAAAACCAGCCGTAATTGTTCCGGAGTTCAGAGTCGTCAGGCGAGATTTTCAGGGCGGCATTAAACGCCTCCTGCGCTTTGCCCCGCTCACCGAGATCCAGGTGGATCAGCCCGATCAAGCCGTATGCCTGCGCAGAAGAAGGGTCCAGGGCGACCGCCTGACGGGCCTCTTCGAGCGCCTGCCCCGGATTACCCTGCTGGTACAGTGCGGTCGCCAGCTCAAGGCGAATCGCCGATCTGCGCTGCGGGTCACCCTCACTCTTGGCACCTGCAACCGCAGTGGACGTAGTCGGACCTTGAAAAGCCTTGGGGTCAAAACGCTGGGTCGAAGTGGCTGCGCCGCGTTGCCCCGAGGTCGACCGCACTGCCGGTGAGCCGGGGGTGTCCTGCACCACCCGAGGCGGCTCCTCGATACTTGTGCAGGCACACGCCAGCCATGTCAAACCGACACCAAGCAGCAGACGCCTGAATCGGTTCAGCAAGCCTCTGCCAATCATTTCGGGCATCGAACGCTGCGAACTCACACCTGCTCCAGAATGATGGTCGACCGGCCTGATCGCTGCGCAAGCCGCGTCCGATCGGTGACATCCCCTGCCAGCTGGCCGCAGGCCGCGTCGATGTCATCACCCCGCGTGCGCCGGACCGTCGTGACGATCCCGGCGTCGCTCAGTCGCTGGGCGAAATCACGGATGCGCTGAGCACCGGAGCGCTTCAGCCCAGACTGAGGAAACGGGTTGAACGGGATCAAATTGAGCTTGCAAGGGACGTCACGAACGCAATCGATCAACTCTCTGGCATGCTCATCCGAGTCGTTGACGCCACCGAGCATGACGTATTCGAAGGTGATGAAGTCACGCGGCGCGTGAGCCAGGTAGCGGCGGCAGGCCGCCATCAGCTCGGCAAGCGGGTACTTTCGATTGAGCGGGACCAATTGATCCCGCAATGCATCATTGGGCGCGTGCAGCGACACAGCCAATGCAACCGGCTGATCCAATGCAAGCCGATCCATCATCGGCACGACCCCGGAGGTCGAGACGGTGACACGGCGCCGCGACAGCCCGTATCCATGGTCGTCCAGCATGATGCGCACGGCAGACAGCGTCGCATCGTAGTTGAGCAGCGGCTCGCCCATGCCCATGAATACGACATTCGTCACCCGGCGGTCGTGATCATCGGCCGCGCCGTCATCACCCTGATCTGTTGGTGCATGGCTGCGCGAGCCCAGCAAGCGGTTCGCGAGCCAGAGCTGACCCACAATTTCGCTTGCCGTCAGGTTTCGAGCGAAGCCCTGTTTGCCTGTCGAGCAGAACTGGCAGTTGACCGCACAGCCTGCCTGCGTCGAGACGCACAAGGTTCCGCGATTGGCCTCGGGGATGAACACCGTCTCGATTGCGTTGCCCTGACCGACATCAATCAGCCACTTGCGAGTGCCGTCGGTGGAAGTGTGGTCCGAGATCACCTGCGGCACACTCACCTGGGCATCCTGGACCAGACGCTCGCGGAACCCCTTCGCGAGGTCGGACATGGCCTCGAAATCGTCTTCAAATCGACGATGAATCCAGCGCATCAGCTGCTGACCGCGAAACGGTTTCTCGCCCCACTGGCGACATAAGCCGATCAGGCCGGATCGCTCCAGCCCGAGCAGTTCGACACGCTCGCTGATCGCCGGATCAGTCATCGGCTGTAGACGTTCATCCCGGCAAAGAAGAATGCGATTTCGTTGCGAGCGGTGTCAGGGCCATCCGAGCCATGTACGGCGTTGGCATCGATGCTGTCGGCGAAGTCAGCGCGGATCGTTCCCGGCGCGGCCTTCTTCGGATCAGTTGCACCCATCAGATCGCGGTTCTTCAAAATGGCTGATTCGCCTTCCAGCACCTGAATCATCACCGGGCCGGAGATCATGAAACCAACCAGTTCGCCAAAGAACGGCCTTTCCCGGTGAACCGAATAGAAGGCCTCGGCCTCGCCCCGCGACAGGTGGGCCATCCGGGATGCGATGACCTTCAGGCCAGCGCCTTCGAAACGCGAGTAAATCTGACCGATGACGTTCTTAGCGACGGCATCGGGCTTGATGATGGAAAGGGTCCGTTCGACGGCCATGGAAAACTCCCGGAAAGTGCTTGAGATAGAGGGGATCAGAATCTTGATTTTTCGAGGGTTTTCATTCGTGAAAAGCCCCGCAGGTAACTCAGAATTTTAGCATAGGGCCCTGCCGACGGCCCACCCTGTCTGGACAACCCTGAAGGCAAACGGGTTGAATTGAGGAACAACCTACCTTACATTCCCCTTGCGCGGTCGTCGCGCGTTCTCCAATCGGAGCGTTTCATGGCTTACGAGCCCCAGTCTCATTACCCCGGCACCTTCGGTCGGTCCACTGCGGTCAGCAGC
>Ga0114979_10001869_pt1 | contig 14207 bp, 8 predicted proteins | sample S_140625_EF_Meta_FD_87315 | JGI IMG/M metagenome (GOLD analysis project Ga0114979, IMG submission 87315) | Freshwater microbial communities from Lake Simoncouche, Canada to study carbon cycling - S_140625_EF_MetaG | ecosystem: Environmental > Aquatic > Freshwater > Lake | place: Lake... | reverse complement strand
CCAACTGAACTACCACTCCAAAACTTGTTACTAAAATTGGTGGGTGCTGACGGGGTCGAACCGCCGACATTCGCCTTGTAAGGGCGACGCTCTACCAACTGAGCTAAGCACCCATGCACACTCGTTAGTAAGGCGGCTATTTTACAACATAGTCCTTACCAACGCTAGGTTTACGCTAATGTGTAATGGATTTTGTGATAGTGCTGGCGTTTTTATGGGGTACAGGAACAGCTTTTTGGTCCTTTGTGGCAATATTTTTTGGCATTTTAGTCAAAGCAAGCTCTAAAACTTCGTCTATCCAGCGCACAGGATGAATTTCTAAGGCATTTTTAACTTCATCAGAAATTTCAGTTAAATCTTTGACATTTTGCTCTGGAATAAGCACGGTTTTGATGCCGCCTCTATGCGCTGCAAGCAGCTTCTCTTTTAGGCCGCCAATTGGTAAAACTTCACCTCTTAATGTTATTTCCCCTGTCATAGCGACATCAGCTCGGACTGAAATATTAGTTAAGGCCGATACAATCGCTAAAGTAATGCCAATACCGGCACTTGGGCCATCCTTAGGCGTTGCTCCTTCGGGTAAATGAATATGAATATCATTTTTTTCGTAAAAATTTTCGGCTATTCCTAGTTTGTTGGCGCGACTTCTCACAACGCTCATCGCAGCATGAATAGACTCTTGCATGACTTCGCCTAACTTACCTGTAATGATTGTTTTTCCTTTGCCTTGTAAAACGACAGCCTCAATCGTCAATAATTCTCCTCCGACCTGAGTCCAGGCGAGCCCCGTCACTTGACCTATTTGGTTTTTCTTTGAAGCAAGCCCAATGTCGTAGACTTTAACGCCTAAATAAGCCTCCAAATTCTTACTATTCACAATGACTTTTTTGAGTGATTTTTTGCTCAATAACTCCTTAACGGCCTTTCGACATATTTTAGAGATTTCTTGTTCTAATTTTCTAACGCCCGCTTCTCTCGAATAATACTGAATAATTTCTCTTACAACTTTAGAGGTAATGCTAATTTCAGATTTTTTTAAACCATGCATTTTAAGTTGCTTGGGTAATAAGTATTGCATTGCAATGTTAAGCTTTTCTGCCTCTGTATAACCCGATAGACGAATGATCTCCATTCGATCCAAAAGTGGTTCAGGAATATTCATTGAGTTGGCTGTTGCGACAAACATCACATCAGATAAATCATATTCGACTTCTACATAATGATCTGTAAAAGTATGATTTTGTTCTGGGTCTAAAACCTCTAAGAGCGCTGAGGCTGGATCACCCCGATAATCTTGACCCATTTTATCTACTTCATCTAGTAAGAATAATGGGTTAGTCACTCCAGCTTTGGTCATGCTTTGTAAAACTTTACCGGGCATAGAGCCAATATAAGTTCTTCGATGACCGCGAATCTCCGATTCGTCTCGCACCCCACCTAAAGCCATACGAATAAACTTGCGATTTACTGCTTTGGCAATACTTTGTCCTAAGGATGTTTTCCCGACCCCCGGAGGGCCTACCAAACATAAAATAGGCGCTTTCAGTTTATCAACTCGTTGTTGAACTGCAAGATACTCAATAATACGTTCTTTGACTTTCTCGAGACCGTAGTGATCCTCATCCAAGATCTTTTCTGCAAGCGCTAACTCACGACTAATTTTAGTTTTTTTCTGCCAAGGCAATCCTATTAATGTATCAATATAATTTCTTACTACTGATGCTTCAGCCGACATTGGCGACATCATTTTTAATTTTTTGAATTCAGACGTAGCTTTATCGAGAGCCTCTTTTGACATGCCAGATTCTTGAATACGTTTTTCAAGCTCATCTAAATCTGCACCTTCATCTTGCTCACCCAATTCCTTTTGAATGGCTTTGACTTGTTCATTAAGATAGTATTCCCTTTGGCTTTTTTCCATTTGACGTTTAACGCGGCCACGAATTCTTTTTTCAACTTGAAGAATATCGATTTCAGATTCCATGATCTTCAGAAGATGATCCAAACGATTTTTAATTTTTAATGTTTCTAAAATTGTTTGCTTCTCTTCTAACTTTAACGTGAGATGCGCTGCGATCATATCTGCCAGCCTGCCAGGGTCTGTAATAGCAGCAAGAGATGTTAAGATTTCAGGAGGGATTTTTTTATTTAATTTAACGTATTGATCAAACTGTGAGAATACTGTCCTCATCAATGCTAATGATTCTTTATCTTTAGGTTCAGGGATATTGATTTCATCGAATCGAGCGACGAAACAAGCTTCTTGGTCAAGTACTTCTTTAATTTTTACGCGGCTTAAACCTTCAACTAAAACCTTGACTGTGCCGTCAGGTAATTTAAGCATCTGAAGAATAGATGCAACGGTGCCGTATTCGTAAAGATCTTTGGCATCAGGCTCATCTTTACTTGCAGATTTTTGAGCTACTAAAATTATCTTTTTATCTTTATCAGATGCAATTTCTAAAGCTTTTACAGATTTTGTTCGTCCAACAAAAAGTGGAATCACAAGATGCGGATAAACAACTACATCCCTTAAAGGTAAAAGGGGCATGAAATCTTGTTGGGGATCTTTAATTTTAATTTCTTGAGCCATTAGGAGCTTTCATAAGCGTTAATTAATCTTGAACATTGGGTCAGTTTATAATATTTCAAGGCCTTACTGACCAACTGCGAAGCTTATTTTTTTCCTGAAACTTGTTTCTTTTCTGAGAATAAAAGTATAGGTTTGCTTGATTGTTCGATCACACCATCATCAATGACAACCTTTTCAAGATTCTTAATTGAGGGTAATTCATACATCGTATCTAATAAAACATGCTCCATAATTGAGCGAAGACCACGCGCTCCCGTCTTTCGTTCTAGCGCTTTTTTTGCAATTAGCCTGAGTGCTGAAGTTCTAAATTCTAGCGATACATGTTCCATCGCGAAAAGTTTAATATATTGTTTGGTTAACGCATTTTTAGGCTCGGTAAGAATCTGAACTAGAGCATCTTCACTTAAGGACTCAAGAGTTGCAACAACAGGAAGTCTTCCAATAAATTCAGGAATTAAACCAAATTTAATTAGATCTTCCGGCTCAACATCTTTAATGACATCACCGATTACTTTAGCATCTGCCTTACTATTTACTTGAGCTCCAAAACCAATGCCACCTTTTTCTGATCTTTGTTTAATAATTTTTTCTAGCCCATCAAAAGCACCACCACAAATAAACAATATATTTGTAGTGTCGAGCTGAACAAATTCTTGATTTGGATGTTTGCGACCACCCTGAGGCGGAACTGAAGCGACAGTGCCCTCAATAAGTTTTAAAAGAGCTTGCTGAACACCCTCTCCTGATACATCTCTTGTAATTGAAGGATTTTCAGATTTTCTTGAAATTTTATCGACTTCATCGATATAAACAATCCCTCTTTGGGCCTTTTCAATATCGTAATCACATTTTTGTAATAATTTTTGCATGATGTTTTCAACATCTTCACCAACATAACCAGCTTCAGTAAGTGTTGTTGCATCTGCCATTACAAAAGGAACATCAAGTAATTTTGCTAGCGTTTGTGCTAAAAGTGTTTTTCCGGAACCTGTGGGACCAATAAGAAGAATATTACTTTTAGAAATTTCAACATCTTTGTGTTCAATATCTATCTCAGAATTACTATCTCTAAGTCTTTTGTAATGATTGTAAACAGCCACAGCTAAAGTTTTTTTAGCGCTTGTTTGTCCAATGACATGCTCATCAAGTTGATCACAAATTTCTTTTGGTGTGGGAAGCTGATCGTGATCTTTAGCTTCTTTTGAAGGGCTTTTAACTTCTTCTTTAATAATGTCATTACATAAATCAACGCACTCATCACAGATGAAGACAGAAGGACCTGCAATTAGTTTTTTTACCTCATGCTGACTTTTGCCACAGAATGAGCAATAGAGTAATTTTTCGTTATCGCTTTTAGTAGCCATAATAAATAGATAAAATCAAATGACTTGGGATCTCTTTGAAATAACTTGGTCTACCATACCATAATCTACAGATTGCTCAGCACTTAAGAAGTTATCTCTATCTGTATCTGCAGCAATTTTTTTAAGTGTTTGCCCAGTATGGGTTGCTAAGATTTGATTTAACTTTTCTTTTAAAAATAAAATTTCTTTTGCGTGTATTTCTATGTCTGATGCTTGCCCTTGGAATCCACCTAAAGGCTGATGAATCATTACGCGAGAATTAGGTAAACAGAACCGTTTTCCTTTTTGCCCTGCAGCAAGTAATAAAGCACCCATGCTGGCCGCTTGTCCAATACATAAAGTACTTACATCAGGTTTAATAAATTGCATTGTGTCGTAAATAGCCATTCCTGCCGTGACAGAACCGCCTGGGGAATTGATATACAAAGAGATGTCTTTATCGGGATTGTCTGCTTCTAGAAAGAGTAACTGGGCAACAATAACATTCGCTGTCATGTCATCTAAGGGACCTACTAAAAAAATGACACGCTCTCTTAAGAGTCGCGAATATATATCGTAAGCTCGCTCACCTCGACCGCTTTGCTCAATCACCATAGGCACATAGCCTAAATTATTTGGGGTTGTATAAGCCATAATTATGCTTTAGCTGGTCCAGACATAAGCTCATCAAATGTTGTTTTTTTATTTTGCACTTTACACTGCGTCATAAACCACTCAACTACATTTACCTCAGTTGCAAGAGCTGTTGGCTCTTCAAGTCTTGAAGGTTCGGCATAAAACCATTGAACGGCTTCTTCTGTGTCATCAAAATTAAGTGCAAACTCATTCACCATCGCTTTAATTTGATCTGCAGTAGCGCGCAAATTATTTTTTTCTACAATTTCAGCGAGAATCAGTCTGAGCTTGCATGTTTTCTTCGCTTGATCTTCAAACATTGAGGGTTCTAATTTGAATTGTTTTAAATCAGCTCCGCGCTGTTTTAAATTAGCGTAGGTCGATTGAGCCATGCGATTGATTTCAACATTAATTAATGTTTTAGGTAAATCTGCCTTACAAATATCTAATAACTGAGTAAAGACCTGCTCTTTTAATTTAATTTTTACTCTTTTGTCTAATTCTTGCTCTAGACTTTGTTTAATTTCTTCACGCATTTGATCAACATTACCATCAACAACGCCTAGCGATTGCGCAAACTGCGCATTAACTTCTGGAAGCTTAGGTTTTGCAATTAAAATAAAATTCACATTATATTGAACTGTTTTTCCTGCTAATTCTTTGGGGTTATGTGTTTCTGGATAATTCACTTCAAATGTTTTGGACTCACCTGCTTTTCCACCAACAAGATGATCATCAAAAATTGCGAAACGAGAATCGTCACCAAGGATAATCTGAATAGGTTTATCGCCTGTCGTTTCAACTTGTTTGTCATTAATAAAGGAAGTTAAAGTTAAAGTAAGTCGATCGCCTTTAGCGGAAGCTTCTTTAGACTCAATAAATTGGGCTCTTTGTTTAAGAAGGACATCGATGGTTTTATTCACATCTTTATCGGTAATTTGAGCGTCAGGCTTATCAATTGAAGCAGCTTTAAAGTCGCCTAAAGTGACTTCAGGGAATACTTCGAATGTCGCTGTATATTCAAAATCTTCATTTACTTGATTAAGGGGCTTATGCTGAATATTAGGCATGCCAACAACACGCAGTTTATTTTCTTGAATAGCTTGGCCAAATGAAGTCTCAATAGCTTCAGAGAAAACTTCTTCTTTTACTTGAGGACCATATTGTTGCTCAATCATCTTTAGAGGCGCTTTACCGGGTCTAAAACCAGGAACTTTTGCTGTTCGAGTTAGACGTTGAAAACGACTCGACATCTCTTTTTGAAGAGGTTCGACAGGCACTTTAACGGTTATGCGTCTTTCTAAATTACTTAATGTTTCAACTGCTGTAGCCATACTTAAAATTCCCTAAAATTCATATCTGTGGTGCGAAAGGAGAGACTCGAACTCTCACGCCTTGCGGCGCTGGAACCTAAATCCAGTGCGTCTACCAATTCCGCCACTCTCGCGATGATTAAAAAAGTTATATATAACAAAAATTTAGCTCTATTTTATAACAAGTTAGTCTTTATCTAAAAGGAATAATTCAATGAATCAATGAAATACGTAGATATTTTGATTTAAGATGTCATAAATTATTAGAAACTATAAAGTCACAAACCCAAAAGATTCAAATTGAAAACACGAGCCCTTAAATTGCAATTTCTCCCGTCCCTATTTTTCGTATGTCTTATAGCCTTCTATCTATCGGGCTGCAATTTTATCAGTTATGAGACCAAACCTATTGCGAATCAACAGGTTATTGAAAAAATCACCGCCAAAGATCCAGAAGATCCGAGATTTAAAGAATTTTTAAAAATTCAGGGATTTAAGGAGGATAGCCTTCCAATTAAAGAATGGGGGCTTAATGAGCTTATGCTTTGCGCACTTTTTTTCAACCCAAGAATTGAAATTGCAAAAAAAGAATGGGATGTTGCAAAGATTCAAGAAATGATCGCTCCAATTAAAGCGCCCTCCTCTGTTGGTTTTGAAAGCGGCAGACAAACTACAGGCGTCAAAGAAAACTCAAGAGATGCTTTTGGATTAAGTTTCACCACGTTATTTGAAACAGCTGATAAAGCTAAAATTAGAGAGGAAAGAGCAAGAAATCAGTCTTTGATCAAACGCTTAGAGCTAAGAAAGCTCGCATGGGATATTAAAACAGATCTCACATTAAATTATCTTCGCTATCATCAACTGCTTCTAAATCTTCAAATAATAAGAAGCGAAATTAAACTGCAAAATGAAATCTTAAATATGTTGAAAAAAAGAAAGTCACTTGGGCTAAGTTCATCAATAGATAGCAATTTCAATCAAATTGAACTGAATAAAAACATACAAAAATTAAATGAGGAGCAATACCAACTTAATGAAACAAAATCAAAATTAGCATCGATTTTAGGTATATCAGCAGAAAAACTTAATACAATGAGAATTGCAAATATAAATATGGATCAAAGCATTGAGATCTTCAGCAAAACGCTTGATGATGAAACAAAACAACGGGATGTTATCAATCTTGGGCTTTTTAATCGTATTGATTTAAGAATAGCTTTAGCAAAATATGCAGTTTCAGAATCGCAACTAAAATTAAATGTAGCAAATCAATATCCAGATATTAGATTTTCACCTGCTTATATTTTTGATTACGGATCCAGCAAATGGCTTCTTGGTGTAACTTCACTAATTCCAACAGTGGAAAAAAATAAAAATCTAGTTGAAGAAGCAAAAAAACTAAGGGACATTGAAAGCTTACAAGTTGAAAAAATCCAAACGTCTATCATTAATGAACTCGCAAAACTAAGAGATAATTATACAAATGCTAAAGATATGGTGAGAAAAGATACTGAGGATCTATCTGCTGCAAATGCCTTAGAAAATTCAATTGAAAGTAAATTTAACCAGGGTGAAATTGACCGAATTGAATTAACTCAGCAAAAATTAATTACTATGCAATATAAGCGAAGATTTTATACCAACAAAATTACACTAATGAAAATAGGATTTGATTTTGAAGCGCTTTTACAAGAACCTCTAAACACTAATAAAAATAATGAAAAATAAACTGAATGCCTTTCTTGTAATCCAAGCAATACTAATCCTGATTCTGGTTTGGTTATTAACTTATTTCGGCCGAGATGAATTTAACAATATAAAACCTAATTCAGATATTTCAAAAAACACTCAAAGTTTAATAAAGTCAGCCAATGGGGTTAACTATATAACTCTTAGCCCAGAAATACAGTCAAATAGTGGAATAAAGACCCAACCGGTTCAAACTTCAGATTACATAAAGAATCTTACAAATTATGCAACAGTCCTTAGCATTGACTTATTGATTGAACAAAAAAATAGATTTAATGAAATTAAAAATCAAATAAGCCTCTTATCCAATGAGTTAGAAAGGGATAAAAAAAATTACGAAAGATTCAAAGCTCTTAATGATGATAATAAAAACGTATCAGACAAAGCTTTACAAGAAATGAAAGTCAATTTTGAAAATACAAAAATAAAACTTCAGACCACCCAAGAACTTATAACTGGGATTAAGCAAAATATTAGAGCTCAATGGGGAGAAATAATACTATCGATGATTGACGCTGGGGCACGAAAAGAATTATTTGAATTTCTTGTTCAAGGAAAGGCAAGGATTATAAAAGTAACATTACCTGAAAATGCTGATAATCAACCTCCGAAAAATATTAGTTTAGCTTTAATCGACAATCTAAATGAAAAATTTTTAGCAAGTTATCTTGCAGAATCGCCTACATTAGATAAGTCGATAAAAGGAAAAACTTATTTTTACATTGTTTATAGCAATCAATTAAGAATTGATTCCAAAGTAATTGCAAATCAAGTTCAAGATAAACTATCTTCTGAATCCGGCAAGTACTTAGCAATTCCAAAAGAAGCAGTAATATGGAACTCAGGCCAAGCATGGGTTTACGTTCAATCAAGTGAAAATAAATTTTTCCGTAAATCTATTGAAACAAATACTGAGAGCTCAAATGGTTGGATTGTCAAAGAGAATCAAATTAAAGAAAATGACCTTATTGTAATTAATGGCGCTCAACTTTTACTCTCGGAAGAATTTAAATATCAAATAAAAAATGAAAACGATGATTAAATCAAAATGATGTCTTCTATCGTAAAGTTTTCAATAAGATATACAGGGGTCATCATCGGCCTTGCAGTTATTGCAATAATATTTGGGTTATACCAAATTACCAGAAGTCCCTTGAATGTTTTTCCTGAGTTTGCTCCTAACCAAGTTATTATTCAAACAGAATCTCCAGGACTTTCATCCGATTTAGTAGAGTCGCTCGTTACCCTACCTATTGAGAAAAATTTAGGGGGAACTATCGGCATTGAAACAATAAGATCCCAATCCATCCCTGGACTATCGGTTATCACAATCATTTTTAATGAGCAGACAGACATCTATAGAAATAGGCAGGTAATTTCTGAAAGACTTGCTTCGATTTCAAGCAGTATGCCTCCAGGTATTATCCCTAAAATAACGCCACTAACATCGGCAGCATCATCAGTTTTGGGTATTGGAATTACATCAAAAACAAAATCTTTAACTGAAATTAGGACAGTGACTGATCGAGTAATTATTCCTCATCTCTTGTCAATCCCAGGCGTTGCAGATGTAAATATATTTGGTGGCAAAGTTAAGCAATATCAAATTGAAATCCAGCCAGAAAAATTGATTCAATCAAATATTTCGATTGAACAAATAATTAATGCGGCTAGCAAGTCTTCTGGGGTAAGAGGGGCAGGTTTCATTGAAAATAGCAATCAAAGAATTATTGTTAATACAGAAGGCCAATCTAAATCTTTAGAAGATATTGGTAAAACACCTGTAATTAGTAATAAAAATCAGATCATTTATCTTAAAGATCTAGCTGTGATCAAAGAAGGGTCAGTCCCCACGATCAGCGCAGCATCAATCAATGGTGAGGAAGGAATTTATTTATCTGTCCAAGGCCAGTTGGGTTCTGACACTTATAAACTCACCCAGCTAATTGAGGCAGCAGTTTTAGATATAAAACCATCACTTCTTGATCAAGACATTCAAATCAACCCCGAATTATTTAGGCCTGCAAATTTTATTGATGCTTCGATAAAGGGCGTTCGTCTTGACATATTAATTGGCTCATTGCTTGTTATTATAATTTTATTTTTATTTTTATTTAACCTAAGAACGGCTTTTATATCAGCAACAGCAATACCACTTTCACTTCTAAGTGCAATTATTGTTTTAAGCTATTTTAATCTTGGTTTAAATATTATGGTTTTAAGCGGTCTCGCTATTGCTCTGGGCGAGGTTGTTGATGACGCTATAATTGATTCTGAAAATATTTTTAGGCGATTAAAAGAAAATATAAAATTAAAGAATCCACTACCAATTAGCAAGGTTGTTTACGACGCATCAATGGAAGTGAGAAGTTCTGTAGTATATGCCACGATGATTGTTGTAACTGTTTTTCTTCCCCTTCTTTCGTTAAATGGCGTTGCTGGAAAACTTTTTGGCCCGTTGGGTATTGCATACATCCTATCAATATTAGCTTCTTTAGTTGTCGCGCTCACAGTCACCCCTGCTCTATCTTACCTCCTACTTGGTAAATCAAACTTCAAGTCATCTGAATCACCATTAATGTCTTACATAAAGAATAAGTACATTGATGTACTTCATTTCATAGAAAAGAAATCAACTGCAATCATTTTGCTAACGTTCACATTTATCTTAATAGGATTTTCGTTAGTCCCATTATTTAAAACACAATTCATTCCTCCACTTCACGAGGGTCACTTCATTATGCATATGACTACACTTCCGGGGACCTCAGAAAAAGAATCCTTGCGCATAGGAAACGAAATAAGTAAAAAAATTCGTGATATAACCGGGGTGAAATCTGTTGCACAGTGGGTAGGTAGATCGCCAATGGGCGCTGATACATTTGGGACGCATTATAGTGAATTTGAAATTGAGCTTAAAAATTCAGACGGGCCAACACAAGATAAAATCTTAGAGCAAATTGAAGACCTAACACAAAATAATAATTATGTAGGACTAAATTTTGCTATTAATACATTCCTAACAGAACGTATCGAAGAGACGATTTCAGGTTACTACTCTTCGGTAGTAATCAATATTTTTGGCACAAATCTTGACACTATTGACCAAGATACTCAAAAAATATCTTCTACTCTGGCTTCTATTAAGGGTGCAAAAAATATTAATATAGTATCCCCTGCTGGTACTCCTCAAATTACGATACATTTTTTATCTGAAAAATTAAGCCAATGGGGCATTCAAAAAACCGATCTTCTGAATGCTATTCGTGCAGCGTTTGAAGGTCTTCCAGTAGCGCAAGTATACGAAGGAAATGCAAAGGTAAATATTTCTATTATTTTAAACAAAAACTTTCGAGATGATATTACAGATATTCAAAAATTACCTATCATGGCAGCAGATGGCAAAATTGTTGAGCTAGGACAAGTTGCCTATATTGCTCAAGAAAACGGAAGGTCTAAAATTCTTCATCAAGGAGGAAAGCGCATTCAAACTATAACAGCTGATATTGATGAAAGAGATATTAATGATTTTAATAATGATCTAAAGAGTGAACTAAATAAACTTAAGTTAAATCAAGGTAACTACTATGAAATTACTGGGGCAGCTCAGGCGAATGCAAAATCACAAGAGGAGCTTATAGTCCACTCTATTATTGCAGGTGCAGGCATACTACTAATGCTATATATAGCTTTTGGAAATCTGCGCAATTTATTACTTACATTATTTAATCTACCTTTTGCATTAATTGGGGGTGTATTTGCTGTTAGTTTTAATGCAGGTTGGATATCTATTGGCTCACTTGTTGGGTTTGTAACGCTTTTTGGAATTACCTTACGAAATTCAATAATGCTGATATCTCATTACCAACATTTAATTAATATTGAGAATCACACTTGGAATTTGGAAACATGTATTAAAGGGGCTTCTGAAAGACTTCCTTCTATTTTAATGACTGCTATTGTCACTGCATTAGGTTTGCTTCCATTGGCTCTGGGAAGTGGTCAGCCAGGTAAGGAGATTGAAGGTCCTATGGCTAGTATTATTGTAGGCGGCCTTGTCACATCTACTATATTGAATCTTCTAATACTGCCAAGCATTATGTTACATTTTGGAAAATTCGAAAAAGAAGAATAAATTAATTTTCTTTAAAGAAATCAATCCATTTTTTAATATTAGAAGCCTTGTAAGCAATTTCATCAAATTCGCTTTTTGGATTCGATTGCGCAACAATCCCTCCTCCCGAATAGAAATGAAGCGTGTTATCTTTTTTGATCAATGTACGAATTGCAATATTAGTATCCATTTGGCGATTAAACCCGATATAGCCAATCGAGCCACAATAAATGTCACGTCTATGGGGTTCTAACTGATCAATAATTTCCATTGATCTAATTTTTGGAGTCCCTGTAATGGACCCTCCAGGAAAAGAATCTTTAAGTAACTTAGGCAGAGATGAGTGAGGCTTTAAAATACCTTCTACTATACTTTCAAGATGATGCACATTGCTATATGACTTGAGTTCACAAAGCGCTTTAACATTTACACTTCCAGGAATACAATTTTTACCCAGATCATTGCGTAATAAATCAACAATCATTAAATTTTCCGCGCGATCTTTTTCGCTCTTAAGTAAGCGCTCTGCATTCTCTTTATCTATTGAAGGATTTGGATCTCTCGGCTCAGTGCCCTTAATAGGCCTCGTTTCAACATTTCCATCCGTTGATTTAATAAACCTCTCAGGAGATCCACATAAAACATCAAAATCTTCATGATGTAAATAGGCCATAAAAGGTGAGCGATTAATTGTTCTTAATTTTTTATATCCTGTCCAGCCACTACCTTCACACTGAGCATGATATTTATTGGAAATATTTATTTGGTAACAGTCGCCTGCTTTAATAAAAGCTAAAATTTTATTTACAATCAACTCGTAGGCATTGAAATCTAAAAGTGGTTTAGTTGATGAGCGAGTCTTAAATGAGTGATGACTAGCTTTTGCATTCTTAAATTTTTCAGCAAGATCGTTTAGATAATTATTTGTATCTTTATTTAATAAATGAGATGCAATACATGCTTTTTTTTCTTGATGATCTACAATCAAAGCCCAGTCATAGATACCAACCATCATAAGGGGAATGCCAACATGATCTTTATCGTTCTGAACGTATGTTTGCCCTAATTCGTAAGAAAAGTATCCTAAAGCTCCTCCAGTAAAGGGTAGCGAGGAATTTTGAACTTCAAATCGCGCAAGAACTTTATCTAAAACATCAAAAGCATTTTCCTTAACAATTTTTTTTTGATTGTCTTCTTCAATGCTGACAGTATTTTCATCTGCGATTATTTTGATAAATGGACGGCTGACTATAATGTCGAATCTAGATTTATCTGAAATATTTTTATCTAAATCATCATGAATACCGCTATCTAAATAGCAAGACCATGAATCATCAGCAATAGCTTCAAAATAAACGGAGCTATCCGAAATGTAAGGCAATGAAATGAGGTGTGTATTATTCAACGGCTGTTGAGATTTAAACTTAATGATCTGAAATTATATGCTGATTAAATAATTAAGGGCGCATAAAGCGCCCTTAATTATTTAATGCCTTATAGAAATTTACTCTAGGTTTGCGTGAATTGCGCGCATACCTTCTTCAGTCAATCCTTTAGCATGAATTAATTCTGAAATAACTGCTTCAAGGTAGATCAATGTAGATAATTCAAATGAAGTGCCCATAGGCATTCCTTGGGTAAGACCAAAAGAATCATCATTACCAATTTGTACAGTTAAATCAGCCATATCCGACATAGGTGATTTATTTTTCATTGAAACAACAACAATCTTAGCGCCTTTTGATTTAGCAGTTTCAAGAAGCGGCAAAAGTGTTTTTGTGCCTCCAGAACCTGAAATCACTAGAAATAGATCACCTGCTTTAATTGCTGGCGTCACAATTTCGCCCACCATATTAACCTGATAGCCACTATGCACGAGACGCATTGCAAAAAAGCGTGAAACAAGTCCTGATCGCCCAGCGCCACCTACAAAAATACGACCTGCTTCATCTATAAGCTTAAGAAGCTTAGCCGCATTACTTTGCTCAGTCACTGCTAAAACGCTTGAAATTTTATCTAATAGTAATTTTTGATGCATGTTGAACCCTTTTTATTTAAAAATAAACAGCCTATAAAAAAAATCCCGACTCATTGCTAAGTCGGGACTTGATTTAGTTCATCAATAATTGTTTCTTAACAATTATCCATGAGCAATTTTTGTGATTTCTGCAGCAGCAGCAGCTGGATCAGCAGCGCCGTAAATTGCAGCACCAGCAACAATAATAGATGCACCAGCATCTTTAACTTGCTGAGTCGTAGCAGCTTTAACACCACCAGCAACTGAGATTTTAACGCCAGTTTTTAAACCAGCAATCATAGCTAAGTCAGCAAAAGGAGTGTGACCAGCAGCTTGTGCATCAAGACCAGTGTGAACACCGATAATTTGAACGCCTGCAGCAACACATTCTTTTGTTAAAGCTTCTTTGTTTGCAACGTTGATCATGTCAACTTGAACTTCT
>Ga0114979_10001866_pt1 | contig 14212 bp, 12 predicted proteins | sample S_140625_EF_Meta_FD_87315 | JGI IMG/M metagenome (GOLD analysis project Ga0114979, IMG submission 87315) | Freshwater microbial communities from Lake Simoncouche, Canada to study carbon cycling - S_140625_EF_MetaG | ecosystem: Environmental > Aquatic > Freshwater > Lake | place: Lake... | reverse complement strand
GAGTGCGGCGGCATTCTCAAGAGCGACACCATCTCGTTTGGCCAGGCACTCGTGCCGGAGGTGATCGATCGCGCCTTTACCGTGGCGGGTGAGGCCGATCTGATGCTGGCCATCGGCAGCACGCTGCAGGTTCAGCCGGTTGCCGGTGTGGTGCCCGCAGCGCGTCGTGCAGGCGCAAAGATCGTGATCGTCAATGCCGAGCCGACTGCCTGTGATCAGATTGCCGATGCAGTGCTGCGCGGCCCGATCGGCGAGATCCTGCCGGCAATCTGCGGCGGCTGAGCACGGGTGCGGCGGGTAAGCACGGGTGCGGCCGGAGTAAGCTTTGTCGACATCGACAGACCACGACCGCAAGGAGCGCGACATGAACGACGCAGCCACCCTCAACCACGACACCGGCATCCTTTATCAGGTCGATTCGGGCGTTGCCCAGATCACCTTCAATCGCCCCGAAAAACTCAATGCGCTCACGCCGGCGATGCTCGGTGCGTTCTTCGAGAGGGTCGATGCCGCCGCGATCGATCCGCAGGTGCGGGTCATCGTGATCACCGGTGCCGGCCGCGGGTTTTCGGCGGGGCTAGACCTGAGCGTGATCGGCTCGACCAAGCCGGGTGAGGGCGGCGGTGCTACGCGCGTCGACCAGGTCGCGCCCGGCGAGATCAGCCGGCAGTGGGGCGACGATATCGGCCCGGGTCTGGCGCGCTTTTTCAGTGGCGGCTGGAACGGGCTGATCAATTCGCGCAAGCCTACGATTGCTGCGGTCAACGGCGCGGCGTTCGGCTGGGGCTTCATTCTGTCTTTGCATTGCGATATCCGCTTCGCCTCGAGATCGGCGCTCTTCAATGCCACCTTTGCGCGTCTGGGCGTACCGGCTGAAAAGGGCGTCGGCTGGCTGCTGACCCGTCTGATCGGCACCGCGCGCACCGCCGACCTGCTCTATTCAGCCCGCCGATTCGATGGTGTCGAGGCCGAGCGGCTCGGGCTGGTCAATGCGGTGCTTGATGACGACCAACTGATGGCGCATGTCACCGCCTATGCGCGCAGCATTGCCGCCAACGCCGCGCCGCGCTCGCTTGCCGCGATGAAGGCGCAGATCTGGACCGCGATCGACGACAGTTACGACGAGGCGTTTGCCGCGGCCAACCGCGAGCAGGACCGGGCGGTGGCCACTGAGGACTTTCGTGAGGGCATCAACAGCTACCGCGAAAAACGCGCGCCCGCCTTCAAGGGGACCTGAGCCGCTCAGCCTTTCAGTTCGAGCCCCTGCATTGAGCCGTCCTTGCGCCATTTGTCCCAGATCTTCAGAAAGGCCATCGGTCCGCGCCAGAAGGGCGAGTTGCGGGCGATACGTTCGTTGGGCTGGCCTTCGTTGTTGTAGTAGCCCGGCGTACATTCGTTCAGGAAGGGCTGGCGCATGCGGGCGAGCTTGACGATGCTGTTGACCCAGTCGGCTTCGGCCTGTTCGCTTGCTTCGATCGTGCGAACACGGCTCTCGCGGGTCTTATCCAGTACCCAGGCAATGTGCTGCGCCTGCTCGGCCATCATGTGCTGGAAGTTGGCGCTCTGACCCGACTGCTGGGTGGTCATCACGAAAAGGTTGGGAAAGCCGCGGGTGAACAGGCCATGAAAGGTCTGCGCGCCGTCGTGCCACTTTTCGGTGAGCGTGAGGCCGTCGCGGCCATGGACCTCGAAGCCCAGGCGTCGGGTGAAATCGGTGCCGACCTCAAATCCGGTGCCGAAGATCAGGCAATCGAGTTCATATTCGCGCCCGCCGACCACTACGCCGCGTTCGGTGATCCGCTCGACGCCTTTGCCTTGCGTGTCGACCAGATGAACGTTCGGCCGGTTGAAGGTGTCGAGGTACTGGTCGTGAAAGCAGGGCCGCTTGCAGAACTGGTTGTACCAGGGCTTGAGGGCCTCGGCGGTCGCGGGGTCTTTGACCACCGCATCGATGCGTGCCCGCACCCGTTCCATCTTGCTGTAGTCGGCCAACTGGATCAGCTCGGCCTCATTGCTCACGGTTTCGCCTGCAACCGCCTTGCGACGGGCCGACAGCAGGATGCCGCCGATCAGGTCGGTCCAGCCGTCGTTGACCAGGTCGACCTCGAATTCGGCCCCCGAAATCACTGCAGTAAAGTTGGCCACGCGCTCGCGCTGCCAGCCGGGCTTGAGGCTCTTTGCCCATTCGGGGTCGGTCGGCCGGTCATTGCGCACATCGACCGAGGAGGGCGTGCGCTGAAAGACAAAGAGCTCCTTGGCGCCGGCGCCCAGGTGTGGCACGCACTGCACCGCGGTGGCACCGGTGCCGATGATGCCGACCCGCTTGTCCTTCAGGCCGTTGAGGCCGCCATTGCCATCGCCGCCGGTGTAGTCGTAATCCCAGCGGCTGGTGTGAAAGGTGTGTCCCTTGAAACTGCCGACACCGGGCACGCCCGGCAGCTTGGGCCGATGCAGCGGGCCTCCGGCCAGCACCACGAAGCGCGCCCGCAGCATGTCCTTGCGATCGGTGGTGACCTGCCAGCGCGCAGCATCATCGAGCCAGCGCATGTCGGTAATCACGGTCTGGAAGATCGCCGAGCGATAGAGATCGAAATGGCGGCCGATGCGCCGTGAGTGCTCGAGGATCTCGGGGCCGCGGGCGTATTTCGCAGCCGGCATGTAGCCGGTTTCTTCGAGCAGCGGCAGATAGATGTAGCTCTCGGTGTCGCAGGCCGCGCCGGGATAGCGATTCCAGTACCAGGTGCCGCCGAAGTCGCCGCCCTTCTCGATGATGCAGATGTCGTCGAAGCCGGCTTCGCGCAGTCGCGCGGCCGACAGCAGGCCGCCGAAGCCGCCGCCCACCACCAGCACCTCGACATCGCGCACGATCGGCTCGCGCTTGAACTGCGGGTCGGCATAGGGATCGTCGAGGAAATGTTCGTACTCGCCGGTGACTTCGACATACTGGTCGTTACCGTCGGTGCGCAGGCGACGGTCGCGTTCGAGGTCATATTTGCGGCGCAGTGCCGCCGGGTCGAAGGCGAGTTCGTCGATTTCAGGCAGTTGCAGGGCGCCGGTCGGCATCGTCATTGCTCCTCAGTCAGTTGTGTCGGTGCTCGCGTCTGATGCACGAATCGGTTCGAGTTCAAGGTCGAGTCTAGCGCCGAGTGCCTCGGTCGCGGGAGTCGGCGTTTCATCCTTGAGCATGATCCCGCTTGCCCCGAGACGTTTCGCACCCTCGAGCAGACCGGCCAGCGTGTTTGCCGCCTGCTCATAGTTCAACCCCTCGGGGCGGATGTTCGAGATGCAGTTGCGCTCTGCATCGCTGCGGCCCACGCATGGTGCCCAGGTGAGATAAATGCCCAGGCTGTCGGGTGAGCTCAGCCCGGGGCGCTCGCCCACCAGCAGGGCCACGGCGCGTGCGCCGAGCAACTCGCCCACCTCATCGCCGAGCGCCACACGAGACTGTTCGGCGAGTACCACCGGCCCGATCGACCAGCCGGGCAGCCGCGCTCGGATGGCGTTCAGCATTGGCTGTGCATGGCGGCTGACGGCCAGCGCCGACAGACCGTCCGCGACCACCAGCACCAGGTCGGGTGCGGCCTTGGCTTCTTCGGCAGCCTTGCGCAGCCGATCGCCACTCGAGGCATCGAGCCTGCGACCGAGGTCGGGGCGGCGCAGATACATCGGCCGGTCGGTCGCGCGGCTGTGGACGACGATGGTCTGCAAGCCATCTGCCTGAAGCTCGACTGACATCGATGCCGCATCGAAGGCTTCGTGCACTGCATCGCGCGCCTGGGCATGGGCCAGCGAAAAGGCCAGCAGCGCAGCGGTGGGTTGGCTCGCGCCAGTGCGTCCGAGCGCAATGCGCGCCGGTGTGAAGGCACGCAGCGCGGTCCAGGGATCGGGCAGCACGAGTGGGGTTTGGGCCGGGCCTGCGACTGCTGCGATGACTGGTGCGATGTTTGGCTTGATGCTTGCCTCGATCGTGGGCTTGCCGGCCAGTGCGCCGTGTGCCATGCCGTCGGGCGTCTGATCGGCGCTCATGCTGCAATGCCCAGCAGCGGATGATCTTTGCCGGCCGACCCGAGCAGGCGGCCATGGCGGTCGGTGACCTGCATGCGCTCGAGCCAGGCTTCGAATTCGGGCGCGCGTTTCAGCCCGAGCACATCGCGCAGATAGAGGGCGTCATGGAAGGAGGTGCTCTGATAGTTGAGCATCACATCATCGGCACCCGGCACGCCCATGATGAAGTTGATGCCGGCGACACCCAGCATCGTGAGCAGGTTGTCCATGTCGTCCTGATCGGCTTCGGCATGGTTGGTATAGCAGATGTCGCAGCCCATCGGCACGCCGAGCAGCTTGCCGCAGAAATGGTCTTCGAGGCCTGCGCGCACGATCTGCTTGCCGTCGTAAAGATATTCCGGGCCGATAAAGCCGACGACGGTGTTCGACAGCAGCGGCGCATAGCGGCGGGCGACTGCATAGGCGCGCGCCTCGCAGGTCTGCTGGTCGACGCCATGGTGGGCGTTGGCCGACAGCGCGCTGCCCTGGCCGGTCTCGAAATACATCGCGTTGTTGCCCACCGTGCCGCGCCGCAGGCTTTGCACCGCATCGGCCGCCTCATCGAGCAGGGCAAGCGAGATGCCAAAGCCTTCGTTGGCTTTTTGCGTGCCGGCAATCGACTGAAACACCAGATCGACCGGCGCGCCTAACTCGATCGCCTTGATCGTCTGTGTGACATGGGTGAGCACGCAGCTTTGAGTCGGAATATCGAAGCGCTGGCGGATATCGTCGAGCATGCGAAGCAGCGACACGATGCCCGGCAGATTGTCACCCACCGGATTGATGCCGATGACCGCATCGCCGCAGCCGTACATCAGGCCATCGAGCACCGAGGCCAGTACGCCGCGCGGATCGTCGGTCGGATGATTGGGCTGCAGGCGCACCGCCATGCGCCCGGGCAGGCCGATGGTCGTGCGAAAGGCGCTCACCACGCGGCATTTGCGCGCGGCCAGCACCAGGTCCTGGTTGCGCATCAGCTTGCTGACCGCCGCGACCATCTCGGGGGTCAGGCCCCAGGTGAGGTTCCGAAGGGTCTGCTCGGTGGTCGCATCTGACAAAAGCCAGTTGCGAAATTCGCCGACCGTCAGATGAGCAACGCGTGCGAAGGCGGCGGCATCGTGCTGCGACAGGATCAGCCGGCTGACCTCGTCGTTGTCAGGCGGGATGACCGGCTCCTCGAGAAACCGGCGCATCGGCAGATCGGCCAGGGCCATCTTTGCGGCCATGCGCTCGGCCTCGGACTCAGCGGCCACGCCGGCGAGCAGATCGCCCGATCGCATCGGGCCGGCCTTGGCCAGCAGGGTTTTGAGGTCGGGAAAGGCAAATCGGTTTGCACCGACGGCGTGGGCATAGGCCATGGGGAGCTCGGATGTGCGGCAAGTCGCATCGGGAGGTGATGCATCGTAATCGCGATCGGTTAAAGGCTGTCGGATTGTCTCTGACCGGATCGCCGGTGGCCGGATCGCTATACTCGCCGACCCGGCTGCCTGATGACTGAGCGGCCAGTCGACCCTTCAACCAGCAGGCCCGCTTGGCACGCCATGATCCTCCCCTTCCTGCCGGTTTGAGCCAGCGCTTCAGATCGGCGCTGCGCATGGTGCCCTGCGCGCTCCTGCTGATCGCATTGCCCGCGCTTGCGCTCGAGCGGCCGGGTCCGGGCACCGCGCTCAGTGCCGACGAACTGTCGCGCCGTTTTTCGGCCTGTACCAGCTGTCATGGTCCACAGGGCCGCGCCTCGCCCGAGGGCTATCTGCCCCGGATCGCCGGCAAGCCCGCGGGCTATCTCTTCAACCAGTTGCGCCATTTCCGGGATGGCCGGCGGGCCGTGCCGGTCATGACCTGGATGGTCGACCGCCTGCCGGATGCCTATCTGCTCGAGATGGCGCAGTACTTTGCCGCCCAGCATCCGCCCTATCCGCGTCCGCAAACCGTCACGCTCGATGCCGCTGCGCGTGAACGCGGCAGGCTGCTGGTGATGACCGGTGATGCGAGCCGCTCGCTGCCGGCCTGCACCGCCTGCCATGGCAATGCGATGCTGGGCGCGCAGCCGGCCATTCCCGGGCTGCTCGGACTGCCGCAGGACCACCTCAATGCGCAGCTTGGCGCCTGGCGTGAAGGGGTGCGCAATGCAGTGGCGCCCGACTGCATGGCGACCATCGCGAAGCGCCTGGCGCCTCAGGACATCGCGGCGATCACTGGTTGGCTCGCCTCTCAGCCGGTGCCTGCCGGTGCGCGTGCAGCCGCGGCCTTGCCGGCCGAGATGCCGCTCGAGTGCGGCGGGCTTGCGCCATGAGCCGCTCGGCTCGGCGGTTCGGGATCGTGGTGCTGGCGCTGCTGGCCATCGGTGTGATCGCCCTGATGATGTCAATGCGAGCTCGCCCGCCGGCCTCCGGCATGGCACCCGTCGCGGGCCTGCCACAGCCTGCGGCCGAGGTGCTCGCCCGCGGCGCCTATCTCGCGCTGGCCGGCAACTGTGCCGGTTGCCATACCGCCCGTGGTGGAGCGCCTTATGGCGGCGGGCGGCCGATCGCCACGCCTTTCGGCACGGTCTACACCTCCAACCTCACGGCTGATATCGAGACGGGTCTGGGCGCCTGGTCGGCCGATGATTTCTGGCGTGCGATGCACGAGGGCCGGTCGCGCGATGGCCGCGCGCTCACGCCGGCCTTTCCGTACACCGAGTACACCCGTATCACGCGTGCCGATGCCGATGCGATCCATGCCTGGCTGCGCAGCCTGCCGCCGGTGCGTGCGCCCAATCGACCGAATGGGCTGCGTTTTCCCTGGAACCAGCCGCTGATGACCGAACTCTGGCGGCTGGTCTATTTTCGGCCCGCAAGCTTCGTGCCCGATGGCGCCCGCGATGCGGCCTTCAATCGGGGCGCTTATCTGGTCGAAGTGCTCGGTCATTGCGGTGCCTGCCATACCGCACGCGATTCGCTGGGCGGCCCTGACGGCGTCGCGTTTGCGGGTGCCGAACTGGCTCAGCTCGGCTGGTATGCCGCCTCGCTGTTGTCAGACAGCGAGGCGGCGGTGGGTCGCTGGACCCCGGATGAGACGGTCGAGTGGCTGGCGACCGGCATCAATCGCCATGCGATCGCAGCCGGACCGATGGCGGCGGTGGTGACCGGCAGCCTTCAGCATCTCGAGCGCGACGACCTGCAGTCGATGGCGGTTTACCTGCAGTCGATGGCGCGGCCCGACAGCGGCGGGCCTCGCGTGCGGGGGCTGGGGCGCAAGCTGGTGCTGCCGTCGGCCGGCGACCCGATGCTGACCGGCGGCGAGCGGCTCTATGCGAAGCACTGCGCCGAGTGCCACGGCGAGCGCGGAGAACTCGCCGAGCCGGGCTATCCGCCGCTGGCGGGCAATCGACTCTTTGCCATGCACTCGCCGGTCAATGCGATCAGGGCGGTGCTGCATGGTGGCTTTGCGCCGGCCACGAACGCCAAACCCAGGCCGTACGGCATGCCGCCCTTCGGGCCGCAGCTCGATGACCGGGAAATCGCCGCGATCGTCAGCTGGCTTCGCAATACCTGGGGGCAGCGCGGTACCCGGGTCGAGGCCCGGCAGGTCAATGCCTTGCGGTCGGTGCCGGTCGACGACAGCCCCGGGCCTGTCAGCCAGTGATAGGCCAGCAATCAGCCGGCAAGCAGCGTTCGGTTGCGACCCGACTGCTTGGCACCGTAAAGCGCCTGGTGAGATTGTCGATGCAGGCCGCCTCGCGCTACAGGGCAACCGATGCATCGTCGTGTCGTTGTTTGCGATTCGACAGCGACGCCAGCGTTCGCAGCATCAGGGTCGAGGCATCGTCGATCGCAAAGTCAGCATCTGTCATCTGCCATTGCGCTTGCGGGGACAGACGTCGAGACGACGACGGTGAGAGGGTGGCGGACATCAATTCGACCGGACATCGACAGGTCTTGTCCGTCGGCTGGCAGCCTGTCGGCAGGCGGCAACGCAGGCGGTGTGGCCTACGATAGCGCCTTGGGCTCCATCAGCCGAGCCATTCATGCGGAGTCCGATCCATGCCGACCCTGATGCTGCCTCAACACGACGGTCGGCTGATGCCCTTCATGACCGCTGCGCCGCGCGCGGCAGCACCGCAGACGAATCAGCCCTTCAATCGCATTGCCTTCGCCGCGCCGCATGTGGTCGCACAGCCCCTGGCCAACATCGATCCCTGGGCGGGCTGCGCCCTCGACTGGGATGCGACGATCGCCATCCGATGCAAGCTGTGGGCACAGGGATTGGGCGTGGCTGAGGCGATCGACGCCGCGCAGCGCGGACTCGGCCTCGATTGGCCGACCTCGCTCGAGCTGATTGGCCGCGCCATCGATGCGTCGAAGGCTTATCCCGATGCACGGCTCTTCGCCGGCTGCGGAACCGACCAGATCGGCGACCTGCCGAGGGTCACGGTGGCAGAAGTGCTCGAAGCCTACGAGGCGCAGGCCGAAGCAATCGAAAAGCGTGGCGGTCGCCTGATCATCATGGCCAGCCGGGAGCTTGCCGACTGCGCGCGCTCGCCCGACCAGTATGGCCTGGTCTATGACCGGCTGCTGTCGCAGGTGCGTGAGCCGGTCATCATCCAATGGCTGGATGAACTCTTCGATCCGGCACAGAGCGGCTATTGGGGCTGCGAACATCTTGATGAAGCGCTGGACGTGGCACTCGGTGTACTCAACCGCAATGCCGCCCGTATCGACGGCGTCAGGCTGTCACTGCCCGATCGGGGGACCGAGGCGGCCTTGCGCGCGCGGCTCGCACCCGGCATCCGACTCTATACCGGCGATGAGGTCGATTTCGTTGATCGCATCGAGGGCGACGTCAGCGGTCATGCCCAAGCGCTGCTGGGTATTTTTGATGCCGCAGCGCCGGCTGCCAGCGCTGCGCTCGGTGCGCTTGCGCGTGGCGAGACCGGCGCCTATCGCCGTACGCTCGAACCGGTGCAGGCTCTGGCGCGCCATCTTTACAGCCCGCCGGCGCGCTATGGCACGACCGGCGTGGTACTGCTGGCCTGGCTCAATGGCGACCAGGATCACTTCGTGATGGTCGGTGGCCAGCAGTCGGCACGCCACCTGATTCATCTGTCCGAGGTTTTTCGGCTGGCCGATGCCGCCGGGCTGCTGCGTGATCCTGATCTGGCTTGCGCCCGGATGCGCTCGCTGCTGGCAACGCAGGGCGTGACTTAGGCCGGTCAGCCGGCCTTCATCGCCTTCATGATCGCCTCATCGAAGATCGCGACCGCGCGGGTCCAGCCGGCCGATGCGCCGCGGATCTTGTGCGGAAAACACGACACGATGAAACCGTCTGCCGGCAGTGCCTCGAGGTTATGCAGCTTTTCGAGGTGGCAGTAGCCGATGTCGCGGCCGGCCTTATGGCCTTCCCAGATCAGCGAGGCATCGCCGGTCTCGGCATATTTTTCGGCGGTGTGCACGAAGGGCGCATCCCAGCTCCAGGCGTCGGTGCCGGTCAGGCGCACGCCGCGTTCAAGCAGATACATCGTGGCTGCGTAGCCCATGCCGGCGCCAGCCGACACATAGTCGGCATGGCCATAGCGGCTCCCCGCGCGGGTATTGACGACCACGATCTCGAGTGGCGCGAGGCTGTGGCCGATGCGCCTGAGTTCGGCCTCGACATCGTCGGCGGTCACGACATAGCCGTCGGGGAAATGCCGGAAGTCGAGTTTCACGCCGGGCTGAAAGCACCAGTCGAGATCGACCTCATCGATGGTGATCGCGCGCTCGCCCCGATTCATGGTGGGGTGAAAATGATAGGGCGCATCGAGGTGCGTGCCGTTGTGCGTGCTCAGCTTCACGGTTTCGACTGCCCACACCGCGCTGTCGGGCAGGTCTTCCTGCTTGAGCCCGGGAAAAAAAGGGGCCATCTGCTGAAACGAATTGGTGTGGTTGAAATACTCGATGCGCGGTGGCATCGAAGGCGGATCGGACGGCACGTCGTTTTCGAGATAGATCGAGAGGTCGACGAACTTGCGCGGCATGGCGATCTCCGGGGGCTTCGAGTGGGTCTTGCTGTGTCGGCGTGAGATGTCGGCGCGCCATCGCTGTATTCGATCTCAGCGCGCCAGATAGCCTGAATCGACAGGCAGCGTGATGCCGGTGACGCACTGCGCGGCATCGCTGGCCAGAAACAATACCGCCTGCGCGATATCGTCGGGTGCCGGCAGGCGTCCGAGCGGGGTATGGGCCATCACTGCATCGAAGTATTTCTGATCGTTGAAGACCGGGACGGTGAGCGGCGTGCGAACGAAGGTCGGTGCGACCGCATTGACGCGGATACTGTTTGCGGCCCATTCGAGCGCGAGGGCGCGGGTCATGTTGACCACCGCGCCCTTGCTGGCCTGATAGGCGGCATTCGGGAAGATGCCGCCCGAAAAACCCATGATCGAGGCCAGATTCACGATCGCGCCGCCGCGCCCGATCATGCGGCGTGCCGCCAGTCGATTGCAGAAAAACACGCCATTGAGGTTGACATCGACCACTTTCTCGAAATCGGCGACCGACACATCGACCGACAGGCCGCGCAGGCCGATGCCGGCATTGGCCACCATCACGTCGATCGGCCCCAGCTCGGCGCTTACCCGATCGAGCGCCCGGTCGAGCCCGTCATGGTCGGTGACATCGACCGCGATGCTCAGCGCCGGGGCGTACTCGCCGGCGCTGAGCACGGCCTGCCCAAGCGCTTCGGCATCGCGATCGAGTGCGGCCACGCGGGCGCCTGCCCGCACGAAGGCGAGCGACATCGCTGCCCCGAGGCCGCGGGCCGCGCCGGTGACAATCACGGTACGGTCGGTGAAATGCCAGGTAGGCAGGCTCATGGAGGTCTCCTTCGGGTAGAGGCGGCGCGCAGCGCCGGGCGGGCCAGCGAGGCGCTCAGCCGCCGAGGCTGACGCGTCCTTTCGGACAGTTGAATGTCGCGACCAGTGCGCTGGTCTCGGACTCGACGCGATTGATCGTGACCGGCGCGCTGACCTTCGGCAGGCAGGTGAGCACCGCCTTCGGCGCCTGGACCGACAGCCCCGCCAGCATGACGCCGACATCGGGCAATCGGGCAGTCGGATGCTGGTCATCGGGCAGGTCCCACTGGATCATCGAGGGCAGCATGCCCTCGCCCGCCGGGCGGCCACCGCGGGGCACGGTGAGGCGCCAGGTGAGCGTGCCGCGGGTCATGTTGACGATGGTGCCCGGCTGATAGGCTGCCGCGGCGACATCGGCTTGCAGGTCGTTGCTGCGAACCACCCAGTGCACCAGTTGCGGGGCGATGGCCAGACGGGCCTTCATGCCGGGGTCGTCGAGCAGGAAGGGACGCGGGCGCGACGGCTCGGGCTGCGAGGGGTCGGGGGCGATCAGTTCGAGATAGACCCGATTGCCCAGTTGCAGCAGCCGGTTGTGGGTGCCGACACCGGTATGCTGGCCGCCGGGGGCAAGCGTGGCACCGAGCCGCTCGACGAGCCAGGCTTGCCCGCTGTCGAGATCGGTGGCCGCCACAACGAGGTGGTCGAGTTCGAGCGCCATAGGGTGTGTCTCCGCCCACGTAGAATGCAACCCATGTTAACTGAACACACCACGCGGCTTGCCCGCGCCTTTGAGGCGGCAGCCGTCGCGCTTGCTTCGGCCAGTGGCGATGCCAATGCCATCGACCTTGCTTCGCGGGCTCAAGCCCTGCTCGAGCGGCCCAAGCAGGCCGAGCATGGCGACCTTGCCTGCAACCTCGCCCTGCAGATCGCCAAGCCGCTCAGGAGCAATCCGCGTGCGATCGCACAATCGCTGATTGATTCAGTGAGCGCATCCAGTGCAGGCGAACTGATCGAATCGGCCGAGATCGCCGGTCCGGGCTTCATCAATCTGCGCCTGACCGCCAGCGCCAAGCGCGAAGTGCTCGCCATGGTCTTCGCGCAGGGTGATCGCTTCGGGCGCCACGATCTTGGCGCGGGCCGCAAGGTTCTGGTTGAGTTCGTCTCGGCCAACCCCACCGGACCGTTGCATGTCGGTCATGGCCGACAGGGCGCGTTGGGCGATGCCATGGCCGCGCTGCTTGAGGCCGGCGGCTGGCAGGTCCAGCGCGAGTTCTATTACAACGATGCCGGTGTGCAGATCGCCAATCTCGCGCTTTCGGTGCAGGCGCGCGCGCGCGGCATCGACCCCGACGATGCGCGCTTTCCGGAAGGCGGCTATCGCGGCACTTACATCGCCGACATTGCCCGCGATTATCTGGCGGGCGCAACCGTCTCGGCCTTGCGCGTCGAGCCGGTGGTCGGCCGGGCCGATCCCGATGATCTGGAGGCAATACGGGCGTTTGCGGTGGCTTATTTGCGCCATGAGCAGGACCTCGATCTGCAGGCTTTCGGTGTTCGCTTCGACATGTACTACCTCGAATCGTCGCTCTATGAAGACGGCAAGGTCGCGGCAACCGTCGACGGACTGGTCAAGGCCGGCCATACCTACGAGCACGAGGGCGCGCTGTGGTTGCGCTCGACTGATTACGGTGACGACAAGGACCGTGTGATGCGCAAGTCCGAAGGCGGTTTCACTTATTTCGTCCCCGACGTGGCCTACCACGTGACCAAGTGGCAGCGCGGTTTCACCAAGGCAATCAACATCCAGGGCTCCGATCACCACGGCACGATTGCGCGGGTTCGCGCCGGTCTGCAGGCATTAGGCATCGGTATCCCGAAAGACTTTCCCGACTACGTGCTGCACAAGATGGTGACCGTGATGCGCGGCGGCGAAGAGGTCAAGATCTCCAAGCGCGCCGGGTCTTACGTCACCCTGCGCGACCTGATCGAATGGTCCGGCGGCATCGGCCCCGATGGCATGCCGCCCGAGGGCGTCAGCCGCGACGAGGCGATACGGCGCGGGCGCGACGCGGTCCGTTTTTTCCTGATCCAGCGCAAGGCCGATACCGAGTTCGTTTTTGATGTCGACCTCGCGCTCGCGCGCTCCGACGAGAACCCGGTCTATTACGTCCAGTATGCCCATGCCCGGATCTGCTCGGTGCTCTCGCAGGCGATCGACAAGGGATTGGCCAAGGCGTCGGATGTGTTTGATGCGGGTGCGGTCGATTTCACGCGCCTTGTCGGGGCTCGCGAATTTGCGCTCATGGCGCGCCTTGCCGAGTATCCGACGGTGGTCAAGGACGCTGGCGATGCACTGGCGCCGCATGCCCTGGCCTTCTGGCTCAAGGATTTCGCTGCCGAATTTCACGGTTACTATAATGCTGAGCGGTTCCTGGTCGACGATGCCGCGCTGCGCGAGGCGCGCCTCGCTTTGCTGCGGGCGGTCGGTCAGGTGCTGCGAAACGGCCTTGCGCTCATCGGCGTATCGGCCCCTGAACGCATGTAAGGGTCGGCCAGCTCACATGGTGAATGCAATCCGGGTGAATGCAATCAGGCGCACAGGTCGTCGACGTTTGTCAGCAGGCCACAAGGGCGGCACGCTGGTCGGTCTGGCCATCGGTTTGCTGGTGGGGCTGGCGATTGCTGTCGTGGTCACGCTCTACATGAGCCGCTCGCCGGTGCCCTTCGTAGACAAGATCAAGCGGCCCGCCGATCGGCCCGAGGCCGCGACCCCCGCCGATCTGCCCGATCCCAATCGGTCTATGCAGAAAAATCGCCCGGCCTCCACCGAGCCGCCGGTGGCGGTCACGCCGCCTGCAGCGCCCGGCACCGATGCGCCAGCGAGCGCGCCAGCGACTCAGGGTTCAGCTGCGCCGACCACGCCGACCGTGCCTGCGACAACCGATGCACCGCCAGCGCCGAAAGCTGCGGCCACCGAGACCCCAGCCGACAAGACCACCTATCTGCTCCAGGCCGGCGCATTCAAGGGCCAGGAAGATGCCGAGGCCATGAAGGCGCGCCTTGCCCTGGTCGGTTTCGAAGCTCGGATCGTGATGGCCGAGGTCAACGGCGTCACGTTCTATCGGGTCAGGGTCGGCCCTTTCGGCCAGCTAGACGACTTGAACCGGGCCCGTGCGCGCCTTGCCGAAAACGGCGTCGAGGCGTCGGTTGTGCGTCAGAAATAAGGACTGAACTGCCATGAAAATCGTCTCCCGCCGCGAATTTGCGCTGATCCTCGGCCTCGGCCCCATCGCCCTGAAGGCGGCTGCCCAGGGTGGCACCGGTGAGGGCTTCGAGTTCAAGTCGGTCAAGCCG
>Ga0114979_10001862_pt1 | contig 14217 bp, 11 predicted proteins | sample S_140625_EF_Meta_FD_87315 | JGI IMG/M metagenome (GOLD analysis project Ga0114979, IMG submission 87315) | Freshwater microbial communities from Lake Simoncouche, Canada to study carbon cycling - S_140625_EF_MetaG | ecosystem: Environmental > Aquatic > Freshwater > Lake | place: Lake... | reverse complement strand
TTCAAAATACTGAAAAATAAATTTTGAATTATCCAACAAATATTTTTTTTTCTGAGCTTTGAGAAAACGTATTTGTGTATTTATATCTTTTATTTTATCCTTAGTATCCATTATTTTTTCTATTTGTGAATCATCTAACGTTGATAAAAGGGTTTTCAAAGACAATCTCTCATCCTGAAGAATCGGTATGGTTTCTATTTCAGATTCATGAAACTGGTTTAATAATTCTGTGTGTTTTTCATCGATAGTATTATTTTGTGAAAATAGTTTTGAGGTAGTTTTTTTTGATAATGCATTATTCATTATGTTTTTAAAATATACTTGTTTAGTTAATGTTTTTTTTATATGTTTTTGATTGGAAAGGATTAAATCTCTTTTTATAGATATTATAATTATCAATCAAAAGGATATGGCTCTAACACACATTTTGGCCATTTGGCTACAAAACGGCGAATAGACCTTACAAAAACGATATTCGTAAACATTTTTAAAAGACAATATTAGTAATTTACATATAAATGTCCGGTTTGTCGAGTGCTGAATTAAGTTTATCTAATCCAATTTTAACAAATCAAGTAAAAATAGATAAGCCAAAACTTCAAAAAATGATATTTATAATGAATGCACTGGAAAAGGGTTGGTCAGTTAAGAAATCTGGCGAATCTTATATTTTTATAAAAAAACATGAAAACCGCAAAGAAATATTTATGGAAAGTTATTTAGAAAAATTTATATTATCCAATATTGAGTGAGAGTAGATAGCGTGTGAAACCATAAAGCAATAAAAATACAAATATGTATATATTTTTCAAGTCTTTTACTAGTAAAATATATTTTTTAATAAAAATACAAAATTGTATATTTATTTGTAATTTTCTATTAATTTAGCAAATCTTCAAAATTTTTTTCTTTTTCTAGTATATAAAGTCAAAATGGCTGGAGGTTTAATGCAATTAGTCGCCTATGGCGCACAAGACGTCTTCCTTACCGGAACCCCTGAAATCACTTTCTGGAAAGTATCTTACCGCAGACACACAAACTTTGCCATGGAATCAATTGAGCAAACTTTCTCTGGACAAGCCGACTTTGGTCGCCGTGTTACTTGCACCATCTCCCGTAACGGAGACCTTGCATACAGAACTTATCTTCAAGTCACTCTTCCTGAAATCAATCAATCCATGAACACCACCACTGGAGCTTCTTCTGATGGTGTTTATGCCCGTTGGTTAGATTTCCCTGGTGAGCAAATCATTGCCCAGGTTGAGGTTGAAATTGGTGGCCAAAGAATTGACCGTCAATATGGTGATTGGATGCACATCTGGAACCAACTTACCATGTCATCTGAACAACTTAAGGGATATTACAAGATGGTAGGACATACTACTCAACTTACCTACATTACCGACCCTACTTTCGCTGCTGTCTCTGGACCTTGTGCTGCTGCCGGCGGACCTGCTCAAGTTTGTGCTCCTCGTAATGCTCTTCCTGAGACCACCCTTTACGTTCCTCTTCTTTTCTGGTTTTGCCGTAACCCTGGACTTGCTCTTCCTTTAATTGCTCTTCAATACCACGAAGTCAAGATTAACATTGATTTCCGTCCTATTGGTGAGTGCTTATGGGCTGTCAAGACCCTTGGTATCAGCACTGCCAACCCTGTCAACACTGTTGTCTCTGTAGCTCAAGCTTACCAACAATCTCTTGTTGCTGCTTCCCTTTATGTTGACTACATTTTCCTTGACACTGATGAGCGCAGAAAGATGGCACAAAACCCTCATGAATACCTCATTGAGCAAGTGCAATTCACCGGTGATGAATCTGTAGGTTCTTCTTCTAACAAGATTAAGTTGAACTTCAACCATCCTTGCAAAGAGCTCATCTGGGTTGTTCAACCTGATGCCAACGTTGATTACTGTGCTTCCCTTCAAGACGGTTCTACTCTTTTCAAGACTCTTGGTGCTCAGCCATTCAACTACACTGATGCCATCGATGCTCTTCCTCCTGCTATCCATGCTTTCGGAGGTCCTGCTGAGACATCTGGTGCAAGCGCCTTCATCAACGCTTCTGGTCTTTTCCAAATGGCCGGAGCTGTTGACCAAACTCCTTCTGGTAACTTCAACATGGCTGGTGTTCAAGGTGAATGGGCTTCCACCAACGCCTTTGTTCCTTTCACTCCTCAATCTGGAGCTGGAGCACCTACCGGTTCTGCTGTCTCTGATGCTGGAACATTTGTTCTTGGAGAAACTGCTCTTGACCTTCACTGCTGGGGTGAGAATCCTTGCGTTACTGCCAAATTACAGCTTAACGGCCAAGACCGTTTCTCTGAACGTGAAGGTTCTTACTTCGACGTTGTTCAACCTTTCCAACACCACACCCGTGCCCCTGACACTGGTATCAACGTCTACTCTTTTGCTTTGAGACCTGAGGAACACCAACCTTCAGGCAGCTGCAACTTCTCCAGAATTGATAATGCTGTTCTTCAGCTTGTCCTTTCTGCCGGAACTGTTTCTGGAACTGCCACTGCCAAGGTTCGTGTCTACGCTGTTAACTACAACGTCCTTCGTGTCATGAGTGGTATGGCTGGAGTCGCATACAGTAATTAAATAAAATATACTGTACAACGAATCTCAAAAATAATAATTGATTTTTATATTTATATATAAATCAATTTCAGATATGAAAATTACTTTACTTTTTCTACTCTCATATCTGGTGTAATATAATAAATATTTAATGGAATATTCAAATCCTTCAACTTTTTTACAATTTTATCACACGAAATAATGGTTGTAATAATAATATTATCATTGCTTTTTACCTTGTTCTTGAATAACTCAAAATTAATAATTTCTTTGTTATCAATAACTCTATTCAGATAACATTTGTTATCATCTATTATGTTTATAATTTTTGACTCCTTTAATTTTTTTAGTATCTTGAATAGAAATTGACCACAGCCATAAATATATAGGTTCTCAAATGCATCTATTTCTAATGAATCAAATAACGACAATCCACTTTTCAAATACTTGTCAAAAGAATGGTTATTATATGTTTTTTTGAATATTCCTCTTATTACATAATATTTTTTACCATTGATAAAGAAAAAATCGTCTTGAATAGTTGATGCAACAAAATTATGTTTTATTAAAAGTTTGTTCAATGCGTATTTGCTGAAAAAATTTATATGTTCTATGTTTATTTCCTGTAATGGACCATTAACAATAAAATCTTCATAATATTCCATATTTGGAACTTCTATGTACAAATAACCATCATTATTCAAAATATTATTTATATTTTTAATAAAGTCGTCCAAATCATAAATATGTTCGAGAACATGAGAAATAGTTACACAATCATATTTTTTTGTTACGTTCTCCATATTCACATCGTATATATCGACATTTTCATAATGACTTTTCAAATTATTAAATAATTCTTTATTACCACAACCATAATCAATTAATTAATGGACATCCATATTACTTATATTTTTTTTTATAAAATCAAAACATCTGATATCTTTATCTTCACTAATTACATAATCCTTGTAATTGTTGAAATCTCTGTAATAGTTATTATAGTCGATTTGTGAATTACCGCTATCACTAAAAAAAAAATAACAATCTTTACAATGGTACACAGTCAACAATGAATTTAGTTTGATATCCGTTGGTAAATCAAGTTCAATGCTACAAATACTATTATCTGTTATGTGAGAATTACAAATATAACACTGTCTCATAATTGTATAGTCATTATAATTGATAATTTTTATATTGAAATATTTTGTTCTATTTTATAAGATAATTCATAATTATAGAGATAATTATGAATTTATTTTTTGTATCTACGTTTAGATTTATTATTTGAATTTCGTTTCACGCGCTTCTTTGATTTACCTCCACCTTTAGGAAGTAGCTTTTGCGAAGTTGATTTTACAAGTCCCGTATATATAGAAACAAATCTATATCCTTCATTTTCAATAAAAATTGGGATTCTTTCTCCTTTTGTGTTTTCTGGATTTTCTTTTAAGGCAGGATTTACATCATCATAATTTACTGTTGTAAAATATCCATTTTTTTTTAAAAAAACATCAGGACCACTAGTTTGTTCTTTAACATTATTATAAAAACCAACGAATATAGCTTTATCAAAATCATGAACCATACTATCTGTAGGAAGAGGTTTTGGTTTCAATAAACTAATTAAGTTATAATCAAGTTTATGATTATCTAATGAATTTTGTTGGTCTGTTGTTATATTTACAGATTTAAATTTTTCTTCTTCTGCTTTAAATTCTTGTTGTTTAGCCTCAAATTCTTTTTGTTTAGTCTCAAATTCATTTTGTTTATCCTTAAATTCTTTTTGTTTAGCCTCAAATTCATCTTTTGCAGTTTTGTAATGACTAAAATCCAACGATGTACGACCTGAAAATTGCAAGTTGCCTTCAACAACTGTTTGGTCCGTTTGGTCTTTTCGTTCTTGCAATTTTTCTAAATTTTCTTCTGGAATTGAATTTCCTTCTTGATTTGGAGATTCCATTATACGATATATAAATATAAAAAATATATCAAATAAATCATTGTCAAATATTTTTACTACTTTATGTTGCCTTTTTTACAAACGTAAGTAAGATAAGTATCGTCTATGGCAAAATTCCGCTTTCGCGTCACCAATTGTGTCTAGAAAGTTATCCATCGAATCAAAACTAACAAATCGAAGTTTTATTTGTTCATTCTTATCCTCACCATAAACTCTTTCTTTTATAGAATCAAACTCCTCTTCATCGATAGTTGTTTCCCATAGATAACCCGTAATTCCTTCATCCAATAACCCAATAGATACGTTTACTTTAGAACCCAACTGAACTAATTCGTTTTGTTTTGGTGTAAATCCAGTTTCTTCTTTAATTTCTTTGAAAACGGGTCCAAGGATTTCTGAGTCATCCACTTTATCATCAAGCATTCCGGCTGGTAATTCGATTTTGAAGCCATGACCAGCTACCCGAATTTGTTCTACGAATAAAACATATTTCAATCCAGTTGTTCGCATTTTTACCACAATATACACACAAATAGAATCGCCGCGAATTAATACTATATTGGAAGCAATGGGTTCATTTGTAACTTTGTTTACACATGAAACAGTACATTTTACAAAACCGAGGCGCTCTGGGAGAGGTGGTCCAAAGAAATCTACATCTGTTACTGTAATACTTGTTACACCCAGTTCATCTTTCTCAAATAACCGGTCTATCCACTTTTTTACCTTTGGCGATTTACTAATTGCTTCTAACTTGTCTTCCAAATGGATATACTTAGCTATAAAAGGAATACCTCTGTACTCTGTATCAGAAATGGATGTCATTTTATCAAAATAGGTTGTTGCTTTTGTTAATTATAATAAAAAATATATACAAATCAATTTTTTTATAAATTGAACAATTATTATAATCTATATCAAGGTCTCGTAGAAATAATAAGTTCCTTTGCTTTTGTATCAGGATTTTTACTATGAATAGACCGTTTACACAAAATACCTTCCACAATGTATTTTTCGGTAGAGAAATACTCCCTTACCAAAGGAACATCTGAATTACTCATCATCCAACAAATACCCTTACCAGTAATTGAATGACACAACTTGAACAACTCTTTGTGTTTCTCACTATCAAATCCATTTTCTGTATAACCGACAAAAGATGTTTCCTTTTCAGGTGCATAAGGAGGGTCCATATAAATAAAATCACCAGGAATGACTCTTTCAATTGATTTGGTAAAGTCACAAAACTCAAAATGGACACCTTGTATCAAATCGTGAACCTCTTCCAAATGTTTGCGATTTATAATCTCCGGATTTTTGTTATTACCAAACGGTACATTAAACCCATTGGGTCCAATGCGAAATACACCTCGAAAACACGTTTTGTTCATGAATATAAACATTGCCGAACCCAGTGTCGAGATTCTTTCATCATGACTTAAATTATTATAACGAGTACGAGTCCAATAATAGTAATTTTCTTTGCTCTGTTTGGCCTCTGCTAAATTGATTGGTTTTCTATTTACTATTTGACCAGTTGAGTCATTGTATTCAGTAATCAGTAGTTGTAAATAATTATACAAGTCAATATAATTAGATTGTATATTCTTATAAACATATATAAGAGCCTCATTTGCATCGTATGCGTAGACTCCCCCTGATAATTCAATAGAACCTCTTTTTACTTCAGTTAAAAGTCCCAGAAGAACACTACCGCCTCCAAGAAATGGTTCATGATAATTATTCATTTTACGTGGAAAACGCTCTAATATATATTCAAGAATCTGAGTTTTACCTCCTACCCACTTTATAATTGGTTTTGTAAAAGGTGTTGTCATTAGATATTCTAGTATTATATTATATTTTTACTAAGAATATTATATTCTCTTAATCAATTTTTTATTTTTTAGAGTTATAGCTTGAAAAAAATATATTAGTGATTAAAAAGAGTTTAAATATGAATTATAGAAACTTCCTATAATGTCTGCTTATACATCAAATCATACTAATACACAAAACGAACTTCTTATGAAAAACCTAATGGATTTTTACAAAGAATCTGATAATTTACATAAGATGTTACGAGTTATTAATGGTGAATCTAGAATTTCATTAAGAATTGTAGATTGGTTTGTTACTAATTTTGCAAAAAAAAATTATACTGTCTATGAATTACCTGCTACATTGAGCGAAACTGGTCGCAACAACGACCCCATTCGGTTCAAAGTATATAACGACTATAAACTTAAATTGAAAGCTTATAGCAAAAAACGGTTTGACCCTTTTTGTAGATGGGACCGAATAACAATACCCTATAACGAAAAAAAATATATGGAAACTACCATTGGTCAACTCAATTTTTTCAAATGGGCAATCGAAAATAATATTATTGAATTTATTGAGAACCATTATGATGCTATTGAATCTGATATGAATTCAAGAAACAGTACATCGAAACGTAAGAATCATTTGAAAAATAATCATTTTACTAATAATGATTTGAAAGAAGCAGATTTAGTCAATGATAATAATACAGATAGTCTTGTTATTGCTGGTGGCGAGAGTGGTAAAACACGAAAAAAACGTGAAGAGCTATCCGTATCTGCATGTAAATGCATTAAAAAAGAGACAGTTAAAATTATAGTTAAATTCAATTAGAAAGATGCAAAGGATTCGAAGTAATGTCTACCTGTAGGGTTGCTAATATTATTTCTAGAAATAAATATATTTATCCCGTAAAAGAGATTAATATCTTCCATTATTGTATAACTATACTATAATAATGGAAACTGTAAATGAAATGTATGGTGGAGCAAAACCTATCAATACAAGTAGCAAAACTAGTAGATTTGAATTAGTTTGTAATATGATTCAGACTGCTACAAGGATAGAGTGTGTATCTTATAGTTCATTGAAAGGTTTTGTATTTTCTGTAGAAGGCGAGCCACAATTCGTAAGTCTTACGCCACAACTTTTTTCTGATAAAAAAAGAAATTTGAAACTTGGAAAAATAATTTTGAAGTTTACTATATTGGAAAAAGGCAATAAAAATTATAAATTACCTGAATTTGAAATGGATTTTAAAGAAGTAGAGGATGACGAAAAGGATAAAAAAAATAAAATAAATAAAGAAACAGATTTGGAAACAGTATTTTATAACGAATCATTTACACAATTAGATATATTTACAAGATCTTTCCAAATAGGAGCATTATCTATTTGTCCATCTATACTTACTCGTAGTGTTTTAGAAAATAATGAAGCCAATATATTCTTAGATTTTATTGAAAGTAAACTTGGTATTTCAGATAATGTTATTGAAAAAAACGTTATTAATTACATGAAACTACATGTACAAAAATATTCTCTAGGTATCATTGCAATGGAATATGCTGAAAAATTTGTTTTATTGAATGATTTTTACAAATCTTATTTTGGCAGTGATGTTTCTGTAAAAAATAATAATATAATTGCAAGTGTAAAGGGTTCTCCCGAAGAAATTTTTTTAACCGGTGTCGATAATATTATTTTGTCTCATCGAATTGCACTAGTATTATCAAATATGCTTCTTTTACTATTTGAATTTTTTTACCTACATTATGATTTACATTTAAATAATGTTTTTGTTTTGAATCATGGAGAAAGTTCTTCGTGTGACAATTTTCTTGATTTGTTATCTCCGAATGTTGAAAGATTAATTTTGATGTCATGCTCTAGAATGATAGACTTTGGACGAGTATATAAAATAGAAACAAATAAACCGGAAACAGAAGAATCTGAAAGAAAGAAATTGATTGTTTCAAATGAACAGGGTGAAATCATTGAACAGAAAGAGAAAGAAGTCTTTTCCAAATATGATGAATTTATAAAATTGATAACAGAAGGTTCATTCGATTTCAATAAACAAGATGATTTTAATAAAGCATCAACAATGATAGAAGTTTTTTTGAGATTTATATTCGAAAAAGATGCTGAGATAAACAAGAATGGTCGTCCACAATGTTTTGGAATTTTTTACTTAGGAGGTCTAGCAGAAAAAACAAAGGATAAATATAATTTGAAATTAGGCAAATCTGTAAATAGGGATTACATTTTCTTTCTTATCATGAAATATTTTAAAACTATTAATGAAAAAATAACTTCAACCACGCGGTCAAAAGAAGAAAAGTACAAATATTTTAAAGACACAAAAGCTAATAATTTTAAACAAGTATTCGACACAGTTAAGGAGGATAAAATATTAAAAGAGGAAGGATATACAGAACATTCTTTACCGGGAATTTTCTTGAACATTGGGTTGGATATGTTAGAAAAAAAAGGGGTAACATCTGAAAAAATAAAAATAGAGAATACCAAGTTAACCATTTCTCAACCAACCGTGGATACGCCATTTTTGGAAAATATGAACAATGTAATTAAAGAATTAGGAGGAACTATAGAGTTTACTATTTGAAATAATTTCTAATAATATCTTATAAAAATGTCTGTCAATACAGGTGAACCGATTGATACTGTAAATGAAAACACTGATACTAATGATGTTACGTTTACAATTGAAGGAAAAGGAAAAAAAGGGGCTGATAGTTCTCTTACAGATATAACATTTACTAAAATAAAAATTGGCAACAAAGAATCAGAAGAAATTAGTGGTGATGCAGGACCTGAACATGAAATTGCAAAAAATGCTTTGACAAAACTTTTAACAACCTCCGGTGGAAAAGTGGATAGTCCAAAAATAGAGGAAATTGATGGTGGAAGTTCACATAGAAGAAAAAGCTATAAAAAAGAAAAAAAAATAAAAGGAGGTAAAAGGAAATCGATGCGTCGTCATAAGTATGTTTAGCACAACCGATATAGAATATACAAAAATATAAAATATATATTTCACCAACAAATACATATTATTTGGTGAAAGGATAAAAATTCAATGTATGAATAGTGTATATAATGTTAAAAAAAAACTTACTAAAAGGAATGAAAACACATAGATATGGAATAAATCCTTTGAAAGGACCAAAAATGACCTTTCCGTCTCATGTATTAAGAACTTATCAAAAAATTAAAGAGCCAGACGTTAAAATTGACAGTTTTCCAACACCGGATTCAGAAGTAGAAGTAATAGATGAAGGTTTGGAATTATCAACTGATAGTGATATTTATGCATTCTATAATTTAGATAATTCAAGAAAAGAGGATTTAACATTTGAAACCGTATTAACTAATTTACAAAGAGCAAATGGTGAATTAAAACTTGAACCTTTTAGTAGCGAAATCACTACATCTATTAGAGATAGTAAACATTCTGAAACGCCTCTTTCTTATTATACGGCAAATAGTGTAATTGATGGTTCAGAAAGAAGTGAAGAATCTGAAAAAGACCCTCATTTGAAAGCTGCACAAGATGTATTTACCAGTTCTGCAATATTTGATAGTACCAAATCAATACCGACTATAAAAACCGAGTTCTCAATAACGCCAGAACTATCAAACGAAATATCCATTTTAGAATCTATTCCATCTGAAAGGATAATTCGTATGAGTAAAAATTCAGAAGAAAGCCCACCAGAAAAAACTATTGATGATGAAATTTTTACTCAATCAGTTGCCGAGGATATTCCGAAACCTACAATTAAAACCCTTAATTCTGAAAGTTTTATTGTTGAAACATTAGGTAAATCTGTTACGCCACCGCCAATCTCTCCTACATACAAACCAAATGTAAAAGCATTATTTGAATTAGCTGCAAATACACGAGGAAGCGAGCCGGGGGATATTACAGATGAAAACAAACAATATATTGATGCTCAAAGAAGCGATGGGATGACGGCATTAGCACTAGCCGCTTATCATGGAAATATGGTTGTTTTGAATAAAATGTTGAATACTGACCAAGGATTACATGCTTTACGAATTCCAGACCAAGATGGGTATATTCCATTGCATTGGGCAGCTCAAATGGGAAAAATAGAAGCAGTGGAAGCAATTATTGCTAAGGTAAACGAAAAAAAAATAGACGGTGTATTAAATGCGGTAACGAATTATGGCGAAACAGCAGCAACACTCGCATGGAAAGAAGCTATGAATCAAAAAGCTATAATTTCAAAAGGGTCAAAAGACGATAGTGCAAAAGAAAAAATACAACAACAAATAGAAGAACAAAAAAACATATTAAAATTAGTATTTGATGCAACAGTTCCGAAGAGTAATTCAGAACCGGTACTCGACGCCGTCAACGAAGAAGAAAAATCCCCTGAAAGTCTTTCATCTTCAACCTCTGATAACTTATTGACACCTTCTATTCCATCAACAATTGCATCGCGCGAGGCTTCAGACCCAGGAACAATTATTAGTTTAAATGTTACACCTCTTCATTTATCTGTTTCATTAGAAGCTATGTCATCTTTAACAATGACTAGTAATTCAGAAAAACAAGATTCAATCACAGAACCCGCCTCAAATAAAGATATAACATCTACACCTCCTGAATTAGTTGACGACTTTCCTATAACAATGGATTTGATAAAATCCAATCCATCTCTTATTTCATTTGCAGATATATATGGCGTTACACCACTTCATATTATTTCTGAAAAACTATTTTCAAATTTTGAAGTAAACAGTCGGATGTTGAAATACATGGTAGATAAATATACAGATATTATTACACAATCTGAATCAACAGAAGGAGAAAGTGAAGGAGTACAAGAAGTAGATAAGTCGCTTAAACTAGACCGTGATTCACACGGAAATAGTATATTAGATAATATTTTACTCAGCTTTTTTTCTAGTTTGACAGAAAGCAAATCCCACACTTTACAACCTGTGAGTCCACAAAGTGAATCCCAGACTTTATCTACTGAGAGCTCAGAAAGTATTCCCCCGGCTGTAGTTCCTACATTGATTCCTCTAGCGCCTGATTTTATCAAAGAAAAATTAAAACAACTTCAAGACGCATTGAAAAGCGTATTAACAAAAACATATAAATATGAAGATGATAAAGATGTGACAATAACTATGAGAACACCTATTACACATATTTTGAATACACCGTCTCCACGTCTACCACTAGGTGAAGAATTCAAAACATTATTTTCTGAATTAATGAAAAAACCCGAAAGCACTAGTGAACGCACAACCACAAACACAAGCAATAGCGCTACAGATGACTCCAAAGAAGATACTACAAGCGATGGTACTGTAGATTCAGAACTTGGCGATACTGGAAAAGAAATTTATAAAAATATTCTAGAATTACTTGAAGAAAGTGATAAAATGTCAACTGAAAGTTATGAAACATCAAATGAAAGTGATGAAATGTCAAATGAAAGTGATGAAATGTCAAATGAAATAGAACCTCCTGTTGTTCCAGTGATTTCTGCTGAGCAACAAGACATTGTTAAAGAGAAAATTGAATACAACTATTTATTTTTGAATGGTATTTTTTCTGAAGGTGAAAAAAAAGGAGAACTTGACTATAAAATTTTGGTAAAAGAAGTTGAAGTTATTGATTCTTTTATTATTGGAGACGCCGTCTACTTACTTGAGTTATTGAAACCGAAAACAGAAGGTGTAAAAAAATATTATATATTGAATTTTGATTCTAATTTTAATGATATGCAAAACGAATCATATATAAAAGGTTATATTGATTTATTCAAAAAAATAAAAAAAGATGGTGTAGATTATTCAAAGTATAATTTTTCTTTACTAATTGGCGCAGATAAAGCGAAAGAGTTTGATGATAACAGTAGGTTATTTTATATGATTATGTATACAACCGAAGACAGTGGATTCGTAAAGGAAGTTGAAGTCGAACCCTTAACAGAATCACCAACTAGTGAAAAATCTATTAAATTGAATGATGAAACAATATTGTCTCTAGTTGAAGGATTATTTTCTGGAAAGCTTTCGTCGAGCGTTATTGAAAGTAGTATCGATGTTCCTGAGGGTTCTTTGAAAACTGGTGGTCATAGTATAGAAGAGCTACAAAAACAAGTTTCTGAAATTATTAGAGTAAAAGGAATGTCAAACGTTAAAGAAGAACCCAAACTAAAAACCATTGAAGATTATGAAGAAATAAATGCAGTAGGAGATGGTTCTTGTTTAATACATAGTATATTATTAGCACTATCTGATGATTATAGAAATTTATCACGATTGAATAAAGGAATTGTTGGTAGATGGTTCAGACAAAATAATCTTAAAACAATTTATGAAAATGAAAAATACTTTGGTGAACCAGACAAAAAAGGAAAACAGGGTAATTTAATTAATACGGAAGAAATTCAAGTCAGATTGTTTAGCAATAGATTTTTGGAAAATGAAGATATCAAATTAATTTCTAAAATATATAACATAAATATTGTTGTCTATGCAAATTATGAGACTGCATTCAAAATTGGGGATAAAGATAATAAATACAATGTTAATTACATTGAAGTATTTACACCAACACAAAATTTGGTAGAAAAATTTACAGAAAATGATAACGGATTAAAGACTATAATTATAAAAAACAACGGATTGTATCATTTCAATACAATAAGGAGAAAAGAGGGGGTATATGTTTTTAATAGTCTCCAAGATATACAAGATTTTTTTACTGCAATCGATTTAAGAACCCAAAACAATCCTACAGAAAATATCAAAAAGGCTAATAAAAAAATTGGAGATGAAATAGAATACGAAGGAGAAAAATATATTATAACAGATATTATAGTTCTTGGTGATGATATTTCGTATGGTATTTATAAAAGCGTTGATTACTATGTTTATCTTGAAAACCTTAGTAAAGTTGAAAATAAAGATGATGATATAGAAGGTCTTAAAAAAAAGTTTTCAAATGAAATAAAATATATTGATGCCAAGATGTTAAAATGAAAATAAGGATAAACAATTTTTATAAACAAAATTTCGATGAATAATTATAATCATTCATCGAAAGAATGTGGACTTACACATCGACCTTAGTCATATTCAAAATAAAATCCGTAATCTCGGAAATCCATTTGTTTCCACAGTCAGACAAATCCCCATCCACATAGGTGGCATTTTCATTTGTTTTAATCTTTAAAACGGGTGAATTTCCCAAATCCTCACCATGAATAAGCCATTTTTCGTGATAATCACGGCATTTTTTTAAATATTCCAAGGGAATTCCACTTTCTCCTTCGCGCGCACGTTTCATAATTCGCCGTTCGCAAATATCAGGGTCTGCATCAATGTAAACAATACCTGAAAGGCAGAAGGACCTACCATACATATTCTGTGAGTATTCTTTGAAAAACTTGTCATATATTTGAAAATCAATGTTTTTTATCTTACCTTCGTCGCGTAACATTTTTGCAAATATATTTCGGTCAGCATCTAAAGACCTTTCACAAATAATAACTTTTGCCATAGGATTGTTTTGAATAACGTTTCGTAAAAGTGCTACGCGAGTTGCATATGCCATTACTTGAAACGAAAACGAATATGTATCTGGGTCTTTATAAAATTTTACTAAAATGTTTTCCCCGTCAGAAGGATCTTTTATTTGTTCCCATATATCTACAGGTTCACGTACAAATACAATCTCTTCGGATTCTAATTTATTTTGCATTTTTTCTAGTATTGTACTCTTTCCAGCACCAATATTTCCTTCCACAGAAATAATAAGAGGGAGTTTGAATG
>Ga0114979_10001859_pt1 | contig 14221 bp, 4 predicted proteins | sample S_140625_EF_Meta_FD_87315 | JGI IMG/M metagenome (GOLD analysis project Ga0114979, IMG submission 87315) | Freshwater microbial communities from Lake Simoncouche, Canada to study carbon cycling - S_140625_EF_MetaG | ecosystem: Environmental > Aquatic > Freshwater > Lake | place: Lake... | reverse complement strand
CTTGAGTATATTGCGGGCACTTTTGCGGGGGACGCTACCGAGACTTTTAGTCTAAAAATCATCGAGAAGCTCGAGCATAGTGTGCGCTTCGAGTTCTACGGAATCACCGGCAAGGTTTACACCTTGGAGAGCAGTGTGGATCTGCAGACCTGGACGCGAGTGCCCTTCAGTGTAGGTGCCCCCGGGGGCGGCAATCTGGCCTATCAGGCGACCGAGGTGGGGATCGTCTCCATTTTCACCATTCCGTTCGCAACGGACAAAGAATTCTACCGCCTCTCCGTTCGATGAAATCCCTTCGTTTCGCCTTCATTTTTCTTTTTGTCGCTTCCAGTGCGCAGGCGCAGTGGCAGAGCATCACCTACACGCTTAAGGGCGGGTGGAACGCCATTTATCTGCACGGCGATGCTTCCCACGCTACGGTGGACGATCTTCTGGCCTCGTCCACGAATGTGCTGGAGGTCTGGCGTTGGAACCCGAACCCCAGCCAAGTCCAGTTCACCAGTTCGCCGCTCGTGCCGTCGGCGGGCACGGCGGAGTGGAGCACGTGGATTCGCGGCGGCGCGTCGAACAGCCTGACCCGTTTGGTCGGTCAGATGGCCTATTTGGTGAAGTGCAGTGGCACGACTTCCAACAGCTACACGGTGACCATCGTCCAGAAAATCCTGCCGCCTAGCGCCAACTGGGTGCGAAATGGCGCGAACCTGATGGGTTTCCCCAGCAAACTCACCACCAGCACCTACCCGATGATGGGTTCCTACTTTGCCACGTTTCCGGGGGCCATTGCTTCGAACGTAAAGATCTACAAATACGTCGGCGGGGACCTCGGCGCGGCGAATCCTCTGCAGGTATTTTCCCCTTCGGCGGAGCGACTCGATCGCAATCAGGCTTATTGGTTCGATTCTGAGGTCGTGGGCGATTTTTACGCGCCGGTCGATATCAGCCTGAGCACGGGCTCTGGCCTAGATTTCGGTCGCACCGGGGCGGTGATTACAGTGCGCGTGCTCAACCGCAGCGCCGTCGCCAGCACGCTGACCATCACGCCAGTGGATTCTTCCGCCGCTCCCGCCAGTCAGGAAGCGGTGACGGCCAAGGTGCCGATCACCCGGCGCACGTTCAGCAGCGCGACCAACACTTGGACGGAAACCGCGATCACCGCCGCCTACACCGAGGTTGTCGGGCCAAACAGCGCGGTCGAGCTCAGCTTCGGCATTGAACGCGCGCAGATGTCCAGTGCCGCCGCGAATGCGTTTTTCGCCTCTATGCTGCGCTTCACCGATAGCGCTGCGCTGTATGATATTTTGCTGCCGGTGACGGCGCGCAAAGCATCGCTCGCCGGGCTGTGGGTCGGCGACGCGGTTGTCAGCGGCGTGGAAAGCAAAGCCGCGGGATACGCCGGCACCGGCACCGCCCAGACTTATCCGCTGCGCTACCTCATCCACGTTGATGATGCCGGGACGGCGCGCGTCTTGTCCCAAGTGTTCATCGGACAGCTCGCCGGGGCCACCCCGCAGGCTGGCATCACCACGCTGGAAAGCGGGCTCAGCGCCGCCGATAAGGCCAGCGCACGTCGGATCGTCGCCGCGCACATGCCTCTCGATTTTAAACAAGCCGGGACTGGCAGTTTCGCCCTTGGCGGCAGCCTGAGCTGCACGATTGCCACTCCGTTTAACGATCCGACCAGCCCCTTCGTCCATCAATATCACCCGGACCACGATAATAAGAGCGGCACCGCCACTCTCGAAACCGGCCAGGAGAGCTACAACCTCAGCCGTGCGGTTACCTTCACCTTTGCCGAGACCGCCCCGGCCGGAGTCTCGGCCACCGGCTACGGCAGCAGCGTGATCGCCGGCACCTACGCCGAGACGATCACCGGCCTGCGCAAGGACACCATCTCCGTCACCGGTTCCTTCAGCCTCCGCCGCGTATCCGAAATCGGGACGCTTACCCAGTAATTCCTCTTTCCCAAACCCCCCTTCCTTTTCGCTCTCAAAATCATCATGAAAAGAATCGTCACCCTCCTCGCCACGCTCTGTTTGCTGCCGGGCGCCTTTGCTCAGACCATCACCAGTGCGGTGCCTACCTCCCTTAGTTATCAGGGCCGCGCGCTTACCTCAACCGGCGCACTGGTGGGCGCGGGCACGCCGGTGAACCGCACCGTCACCTTCCGCATCTGGGACCACCAGACTAATTCCCTGACGGCTAATTTGATCTATTCCGAGCAACAGACGGTGACGATTGCCGAAGGCGAGTTCAGCGTGCTGGTTGGCAATGGTTCGGCCACGACGGGCACTCCGCTCGGTTACAGCGAGGCGAGCAAGGGCAAGCCAACCGTGCTAATCGGCTCGGCTTTCGGTGGCGCCAGTCGCTACCTCGGCGTTACCATCGATGATGGCACCGCGGCCGTGGATAACGAGATTTCCCCGCGCCAGCAGATCGTCTCCGGTGCCTTTGCCTTCCGTGCCAAGTTCGCCGAACAGCTCGGCTCCAACGGAGGCGCCGCCCTCACCGCGGTGGATTCCGGTTTTGTTGGCATCGGCAACGCCTTGCCGCCTGCCTTGTTCACCGTCTCCGGCGCCAACACCAGCACCAGCACCTCCACCCCTCAGATGATTCTGACTGCGGATGATGTGACCGAACGCTTGCGGATTGGCGTTGATAGCACCGGGACCGGCACAGGCTTCCTGCAGGCCTTCAAGGAAGGCATCGGAGCGCAGAACCTGCTACTCAATCCCAGCGGCGGTAATGTCGGCATCGGCGTCACCAACCCTGCGGTTGCACTCTCGGTCAACGGAGCGATCACTGCTACCGGAGCGATCACCGGAGCCTCTTTTACGACTGCCGGAGCGGTCACCGCCACGGGAGCGGTTACGGGAGCCTCTTTTGGCACGAGTGCAGGCAATATCGGCATCGGCACCACCACTCCGGGAACCAGGCTCGAGATCGACGATGGCGCGGTGGATGGAACCAAATATGGCTCTGTGCAAATTACCCGTCCTGCCACTGGCCATACTGCAGCGCATCTATCTTTTGTTCGGGCCGGCACCACTACTATGGGTTTAGGCTACGGTCAGTCATCCAGCGCATTTGGATTTGGGCCGGGGACAGTGGGTGCCTTCAGCCCGAGCTCATTGGCGATCGATACGGCCGGCAAGGTCGGCATCGGCACCACCGCTCCGACCAACTACCTGTCAGTGGAAGGCGGCGGGCAAGTCGCGACGGCAGCGACTACTACGGCGGTTGCCCACTTCGGCGGGGGCGATGTCCATACTTATTTCGGATCCTATAACTCCGTTAGTAATTATGCCACATGGATGCAGGCCATGCGGCCTTCCGACCAATTGGCATTTCCTTTGGCGATCAATCCCAATGGCGGCAACGTCGGCATTGGCACGGCGACTCCTAGCTTCAAGCTCCAAGTGGCTGGTAGCTTCAATTCTACGGGAGATGCTTATGTAGATAATTCCTTTGTCATGAAGAATGATAAGACCTTTTGGGCAGCTAACGCTGCGGGTGGTTTGGAGCCGGTCTTCTGGCCCCGAGCGGCGAATAATGGAACTTACATCAACTTCGGCACCGGCGGGTTTTACATCCGAGACAATTCATCAAATATAGGGGTGTATTTTATTGGTAACAAAATGGCGGTTGGCGGAACCACCGATACTACCCAGGGCAGTATCACCGCGAACAACGGGTTTGTATCGGTCGGAACAGGATCTAATGGCCTTACTAGTTACGCGAAAATGTCTTTCCGCACGGACCGCGCAGGCATCGCCTTTGATGTCTACAATACTGGGCAATATGCGAATGCTTGGAGGGGTTTTAGTTATGATGGAGATAATAATATCGATTGGTATTCGGACATTAGGCTCAAGAAGGATATCGTGGATGCGGAGCCAATGTTGGATCGATTGATGCAAGTTCAGTTTCGTCGCTTCCGTTGGAAGGATATCAGTGATCCTGAGGCGAAGCCTGAGTTCGGGGTGATTGCGCAAGAAGTGGAGCCGCTTTTCCCTGATATTATCGCTACCGGAACCGACGGAATGAAGACCGTAGGTTATACTAGTTTTGCGACGATCGCGGCTAAGGCCTTGCAGGAATATAAAGCCCGCAACGATACCGATCTGGGTAAACTAAACGCGCAGCTCCAAGAAAAGGATGCCCGTATCGCCGCCCTAGAGGCCAAGCTTCTCGCGCAGGAAAAGCGCGCGGTCGAGCAAGCGGATGAGCATGCCGCCAAGGAGCAAAGCTTCGAAGCCCGGCTGCGCGCCTTGGAGGCGCGTCCCTCCCAACCAGCCTCGTCCAGCGCGGCGCAGTAGCGGTTTTTCCTCCCCTAGGATCGCTCATGCAGGGCTTAAGGTCATTCAAGGCTGCGGGCAACCGCAGCGCAGGGCAGGTGGCACCAACCACCTCGCCTGCGGCTTGCCTGTGCGGTCTGCGTTCCCCGGTTGCTTTTCTTTCAGGGCTTTATCGCCACTCCGCCTGCTTCTTTCACTCGTGATGAACACCCGTTTTTTTCTCCTTTTTACGACCCTGAGCTGCCTTTTTCTGGCACCACGGGCGCAGGCCCAATTCGAAATCAAGGGCGACGTTAGGAACGTGCTCGATCAACGGCAGGCGGGTGCCTTCGCGACGGTTTCGGCAGGGGGAGTCGTCACGGCCATCACCGTGCGCGGGGGTGGCGGCGGCTACACGGCAGCTCCCGTGGTTACGATTGGGCCGGGCGCCACGACGGCCACCGCTACGGCGGTGCTCACGGGCGGGGTGGTGACCTCGATCACGGTCAATAGTGGCGGCACCGGCTATACCGCCGCCACGCCTCCCGTCGTTACGATCGCGGCGCCTGCCATCCCTACGGGGTCCGGCGCTACGACGCCGCAGTTTGCTGGCATGGGTTGGACATCGGCCAGCGCGGGCGCGATCGCGACTTCGGGTATAGCCGCCGGTCGTTATCCCAAGGCTAGCGACGTCACCATCCCCGCCGCTCCGGTCGTGACCGTGGTCCTCGCCCGCGCCAGTTTTGGCGGCACCTTTGCTTCCGGCGTTCCCCGCTACTCGTTTGGCGATGAGATCGAGCGTCCGCTGGTAAAATGGAACGGTGACGTCACCGCGAACAGCTACTGGCGCGCCGAACCGGTTAAGCCAGGCGAAGTGTTTGCCAGCGCCTACGTGGGCAACCTAAACGGCGAGACCCAACCGCTGGTCGCCATCGGTAGCGTATCGGTAATCAGCTGCTCATCCGCGACGAATGTCGTCACAGTGGCTTCCGTGCCCACCGGCTTGGTCAGCGGTGCCACCCTTTTAGGCCAGCGGGTGGACATCGTCAATGGGCTCACCCTGACCCTGCGTGGCAAACCGAGTGAAACCATTACTAGCGCTACTTCCAGAAGCTTTGCCCCTCCGCTTTCTTATTATTACAGTCCGCACGCCGGTAAGGTCTTCGCGACTCAGGCCGGTCGAGTGACCGTTACTTGGGTGTCCAATATGCCGGATACCACTGCGCCGGGTGAATCGGCGGCGACCTACAAATTTAAGACCGAGGTGTTTTCCGTAACTTCGGCTCCGAGTGTGGAGACGCGCCCGATGTATTGGACGGAGAAATCCTTCAAAGCGCCAACGGTGGCCATTCCGGCCGGGCGGATCGTGGCGGCCAATGTTATTTATCACAATTTAATGCCAAGTCATGTGGCGAGTGAGTATGTGCCTGCGGGCTATAACCCCAGTAATGACCCGAGTAACTCGGTCCCCAGCGAACTCCGCACGCTCTGGTTTGATAGCACTATCGGCACGGCGGCCCTGCATGCCTACAATCTGGAAGGTAGCCTTTTTGTAGAATACCTTGGCGGGGAGATTGCGGGCACTGGTTACCGCCAGTTCCTCGGCGCCGATGTAGTGTCCATCAAGCGCGACGCCGAGCCGGTCAATATCGAAGTCCCCCTCGGCCAGCAACTCCAGCCGTGGGAAACCACGGCAGCGCAGGGCGACATGGATCTCGTGCCCTCAATCGCGCTGAATAGTGCCCAGGCAGCCGGCAAGCCCCTTTACGGCACCAGCGCCCTGGCCAACGGTCAATTAGTCTACCACGCTGAACGCAAGAACGACGACCCGGACAAGATCCAGATCTACTGGCTGGACGCCAAGGATGTGGCCATCGCCCCCGGCGCCTCTGCGTCGAACCTATCTATTCTCTGGCCGAAATATCTCCGGAAATACACCCAAGTCTGGCCGGATGCCCTCAGCGCTTACGAACCAGTCACGGTGACCAACAATGGCAGCAACGCCTCCACCGGTCCCCAGTTTCAAGCCACGAATCTGCCCCAGTTGGTTTTCCAGGATGATCCGGCCGAGCAGGAGGTCAGTATCGACATCACTACTCAGCGCTTGCTCGCGGATTTCACGGATTCCAGCGACCAGACCAGCCGCACCTTGATCAAGTTTTTCGCCGGCACCACGCCGTGGTATGTGCGGCTCTATATTCAATCGGAAACCAAGCTCGGCACTCCCGCCGGAGTCGATCCCGACGGCGCCGGGCCCCTGGTGGGAGCTCCTGCGGTTAGCACGATCAATGACACCAACGCTGATGGCGTGGCCGACTTGGTCGCCACGGTGAATGTGGGCGACCGCATCGAGCCCCCTGCGGGTTATTCCACGGCTGGTTACATTGCCGCGGGCGATAATTATTATCCCGAGGGTTATATAGATCCTTTCGCCAACGGAGTCGTCGCAGCGAAGGCCGGGGCGATCATCCCGGTGAATGCCCTGTCCGGTCGCAATCAGCTCACGGTCTGGTGGTTTAAGGAAGTGGCTGCTTCCGATGCTAAATTCGCCCCCTTCTACCTGCCCTCCAAGGTTGGTCGTTACACGGTCGTTTACCCGTCGGGTAAGCCTCAGATCGTGATCGCCTCCGGCATCGGCACTGGCGATCTCGGGCCCTCCCAGCAGGCGGGCACCGTTTATTACCAGAACGATGTCACCAAGCCCGGCTTTAACCCCAATGAGGAACACGCCCTCCTGCTCGGCAAGAGAGCCTACGCCCTGCGTGACGACTTAGATAATAGCACCACTTCGCAGCCCTTCGTGCTGCTAGCCTATGCCAATCCGGCCGACCAGCGTCCGAGCATCGACGTCTTTGAAGTCGTTCGCGATACCTTTACCTACCCCTTGACCTACGATGCTATCGCGGGCACCAAGGCCCAGCCGCCGGGACCGCTTTTTGCGTTACCGCTGCCTCTGGATAACACCGGCGAGGTCTTGAACTATGAAGTCCCCGGCACGCCAGACTTGGCGACTGGGGTCGGTGCCCCAGCGAGCTATGCCAGCTTCACCTTCAAGGACCGCCAAGGCTACGACTGGACCTACCGCGGCGCGCACGCTAAAATCAGCGCCAGCGCCACCTCGGCGATCAATGTTGGTGGTGGTGTCAGCTCGGTCACTGTCTCCGTGAAAGGTGCCGGCTACGCCAGTGCTCCGGTGGTCCGAGTAGCGCCCCCGGCCACCGGCACCACAGCGACGGCCACGGCTTCATTGGGGCTCTCGTCCTCCAGTTTCACCATCACCAGCGGCACGAAGCAGTTTTCCGTTGCGCCTACCGTTACCATCACGGGTGGCGGCGGTAGCGGTGCGACGGCGACGGCGGTCCTGACGGGCGGCTTGGTCACGGGTATTAACATCACGGCGGCGGGCACGGGGTATACCAGTGTGCCAACCATTGCGTTTACCGGTGGCACTCAATCGTTGGCGGGCACGGCCCCGACGGGCCTTGGTAATGTCACGGGTTTCTGTGTCGCAGCTATCACCGTCAACTCGGCGGGCACCGGTTACTCTGCCGCACCAGAGGTCAAAATCGCTCCGCCGATCAGCTTCGGGATGAAGTTTTACTACAACTCGCTCCCCGGCTTTTTCGAGCCCAGCCTGGCGCTGGCTAATCAACGTCCGGTGGGCACGGTGATGCCCTTTATCGCCGACATCGGCGCCGGTGTGCCCGTCACCCTCAGCTACCAGCCGAAATGGCCGGATGACCCGACCCTGCCGGTCGCGATGCGCAAGATTGTGCCGGTATTATCCACCGCGGAAACCCTGACTCTGCCCAAAGCCAGCGCCATCGCTGGGCAGTTGCCGCAAGTCCGCGGCGCGACCAGCGCCGAGGTGATTTATCAGCAATCGATCGCCAATACGGGATCCGCTAATAACAGCGTTCTCCTGCATGATCCGACACGCGCCAAGACGGTGCTGTTGACCGCCAACGGGCTTACTAAATTGCCGCCTTCCGTCCTCACCAGTGACTATGCGGGCAAAACGTATTTCCAAAAGCTCTCCCCGAGCTTGCAGCAGCGTTTCTACTACGATGCCAACGCTGGCACTCTAGGGGGCCTGGTTCTCAAGGGCGAATTTATCGATGAGATCGCCGGCGAGGATTATCTCAACCTGAACGTGCTTGGGGCGGGTGATCTTGCGGAGTTGAAGGGGCTCTGCCCCAATAGCGACACCACCTACAAGAGCCAGTGGGATGCCGCCATAAACTCCCTTAGCACCCTGCTGGAAACCTTTAGTGAGAGTCCTACTGTGCCTGGTTCTTATGTCGTGGACCGCGCCAAAGATAGTCGCCGGATAGATAAATCGACCATGGCGGATATCCGGGATCGCGACACGGCGGTTGATAGCTACGCTCTAAGCACGACCGGCAAGGGCACAGGCTACGTGACGCTGGTTTTTGAAAACGGCGAGGCTTTCACCGATCCGGGTAACACCGTCTCGATGCAGATCATCAAGGTTGATTCCGGGCTCTACCGCGGCGACCTAAAGGTGCTGACGGCGAGCAACCCCCTTGACGAACAAGTGAGCCTTCGCCACAGCGGCGACTACGCTGGCCAACCTGAACTCTACGAATTCCAGTGGCGTTACGGTTTCCCGACCGATGGCACCAATCCAACGATCACCGACAGCAATATAAGCACCGCGGCGAGCACGAGCACCTGGCTCAAGCCGAATGGCGACCTCGGTGGCTCCATCCTCGTTGGCGGTTCAGTGACGGCGACCATTAGCAATCCGGCCGTGCTCATGGGGGATACCTATTTCACCCTGAACTACCGCCTCAAGGTGGCTGGTCAGGCCGCCAATGCGGGTTGGTCTGGCTGGATGCAGCCTAAGCTGGTCGAGGGCTGGATCAAGCGGGTGTTGGCCAAGATCACCCCGTTTAACCAGCGGATGAGCGACCTCTATAACAGTGAGATCAACACCGACGTCTCGATGATCACCCAAGCCGGCAAACGCTGGGAAGGCGACGTCGCGCTCAACCTCAATAATATCAATGACGTTGGTCTGATCGAGATTTATGAAACCGTGCTCAACCGTGGTAAAAACTTCACGGTCGGTTCGGGCATCGACTTCGCTTCGGCTAATAACGGCCTCATCCTGGCAGCGGGGTATTTGAACGACCTTTATACTATTCTCGGGAATGAAGCCTATGCCGATGCGGCCAACCCGACGATCTCAATCGACGACCAGACGACGGTCACCGAGGTCAACACCAGCCGCTTCTCCTTTGAAGGACAGGTCAGCAGCTCATTAGAGGAAGAGCTAGCGCTTCTCAAAGGCCGTGACGACAGCGTCAACCCTGGCGTGGGCACGGCGCCCGCCTACAACCGCCTGTGGTGGAACTACACCCGCGGCATTAACAGCGGTGAGGTGCTCTACGCCACCAACTATAATATTACCGAAAAGACCGGCAGTAGCACCGCCAATGGCTTGGTCGATGCGGCCGATGCACAGCGGATGTTCCCGCAAGGCCACGGCGATGCTTACGGCCATTACCTGACCGCCCTCAAGGGTTACTACAAGCTGCTTGAGCATCCTTATTTCACGTGGCAGACCAGTGCCGAGGATGTCACTGTGCTTGGTCAGTCGGTGCAGATCGATTACAAGGACGAGCGGAAATTCGCGGCCGCCGCGGCTAATCTCGCCATGACCGCCCGCCAAGTCGTGGCCCTGGTCCATCGTAAGAACCATAAAGACGATCCGGCCAGCGGCTGGAGCCATTTCCGCGACGGCAAGGTCAACGCCCGCACCGGGGTGGCCAGCTATCAGGGACTTGATGAGTGGGTCTCGCGCAGTGCGCAGGCGAGTTATGCCAACTGGGTTTCAGCCAACGCCTTGCTGCCTGAAAAAGATAATAATCCTAACCACAGTGGCGTGCAGATCATCGACCGCACCACCGTGCCTGAACTCAACCAACTGGCGAGTGCCGCCAGCGAGTTCCAAGGGACCATCGATAGCGCGAACGCCCACCTCAACCCGCTCGGATTGAGTCCGGGGGCCATTGCCTTTGATATTTCGCCTTCGCAGTTGCAAGCGGGTCACTCGCACTTCGAGCAGATCTACGATCGCGCGCTGCGGGCGACCTTGAACGCCAAGGGCGCCTTTAACCAAGCGGCTCGGATGTCGCGCTTGCTCCGTAATCAGGAGAACCAGATCAGTAATGCCACCACGGCCTATATCGATCAGGAGGACGCGTTTGTCGGCCAGCTTATTGACCTCTTTGGCACACCTTACAGTGGCGACATCGGTCCCGGAAAAACCTACGCTCAAGACTACGACGGTCCGGATTTATACAACTTCTACGTCGTGGATCGCCCGAGCGAATTGGTGGACACCACTAAAGCCATTACCCTGACCCTCAAAGTCCCGACCGGGATCGCGGACTTCACTGGCGACTCAGTCAAAGACATCACCCTCGATGGGATCACGCCGACTCAATCAGTGCTCAAGACTCTCACCGTAAAACCCAATAAAAACTTGCTGTGGGCCAGTGAGTGGGGCGGGAGCACGATCGGCCAGCGCGCTCAGGTCGGTCGCGTCCAACAGGCGCTGCTCGATTCCTATCAAGCACAGATCAGCTTTCTTGAAAGCAATCAAAAGCTGCAAGTGCTCAACACTCGCCTCAAGCGCGAGTTCAAGCTCGTCGGGGAATTGGAAGCGCTTCATGCGGCTATCAATAAGGTGCGGCAAGATACGAGTAATTCCTACGGCGATTTAGTCGCGAAACAATCGTCTTTGGAAACCAGTTCCGAAGTGTTTGGTGCCTATGCCGACCAAATGCTTGAAACCGCCAATGCACTGGTGGAGTTTTTCCCGAAAGTGCTGGGATTGGCTTCTGATGCGACCTCGGGCGCGCGCGGCGGACTCCGAGCTGGGATTTTAGTGAGTTATAATGTTCTGAAGGCGAGCTCATTAGCGACCGGCTCAGCCGCCAACGCCCTGAGCAAGGATATCGAAAAAATATTCTTGGATTACGACGCAAACGTCGAGGCCTTGGGCTATAAATACGAAGAGCGCCAGCAGATCTATGAGTTTGAGCAACTCTACCGCGAGGTGCTTTCGGCGCACTTCGAAGTAGCGCAACTGGCCACCGACTACCAGCGCAGCAACGAGGCCCTGCGCAACGTCTTGGTCGAGGGCCAGAACCTGCTCGCCGACCGCGAGAGCTTCCGCCAGCGGGCGGCGGCGGGAATCAATGGCTATCGCACCAAAGATTTGACCTTCCGGACCTTCCGCAATGAGGCGCTGGAGCAATACCGCACGCTCTACGATCTCGCCAGCCGCTACACTTACCTCGCAGCCAAGAGCTACGACTACGAAACCGGCCTGCTCGGCAGCACCGCTGGGCAGAAGATCATCGCCAATATCGTGGCTGCCCGTGCGCTCGGCGATCTCAGCGGCGACCAGCCGCAGGCAACGGTTAGCACCCTAGGCGATGCCGGTCTGGCCGGCACCTTGGCCCAGCTGAACGCCGACTTCTCGGTGGCCGAGGGGCGTCTCGGTATCAATAATCCTGATCCTTACGGCACCCTCTTCAGCCTGCGTAGCGAGTTGTTTCGCATCCAGGATGATCCCGCCAAAACCAGTGACGATGATGCGTGGAAGCAGACGCTGCAGCAATACGTCGTGCCTAACCTTCTGGCCGACCCCGACGTGGCGCGCTACTGCAACAACCTCAAGAAACCCGATGGCTCCCGCGTGCCCGGCATTGTGATTTCCTTCGGCAGCACTATCCAGCATGGCAAAAACTTCTTCGGCTTGCCGCTGGCCGCGGGTGACCACGCCTATACGCCGAGCAGCTACGCCACAAAGATCATGAGCTCCGGTCTCGTGCTGAAGGGTTACATCGGCATGGACCCCTATGCCTTCGGCACGCCGGGGGCCGGCGGACCGGCGACCACGGCGTCCAACGCGCTCAGTGCCACCCCCTACGTTTACCTCATCCCCTGCGGCAGTGATTATATGCTCGCGCCGCCGTTGGGTGATACCAACACCCTGCGTAGTTGGACGGTGCATGACCAAGCGCTGCCGCTGCCCTACAACCTTGGTGCCTCGGCCTTTAATACCAATAACTTCTTCGACGCCAACGGCACCCTTAGCGAGCAACCGTGGATCTTGCGCAAGCACCAGGCCTTCCGCCCCGTCAGTGATCCGGCGTTCTTCTACAGCCTTATTCCGACTGAGTTCACTAATACCCGCTTGGTGGGCCGCAGCGTCTGGAACGGACAATGGAAGATCGTTATTCCTGCCTACACGCTGCTCAGCAGCGAGCAGGATGGCCTGGATCGTTTCATCGCGACTGTAACGGATATCCAGCTCTTCCTGCGCACCTACTCGAACTCGGGGAACTGATGCGCAAAGGGCTTCTTGGTCTCGTTCTCGTTGTAGCGGTGCTGCTCTTATGGCGGGCTGGGCCATGGTGCAAAACGGACATGCGGGCGCGGTCCGCAACGGCCGCGCAGGGGGAGCCACCCAGACTCGCCGAGAACCAACCGGTGCAGATTTTTGAGCGCGCCTTTTGGGCGAGACCGACAGCGGCTGACAAGATCCTCCACGCCGAGCGCCACGAGTGGAGGGATATCGAGGGTTTGCAGAAATGGCAGTGGTTTCTGGTGGTCGAGCCATCGCCCGCCCTGCTCAAGCGCCTGCGCGACGACAATGTCTTTGGACTGGTCTCCGCGACAACCGTGACGCCAGTCGACGGGGCACCCGAGTGGTTCAACTTCAAACCCGACGCGGTCAGCGTGCTTAAAGCGCCGCAAGGCCAGCTGCAGCTGATTTTTTCCCCGTTCGATAAAATACTCTACGCGACGGATTCCGGGGCCGGTTTTCGACCTGGCACCGCCGAGACCAACGCCATTCCTCTACCCAGGAAAATGCCCTCGCCCAGCCGGTTGCCGGCCATGTCACCCCCCTCAAAATGAGCTCCCCAACCCGGTTTCATTTATCGCGATCCTTGTGCTGCTTTGTGCTGGGAATGCTCACGCTGACACTGCCGGCCGCAGTGCCGCCTTTGCTCAATCATCAGGGGCGCATCGCCGTCAACGGGCTAAACTTTGATGGGAACGGCCTCTTCAAGTTCGCCTTGGTCAACAGCACCGGCACGCAGACTTATTGGAGTAACGACGGCACCAGCCGCGACGGTTCCCAACCGACCGCATCGGTAACGCTGGCGGTGGCACGGGGGCTTTATGCGGTATTACTCGGGGATACGTCGCTCAGCAATATGGCGGCCCTACCGACGGAGCTCTTTGCCAACGCTGACGTGCGTCTCCGCGTATGGTTCAACGACGGAACGCATGGTTTCCAGTTGATCACCCCTGACCAGCGTTTGGTGTCCGCACCTTATGCGTTGACGACGGACAAGGCGACCAGCGCGGACCATTTCTCCGGTTTACTCTCAGGCGATGTTACGGGGACGCAGGCGGCGACGGCAATCGCCGCGACGACGATCACCGGCAAGGCCTTAACGGGATATGTTTCTGGCGAGGGAACGATTTCCGAAACCGATACGATCCTGACCGCGATCAACAAACTTAATGGCAACGACGCACTCAAGGCGTCGCTGGCGAGCCCGACCTTTACGGGAACGGTAAGCGGTATCACCGCCGCAATGGTGGGTCTGGGCAACGTGAGCAACACCAGCGACGCGGACAAACCGGTGTCGATCGCGCAACAGACGGTGCTGGACGCGAAAGCGCCGCTGGCTAGTCCGACCTTCACCGGCACGGTGACAGGTTCGTTCAGCGGGCCGCTGAGCGGCAACGCCACGACGGCGACCAGCGCGGCGACAGCTGGCAGCGCAACGAGCTTCACCGGCTCATTAGGCGGCGACGTAACCGGCACCCAAAGTTCCACGGCGATTGCCGCGGCAACGGTCACCGGCAAGGCGCTGACGGGTTATGCCTCT
>Ga0114979_10001858_pt1 | contig 14222 bp, 12 predicted proteins | sample S_140625_EF_Meta_FD_87315 | JGI IMG/M metagenome (GOLD analysis project Ga0114979, IMG submission 87315) | Freshwater microbial communities from Lake Simoncouche, Canada to study carbon cycling - S_140625_EF_MetaG | ecosystem: Environmental > Aquatic > Freshwater > Lake | place: Lake... | reverse complement strand
CCAAAGCAGGGAGATTATCTATGCATCTATAGACGCGGTAAAAGCTTATAAAGCTGCTGGTGGAAAGGGTTGTATTGGATTGCACTTAGAAGGACCTTGGATTCATACCAATAAAAAAGGTGCGCACGATGTATCGGTGATACGTGTTCCGGAATTAGAAGAGGTCGCGTCTATTTTGGCATACGGAAAAGATCTAATTAGTATGATTACACTTGCGCCAGAGGTTTGTACACCAGCAATTATCAAACGCATTCAAGAAGCGGGTATAGTAGTCTCTGCTGGTCATACCAATGCAACTTACGAAACGGCGATGCAATTTTTTAATAATGGTATTCCTGTTGCAACACATCTTTTCAATGCCATGAGCGCCTTTCAACATCGCGCACCGGGCGTTGTGGGCGCGCTGTTTGATCATCCAACTGCCATGAGCAGTATTATTGCAGATGGATACCATGTTGATTATGCAGCAATTCGTGTTGCTAAAAAAATAATGGGCGATCGTTTATTTTGTATTACGGACGCCGTTACAGAAACGAGCACAGGATTGTACCAACATACACTGGTTGGTGATAAATATGAATCCGCTGGAACATTGAGTGGGTCTGCGTTAACGCAATTAAAATCAATTCAAAACTTAGTTGAACAGGTGGGCATACCACTTGGTGAGGCAATCAAAATGTGCAGTGTGTATCCTGCCAAAGTCATGCAAAACAAAAATATAAGTGGTACAATAGAAGTCAATAAAAAAGCGAATCTACTTTGTTTAGCTGCAGATTTTACAATTTTAAATAGCGCCTTCAGCCATTAAGCTTCTTTTCCAAATGCATTCCATCCCTGTGCAGTGATATCAAATAAATTATTTCCCTTTGTAATTAATTTAGTGCCCTCTGAAGCATCACACATATATCCAATCACGCTGATTTCTTCTTGCATTGTCATTTTATCATAGTCTGCTTGCTTCATGGTAAACAGCAATTCATAATCTTCACCTCCATTCAATGCACACACGGTTGCATCTAGTCCAAACTTAAATGCAGCAGCCCTGCTCGCTTCGTTGATAGGAATTTTTTCTTCATAAATCCTGCAGCCTAGTTCAGATTGTTTACATAAGTGTAATACATCGGAACTCAAGCCGTCGCTGATGTCCATCATGGAGGTTGGCTTGATTTCTAATTTTTCTAACAATTCAATAATGTCTTTTCTTGCTTCTGGCTTTAACAATCTTCCTACGATATAATCTTCGTTTTCTAAATTGGGTTGTATTTGTGGATTTTCTAAAAAGATTTGTTTTTCGCGCTCCATCAATGTTAAACCTAAAAATGCCGCGCCCAAATCTCCAGATACACAAATTAAATCCCCAGACTCGGCGGTGCTTCTTTTAATATACGCATCTGGTGCCACTTCGCCCAGTGCGGTAACAGAGATAATCAATCCTTTTTGAGAAGTGGATGTGTCTCCTCCAATTAAATCCACGCCATATTTATCACAAGCGATGGCTACACCATCATAAAATTCTTCTAGTGCTTCTAAACTAAATCGATTGCTGAAAGCCACGCTCATCGTGATTTGTGTGGGTTGCGCATTCATTGCATAAATATCACTTAGGTTCACCACCACCGATTTATATCCAAGATGTTTTAGTGGTGTATACATTAAATCAAAGTGCACGCCCTCTATCAATAAGTCTGTTGTGATCACTGTTTGTTTTCCAAAATGATCTATCACTGCTGCGTCATCACCTATCGACAAAACGGTGGATGCGTTGAGTGTTTCAAAGTTTTGTGTTAATCGATCTATCAATCCAAACTCACCTAGTTTTTCTATCTCTGTTCTTTCTGTTGACATAAAATATATTTGTTAATTTTATTAAAGCGATCCACCATTCACCACGGATAACAATTGATCATGAATAAAACCGTTGGTTGCTATGATGCCCGGCTGGTATGGATTGTATGCGTTACCAATTAAGTCTGTTACTTTTCCTCCAGCTTCTTCTACCATTAAAAATCCTGCAGCACTATCCCATGCCTGAAGTTTGTGTTCATAAAAGCCATCAAATCTTCCAGCAGCGGTCCAGCATAAATCTAATGCTGCACTTCCTAGTCGACGAACCGGTATCGCTTTTCGTACTAGTTTTTCAAAAACTTGTAAAGGCCCGTTTTCACTATCTAAATATTGATAAGGAAATCCTGTCACCAAGCAGCTATGTAAAATGGAATCTTTATTGCTCACCTTAATTGGTCTACCGTTCAAAGTAGCGCCTTGTCCTTTTTCAGCAAAAAACAATTCATTCATGAATGGGTTGTATACAGAACCTAAAATCATTTCGCCCTTATGTTCTACACCGATACTTACACAACAAATGGGGATACCGTTTGCAAAATTAATGGTGCCGTCAATGGGGTCAATGATCCATTTTGTATCGGACAGGGATGCCATCTCACCGGTTTCTTCGCTAAGTATAAAATGGTCTGGAAATTGAGATTGAATTAAGCCAATAATTGCTTTTTCTGAAGCGTGGTCTGCCTCGGTAACTAGGTCATTTATAGAAGATTTACTAGCAATTGTAAACGTACCGTTAAAAAAACGAGTCAACTCTTTTCCTCCAACCTCTACAGCCTGAATTAGCGTATTTTTAATCATGATACAAAAGTAGGTTCGTTTGCTCGAATAACATTCGTATTTTTGTAACAAATATTTAAAAGTAAAACCCGTTTCTGTAGATGGCGCTATTTGAGTTTAATTTACCAAAGAACATTAGCAAAGCCTTAGGCTTGCAGCCTAAAAATCCTAGAGGTGCTCAAATGCGCGTACTCAAAAAATTATTAAAAAGAGCGCGTTACACCGCTTTTGGCCAAAAAAATAAATTCGACGAAATATTAACGAGCAAACATATTGGGAAAAAGTTCCAAGAAATAGTCCCAACTTATAATTACAATAAGATCTATAAAGAATGGTGGCATTTAACGCTTGAGGGCCAATCGGATATTTGTTGGCCAGGAAAGATCAACTATTTTGCTTTAAGCAGCGGTACGAGTGAGGCTGCAAGTAAGTATATACCCATTACGAACGACTTATTGAGAGGCAATAAAATCATCATGATCAAGCAATTGATCAGTTTTTTAAAATATCGTGAAATTCCCTTGTCTGCATTAGGACGTGGCTGGCTTACTTTAGGGGGTAGTACAGATTTACAAAAGGGTGCAGGTTATTATGCAGGTGACCTAAGTGGCATCACTGCAAAAAAATCTCCTTTTTGGTTTCAACCATTTTACAAGCCTGGTAAAAAAATTGCGAAAGAACGCGATTGGAATAAAAAACTAAAAGAGATTGTAGAGAAAGCGCCTGAATGGGATATTAGTTTTGTAGTAGGCGTGCCCGCATGGATACAGATGTGTTTAGAGATGGTGATAGAGCGCTATAAACTTAACAATATCCACGAAATCTGGCCCAATCTAACTTTATTCGTACACGGTGGGGTAAGTTTTGAGCCCTATAAACATGGTTTTGAAAAGTTATTAGGAAAACCGATTGAATATGTTGAAACCTATTTGGCAAGCGAAGGATTTTTAGCTTGGCAGGATCAACAAAACGCAGTAGGAATGCGCTTAACCTATAACCAACATATCTTTTTTGAATTCGTTCCTTTTGACGAAACCAACTTTGATGAAAATGGAGAAATGGTGGAAGAGCCAGAAACCTTAATGATTCACGAAGTAGAAGAAGGTAGAGATTATGCGGTTTTAATTAGCACACCCGCTGGTGCATGGCGCTATTTAATTGGAGATACGGTTCGTTTTGTAGATAAATCCAATGCAGAAATTATTATCACAGGAAGGACAAAACATTTTTTAAGTTTGGTGGGTGAGCATTTGAGTGTAGACAATATGAATAAAGCCATTCAGTTAGTAAGTGAGGAATTGAATTTATCTATTCCTGAATATACAGTTACAGGCGAGCCTGATGGGAACTTTTTTGCACACCATTGGTATGTAGCTTGTGATCAAACCATTGACGAACTATTATTAGCAGAAAAAATAGATGAAAAACTAATTCAACTCAATGACGATTATGCAATTGAGCGAAAAAGTGCACTTAAGTCAATTAAAGTAGCTGTGCTAAAGGAAAATTGTTTTATGGGATTCATGGAAAGTAAGGGTAAAATTGGCGGACAGCATAAGTTTCCGAGAGTATTGAAAGGTGATATGCTTGCAGACTGGAAGCTATATATTAAAAATCAAGGCCAATGCTAGTTGACCCAATTTTGAAAGGTGTGCTATTGGGTTTTATTTTAAGTATTTCCATTGGACCTGTAATTTTCGCAATTATCAAACAAAGCCTTACCAATGGCAAGCGCTCTGGCTATGCATTTGTAGCAGGGGTATCAAGTAGTGATTTTATGTTACTTTTTATTTGCAATTTTTTTACTTCTTTATTTAATCTTGTACTCAACCACAAATCAACAATTGCTTTAGCGGGTGCAGGCTTTTTATTGTTGATGGGTTTATATACTTTGTTCTTTAAAAAACTGAAATTAGAAAACATGGGCACAGACGGGGTGCATAAACCTGTTCATATTAAAGACCTCGTCTCCTCTTATTTTTCTGGCTTCTTAATGAACACGCTTAACCCTAGCGTTTTTTTATTTTGGTTTGCTTGGACAGCAGCCATTAATACTAGTGCGGACGATACGCCTAATCCAATTCAATATAAATTGATCGTTTTTGGAACCTGTCTTGGATTTGTTTTATTGTCTGATTTAATCAAAGTTTTTTTAGCGGGAAAACTAAGACCAAGGTTAACAGAAAAAAACCTTCTTTGGATCAATCGTATTTCTGGGATGATCATTTTAATCTTCAGCGCTGCACTTTTATATAGTGCGATTTTGATTTATTAGGTCAGGTCCTACTTCTTTCACAAACATTTATGGCAATATGGTTCTTTTTAGTTGGCTTTATTGTAATTTAGACTTGTGAAAAAAATAACCCTTTTGTTGTTTTGTACCTGCCTATTGGCATTGGCTAATATAGTGGTAGCACAATCCGGAAACGTTCTTGTATTAAAAGACAGGGGCGTCACCATCAAGTCTTTTACAAAAGACAATTACATTCAATTTGAGTTTAGCAATCGTCAGTGGATAACAGGACAAATTCAATGGGTCAAGAACGACTCTATACAGGTTAAACAATATGCTCTCCAAACGGTCATGACGGCTTATGGTACTTATGGACAAGACACATTAAGATTGGGTACACTGACTTTACACATCAATGAAATTAGAGCTTTTGCAAAAGACAAAGGTCGTTACCAAAGTGTTTTTGCCAATGGTGCCTTTTTAAAAGTTGGAGGGGTTTTATATAGTGGATTAAACATCACCAATTCTATTATCAATAAAGAAGCTGTATTTAGTTCAAAAAATATGCCTTCTATTGCAGGTGGGGTGGTTGCTTATTTTATCGGAAGATGGATGAGTAAAAAGAATCCACCTTACAGACCAATTGGCAAAAGATTTAGTGTAGAAATTTTGTAAGCTTAGACTCATTCAAACAGAAATTACATTCACGATAATTGATTTACATTTTGATTAAAAAAATTAAACGCATCATTTGGTATTTGTTGATTGGTTCATTACTCTATGTAGTTGTTTTGCGTTTTGTGTTTCCACCCATTACCATTACCCAGTTAACCAATGCGTTTGGCTTAGGATTAAAGAGAGATTATGTTGCTTGGGAGGCTCTTTCATATAATATTAAACTAGCCGCAATAGCCAGTGAGGATCAGGCTTTCCCCGATCATATTGGTGTAGACTGGGAGGCCATGGAAAGAAGTTTCAAACCAAAAAAGAAAAAAAAGAAATCTAGAATCCCACTTGGTGGTGGCGCTAGTACCATTACACAACAGGTTGCAAAAAATGTATTCTTATGGCAGGGCGGACAATACGATAAATATGTTCGTAAACTACCTGAATTTTATTTTACTTTTTTAATTGAACTCATCTGGGGTAAAAAGAGGGTTTTAGAAATGTATTTAAATGTGATTGAAACTGGCCCTGGTTGTTTTGGTATGGAAGCTGCTGCGCAACATTATTTTAAAAAGTCTGCTAAAAAATTAACGCGTGCAGAAGCTGCGATGATGATTGCAGGCCTTCCTAATCCCAAGAAATTCACAGCGCGTCCAATGTCAAGAAGAGTTGCGTGGCGTTATCCACAAATACTTAGAGAAATGAACAATTTGGAGGGGGACGAAGACGTTCAAAATTTAATTAGAAAAAAATAGGTGGGTTTATCCACTTGCTCGTCCACAATTTTTAATTTAAAATAAGCGATTGTGTATAAAGCCAGGCCCTTTGTGAATTAATCTTAGTTTTTTGAAAATACTATAAATACTGTTCTATCAGCTGAATTGCATTTGCTGTTCTTTGTACATCCGAACCAGAAACAATGCCCCAGGGTGTGTTTTGGTTGATCAATAGCTCCTTATAAATTGTAAACAATTCGATTCTAGGTCCGGCATCTGGATATTCACGCATTTCGTCTGCAGCCCATGGTAGGTCTATATCACAGAGTAGGTATAGATCATAACTACGTTGATTAATTTGTTCTAAAATATAGTGATGACAATTGTTAAATACATATTCACACCATACTTTCATCACATACATATCAGTATCTACAATTAATTTATTTATAATTGCCTCGCCCTTGTTGTCTTGGATTTTTTGTTCCAAAAATTCAATTGATTTTTCTTCATTGTTGATTTGTCCTTTTGCGATGGTTAATAAATCATCATAGGTATACTTGGTCCCGTGTTCAGATAAATACTGTCTTGCATATTCGGGTGTCCAAATAGTTTGATAGTGTGCCGCAAGTGCTGCACATAGTGTTGACTTGCCAGTTGATTCAGGACCTAGTACTACAATTTTTTGAATTGGTTTCATTGCTTAATGATTTATTAATTACTTGATTTCGCAAGCGCTTGTTTCGCTTTTTTATTCCAAGTAATTAAACCTGCTATTGCTAAAATTAATAAAACTATAAATTGAACACTTGTAAACGCATAGCCCTTGATAAAATAAAGTGGTATTGATGTGATATTAGTAATGATCCACCAGATCCAGCTTTCCACTTTTTTCTTTGCCATCAACCACATGGCAGTATAAGCTGATGCGCTTGCTAATGCGTCTGCCCATGGAATCGCATCTGGCGCAAAATTATTTTTTAAAAACTCTAGTACAAAAAATAAGATCAGATAAAATCCTATAAACACTAAAACCTGTTGTAATCTTTGTGAACTGCTGCTATTGGTGATTTGTAACACATTCGTGACTTGGTCTTCTTTTTTTCTTGACCACCAATACCAGCCATAAATGCTCATAATTGTATAATACAAGTTAACACTAGCCTCACCTAATAAATGTCCTTTATAACTTAAGTAGATATAGAGCGTCGTGTTAATGATGCCAGTTGGAAATACTAAAATATTTTCTTTTCGGCTATACCAAACCGACACAATGCCCATGATCACCGCCAGCGCTTCTATCCATGTTGTTTGAAGCAACCCATTGTATACTGCTATAAAAAAATCATTCATATGCTAGGGGGCTTTCATTTTTTCTAATTGTAATTCCATTCTAAACATTTCGTCTCGCAGTTTTGCAGCTTCCATAAAATCCATCGCTTTCGCCATTTTCTCCATTTGCTTTTTAGTTTGCAAAATCGCTTTTTCCATTTGTGGAATCGTTTCATATTGGCTATTGGGTTCTGCTACCATATTCAATCCATCTGTAGTCCGAATGTTGATATTGTCATGGCTAAATCCTTTAATATCTAATACCGCTGTTTGCTTCATCACTTGTTCTATTGATTTTACAATAGTGGTTGGTGTAATATTATGTTCTGTGTTGTATTGAATCTGTTTTGCTCGACGACGATTGGTTTCGTCCATGGTACGCTGCATGCTCATAGTAATTTTGTCGCCATAAAAAATAACACGACCACGCACATTTCTTGCGGCACGACCCGATGTTTGGGTTAAGGATTTTTCGTTTCTTAAAAAGCCCTCTTTATCAGCGTCTAAGACGACCACCAATGAAACTTCTGGTAAATCCAAGCCCTCTCTTAATAAATTCACGCCCACTAATACATCAATCACACCAAGACGCAGCTCTCTCAATATCTCCACGCGCTCTAACGCGTCAATATCACTATGTATGTATTTTGATTTGATATTAATTTTAGATAAGTATCGGTCCATCTCCTCGGCCATCTTTTTGGTTAATGTGGTCACTAACACACGATCCCCCATCTCCACCTGCATGGCTATTTCATCTAACAAATCATCAATTTGATTTTTTGTTGGGCGCACTTCTATTGGTGGATCTAATAAGCCAGTTGGACGCACCACCTGCTCTACAATGAGTCCGTCTGTTTTTTCTAGTTCATATTCACCGGGTGTAGCACTCACAAAAATGGTTTGTCCAATCACCCTTTCAAACTCATTAAAATTAAGTGGCCTATTGTCAATCGCGCTTGGTAATCTAAAACCAAATTCTACTAAATTCATTTTTCTACTTCTATCTCCACCATACATACCGGTTATTTGTGGAATGGTTACATGGCTTTCGTCGATCACACATAAAAAGTCTTTTGGAAAATAATCCAATAAGCAGAACGGCCTTGTGCCAGGCTTGCGTCGATCAAAAAATCTAGAATAGTTTTCTATCCCTGTACAATAACCTAATTCTCTAATCATCTCTATATCGTATTCAACCCTTTCTTTTATCCTTGCTGCTTCTTGGTGTTTTCCCACCTTTTTAAAATATTCTACCTGTGCACGCAATTCATCCTGTATCTCAATAATAATTTCTTGCAGCATTTCTTTTGGTGCCATGTATAAATTTGCTGGAAAAATCGCCGCGTTCTCCATGGGCTCAATTCTTTTTCCTGATTCAACTTCTATACTTTCAATGGCTTCAATTTCGTCCCCAAAAAAAGTAATTCGATATCCATAATCTACATAAGGCAATCGAATATCTATGGTGTCTCCATTCACCCTAAAAGCACCCCGGTCAAATTCGGTGACAGAGCGGTGGTATAAACTATTCACTAGCGCATGTAAAAATGCTTGGCGTGATAAAATTTGTCCTTGGTGAATTCGAATAATGCCGTTTTCATATTCGGTTGGATTGCCCATACCATAAATACAACTCACACTCGCTACAATAATAATATCTCTTCGGCCACTTAATAATTGTGCAGTTGCTTGAAGTCTTAATTTATCTAGCTCTTCATTAATGCTTAAATCTTTTTCAATATACACACCCGAAGTTGGTAGATAGGCTTCCGGTTGATAGTAGTCGTAATAGGATACAAAATACCCCACTGCATTGTCGGGAAAGAATTGTTTAAACTCTCCATACAATTGGGCAACCAGTGTTTTATTATGTGTAAGGACTAGTGTGGGGCGTTGTACGTTTTGAATTAAGTTAGCAATGGTAAAAGTTTTACCAGAACCCGTCACGCCCAAGAGTGTTTGTTGCGGATCTCCATTCAACACACCCTCGGTCAGTTGCGCAATTGCGGTTGGCTGATCGCCCGAGGGTGTATAGTTGGAATGAAGTGTAAAAGGCATGCACAAAGGTAAGCGCAAACCTTAAATAAGTTTCGTAAAAAACACTTTAAAGTGTTTCTAAATAAGTGGCCAGCCTATTGATTGCTGCGGCTACTTCTTCAATTTGAATCCTTGTTTCAGACCAATCTTTTTGTTCAATTGCTTCACGAACGCCTGGTATTGTTTTAACCCCATAACCAGTATAAAAGCCTGGTGCGTATAAACTATGTTTGTACCATGGTCTACGCGGCAAACCCTTTGTCATTAATAAGGTCTGTTCTGCTGCATAAATTTTTGCATTGATTGCGGCTAGTTTTTGTGCATCCGCGTTTACTTTTATTTGCTCTACCTGTTGCGCTGATTTTTCTAAACGCGTTAATGCGTTTAATATCGATGCAAAATCAACATAAGGAACATCTTCAACCAGGGTAGGTAATTTTAATCCTTCTGTTGGGTCTGCCGCAACGGCGTATGCTTTTGTGTTCACTAATTCATTTTCTACTTTTGCTTTTTCGCGCATTTGCTCTACATTATTCATTAGCTCTGCGATGTACCCTTTCACTGTTTTATGTAAGGCTGTAAAATCAAATGGTAAAGCGTCTGCCTCGGATAACCTTAATGCGGCGCGTCCTGCTGTTTGGGCAAGTGTGACACCATAAGCAAATCCTGGGTCCTTGTATTTTGAATAGTGGTCATAGGAATCATAAATGGAATGGTATTCTCCACCCTCGTTTTCTCCACCAAAACCAATGTTTAATGAAGGAACACCTACGTGCTGAATGAACGAAGAATAATCAGAACCCGAGCCCATTGCGCCTAGTGGATAGGTAGTGCTATTTAAAATTTCTTTTTTTGTTGCTGTCGTTGTTGCCTCTGTCGCGCGATTCGCTCTTTGTCTTTCAAAAATAGTGACGCCTGTTTGAGGGTCTTGAATTGATTTACTGATATCGGTGATTAGTCCTGTGAAGGCGTGTGAACCCTCTGCCCCCAAAAAGCCCCTACCATTTCCATCAGAATTAATGTAGGCTACTGCTTTGGCTTGTAAAGATGCCGCATGCTCTTCGACCCACTCTACTGAACCCATCAAACCTTGCTCTTCTGCATCCCACGCGCAATACACAAGGGTTCTTTTTGGTTTCCATCCTGATTTTACCATGGCCCCAATTGCGAAAGCCTCTTCTAGTTCTGCAGCCATGCCACTAACCGGGTCGTTTGCGCCATTTACCCAGGCATCGTGGTGGTTTCCTCTAATCACCCACTGATCTGGATATTGGCTACCCTGTATCATCGCAATTACATTATACGCGGGGCGTAATTTCCAATCAAAATCCAATTTTAAATGCAGTTTAGACTTACTAGGACCTATATGATAGGTAAAAGGCAGCCCTCCTCTCCAAGATTTTGGTGCCACCGGACCGGCCATGTCTTGCAATAAAGGCGCGGCGTCGCTATAACTAATTGGTAATACAGGTATTTTTAAAAGATTCTCTGCGTTATTGTGGTCAACCCTGGGGGTGCCATCCACAGAAGCGTAGTTGGGCGTACTAGGATCTCCAGGGTAAATCACCATATCCATAATTGATCCTCTTTGAACACCATATTTATTTTTAAAGGGACCAGCTGGATACACATCACCCGCTCCATAACCATCATCTTGTGGATCAGAATAAATTAAACAACCAATCGCACCGTGTTCTTGTGCCACTTTTGGTTTAATACCTCTCCAACTTCTGCCATATTTTGCAATTACAATTTTTCCTTTTACATCAATACCATATTTCGCAAGCGTTTCATAATCTTCTGGTAGACCATAGTTCACAAAAACTAACTCAGCATTCACATCACCATCTGCACTCCAACAATTATAAGTTGGTAATTGATCTACTTGTCCCGATGTGGCATCTTCTTTTAAAGCCGGTTCTTTTAATAAGGCCTTAAAATTAGTTACTCCTTTCATTTCTAATACGCGGGTGATAGGGGTTGGAAACAATAATTGATAGGTCACTATTTTTGTGTCCCATCCCGATGCTTTAAATTGTTTAGCAATTTCATCTGCAACAAATTTTCCACCAACAGATCCAATATGGTGTGGAACAGAAGACATTAATTTAATATTTTCACCAATGCGTTTTGCACTTAATTGATTATCAAAATTAGCTTCTACCTTTTTCTGTGCGTCTGTGTTTTTAAACCCTGTAAATTGTTGTGCAATGCTGTTGGAATAAATATTCAACATGATGGCGCAAAACAACCCTATTTTGTTTAGGTTTTTCATAATTATTTTTTTGGTGGTTTTTATATATAAGTTGATTTTATTTTTAATTATACTTTTCTGTTTAAATAATTCACATAGTTAGGAAGCGCATAGGCATATTCCCCTTGCATAAATGGTGATGTCACTATAAAATCAGCGGTGGTTCTGTCGCATGCCATTGGAAGGTTCCATGCTACAGCAAGTCTTAATAAAGCCTTTACATCACTATCGTGTGGTTGTGCTTCCATGGGATCGAAAAAGAAAAAAATCATATCTATGTCTCCTGTTGCAATCATGGCGCCAATTTGTTGGTCTCCGCCAAGTGGCCCGCTTAATAGTTTAACCACCGGCTGATCCAGGGCTTCTTCAATTAGCCTACCAGTTGTTCCGGTTGCAATTAAACTATGTTTAGACAATACTATTTTATTGTGCACCGCCCATTCAATAATGTCCTTTTTTTTATTATCGTGCGCAATCAATGCAATTTTTTTTCTTTTTTCTAGTTTTCGGATGGATGTCATTGTAAAAATTTAAAATTATTCTTGTACCCTTTTTCCCATAATTGGTAGTGCTACTAAGGTAACAAAAATAATGGTGGTTGGGATCTGAAATAACTTGAGTATAAAAAATAAGGAGATGATAAAAATTGGATAGGTAAACAGTAAAACAGTAAATAAAACCGAGTCAAAAAAAACGGTGTTTTTTGTCTTTTCAGCAACGATTTTTTTAATAAAATTATAATAAGGTTGGTGTATTCTATAAAGGAGGTGGTTGGTGTTGAATTTTGTAGGTATGGTAGGAATTAAAATATTTTGTTTTAATTGACCGAAAACTATTTCATTAAACACAACACGGTCTCTGCTGTTTTGAATTGTTGGAATAGTAGTCATTTCAGAAATAACTAAATTAACTGTTTTGCCGATGCCCTTAAATTGATTAAACGCAATACCCGCAATATGAATCTTTAGATCTATGTTTAATTTTTGAGCGCCTTCTAAAATTCTTGCAGTGCCTTTTTTAAATGGTTGTAATTCGTTGCTATTAATACAAATACCTTCTATAAATATTAAAACCGCAAAACCCTTGTTTAATAAATCAATTGATTTATTAAAGGCATAATCATTTAAATGTAAATATTCTTTTCCCTCTCTAAGCCTATATACGGGAATCATATTTAAGGATTCTAAAATAAATCGGTGTATTGGTTTTTTAAACGCATCACCCCTTGCTAAAAAATAAACCCTTCGCTTATAATAGGACCCTATTATTAAAGCATCTAAAAAAGAATTGGGGTGATTGGCAATAATTAATAATGGTCCCCTTGTTGTAAAAAGTTGCTTGTTTTTAAGGTGAATCTTATGACAGAATAACCATAAACCCGCTTGTATTAATATTTTTAAAAATTGCACCACACTATAAATATAAAAAAACCGCATCACAAATGATGCGGTCTCTACCTACTAACCTTAAAAAAACGCGTTTATATGAACTATTGTGTTGCTGCTACTTCTACCTTAGCGGCAATTTTAGCTCTAATTTTTGCTTCTATTTCGTTCGCCATTTCTGGGTTATCGTGTAAAATTGTTTTAACCGAGTCGCGTCCCTGGCCTAATTTATTTCCTTCATAACTAAACCAACTACCGCTTTTGTTGATGATTTCTAATTCAACACCCATATCAATAATTTCACCAATTTTACTAATTCCTTCGCCAAAAATAATTTCAAATTCTGCGGCCCTAAATGGAGGAGCTACTTTATTTTTAACCACTTTTACTTTCACTCTATTTCCAATTGCTTCATCTCCGTCTTTAATTTGTGCCATTCTTCTAATATCTAAACGAACAGATGCGTAGAATTTTAAAGCGTTTCCTCCTGTTGTTGTTTCTGGATTACCAAACATAACACCAATCTTTTCACGTAATTGATTAATGAAAATACAAACAGTGCCTGTTTTATTAATTGTTGCTGTTAGTTTTCTTAACGCTTGAGACATTAACCTTGCATGTAAGCCCATTTTTGAATCACCCATTTCTCCTTCTAATTCACTTTTAGGAACTAGCGCTGCAACTGAATCAATCACCACCACATCAATTGCACCTGATAAAATTAAGCGATCCGCAATTTCTAAAGCTTGCTCACCATAATCTGGTTGAGACACTAAAAGATTATCCACGTCTACACCTAAGCGTTTTGCATAGGCACTATCAAATGCGTGTTCTGCATCAATTATCGCACACATTCCGCCTTTTTTTTGTGCTTCTGCAATCACATGGATTGCTACAGTTGTTTTACCAGAAGACTCTGGACCGTATATTTCTATAATTCTACCTTTTGGTAATCCTCCTATTCCTAACGCAGT
>Ga0114979_10001855_pt1 | contig 14232 bp, 6 predicted proteins | sample S_140625_EF_Meta_FD_87315 | JGI IMG/M metagenome (GOLD analysis project Ga0114979, IMG submission 87315) | Freshwater microbial communities from Lake Simoncouche, Canada to study carbon cycling - S_140625_EF_MetaG | ecosystem: Environmental > Aquatic > Freshwater > Lake | place: Lake... | reverse complement strand
CGGCAGACCCTTCCCATTGATACAAATATTCTTATAGGCTATCACGGTTCTAGTAATGGTATAGTATATAATAACGACCGCTTATTTTTAATTCATATTAATAAAGAACGTACTTATCATCGGTGGATGCTATTTAATCCTTCTACACTGACTCTTAGACTTTCTGAAGCTTTTACATTTTTTAAACACTCACATATTGAATTTACCTGTAGTTTGGCATCATACAAGGACCGTATCTTTGTTTCTCTTGGTGTAAATGATAACAGCGCCTTTATTTTGGAATTAGATAAGTCTGAAATAAAATTTGATGCCAATTAATTATACCTCAATAGGTATAATGAACTTAGTAATTGTTGAATCTCCCGCAAAATGTGGGAAGATTCAAGGATTCTTGGGGCCGAGCTTTAAGGTTCTTGCCTCTATGGGACATATCAGACATCTCAAAGAATCACTGGACTCTATCGGCTTAGACAAGGATTTTGAACTGGACTTTGAATTTATGCGTGAAAAGAAGTCCACAATTGACTCTCTCAAATCCGCCGCAAAGGGCGCAACAGTCTACTTGGCAGCAGATGATGACCGTGAGGGTGAGCTTATTGCCTATTCAGTATGCCTAGTTCTAGGCCTTAGTCCTCAGACCACACTTCGCTCGGTCTTTCATGAAATCACAGAGACCGCAGTAAAGGCCGCCATTAAGTCCCCGCGCCGTCTAGACATGAACAAGGTTCACGCAGCTCAGACTCGCGCCGCCTTAGACATGATGATTGGCTTCACAATGAGTCCTCTTCTCTGGAAGGCTGTTGGACCATCACTATCTGCTGGACGTTGCCAAACAGCGGCACTGCGACTCGTTTGTGAACGTGAAACTGCGATTGCCTCATTTGAATCTCAGGATACTTGGAAACTAAAAGGGCACTGGAAGGGCAAGGGCACCCCGTGGCCTGCCGTTTTGACCGATGATCTAGAAGACATAGATTCGGCAACAGCCTATCTTGAAATTCATCACCAGTTACCAACGGGAAAAATCCTAAAAGCAGATAACACCGCTTGGTCAGAAAAAGCCCCATTTCCGTTGATTACTAGTACCCTACAACAACAAGCGTCATCACTCTTTATGTCTAAGCCAAAACAAACTATGAACACAGCTCAGCGCCTTTATGAGGCAGGATATATTACCTATATCCGTACAGATAAGGCAAGCTTAAGTCAAGAAGCAACACACGCGGTACAAGACTATGTTATTGAAAACTATGGTGAAAAGTATCTGGCAACATCAAAGGCGCGGTCAAAAAAGACTGAGGTAAAGGCTCAAGAGGCCCACGAAGCCATTCGTCCTACAAATCTTTCTATGAAGACCCTTCCAACCTCAGATGACTGGTCGGCAATAGACCGTAAGATTTACTGTCTAATTTGGACTCGGACCGTACAATCTGTAATGGCTCAGACTAAGGGCGAACAGCGCACAGTAAGTTTTGTAGCAGATGGAGACGACGCTGATGACTTTACTTGGAAGGCTTCTTGGCGCCGTACGACCTTTGATGGATGGCGTCGCATTTCCCTCAAAGAGAAGTCAGAAGAAGAAAAGGAGGCTGAGCAAGACTCTGCGGATGCTGATTGGGCCTTAGCCAACACCATCACCGTCGGTGACATTGTCACTTGGACCTCTATGACAGCAGAACCACATACAACACAGGCAAAGCAGCATTATAATGAGGCTAATCTTATTCAAGAACTGGAAAGTAATGGAATCGGCCGTCCCTCAACCTTTGCAAATCTTATTACAACCATTCTGGACAGGCAATATGTACAAACTACTGACTTTCCATCACATGAAGTAAATATAAAGACTCTGACTCTTACACCAATGGCATGGCCTCCACAAGCCAATGTAACTACAAGGCAGGTTGGTGGAGAGAAAAACCGCTTGGAGCCAACACCACTTGGTAAAAGTGTTCTTGATTATCTTCTTAAACACTTTGACGATCTGTTTCGCTACACTTTTACGGCGCAAATGGAATCTAGCCTTGATAAGATTGCGGAAGGCACGGAGGCCTGGAAGATGGTTCTTAAAAGTACTTGGAATACATATAAGGACCGATACACCGCTCTAAAATCACAGCCAGGTACAGCCTCATCTGAGCGTCGTCGTGTACTAGGAAATCTAGTAGCAGTTATTGGAAAAAAGGGACCACTGTTGCTTAAGGAAGGTAAAACCAAAGAGGACACAGTCTTTTATGGATGGCCTGAGGGTGTGGCCTTTGAGGACTTGACAGAAGAAGAGGCTGTAAGCTTTGCAGGGCAAGCAAAGCAAGAGGAAAGTCTAGGAACCTATGAAGGCCATCCTATTATCAAAAAATCTGGAAAGTTTGGACAGTATATAGTATGGAATGGAAACAACCTCAGTTATAAGCCTGAAGACAGCCTTGAAACAATTATTACTAATCTGAAGGCAAAACAAGAAGGAAAAAAGACAATTGGAGCTTATACAATCCAAAATGGACCTTATGGCCTCTATATGTTTAAAAGTGCCGTCACCGGTCCCTCAAGAAAATTTGTAAGTGTACCAGCCAGTCTTGATTTAGATACTGTATCTGAAGTAGACCTTAATACAATCTTTCAGGAGGGTTTGAAGGCTAAGGCGAAGGCTGGAGCATATGGTCGTGGAGGTAGCAGTGGTGGTCGTGGTCGTGGCGGCTTCAGGGGCCGTGGTCGTGGTTCTTGGAGGGGCAAGAACTAAGACATTAGAAATTATTTTATTTTTTACAACCATAAAAAATAAAATAAACTTATTATAATCTATCCAATTTACGCCTTGGCCGCCTTGACTACGCGCGCCTTCTTGGGCGCCTCGGCAACAGGGGCGGCCGCGGGCGCCTCGGCCTTAACTACCTTCTTGGCTACAAGCTTCTTCTCGGCAACAGGCGCCGCACCCTTGCGACGAGATGACGCCTCGGCAACGGCGCGCTTGTAAGGCGTCTTGGCATCGGCCTTACGCATCTCATCCCAAACCTTGCGAACCTCCTCGTGCCAGGCCTTGAGCTGCTCAGGCGTCTCACCCTTGGCTACCTTTACACCATCGGCACCAACCTTTGTGCCACGGCGGCGGCGACGAGACTTAAGCTCCTGGCGAGCGGCGCGCTTGAGCTCCTTAAGGCTCTCCTCAATCTTTGAAATACGGTCAACAAGTGAAAGTTCAACTTCCTGGACTGAGGCCATTTCTCTTATACCCTTATGTATGTTAATATTACCAGTCCTTTAAACGCAATTTTTATAAGTCTTCGGGAGTTTTAGAAGAGTTTGTGCGTTTAGAAATACTCCAAGATTGGTAAACCACCAAGTCCTTACTAAAGTTGCCGGGGGTAACAGTCATACCTCTTAAATATTTATAACCAAGTGTGACGGTAAAAAATATTAATAATAGCTTTAACATCTCTATATATTCTATTAATTATTTTTTAACATGAATTGACACACTTATATACAGTAGTAGATTTACCATCTTTAGTAATTATTTTTGCTTTACATTTTTTACCATTGCTACAAGCAGGGCTGCATCCAGTGGCAGGGCAACTATCAAAATTTTCATAAGATATATAATATGACTTAAGAACCGTATATAAAACAACAAAAACAAGGCCATGAACAAGGGCAGCGGCCACACTTGTTTGGCAACTCATCCAAATACCCTTTGAACCTGGAGGAAGTGTTAGTAGCACACCGGGTGATAAAATAAAAAATAGTGCAAATAGAAAAAACTTTTGCATTCTAATAAGATAGAATATAAAAGTAACGACCCGACTGGGGGTTGAACCCAGGACTTTCCGGTTAACAGCCGAATGCTCTAACCAACTGAGCTATCAGGTCAAAAGATAAATATACTACACTTGGCATTATTGAGTGTTCTGAGGGGAATTTCAGAATATACAACCCATGCCGCAAAACAATATATGCTTTTTTTGTTCCCCACTAGAATCGGAGTTAATATTATAATTATCTGGACGCAGTAATGGGTATAAACTAGTATAAAATAAGGAACTACTATAGAATAGAATGTCGGCAAACTATCAATATTTAAATTTAAGTACATTTAAATATAATGGAAATTTAATTGTGGCAAGTACACTTACTACAGAAGTTTTAAATACTAACACCTTTACGGTAAACTATTTAAATGTATTAAGTACATTTACTACATATAATTTAAATACTAATACACAAGTCGGAAACTATTATAGAATAAGTACAATTAGTGTAAGTAGCCTTAATGGATTAGATGGAAATATAAATGTAACAAGTACACTTACCGTACATAATTTAAATGTAACAAGTACACTAACGACAAATAATATAAATGTATCAAGTATACTTACTACAGATAATTTAAATACTAATACATATACAGGAAATTATGCTAAGCTAAAAGCACTTAATGTGAGTACTATGTATGGACCAAATGGAAATTTAAATGTAACAAGTACACTTACCGCGCATAATTTAAATGTAACAAGTACACTAAATACAAATAAACTTACCACAAATACACAAATTGGAAACTATGCTAAGCTAAGTACACTTAATGTAAGTACTATTAATGGACTAAATGGAAATTTAAATGTAACAAGTACACTTACCGCGTATAATTTAAACGTAACAAATAAACTTACCGCAAATACACAAGTTGGAAATTATGCTAAGCTAAGTACACTTACTATAAGTAGTATATATGGACTAAATGGAAATTTAAATGTAACAAGTACACTTACCGCACATAATTTAAATGTAACAAGTACACTAAAGGCAAATAATTTAAATGTATCAAGTATACTTACAACCAATACACAAATTGGAAATTATTCTAAGTTAATCACACTTAGTGTAAGTAGTATCAATGGTGTAAATAGTGATGTTCTTACTTCTGCTGGAATAGCTGGTCCACAAGGTCTAGAAGGTTCAACTGGAATCCAAGGAGATACAGGTATTCAAGGGCCAATAGGGCCTTCAGGTGGTCCACAAGGTGATACTGGACCTCAAGGTGATATAGGTAATACAGGAGATAATGGAACACAAGGAGAAACTGGGCCTCAAGGTTATACTGGTGATACTGGAATTAAAGGTCCAACAGGTATAACCGGATCAACCGGTATTCAAGGCTCTACAGGACCTATGGGTTCAACTGGAGTAAAAGGGCAGACAGGTGTTCAAGGTTATACTGGCTCTACAGGTGTAACAGGGCCTATGGGTTCAACTGGTGTAAAGGGATCAACTGGTATTAGAGGATCTACAGGACCTATAGGATCATCTGGTGCTGAAGGTTCAACAGGAGTGACAGGTGTTCAAGGTCCTACTGGAATACAAGGATGTACAGGGGTGACAGGTGTTCAAGGTCCTACTGGAATACAAGGTTCTACTGGAATACAAGGTGTTACAGGGCCACAAGGACCCCTTGGATATACTGGTTATCCAGGTGTAACAGGACCTATAGGTTCAACTGGAGTAAAGGGATCAACTGGCGTTCAAGGTCCTACAGGCCCGATAGGATATACTGGTTATCAAGGTCCAAGTGGTCCATTAGGTCCTTCTGGACCCACAGGCTCTACAGGACCAGTGGGTCCAACAGGACCTTCTGGAGGTCCGAGTGGACCATCAGGACCACAAGGAGATACAGGAGTCTACGGACCAACAGGTATTCAAGGATATACAGGTATTCAAGGATCTACAGGACTTCAAGGATCTACAGGACTCCAGGGATCTACAGGAATTCAAGGACCTATTGGATTTACAGGATACACAGGAAATACTGGGCAAAAAGGTGATACTGGTGCAATTGGTCAAATCGGTCCTATAGGCCCTGCAGGTGGTCCATCAGGACCAACCGGTGTCAGAGGATCAACAGGTATCCAAGGTATAGCCGGGCCAACAGGCCCTCAAGGAAGTACTGGTATTCAAGGTTCTACAGGGCCACAAGGTTCAACAGGCCTTCAAGGAACACCAGGAGGTGCTACTGGTCCTGCGGGTTCAACCGGTCCAAACGGTGAAACTGGACCTACAGGTTCAACAGGTCCTCTAGGTCCAACAGGTCCTAGAGGTTCAACTGGACCTACAGGTTCAACAGGACCTATAGGTCCAACAGGTGCTAGAGGTTCAACAGGTCCAAAAGGTGATACGGGTGCTACAGGTTCAACAGGTGTTACAGGTTCAACAGGACCAAGAGCTGACACAGGCCCCTTAGGTTCAACAGGTGCTAGAGGTTCAACAGGACCAATGGGTGATACAGGTCCAAAAGGTGCTACTGGCCCTATAGGTTCAACGGGATTAAAGGGTGATACTGGCTCACTTGGTCCTACAGGTCCATCAGGTGGTCCATCAGGACCAACTGGTCCCAGAGGTCCAACAGGACCTTCTGGAGGTCCAACTGGACCAACAGGACCCCAAGGAACTACAGGAGTTCAAGGAGTAACTGGTGCTACAGGTTCAACAGGTCCTATAGGTTCAACAGGACCAAGAGCTGACACAGGTCCCTTAGGGTCAACAGGTCCTATAGGTTCAACAGGACCAAAGGGAGATACAGGTCCACTTGGTCCACTTGGTCCTACGGGCCCATCTGGTGGCCCATCAGGACCAACAGGCCCTATAGGTTCAACAGGTCCTATAGGTTCAACAGGCCTTCAAGGAACACCAGGAGGTGCTACTGGCCCTATAGGTTCAACGGGACCTATAGGGCTAAAGGGTGATACAGGACCTATAGGTTCAACGGGTCCCACAGGTTCAACAGGACCAAAAGGCGATACTGGCGCACTGGGTCCAACTGGTCCATCAGGTGGACCATCAGGACCATCTGGTCCCCAAGGTTCAACAGGACCAATAGGTGCAACAGGAATTCAAGGAACACCAGGAGGTGCTACTGGACCACAAGGTGCTACCGGTATTCAAGGAACACCAGGTGGTGCTACTGGAGCTCAAGGAAATACAGGTATTCAAGGAAGCACAGGTCCCCAAGGTTATACTGGATCAACCGGTATTCAAGGGGATACTGGAGCTCAAGGAAATACAGGTATTCAAGGAAGCACAGGTCCCCAAGGTTATACTGGATCAACCGGTATTCAAGGGGATACTGGCGCTAAAGGAAATACAGGTATTCAAGGAAGCACAGGTCCCCAAGGTTATACTGGATCAACCGGTATTCAAGGAGATACTGGTGTAATTAATGTAAATTTAAACACTATTACCCTAAGTGCATATAATGTAAATAGTGTTGTTGAAATACCTAGAGGTAATCATCAATTTATTGCTCTTAATACTTACACAAATTCATTGCTCTACAGTATAGATGGGTGTAATTGGTCAAACACTACTTTCAATTCATTTAGTAATAGTGGATACTGTACAATGTATTATAATGATCTATGGGTAGTTGTTGGACAGGCAAACTTACAAACAAATTGTATATTATATAGTACTGACGGTATTAATTGGTGTAATACAAATCTCGGATTTAATGGCCTAAATGGAACATGGGTTACTAATGCAAATAATTTATGGCTTGCTACTGGGTATACAAATAACCCAAACAATAGTATAGTATATAGTAGGGATGGCAAAAATTGGTGTAATATAACTACAGGTGGGTTTGCTTATAACACGGGTAGGTATGTAAGTTTTCTAAATAACATATGGGTGGCACTTGGTGATTCAGGTAGTGCTAATAATTGTGTACAATATAGTCTTGATGGATCTAACTGGTCTAATATTACCAGTGGCGGATTTAATACAGCAAATGTAAATAGAGGAACACATGTAACATATGGAAAAAATTTGTGGATAGCTGTTGGCGGTGGAAATAATGCCGTAAATTCAATTATTTATAGTGGAGATGGTTCTAACTGGTCTAATATTATTAGTGGTGGATTTAATGGAACACCACAAGGTTCATATAATGGAAATAAGGTGGAATATGGAAATAATATGTTTGTTGCTGTTGGTGGAGATTCTACACAAGCAAATACAGTACAATACAGTACTAATGGTTCTAATTGGTATCCTGCTATTACTGGAGGGTTTGTTAACAGAAGTGGTAATAGTGTAGCATATGGAAATGGTATGTGGGTTGCAGTAGGGTTAGGTAATAATCCACAAAATTCAATTATATATAGTACAAATGGCTCTAATTGGTCTAATATAAATACTGGTGGATTTTCATATAATGTTGGAACTAGTGTAATGTATTCAAGTAGTCTTTGGGTTGCGGTTGGTCAAAGTAGCACTGATGGGCGTAATTCAGTTATTTATAGTTCAGATGGTTCAAACTGGTCAAATTCTTTGGTTTGTCCTGTAGTTAATCTTAATAACAATGGTATATATTATACTACATCAATAGCCAGTGGATTTACATACAGTATATCAAAGACTAATATAAATGGAGGTAATATTACAACAAGTTCCATTCAAATACGCGATAATGAATCAATTTCAATTGCGGATTTATACACCTTAATAGCACAATGGAAGGCTCGTGGAAGTGTGTTCTAATCTTCAACAATTTCTGTACCATTCCAAAGGCCAACACATTCCATCCTAGATTTATTGCGCTTGTAAATCTTATCTTCTTCATCAAGCCAGTAAATCGCACCCATATGATTAATACTTCTAAGAACTATTCTAACTACAGATTCAACTGTAATGGGCTCATCCATTGATTCCACCATTTTATTCAAGGGTAACACGTAGGTTTCAACAGTTTTAGTCTTAGTTCCACGTGCCTTTTTCTGCGCCATATATGCCTTCTCTAAGCTAAGCTTATCAGGAATTCCATAAGCCTTTGCTGATTTATGGTACCAAGGACTATCAAAGATATGACTCTTAGCCATATATTCTTCTGAAACAAGACCATGTTCTGACGGCTTTTTTAGACATGATTTACAAAGAGTCCCATCAGAAGCATTTCCACATACAGATTCTGTATAGAAATAATGTTTCTTATCTGGAAAGGGCAACTTATTCTCAGCACACGTTTTACGACTTAGACAGGGCATTTTAGTGACTAAAAAAATATTTTTTTTAGTAACCAAATTTTTTCTAGGCCATTAGTTCAGGCCAAGAGACAGGAAAGCTCCTAATCATCATGCGGTCAATCGCATCTGCGTACTGACGAATTTCGGCCTGTGCGTGAGGGTCTAGACGAAGCTTACAAAGACGAGCATAGGCATAAAGTGAACCTGTCTCAATAAACTCTGTGTACATGGACTGCGGAAGAACACCACGAGCAACCTCAGGTGCCACCTTAGCTTCTAGCATAGCATTATAGGTCTCTACAGCCTTATCCATACTATCTTTCATAAGACTACAAACGGCAATATTATCTTCAATAGACTCGGTCTTACTTCCCTGTTTTAGATTTGGGTCACGCGCACGAAGTTCAACAGGAATATAGACCTCTGGCTCACTATCAACATAACGCCGAGAAACCTCATTACGTGCAAATCCAATTGTATGACGAAACCACTCACGAGCTACAAAGATAGGCATCTTAAGACGCATACGAATCTGAGGATGAAAGAAGGGACTGATGTGATTATTTCGTGCAAGATATTTAATAAGCTTAGCATCGGCATCTACAAGAGCCGTGCTTGTCTTTGAGAAGGACACACGGGCGGCATTAACTACCGTAAGATCATTACCCATAACCTCAAGAATCTCTACACGACTTTTGGTATCATTAAGGGGATCCATTACACTGTAATAATGAAATTATCGCTTCAATTTTAATTTACATCCATTCAAATGTTATTAATGGACCGCCACCTAATCCAGGACCCTGAGCATCAACTGCGCCACCACCACCTCCACCAAACCCACCATTTATTTCAGGTACAGTGTATGGTCCTCCATAACCTCCAGAAGCACCTCCACCCATTCCACCACCGCCAACAAGTGGAACTAGAGTGGGTGAACCTCCATAAATTCCACCACCAGGTGCTGAAATCTTATTTCCACCTAAACCTCCAACAATAGAACACATACCCCCATCATATCCGTTTGGACCTTGTATTAAGTATGACCCAGATGGTCCAATGCCAGTACCACCAACACCACCAGCCCCTCCCATAAACCCATTAGGATAAAATGACCAATTACTACCATCACTACTAGTTATTATGTTTCCAAGGTCTATACTTTTTACTGTTGCCATCCAAATACCATTACCGTAAGTAATTGAATATTTTGGAGAAATACCAGCAATACTGAATCCACCAGAATTTGCATTAGACCAGTTGGAACCGTCATGGCTATATAATATACTATTTAAATAAACAGTAGAATACCCTGCTGCCACCCATAGATTATTTGCATAAATTAAGGTATTAGCTTGCTGTCCTGATCCATTATTAGCATAAATGTTAGGGTCATTAAATCCTCCACTATTTATATTTGACCAGTTACTACCATCGCCACTATATATTATGCTATTTAAAGCATTACCTCCATAACCAACTGCTACCCATAATCCATTTCCATATACTATCTTGCTTGTAATAGTATTACTGAATCCACCATTTATATTGGACCAATTACTACCATCACCACTATATACTATACTATTATTTGGCGCAAATCCAGTACCCCCTGCCATCCATAAACCATTTGCGTATGTTACATAAAGACCTGTACTAAATCCACCGGTTGTATTTGACCAATTACTACCATCAGTACTAATTTGAATTGATGTTTCTGCCGAGTCGCTATATCCAACAGCCACCCATAAGCCATTAGCATAAGCTACCCAATTTCCGTTATACGTAAATCCGCCAGTATTTATATTAGACCAATTACTACCATCACCGTATAAGATTGAATTATTTAATGAATCCCCAGTTCCAACAGCAACCCATAGGTCATTTCCATAGGCAGCGCAATATCCGATACTGAACCCACCATAATTAGCATTAGTCCAATTTGAACCATCTCCATATAAGATTGAATTATTAGATGTGTTTCCACGACCTAAAACAAGCCATAAATTATTTGCATATAATGAAAAATGCCCTCCTAAACCTGGAATATTATTAATTGAATCATAATTAGTATAAAAACCGTTCCCACTAGATGCTGAAAAATTACTACTATCCTTACTATAAATAATTGTGTTTGAATTAGTTATCCCATTTCCAACAATAATCCATAAACCATTTGTATAGTTTACATATGCTGGCGCATTGTCATACTTTCTATAATCTCCATTACAACCAGATGACCCATAAATAGATGTTAATATTCTAGTAGGTATACCACCTCCTATAGTAACTCTAGAGGTACTATAATAAATAAGTGTATATGAAAGGTCATAGCTAAAGGTATAATTACTTACAGGAGTTGTATATACTACTGTTCCGCCGGCGCCACCACCACCACCACCACTTCCTACTCCAGTACGTGAATAGACTCCAAGGCCACCACTACCTCCGCCGGCCATGTTTGTAATTCTAACATACTGGGCACCCTGTGGTGGAACTATAGTAATACCAGGTGTACTTATATAATCAACTCCAATTATACCAAAGGCTGAACCACGCGTGCTAATGCTATTTAATGATGTTATTAAACTGCTATTAAATTCAACACGGTTTGATATACTATTAATATTTAAATTACTGTTTGTAACACTTATAAGCGTTGTTGAATTATAACCAATCAACGGTATATTGCTGGAACCATATTTTACTCTATAACCGTTTGTATATTCACCATTATTTGCATTAATCCAGTTACTACCGTCAGTACTATATTTAATTGGTGTAGATGAATTACCAGTAACTACCCATTTTCCATTTCCATATGCTACCCCTAAACCACTACTATCAGCAAATGCGCCAGCATTTGCATTAGACCAATTAGAACCATCAGTACTGTATATAATCTTAGCTAAAACAGTGGTAGCATTTCCAACCGCAACCCATAGACCATTTCCATATGCTACTCCATAACCTATACTATTTTCAAATCCTCCACTAGCTGCGTTAGACCAATTGGAACCATCAGTACTATATTTTATTGAACCTACTGATGAATTAGCAGTACCAACTGATACCCATAGACCATTTCCATATGCTACTCCATTTCCATAATAATCAAAGGCTCCGTAATTTGCTGTTAACCAATTGGAACCATCAGTACTATATTTTATTGAACCTACTGATGAATTAGCAGTACCAACTGCCACCCATTGACCATTTCCATATGCTACTCCAGAAGCTATGAATGTAGTATTAATTGCGGTAGACCAATTACTACCGTCAGAACTATATTGAATACTGTTTAGATAGTTGTCACCACCAACCGCAACCCATAAACCATTTCCCCATACTATATCAGCACCATCACGTGCCACTGTTAAACTAATAGTACTGGTATTATACCAATTAATACCATCCTTACTATAATTAACAGTTTTAACTGAATAATTGTCAGCTCCAATTTGTAGCCATACATTATCTCCAAAAGCGATTCCATATGTCGTTGGTAAATTTCCTATACAATTACACCAATTAATTGTATCAGTACTGTATACTAAAGGGGACTCACTATAAGCAAGCCATATGTCAGTATTATATGGAGTTATTTGTATATTGCTTGCGGTTACCTGTAATTGATTTATAACACCAGTATCACCCTGTACACCAGTAACACCTGTGGAACCAATAGGGCCAGCACCCCCTGACTGATAAACTCTTATATCCTCAATTAAAATGGGTGTATTTAAAGTACCTCCAGCAGTACAAACAACTTCACGAATATATTCTGGTGGTGGATGAGTAGCTAATTCCTGACTTAGTTCTGAAGATTGAAATATTAATACACCATTTATGTAATAATATACCACCCGTGTATCTATATACATTGAGAATATATCACCTGGACTATAATTGTATAGGAAAGTGTTTAAAGAATTGTTAACCACATACATGCAATTAATTGTATTTCCACCACGAATCAAAATATTCGCAAGATTAAATCCAAAATTAATAGACGGATCGTTAACATCATATGAATAAATACTTGTATCAGGTAGTTTACACTGTAAATAAAGTCCTGTATTATATAAGTCATATCTTTGAATTGTTTTAATACTATCAGTTGCAGTATTTAGTAATACACTTGTTGGCGTTAGTATGGTAGGCGTTCCACTTACAGTTATTAGTGTCATTACAGTAGCACCAGTTAGACCAGTCATGCCAGTATCACCTGTAGGTCCTGTATCACCAGTAGGGCCTGTAGGTCCAGTGGGTCCACCTGATGGTCCAGTATCACCAGTAACTCCAGTATCACCAGTAATTCCAGTATCACCTTTATCACCATTTCCTAAAATTAGTTTCCATACATCTGTATTTGTTGGAACTTCATAACCACCAGTATAAACTATACGATAATACGCTTGACCAAGATAATTTACAACATCGCCTACAAGGTATGAATTTTGACCTGAGTCCCATTCACCAACAACATTCCATGGGGGGGTTGGTCCTGTATCACCAGTAGGACCTGTAGGTCCAGTGGGTCCACCTGATGGTCCTACAGGACCAGTAGGACCAGTAGGACCACCTGATGGTCCTGTATCACCTGTAAGTCCAATAATACCGGTATCACCTGTTAAACCAGTTTCACCCTTTCCTAAAATTAGTTTCCACACATTTGTATCTGTTGGAGCATCATAACCACCAGTATTAACTATACGATAATACGCTTGACCAAGATAATTTACAACATCACCTACAACGTATGAATTTTGACCTGGATCCCATTCACCAACAACATTCCATCTGGGTGTTGGTCCTGTATCACCTGTCAGACCGGTGACACCTGTATCACCTACAGTACCATGCATTGAAAAAAGTCTCCATTGTGTAGGAGTTGGGATTGATGCTGGATCTTGTGTTTCAGCACTGTCAGAATCTACACAAACATAAGTATTATTATCTGACCCTATAACAACTTCATTTACATAAAAAAGATCATTGCCATGTACGCCACCATAAGGACTCCATACTATTCCAAGAAAGCTTAAAACAGTTCCAGTGTCACCAGTAACACCTGTACTACCTTGTATGCCTGTGTCACCTTGGGCACCAGTGTCGCCACTAACACCTGTAGCACCAACAGCACCGGTATCACCAGCAACACCTGTATCGCCACTAACACCAGTATCCCCCTGTACACCAGTATCCCCCTGTACACCAGTAT
>Ga0114979_10001853_pt1 | contig 14242 bp, 11 predicted proteins | sample S_140625_EF_Meta_FD_87315 | JGI IMG/M metagenome (GOLD analysis project Ga0114979, IMG submission 87315) | Freshwater microbial communities from Lake Simoncouche, Canada to study carbon cycling - S_140625_EF_MetaG | ecosystem: Environmental > Aquatic > Freshwater > Lake | place: Lake... | reverse complement strand
TTTTGCATGCTCATCAATTTGCTTGAAAACCGCATGCTTTACTTCCATATCCTCGAAGACTGCTTCAATAATTAAGTCGGCAGAGGCAATATCAGGCCACTTAGAAGAATGTGTAAAGCGACCCAAGGCTGCAGCCACCTTCTCAGCGCTCATCTTGCCATTAATCAGGCGAGAGCCATAAAAGTCTTCAACCTTCTTCACGCCATTTGCTAAAAAGGCTGCGCTTTGATCCAACAAATGTACTGAGTAGCCAGCAGATAAACAGGCGATTGCTATGCCAGAACCCATCGTGCCGGCGCCAATTACCGCAACACGCTCTAAAGTTTTTGCTTGAGCACCATTTAGGCTTAAGGCTTTAAATAATTTACGCTCGGCAAAAAATTGATGGCGCAAAGCTTTTGCTTCAGTAGATATCCGAAGCGCTTGAAAGACTTTGCGCTCATTTGCTAAACCTTGATCAATAGGCATCGTCATCGCATTAAGAATCATCTCAATAGCCATTTTGATTTGTGGGCGACTTTTGCCAGCCTTTAAGGCTTTTTGAGTGGCGACCTCAATATCGGCAGTCTCCGCTTTTGGCGTTACTAAATCACGAATGCGTGATTTTTTTCCACCCAACTCTTTTGCTAAGCTGATAGCGTGACCCAATAAATCCTCACGCACGACTTTGTTAATAATGCCAAGTTTTAATGCTTCATCAGCCTTTATGCGAGTAGCGCCGCAGATCAACTCTATAGACCTCTCGATACCAATAAGTCTAGGCAAACGTTGAGTGCCGCCTGCGCCAGGAATAATTCCTAACGTGACTTCTGGCAATCCAACTACCGCCCCTTCTTGGGCGATGCGCGCATCACAACCTAAAGCAAGCTCAAGGCCACCACCTAAAGCAGCGCCATGAATGGCACAAACTACCGGCTTAGAGCAATTCTCAATAGCGGCAATCACCTGTGGCAGATGCGGCTCCGCTAGAGGCAATGAAAATTCCTTGATATCGGAACCCGCAATAAATGTGGTGCCCCCACCAATAATGACTCCAGCTTGAGCCCCAGAATTTTCTTCAAGACGAGCAATGGCGTCCAGCAGACCTTGGCGCACTTCTATAGAGCCCGCATTGATTGGCGGATTGTTCACAGTAATCACCATGACGCCTGACTCTAGATGAGAAGTAACTTTAGTATTCATGTGCCTACTTATTTGAACCACGCAATTAAGGATTGATTGATTAGATCTGTTTTTTCATACTGCACCCAATGACCTGCATCAAGAACGATTTCTGCAGATCTATTCGGCTTGTCATGCACCAATTTTTCAAGCAAATACTCTGGGGTGCAAGTAATGTCATGCTCACCCCATATTAATAAAGCAGGGCCAGGATATATCTCAAGCTGCTCCGCTAACCCACTGGGCCTTGCAATGGGCTTACTCCTAAATCGAGTGGCAATACAGGCATCTTGATGAATGCGGATAGCCAGAGGATCAACTCGATCATAGGTACTAAGCATTTGCCGATAAAGATTCTCGCGCATCACACGATTAAGCTCTTCTAGATTGCCGCTTGCATGAATTTCCTGCCAAGCCAACAGCTCACCCTTAGGACGACGAGGACCGCCATGACCAGCACTGCCTAATAGCGCCAATTTGCGAATACCACTTCTTTGATTGGCAATATGAGCAGCAACAAAACCGCCAAAAGAGAATCCAGCAATATCAATTTGCTCGTTAGCACCAACCAAAGTGTTGATCGTCGCAATCATAGGCTCAACCATTCCCGCCTGAAACTGACCATCGAAGAATGAGGAGTCTCCAAAGCCTGGCATATCTGGAACAAATAGATGAAAGGACTCAGCCAATCCCACGATATTCTTACGCCAATGCTCCCAACTGCCATGACCACCATGAAGCAGAATCAAAGGGGTGCTGTCTTTACTGGCAGAACCAAACTCATGCCACGACACGTGCCCTTCCCCATAAGGAACTTGATGAACGGTCTTAATTTTCTCGAGTTGCATTCTGTTTAGTTCAATACTGCAATACCATCGGCAGCCTTTACTCCACGGCCTTCGCCAAAAACGAAAATAGGGTTAATTTCACACTCTAACAAACGATCCTCTAGGGCGGCTACCATTCCTGAAAACTGAACAATCGCTTTGACTAAGCTTGCGACATCACACTTTGCTCTACCACGATAGCCATCAAGCAATGGCCAGGTTTTTAGCTCCTTAAGCATTTCAAGCGCTTCTTGCTCTGAAAATGCTTTTCCAGGGTGAATGAGTCGCATATGAGTGTCTTTAAATAACTCAGCTGTAACTCCACCCATGCCCACCAAAATAGCAGTACCCAGTGGATCACGATGCATACCCACCATAAACTCAAGGCCGCCCTGCGCCATTTCTTGAACTAAAAACTGTTTAATCGTCGCACCAGCTTTTGATTTCACGTCTGCAGACATGGCATTGATTTTGCTAGCTAACTCAGAAGATGGCACATTCAACGCAACACCACCAATCTCGGTTTTATGAAGAATCTCATTTGAGAGGATTTTGACAACCAACTTATCGCCCAAATCCTTTGCTAAATCAAGATTAGGATTGATCGCATCGACAATGACCTCGCGAACTCCTGGAATTCCAAAGGCTGAAAAGAGACTCTTTGCCTCACTCTCATTGAGGGAGCCATGCATTTGCGTGATATCAAGGTCTATAGGAATGCTGACGCTCACGCCCTCATACGCTTTGGACTCTTTTAATTGGCTAGCATGCAACATACTGCCAAGTGCAACGCTACAACTTTCTGGCTGTGAAAAGGCTGGTACACCAAGCTTCGTCATGAGAGCACCTGCGATAGGTGCATGAGGACTGACATAAGCAATTACCGGCTTATCACTCGTTTGCATACAATCACGAACTGCACCAGCCATGAGGTCTGGCATGGATAGGCTCGATGAGCCCAAAATCAAAATTAATGCATCGTATGTAGGGCTGTCCAATAGCGCGCTAATTGCTCCGCGCAATAAATCAGGCTGAAGACCCGCCAAAGTCACATCAATTGGGTTGCGATCGAGGACTGCCTGGTCACCAGGCTGAAGAGCTCGCAAACGCTCTGCAGTTTTCTCATCAGGGGCTGGGGTTTCAAAGCCCCACTCACCCAAGCTATCAGCAACCAAGGTACCAGCGCCGCCAGTAGAAGTCAAAATTGCTACTCGCTTACCTTTTAAGACTCGTCCAGAAGAAAGTGCAGCGGGAATATCCAGGAAGTCTGAAAATTTATTGGCGCGAATAATGCCTGTTTGCTTAAATAACGCGTCATACATTTTGTCAGCACCAGCTAAAGCCCCTGTATGCGATACAGCCGCCTGAATACCCGCTTCAGATTTTCCTACCTTGTAAACAACAATAGGCTTACCTGCTTTTTTGGCCCTGAGTGCTGATGCACGAAATGTATTCGGATGACGAATACTCTCTATATATAGAACGATCACTTTAGTACTGGGGTCATCCACTAAATAATCCACAAAATCTGCCAAACCAAGATCCGCTTCGTTGCTAGTGGAGACTAGTTTTGATAAACCAAGACCACAGGCAGTGGCACGAGATAAGAGTGAACCCAAAATACCGCCGCTTTGAGAGATCACACTGACTGATCCTTTAGGAAACTCATCCATCTCTAATGCACTACTTGGCGATAGCGGGATGTCATCAGTAATATTCACCATCCCAATCGTGTTAGGGCCAAGTATCCGCATACTACCAGCAGCTTTAATGAGCTCTTCTTGTTTTTTTAAACCTTCTGGCCCATGTTCTGCAAATCCACTAGTTAACACAATGGCAGCAGGCGTTCCTAGTGCAGCCAGCTCTTTGACCGCTGTTAATGCTTTATCCGTTCCCACCATCACGATAGCCACATCCGGTGTTTCTGGAAGGCTCGCAATATCTGGGTAACACTTCAATCCCGCAATTTCTTCAACGCGTGGATTGATGGGATAGATCCTCCCTTTGAAATGATGTTTTTGCAAATAGGCAATCGGTCTGCCAGCAGTTTTCTTTGGATCGGTTGACGCTCCAATAACCGCAATGCTGCGTGGCTCCATTAATTTCTGTATTGCGCTACTCATATCTTTGCCTTATTTATTTTTTGCAGCTGCAGCTTTTTCTAAAAAAGCTAATACTGATTCACGATGCTCGGTGCTTGTGTAACAGATCCCTTGAGCCTGACTGCCTTGTGCAAATACTTGCGCTGCAGTCGTTTCAAAAGTTTGATTCAAGATAGTCTTGCCTAAGGCCAGAGCAGTTGCAGAGCCATGGCTCATTTCCTTGGCCCAAGCCTGCGCCTCGTGCACTAAAGACTCTGCATTTGTGACTTTATCGACAATACCAATGCGTGCTGCTTCCTCCATATCGACTTTCCTACCTGAAAAGATCAATTCTTTTGCTTTTACCAATCCCACGCGTCTTGGCAAGAAATACATACCACCGCCATCAGGAATAATCCCCCGATTGATATAAGACCAAGTGAAATTCGCAGCATCAGACGCGATGATGAAATCACACGCCAAAGCAGTATCAGCCCCCAAGCCAGATGCCGGGCCATTGACAGCAGCAATGACTGGCTTGGGCATGGTGTGCAATAGCGAAACTGCATGATGCACTCGCTGCTGACGATGCCAGCCGTTATAAGCCACCTCTCCTGCCGGCGCTGACATCCGCTTTTTCATGCCAGCAATGTCACCGCCCGCACAAAAACCTTTGCCGTTGCCAGTCAAAACCAGTGCGCGAATGGATTTATCTGCAGTAATCATTTCCAGGGCTTCAATAAATTCTGAACGCATATCGTCGTTCATAGCATTACGTTTCTCTGGGCGATTTAATCGCAATGTTGCTATACCGTCATCAACGGTCAACTCAATTAGTTGAAAAGTCATCACACTTCCTTATTATCAATTTTTAATCTGGGCTAATGTTGGCATCTTTAATAACCTTACGCCAACGAATTTCTTCTGCCTTAACAAACTTGCTAAAGTCTTCCGGCGTTCCCGTTTTAATCACAAGACCTTCACTCTCGACTCTGCTTTTGAATGCGGGTGTTTGTGCACCTTTTTTGATAGATGCATTTAACTTATTAATCACAGACGGTGGTGTACCTGCTGGAGCAAAGTAGCCATACCAACTAGCTGCGTTATAACCAGGCACGCCGCTCTCTGCAACAGTAGGAAGCTTAGCTAAAGATGGCGTAGTAGTGCGTGTTGGCGTAGTCACCGCAAGAGCTCGTAACTTACCTGCATCTACAAGACTCCCAACGGCTGAGGCTGTGGCAAACATCACGTCTACCTGCCCGCCAATTACATCCGTTAATGCTGGGCCAGCACCCTTATATGGCACATGAGTTAAATTCGTTCCCGCCATGGAGTTGAATAGCTCTCCAGCAAGGTGAGCAGAAGTTCCGCCGCCCTGTGATGCATATGACAGTTTTCCTGGATTCGCTTTTGCTGAAGCAAGAAATTCTGCAAATGTTTTGTAAGGACTATCGGCGGAGACAACAACGACGTTGGGAGAGACACCAACCAATATCACCGGCGCAAAATCTTTGTCTTGCGAGTATGGCAATTTGGCTTTAAGACTTGGGTTCACTGCGTGAGCCAGTGTTGCCACCACCAAGGTGTAACCATCAGGCGCACTCTTTGCCAAAGCTTCTGTTCCGATAATTGTGCTTCCGCCTGGTTTGTTATCAATCACTATGCTCTGACGCAAGTCTTCGCCCATCGGAACAGCCAGAGTTCTAGCAACCAGATCAGTACCGCCACCCGGCGCAAATGGAACGATGACCTTGATGGGTTTATCAGGATAGGTCGCAAGTATTGAGGCGCTCGCTAAACAGGCCGTCAATCCAACCATCAATCGAGCTACAAAAGTCAGGGGTTTGCCGCTTTTCATGCAATTATTCACATTAGTCTCCGCTTAGCGCCTATTAGGTTATTGATGTAGCAGTATCCCCCCATCTAATCCCGAAATTTATGGTTTAATTCCACTAGATGGAATTAAGAAAGTTCTCCTCCAAGCTTAACCGGTCCCTCGAACGTGGGATTGAGATCTTGCGCTGTTTTAAGCCTGGTATTAATTTGCTGGGAAATAGCGAGATTGCCGAGCGCACCGGACTTCCTCCATCCACAGTAAGTCGCCTAACGCAAACCCTTGTCTTATCAGGCTTTCTGGAGCATGACAAACAGAAGTCCGCCTACCGCTTGGCTCCCACGGTTCTAAGTCTGGGAAACGCTTATAAAACCAGCTCTGATGAGCTCAAATTGATTGAACCTCTGATGCGCAAAGCTTCTGAAAAATTGAAGCTCAATGTTGGTCTTGCCGTTGCCGATCGCCATGAGATGATTTACCTAGAATCTATTCGGTACACAAAAAATATCGCCCTCAGAACCGTTGTAGCGGGCCAAAGAGTGCCGATGGAAAGAACCTCGCTTGGTAGAGCTTGGATTGCCAGCCTAGACCCTTCCAGCCGAGCTTCCCTACTTTCAGAATTAAAAAAAAGTGAGATAAAAAATTGGGGGCAAATAGAGCGAGAAATACAAACGGCGATCGAATCTATGCAAAATAAAGGTTATTGTCTTGCTACTTGGTTACCCGAAATTTCTGCGATTTCTACTTCAATACTACTTTTAAATGGAAAACACGCTTCACTGAATTTAAGCACCCCAGCTGAAAGCCAGTTGAATGGTTTTCTTGAAAATTATGTACCAGCACTATTCGAATTAAAAGATAAGATTGATGCAGAGCTTTACAAAATTAAACACACTTAATTAAAGATTAAAAATGAAACCTGTATATATTTGCGATGCGATCAGAACCCCTATAGGTCGATACGGCGGGGCTTTGTCAGGGGTTCGAGCTGATGATTTAGGTGCTGTTCCCATCAAAGCTTTAATGGAGCGTAACCCTCACGTGAAGTGGGATGAAGTGGATGAGGTCATTTATGGCTGCGCAAATCAAGCAGGTGAAGATAACCGCAATCTTGCGCGCATGAGCTCCTTATTGGCTGGACTATCTCCTGATGTTCCTGGTTCGACGATCAACCGCTTATGCGGATCTGGCATGGATGCTATTGGAACTGCTGCACGCGCTATTGCTTCTGGTGAAATTCATCTTGCTATTGCTGGTGGCGCAGAAAGTATGAGTCGCGCACCTTATGTTATGCCGAAAGCAGACTCTGCCTTTTCACGTGGGCACTCTTTACAAGATACTACGATTGGTTGGCGCTTTATTAATCCTTTAATGAAAAAAGCATATGGCGTAGATTCGATGCCTGAGACAGCAGAAAATGTTGCCGATGACTTCAAGATCAATCGTGCAGATCAAGATCAGATGGCGCTGCGAAGCCAAACTAAAGCTGCTGCCTCACAAGCAAGCGGTCGCTTTGCTAAAGAAATTACACCAGTTACTATTCCCCAGAAAAAAGGAGATCCAATCGTTGTTGATCAAGATGAGCATCCTCGTGCCACCACTATTGAGGCGCTTGCTAAATTAAAGCCGATTGTTCGCCCAGATGGCACCGTGACAGCAGGAAATGCTTCAGGTGTGAATGATGGTGCCTGCGCACTACTACTGGCTAGCGAAGAGGCAGTTAAAAAATACCAGCTCAAACCAAGAGCTAAGATTTTGGGCATGGCAACAGCTGGAGTTCCCCCCAGAATTATGGGTATTGGTCCTGCTCCTGCATCAAAAAAGATTTTGAAGCGTCTTGTTATGACGGTTGACCAAATGGATGTCATTGAACTCAACGAAGCATTTGCCTCTCAAGGACTTGCTACGCTGCGCGATCTTGGAGTTGCAGATGATGATGCGCGAGTAAATCCTAATGGTGGCGCTATCGCATTAGGTCACCCACTGGGTATGAGTGGTGCACGCCTAGTCACTACTGCGCTTGTTGAGTTAGAAGAAAAGCAAAAGCGTTATGCGCTTTGCACTATGTGCATTGGTGTTGGCCAAGGTATTGCCATGGTGATTGAGCGCATTTAATACCAAAGTCTTGTGAATAAAACGCCGATCCAAACTCCGCGCACTGAGGGTTGGTTATCGCCCTTGAGGCATAGCGTGTTTAGATCGCTGTGGTCCGTATGGCTAGTAGCCAACATCTGCATGTGGATGAATGATGTTGCTGCAGCATGGACAATGACATCATTGACCACCTCTGCAACTTTGATTGCACTGGTGCAAACCGCTTCAAGCCTGCCCGTTTTGCTTTTAGGCATTCCTAGCGGCGCACTCGCTGACATCATCAATCGCAAAAATTATTTTCTGTTTGCGCAAATTTGGCTTGCGACTAATGCCACAGCATTAATGCTGTTCCTAGCCTTTGATGCACTCAACCCCTACCTATTGCTTTTGCTGACCTTTACTAACGGCATTGGTCTTGCGATGCGCTGGCCTATCTTTGCTGCCATTGTTCCCGATCTCGTGCCACGCGACATCCTCCCCTCTGCGCTTGCTCTGAATGCAATCGCCATGAATACCTCCAGAATTGTTGGCCCGCTAACGGCTGGGGCGATTATTGCCGCTGCTGGCAGTAAATATGTTTTTGCTTTAAATATGGTTTTGTCGCTCATCACCGTTATTGTTGTGATGCGCTGGAAGTATCAAAATTATGTTTCTGCATTGCCGGGTGAGCGCTTTGTCGGCGCCATGAGAGTCGGCATGCAACACGCATGGCAATCGAATCGTATGCGCACGATCATTGGCAGAGGATTTTTATTTTTCTTCCAATCCACTGGCCTGATTGCTCTATTACCCGTAATTGCTAAGGATCACTTTCAGGGTGATGCTCATACATTTACCTTATTACTTGCTTCGCTGGGGCTGGGAGCCATTATTGCGGGCTCACAATTACCGCGCTTAAGAAAGCGAATCAAAACCAGTAATTTAATTACCTACGGATTAATCCTTTTAACAATCGCTTCCAGCGGAGTCGTTCTAGTTCCAGATCTTTGGCTTGCATCCTTATTGATGATGGCTTGTGGGGTGGCATGGATTACTGTAGCCAACTCCTTAACCACCTCTGCACAGATGAGCCTGCCTGGCTGGGTTCGCGCTCGAGGCATGTCCATCTATCAAATGGGATTGATGGGGGGAAGCGCTGTGGGAGCCGCCGTTTGGGGGAAGTTAGCCAATGAATTTGGGGTCGTCAATAGCATCCTGATGAGCTCTGTATTTGGATTTATTGTGCTATTTGCAATTCGCAAACATAGAATTGACAATCATCCGGTAGAGGACTTCACTCCAGTTTGCCCTCTAGAGCGCCCTCACCCTAGTGCCGATATTGATATGGATGCTGGTCCTGTCATGATCTCCATTGAGTATCAAATTCATCCAGAAAAATCTGAGGAATTTAAAAAGCTCATGGCTACATCCCGGAAGTCACGCCTCAGGCAAGGTGCTCTTTCATGGAGCCTATTTAATGATGCCGAACATCCTGGCAAGTTTATCGAGTACTTCGTATTTAATACCTGGGCAGATTACTTAAGAAGGTTCGACCGCTTTACAGCCGAGGACCTCAAAATGCAAGAAGAGCGTCATCGCCATCACATTGATTCTCACCCGCCTAAAATTACCAGGCGCGTTTCTGCTGCAATCGTTGATTAGTAATTGCTAGCCAGCAACAGATCCATTAGACAAAAGATTGTCTATCTCACCCTCGGAATAACCTAGTTGCGCCAAGATTTCTTTGGTTTGCTCACCAGATTTAGGTGGGTTTAAACGCACGCCCAATCGCTGTCCGTCCATCATGATGGGCAGTAGAGGAGCAGTGGTTTGCTCCCCTGCTTTTAATCCATCAGTTAAGGTAATTGGCGCTAAGCCACCAGTAGCGATCAAATGTGGATCATTAAATAATTCTTCTGGCTTGGTTATAGGGGCAAAAGGTAAGCCATGCTCTTCAAAAATAGCGGATATCTGCGCAGCCGTATATTCAGCAATTCTTTTTTTGATTTCTGGAATTAAGGTTGGTCTTGCTTCTACTCTCTGCTTATTCAGTTTAAGCATGGGATTTTCGTAAAGATCAGAAAAACCAAATACATCACAGAAAATTTTCCACTGCGTATCGGTAACAACTGCTAAAAATACTTTTTCACTATTACCCAACTCGAATACATCATAAATTGCCCATGCAGAAATTCGGCTCGGCATCGGCTTCGCTGGCTTGCCGGTCATCGCGTACTGCATCATGTGCTGACCTACTAAAAATACATTGTTCTCAAATAATGAACTCTGAATTTCCTGCCCCTCACCCGTGATCTCTCTTTGCCTTAATGCCGCCATCACACCTATTGCACCAAAGACGCCACCCATAATGTCATTTACGGAAGATCCGGCCCGTAATGGCCTGTCTTCTGGCCCTGTCATATAGGCTAGACCGCCCATCATTTGCACAACCTCATCCAAAGCAGTTCGGTGATCGTAAGGCCCAGGCAAGAAGCCTTTATGAGATACGTAAATGAGCTCGGGATTTGTCTTTTTTAAGGTTTCGTAATCTAAGCCCAGCTTTGCCATGGTTTGTGGCTTAAAGTTTTCACTCACGACATCGGCTGTGGCGATTAACTTTCTCACCAATTCAATTCCTGCTGGCGACTTCATGTCTATTGCAATACTTTTCTTATTGCGATTAAACATGGGGAAAAATCCCGCACCCGAGCCCATTAAATCTCGCGTTTTATCGCCATCAATCGGCTCAACCTTAATGACTTCTGCGCCCAGGTCACCCAATACCATTCCACAAGTTGGGCCCATGACCATGTGCGTAAATTCAACGATACGAATACCTTCGTATGGAAGCGTTTTCTGATGGCTCATCTCGCGCTCCACTGAGTTGCCGCTGCAAAACCTTTGGGTACGCCAGCCTCAGCAATCATTCCATAGATTTGTTCATTAGGCACACCAGCTTGCAAAGGCTTCCGCGCCTCCATCAACAAATCTAAATTAATGCCGGTTTTAATACCCATCGCCTCAAACATAAATACTAAATCCTCTGTGACAACGTTTCCAGAAGCCCCAGGAGCGTAAGGACACCCCCCAATGCCACCCATGGAGGAATCAAACGCAGTCACACCAACCTCATATGCTGCAAGACAATTTGCCAGACCTAGTCCGCGGGTATTGTGCAGGTGCGCTGCACCAGCATGCTTACCAATCGCCTTTTTTAGTCGCTTAAATAATCTTTGAATTTGTGCGGGGTTTGCATAGCCCGTTGTATCTGACAAGCCGGACTCATCTGCGCCAGCCTCAATCACCTGCTCCGCTATCCGGATAACATCATCTTCAGATACTAGCCCCTGCAAGGTGCATCCAAATGCAGTTGCTATCCCAGCCTCCACCTTTACCTGCGAAGCAACTTCTTTTCGATAGGCTGAAATTTTCTTTACTTCCTCAACCATCTCTTCGCGCGTCTTGCGAACATTCGCTAATGAATGTGCGGCACTTGCCGATACCGGAATGGTGATCTTATCGACCCCCGCTTCAATGGCAGCTTGCGCACCCCGTAAGTTTGGCACCAGGGCCATGACTGTTAAGCCAGGCAATGTTTTTGCATAGCGCACTACTTCTGCTGCATCAGCCATTTGCGGCAACAATTTAACCGGCACAAATGAGGCTACCTCTATTTCTTTGACGCCAGACTGATAAAGCGCGTGTATCCAGGCATACTTTGCTGCGGTTGGCATGACGGATTTAATTGATTGAAGGCCATCTCTTGGGCCCACTTCGCTGATTAAGACATCGGTTGACACGGAGTTCATTAAGTTCGTCCCTATGGAATATTGTTTCCATTATCCGCTTGAAGAATGATTCGCCTTCTCGGGGCCTGTTGACGCTTAAAATCAGATTCCAAAAATTCCAAGAAGTACTGGGAAATCTTGATACTTAGATCAGTAAGAATATTTGGCATCATATTTTCATTTTATGTTGTTAATAAACATTACATAAATTTTTAATGATTGTTAAGAGCTATCCTTAAGCTTCAAGCGTTAAAGGCTGGTAGTAGAGTGCCATTAGTTAAGGTGAGGCTCAAAAAAATGCCAACCCGAAGGCTGGCATTTTTTATTTCTGGTGGGCCCACCAGGACTTGAACCTGGGGCCAAAGGATGTTAGTAGCTGAGATCATTTAAATGGATCGAGGAAAAGCTCCAATGCACGATTAAATTGTGCTGACTGCTCAATATTAGTCATGTGAGCCGCATTAGAAATCAATACCAAGACTGACCGCCTCAAATTATTATGCATTTCAAGAGCAGCTGATAATGGAGTTCCAACATCAAACTCCCCGACTATCACCATTGCTGGACAGTCAATTTCTTTTAATCTATCGGTTGTGTGAATAGAGGCAATCGCCGCACAACAACCAGCCCAACCAGCAACTGAAGTAGATCGAATCATAGATGCCACAGACTCCACCAAATCTGAGTTTGAATTTCTGAAGGCTTCTGTAAACCAACGATTTATTGCCGGCTGAACCAGAGGATCCATGCCCTGAGTCTTTGCAATACGAATTCGCTCATCCCACATTGAAACTGGTGTTGCTGTGTGTGCACTTGTTGTATCTGCCAAGATAATTGACGCAAGGCGCTCTGGATATCGTAAGGCGAAAGTCTGACCAATCATGCCACCCATAGAAAATCCTAACCAATGCACCCTGTCTACGCCGAGATGATCTAACAAACCAATGGCATCATCGGCTAATAAGTCCAAGGTATAAATCCCGCCCTCTGAGCCTGAGCCTCCATGCCCTCTTGTGTCGTACGTAATTACTCTGAAATTTTTCTCCAGCATTTTGATCTGCGGCTCCCACATTGCCTTTGTGCAGCCCAGCGAGTGAGATAAGATAATCCAAGGACCTTTGTCTCCATAAACGGAGTAATCAACATCAATCTGATTTGTTTTTAATTTCATTATGTTTTTTATTCTGGTTGAATATTTGCTGCTTTGGCAATTTTTTGGAACTTAACCATTTCAAAGGCAATTAACTTTTTAAACTCTTCTGGGGAGCTTGGGGTAACAGAAACGCCCATTTGATTTAACTGTTTTTGAATATCTGGTGATCGTAAAATTGAAACGATTTCTTTGTTTAGAGAGGTAATTGTTTCGGGTGGAGTTTTAGCTGACGCCAATAAGCCATACCAAAAAACCCAATCATATTGAGGGGCACCTGATTCAGAGACTGTCAGAAGATTTGGCAATTCTGGAATTCGCTTCTTAGAAGTTACTGCCAGAGCTTTCACTTTGCCATCCTTAACAAGTCCAATAGCAGTTGAATAGGGTGTGATATGAAACTGAACACGGCCCGCAACCACCTCTGTCAAAGCCTCAGTTACCCCTTTGTAAGGTATATGCACTACATCTATTCCGGTTTGCATTTTGAGCAATTCAACAGCAAAGTGCGAACTACTACCGATTCCTGCGGAAGAGTAGTTCAACTTACCAGGATTAGCTTTAGCAAGCGCAATTAAATCTGCCACACTATTTACATTGAGATCGTTTGGAACCACCAATAATGCCGGGCCCTCGCCGATTAAAGTAATTGGAGCAAAATCACCCAATGTGTCATAAGGTAGCCTCTTATAAATAGCAGGGGCAGTAGCATGTGCAGGGGAGATGCTTAGTAAAGTTGACCCATCAGCAGGCGCCGCTAAAAGCGCTGTGGCTGCAAGCGTGCCACCTGCACCAAGTTTGCTTTCCACAATTGCAGTTGACTTCATCTTTTCAGCCAGTTTTGGCGCAATCATCCTGGCTGATGCATCTGGAATTCCACCGGCGCCAAACCCAACAAGAATCTTATAATTTTTTGGATCCTTCTTGCCGGTAGATGCATCCTGCGGTTGTGCTATTGCTGTCTGGGCCAGGAGAACAGTTAATCCCAAAAATAAAGTAGTAATTCCCTGATGAAGCTGTCGTTGATTTATTAATCCAAAGAGATTCATAAAAATACTTCCTTCTATAATTTTATAAATGGTAGATAAGTCATTTCGGTAAAAATGGATTAGCGGCAATTTTTATCTAGGGCCTTAACCATTATGGGCACATTTAGGATTGACATCCTCGCCTAATTCCATCAGGTGGAATTAGTGGTACCCACCCCTCAATCGCTGTTTCCAATCACATAAGTCCCACATCACAACAATGAAGAAATAAAAGCGACCAACTTGATGGGTAATTTAGTCTTACCCTGAATGAGGCATTTAATTTGCTGGGCGCGGGGC
>Ga0114979_10001852_pt1 | contig 14245 bp, 14 predicted proteins | sample S_140625_EF_Meta_FD_87315 | JGI IMG/M metagenome (GOLD analysis project Ga0114979, IMG submission 87315) | Freshwater microbial communities from Lake Simoncouche, Canada to study carbon cycling - S_140625_EF_MetaG | ecosystem: Environmental > Aquatic > Freshwater > Lake | place: Lake... | reverse complement strand
TTGGAACCTACTCGTTTTATTACACTTGATGTATATTCTTGTAATAAATTCGATCAGAATATCGTCTTGGAATTTGCCAAGAAGAATTTTGAATTTACTTCTTACGAAGACCATTACATTGAACGAGGTGTTAACTTTGAATAATAAATCTTCAAGAAGATGGAGTGTTGACACATTGGAGGCATTGTTTAACTGATGGCATATCTAATTGCTAATATTCCGCCGATAGAAGTATTTGTTCGTAAGGAATTTCTATATGATTTTCTTACAGACCAAAATGGAAAACCTCTTGGAAAAGGGGAATACGAGTCAGCATATTGGCTGACAGTCAAATCGATTCCAAATCAGGCACTATACTTTGAATCTTTGATCACAGAGTATGGTGCAGTGTATGACAAGTTGCCGATTCATGCATATGTCTGGCGAAAGGATGTTGAGGTTGACAAGTTGTATCCGTTGGATTGGTTGCAACTTTGGGATGGATTGTCATACAATATTTCTGTCATAAAGAAATTCCAACTAAGGAATGCACGGTGCGAAGTTGTCATGAAGGACAAGTCCCGTGCGCTAGGCTACTATCTCTTCACCGTTGATCCTTGCTCATCGGAACCGAATGAAATGGATGTATCTTGGGCAGAGACACCGAATGAACACAAATCATTCAACATCATCAAGTTAGACAATGGGCAGTTCGCAGCACAACCCAACAATCGAATCATCTGGAGAAATCAGTCTCAGACTCCAACCTCCGATCTCAAGATTCCATATTTCAAGTTCTCCACCAAGAAATGGTTCTGTGAGAATCAGGATCGGTGGAGTGCATCGAAGGCTACAAAATTCAACTATGATGAAGAATCATAGGCACAAAGTCAATGATACATTTGGTGGGAATGCAAAACAATAAAATTTAATAGATAAAATTAAAATGGAAACAACATGGCATCAGAAGCAGAAGTAAAATTCTATATAGAAAGAAGAGATAGACTTAGAAAAATTCTTGAAAAAACTCAAGAGGATGAATACTATACTAAGTTATTAGATTCTAACAAAAATGGAGCAGACTAATGGAAGAATATTATTTTATGATTGCTATTGGTCTATACATTCCAGCTAGATTGTTGATTACTACCAATATGAGAAGTTATGCAATTTGTTGATATAAAAGGATAAAAAATGAAAGACTATATTCCAGGCAAAGGTTATCGTGATGGATATCAAGATAGGCAACAAGGTAAACCAAATTTATCAATTATCGAAACCAGTATTTTAGAGAATCAATCTCAATATTGGGAAGAATATAAACTTGGATATTCTGAAGCTTCTAAAAGAATAATTGAAAATGCTCGTTCAACTATAAACGAAAAAATATTCTTGGTAGAATAGTGTTTGATTCTTAAGATTATAGTACACACAATTTATATTTCTGATATGATACCTCTATGGATGTAACAAAACTTACTGATGATGAGTTGTTTTCTATTAAACGAAAACTAGAATATGATATTTCAAAATATCATAATTTTCAACTTGTTCGCAAAATTCAATTGAATTCTGCTTATGGAGCAATTGGAAATGAATGGTTTCGTTATTATTCCACTGAATTGGCAGAAGCAATTACTCTTTCTGGTCAATTGGCCATTCAATGGATCGGCGATGAACTAAACAAATATATCAATAAAATTATTGGTTCTATTGGTGTAGATTATATTATTGCATCAGATACAGATTCGGTATATTTGAACATGGGCCCATTGGTCAATAAAGTCTTTAAAGATAAAAGTAATACCACAAAGATAGTTGATTTTCTTGATAAATCATCAGAAGAAGCTATTCTTCCTATGGTCAAAAGGAAATTTGAAGAATTAAATGTGTTGATGAATTCTTATGAAAATAAGATGGTAATGGATAGAGAAGTCATTGCAAACAAGGGAATCTGGACTGCCAAGAAAAGATATATGCTAAATGTTCTCGATTCTGAAGGTGTTCGATATTCATCGCCTAAAATGAAAATTATGGGCATTGAAACAACTCGTAGTTCCACTCCAGAAGTAGTAAGAAAAGAACTCAAAAAAGCAATTGATATTATCTTAAATAAAGATGAAAAGACATTGATTGATTTCGTTGAAGATTTTAAAACAAAATTTATGAAGATGTCGCCTGAGGATATTGCATTTCCTAGAACCGTAAATGGTATGTCTGATTATTCAGATCCATATCAAATATACAAAAAATCAACCCCAATTGCAGTCAAGGGTTCTTTGATATATAATCATCATATTAAAATTATGAAATTAGATAAAAAATATAGATTGATAAATGAAGGGGAAAAGATCAAGTTCTTACATTTAAAACAGCCAAATCCGCTAGGTGGTTGTAAAGGCGTTGATCAGGTTGTTGCCTTTCCTGGCAGATTTCCCAAAGAATTTGATATAGATGAATATATTGATTATACTGCCCACTTTAAAAAATCATTTATTGATCCTCTATCTTCAATTATCAATAAAATTTCGTGGAATATAGAAGAAAAAACAACATTAGAAAGTTTATTTATTTAAGGAAATACTATGTCTGATATTTTAAATCAATTAATCAAAGATTCTGGTAATAAGTATGCATCTCTCGTTTCCAATGGAATTGAAGGAAGTGATGTGACTTCATACATGGATACTGGATGTTATATTTTGAATGGTCTTGTTTCTGGTGATATTTTTGGAGGCATACCTGACAATAAGATCATTGCATTGGCTGGAGAACAAGCTACTGGTAAAACATATATTGCTATGGGAATTTTGGCAAAATATCTTGAGGACAATCCCGACGCATATGTCCTATATTTTGATTCAGAACAAGCAGTAACTTCTAATATGTTTCTCTCACGAGGAATAGATCCTGCAAGAGTTGCAGTTTTTCCTGTTGGAACTGTGGAGGATTTTCGTAAACAAGTGATTACGATTGTTGATAAGTATTTGGAACTTCCAAAAGAAAAACAAAAGAAAATGCTTATTGTTTTAGATTCACTTGGAATGTTGTCAACATCAAAGGAAATGACTGATACAGCTGAAGGCAAGGAAGTACGCGATATGACTCGCGCACAAGTAATCAAAGCCACCTTTAGGGTACTGACACTTAAGCTTGGATTTGCTAAGATTCCAATGATCTTAACCAATCACACATATGATGTTGTTGGATCTTATTTTCCAACAAAAGAAATGAGTGGTGGAGCTGGTCTAAAGTATGCGGCATCTATTATTATTTATCTTTCAAAGAAGAAAGACAAATTAGCATCTGGTGAAGTAGTCGGTAACATTATTCATTGTAAGTTGCATAAGGGTAGATTTGCCAAAGAAAATCAAATGGTTGATGTTAGACTAAATTATGAAACTGGACTAGATCCATACTATGGTCTTGTTGACTTAGCACTGAAACATGGTATAGTAAGCAAATCAGGAACACGCATAGAATTTCCCGATGGAACAAAGGCATTTGAAAAGACTGTCTATGAGACACCGACAAAATATTTCACAGATGAAATCATGCAAAAGATAAATGAAGCAGCTGGTAAAGAATTCAAATATGGTTCTGATGTCACTGAGAAAACTAATGACTCTTAAAACAAATTTAGTTATGATTACACGAGATGGTAAATGGTATCGAATGGGTGATTGTTCTATTTGTCTAGTGACTGATGATGAATATCAGAAGCTGATAGATGGAAATTCCCCATTAGATTCTCAACCAACAGTTGAATTGACTTTAAATAATATTACACACAGGCAAGTAGGTGCATTACTTTGAATAGCATTGAAGATCTAATACTCCATAATCTGATTAAAAATGATTCGTACTCCCGTAAGGTACTCCCGTTTATACAACGGGAATATTTTATTAATAAAATCAAAAGACTTGTTTTTGAAACAGTTCAGGAATATATTACAAAATACGGAAATCTTCCTACAAAAGAAGCACTCATCATTATCCTTGATAAGAATAAAGGATTATCTGAATCTGAAAGTAAAGAAATTATTACTATTCTAGATGATGTTTGTAAGAATGTTGATTCTACTGATGTAGAGTGGCTAGTTACTGAAACAGAAACATTTTGTAGAGAGAAAGCAGTATACAATGCAATCATGGAATCCATTAATATTATTGATGGTAAATCTGCAAATACAAAGGGAGCAATTCCTGAAATTTTAAGTAAAGCACTTGCTGTATCATTTGATCCAAATGTTGGACATGATTATATTGAAGATTATTCTAAGCGATATGATTTTTATCATCTTCTTGAAAAGAAAATTCCTTTCGATTTGGAATATTTCAATGCCATCACCAAAGATGGTATTACTGCAAAGACTCTCAATGTAGTAATGGCTGGAACTGGTGTGGGTAAGTCATTATTTCTTTGTCATCATGCTAGTTATTGTTTGAAAAATAACATGAATGTTCTATACATTACATGTGAAATGGCTGAAGAAAAGATTGCAGAAAGAATTGATGCAAATATTCTCGATACTAATCTTGATGATATGCGAGCAGTAAGTAAGACAATCTACGAAAAGAAAATAAAAGATTTTGCTGAAACATCTACTGGTAAATTGATAATCAAGGAATATCCAACAGGAACACCAAATGTTAATCATTTTAGATTTCTGTTAGATGAATTACGACTTAAGAAGAAATTTAAACCTGATATTATCTTTGTTGATTATTTGAATATTTGTTCCTCGTCTAGAATTAAAAAGGGTAAAGAGAACTCATATGAATATATTAAAGCAATTGCAGAAGAGATGCGAGGATTGGCTATTGAATATAATGTTCCTTTGTTCACGGCAACCCAAACAAATAGAGCAGGATATGGCAATACAGATGTCGATTTGGATAATACTTCAGAATCATTTGGATTGCCTGCCACATGCGACTTTATGTTTGCACTCATTGCTACGGATGAGTTAGATGAACTCAATCAGGTGCTAGTAAAGCAACTTAAGAATCGTTATAATGATAAAGCTAAGAATAAAAAGTTCATTGTGGGAATTGATCGAGGAAAGATGCGACTGTTTGATGTCAAAAAGGAAGAACAGGGCTTAATCAATTCTGGTCAAGAAAAGAAAATTCAAGATTTCTTTGAACCAAAACCAAAGCATCAGGGTACTGATGGATGGAACAATACAAAGAATAAAAAAGATTTCACTAGCTGGAATATATAATGTCTTTGTTTATTGATAAAAAATATATCAACTTGATGTCATCGTCTCTTCAGAGATTTAAATGGACTAGAGAAAATCTAGCAAATTGTCGATGTCCATTATGTGGAGATTCTGATAAAAGTAAGATAAAGTCTAGGGGATATTTTTACAAGAAAAATAATGATTTTTTCTATCGTTGTCATAATTGTGGAATAGGGCATAATATTTACAATATGCTCGACAATGTGAATCCTTCACTGTGCAAGCAATATGCACTAGAAAGATACACCATAGGCGAAAATGGTAATTCTAATTATAAAAAACCAACCACAGAAGAATTATATCCATTTATCCATGAGAAGATAGAATTCAATACAATTAAATATACTCAAATTTCAGAATTATTTCCAGATCATAAATGTATCAAATATCTTCAGAAAAGATTGATTCCTGAGAATACATGGAGTGAGTTTGGATATACTGATAATTTTGGTGAATTTGCAAAACAATTCAATGATTCATATGATTTGGCAAATGAAGAACGACTTTTGATTATTATTCGAGATGAACATGGTGAAATCATTGGAGCGCAAGGTAGAAGTTTTATTGATAACAAAAATATACCAAAATATATTACTATTAAGAAATCGGAAGATCAGCCTCTAATATATGGTATTCACAATGTAGATTTGACTAATCCCATTACAATCGTTGAAGGACCAATAGACAGTATGTTTTTACCAAATTGTATTGCCTGTCTTGGTACTAGTAAATTTTTAGATATGGTAAAACAATATCCAGATGCCATTTATGTGATTGATAATCAGCCTAGAAACAAAAGTGTTGTTTATATTCTTGAACAACTAATTAATGCTAATGTTAAGGTCTGCATTTATCCATATGATTGGGTTGAAATTGATATAAATGATATGATAAAGAGTCGTGGTAGAAAACAGGTTCTAGCTATGATAAGTGAAAACATATTTAGTGGATTAAAGGCACAATTGTTATTTAATTATTGGAAAAAAATATGACAAAAATTAATGTGTTGGATAAAGGATTTGTTTCGTACATTATGCACATGGGAAACGATTTGACGGTGGTGAACGCTGCTAGGGTGTCCTTCAACAAGGAAAGCGTCTCAGACGAGTCTGGGGGGGTTTCTGATAAAGATAAGAGACTAATCTCCTATCTTGCGGAAAATAACCACTGGAGTCCCTTTGCCCACCCGATGATATCTTTACGAATCAAGGCGCCTATTTTTGTGAGAACACAAATGTTCAAACATAAAGTTGGTTTTGTTGAAAATGAAATTTCTAGACGATATGTTACCTTTGAGGCAGAGGTCTATAAACCACAATGGAGAAATGCCCCAACAGATGGGGCTAAACAAGGATCTAGTGGGTTTAGTATATTCGATAAGACCGCAGATGATGTGTTTAATGCTTCTACGGAAAAATCAATTTCTGCATATAAAAAGCTTCTACATTTAGGAATATCTCCCGAACAATCTAGAGCTGTTCTGCCACAGAGTGCATATACAGAATGGTGGTGGACTGGTTCTTTGTCTGCCTATGCCAGAGTCTATAAACAAAGAATAGATGCTCATGCTCAATGGGAAGTTCAACAATATGCAAAAGCACTTGGTGAAATAATAGAACCTTTGTTTCCCTTCTCGTGGAAGGTTCTAACTGAGCAACATAAATAAAGTACACAACAGGAGATATTAATGAGTGATGAAGTGACCTTACCGACTGCGTATCAGCAGTTTATACATCTTTCCAGATATAGTAGATGGATAGAATCAGAAAAGCGTAGAGAAACATGGCCCGAAACGGTTAAGCGTTATTTTGATTTTTTTGAGAAATATTTTAAGAATACTAAAAAGTATAATATTTCAAAAGAATTGAGAAAAGAATTAGAAGATGCTATTTTGAATCTAGAAATCATGCCTTCAATGCGGGCATTGATGACGGCAGGAGAGGCATTAGAACGAGACAATACGGCAGGATATAACTGCTCATATGTTGCAATAAACAATATTCGTGCATTTGATGAAATTCTCTATATTTTGATGTGTGGAACTGGAGTTGGATTCTCCGTGGAGAGACAAAATGTGGAGAAACTTCCTACAATCTCTGAACAATTCACTAATTCTGACACCACTATTATGGTACAGGACAGCAAAGCTGGTTGGGCTAAAGCATATAGAGAACTCGTATCCTTACTTATTGGAGGTCAAATCCCAAAATGGGATATCTCAAAGGTTCGTCCAGCTGGGGCTCGACTCAAAACCTTTGGTGGTAGAGCTTCGGGGCCAAGACCTCTCATTGATCTCTTTCAGTTCACTACTGATACATTTAGAAGAGCGGCGGGAAGAAAACTTACTTCCATCGAATGTCACGATATTGTTTGCAAGGTCGCTGAAATTGTCGTTGTTGGAGGCGTGCGCCGCTCTGCGCTTATTTCGTTGTCAAACCTTACCGATGAGAGAATGCGAGATGCTAAAAGTGGCGCTTGGTGGGAACAGAATCCTCAACGAGCCTTGGCAAACAATTCAGTTGCCTATAAGGAGAAGCCAGAAATTGGAACTTTTATGGAAGAATGGATCTCTCTCTATAAGAGTAAGAGTGGCGAACGAGGAATTTTCAACCGTGAAGCATGTAAAAAAACTGTCGCGAAATTAGGAGATAGAAGAAATTCAAATCATGAATTTGGTACAAATCCATGTAGTGAGATTATTCTTCGTGATAAAGAATTTTGCAATTTAACAGAAGTAATTATTCGTCCAAATGATACCACAGAATCATTGAAACGAAAAATCAAACTTGCTGCGATTCTAGGAACATGGCAAGCTTCTTTGACATATTTTCCATATCTTTCATCTTCGTGGAAGAAGAATTGTGAAGAAGAAGCACTTCTTGGACTTTCTCTTACTGGAATTGTTGATAATGAATTGATGCGTAATCCAACAGATTCTTTTCTTGAAAGTTTAAAAAGTATTGCAATTGAAACCAATAAGGAATGGTCATCTATTATTGATATAAATCCTGCTGCTGCAATTACTTGTATTAAACCATCAGGCACAGTTTCACAATTAACAGATGCAGCATCGGGCATTCATGCACGACATAATGAGTATTATATTCGTACTGTTCGTGCAGATCAAAAAGATCCATTATGTAAGATGATGATTGATATGGGATTTCCATGTGAACCATGTGTGATGAAACCAGATCATACAATGGTATTCTCCTTTCCAACGAAAGCAGAAGGATCAATCACTCGTAACGATTTAAGTGCTATTGATCATTTAGAAATGTGGCTGAAGTATCAAAGATATTGGTGTGAACATAAACCATCTATTACTGTTACTGTAAAGGAACATGAATGGATGGAAGTCGGCGCCTGGGTATATAAACATTTTGATGAGATATCTGGAATTTCATTCCTTCCTCATTCGGATCATTCATACAGACAGGCTCCATATCAAGATTGCACCAAAGAAGAATATCTTATAGCACTTGAGAAAATGCCAAAAAATATTGATTGGTCTAAACTAAATCAATATGAAAAAGAAGACAGAACCAGTAGTTCTCAAACATTCGCTTGTAGCGCAAATGGTTGTGAAGTAGTAGATTTAATATCAAATTAAAAGGAATATACATGAAAAATATTTTCAAGACACTAACCGTAGTAATCGTATCACTTTTTGTAAACGCAGTCGGATTTGCTCAGGAACCACAAGCAGTTCCAGCAGCTCCAGAAAATACATTTAAAGTGAATTTCACAGAGCAAGCATCAGTCTTTAGTCTTACCAATGACACCATTACTGAAGTCAATACCGTTCTAGATTTTAAACTTCTAGACAAGTTAAATGCTTCCGTTTCTCTTCCTCTATATAATGCAACCAACAATCCAAGTGTAGCACAAGAAACAGCTTGGCAATTAAATAATGGAACATTCGGAACCACTGGCACAGGCATTGGAGATGTAGATGTTGCATTGACATATAAGAATGCATTGACTCTGTTCAATGATATTTCCGTTGACTTCATCGGTGGTATTAAGATTCCATTGAGTGGTCAATATTCATCTGATGGGTTTGCGTATTATGGAGGTGCATCTTTTGGTGTCACCAAAGACAAGGTTGATATTTCTCAATCTGTAAAGTATTATCTTGTTGATAATTACACCTATATGCCATATCTTGGTGGATTCGTTGATTCGAATGTCTTCGAGGGCAACAGCACCATCAAATATAATGCATCAACTGATTTTTCTATCAGCGCAAATGTGAATTCATATTGGTCTGATGGTCAGAAATCGGTTCTTGTTGGTCCATCCATTCAATATGAAGCATCTTCAAATATAACACTCAACGCTGGTATTGGATTCTCAGTGGTTGATGATCTTCAGTTTGATTCTCTTGATTCTGTAATTACATTCGGTCTAGGATTTAAGTTCTAAATCCAGTAGATCTGTCTGTTTTCTCAAAAAGACACCCTCCAGAAATGGGGGGTGTTTTCTTATAAATACACAATAGGAGAACTCATTCATGTACGAATATAAAGTAGAAAAGGTATTAAAAGTTTTAGATGGCGATACGGTTGATCTTTTAGTTGATTTAGGATTTAGTTCATTCAAAAAAGACCGTTTTCGTCTTGATATAATAGATACACCAGAGATCAATTCTAAGAATACAGTTGAAAGAAAATTTGGAGAGGAAGCAAAGACATTTTTGACTGAATGGTTGAATAACCAATCAACAATAACTGTTAAAACAATCAAAGATGACAAATATGGCAGAATGTTAGCAAAATTATATGGAACGAATGGAGAATGTATCAATGATATTCTATTAGAATCTGGATATGCATGGATATACCCAGCCAGAGATAAAAATTTTGATCTGTTACTCGAAAAGCGAAAACTTAAAGTATAAAAGGAATACAATAAGATGAAATTAATATCTTTCTTATTCTGTAAGATAATTGATTTTTTAAAAAATTTATTTAGGAACACACCAAAGGAAAATATGAACTATACTTCATCTCTTAATTATAAGGTTTGGGCAACTGCTTGGAGTATACCCGCTCAGGGCCTGGCTTCATTTCCAGCCTTTGTTCCTTTGTTACGCCCAAAAGATGCAGTTGCTAACACTGTTCGACCTTTTGCTGATACTTCTGGTCTATCCCAAGTAGCATGGGACTATTATTATGAATTGGTACAAGAGATTCCAGTCAGCAGACGAGTATATTATGGACATTATTGGTCAGATGATGGAATGAATTTGTTTACGGATAACATAAATTATTATAAAAATACAAAAGATGGTACTACTTACGGCGATCAGACCAGTGCTGTAACCAATGAAATTGTTACTGGATTTGGAGATGAAAATCCATTAAAATTTAGTTCTCCTTGGGGATTATCATCTGCTGCTGATGGTAAAATTTCTTTAAAGAATTTTTTACAAAAATGTATATCATTTAATGTTATTCCTGATTATTATTGGGATGATACAGAATCTCTTGGAACCTATACACTAGGATCGAACTATAATACCTATGATGGTACATTTGATAACAATGGTCTTCCTAATGCAGGTAACTATCCCAGTTATGTTGGTAGGCCAGACCCAAGAAGAACTCAAGCAATAGTAAATGATTATAGATTTACTAGTTCTGCCTTTGCAAATATAAACAATAGAACATTTGCTCAGGAATTTGTTCAAAAATATAAAGACATAACAGAGAATCCTAACTCAAATCCATCATATATTAATCTTTTATCATTCTATACTGCTGTTGAAACCAGACAGGATTTTAAATTACCATGGGGTACTAGTTTTATAACACAAATGTATGCATTTCAGTCATGTATATTCACATATAATTTTGGTACATTGAGAAAAAAGGTTATTCATGAACCAATTAGTGAATTAGGATTAAATATTAAAGTTTTACAGACGGATTTATATCCTTTAAATAAAGATGAAGCAAGATATGCAATAGATCTCAATGGACATTATGATATAAAGGATCCTATACCAAATTATAATAATTGTATGCATAATTATGGAGATATTTCTGATAATTTAATTTATAATTATGGATATGTACAAAATCCAATACAAGATTGGCAAAAATATTCACTTGTTGTTGGAGGAGTATCTATTGGAAGTCCTGCATATTGTGCATTTGTAAAGGAAATAAGAAAACTAAGAGCCATGTGTAGAAGTAATTCTACAGCATATCAGACCTTTACTAGTATAGTAAGCTCTCCTGATGAGAGCGGTGAACAAAGAAAATTATGTCTAGATACAAGATATTGGTATGAGTTAATGTATCATATTTGTCTTCATGGTGTTAATTTCTTTAATGCATTTGTCAAAGAAAATACCTCAAATGGATATCAACAAATACAAACAGTATTAGACGAGTGGAAAACAATTAGTCAGAATAATACTGTAATACCAGTATCCAATTCTTCTGGTACTGCTACAGTGATTCTTGATAGAATAATTCTCGAAGAAGCTGCTACAAAAGGTATAATGAGTGGTGGATATATTCCATCAATAAACAAATGGATTTGGAGATTAACTGCTCCAGCAAATATTAAAAAATACACACTAACTGATGGTGGACCAACGGAAAGAGATCTTGATGTCAATATAGAAATACCAGCCAATGCTACTGGTATTTGGATTGTTAGAAGTCTTCCTGGTCGTCCAAGTTATGCGCCAGGAACAAGAGAAGCAACTGTTATAATAGATACTCCAGTTATTGTTGTTCCAGCAAAACCAACAATTATTTCAAGATCACCTCTTGCTCAATCTCCATTCAATTCAAGATTGACTATTACCACAGCAAATTTAGTACCAAATAGATTGCTTGATGATGAAATATCAAAACCAAGAAATAATGTTGCAGATTATAGTGTGCCAAATGATCCTAAGAATAGAATATTTGCCGCCATCGGTTTGGGAAGTCATGATCCCGACGCGAGCACAGGTGCGTGGAATGCTCAGATAAGGACAACCATTGCAACATATCAAGGAAATCGTGTGAATGGTCCTTGGGGTAGTCCAAATACTTCTACTACCAGAGCATATGCTTGGGAATATAATCCTGTAAATCCTGATGTCTCTAGTCCATGGCATAATATAATTTATGAACAGTTAATTGAACCGTATAAATGGGGAGCAAGAAGTTATCATCTAAATTTTCCATTCGGTGGTTCTTGTTGTACATTTGCACTAACGCATGAAATATGGAAAAGAACTTTTATATCAACCACTGATACTAAATATTGTCCAGCTAGATGGAAAGGTTTCACACAATCAATAAGAGCACTTTTAGAGGGGAACATGACACCCGAAGGTAAAGATCCAATATCTGAACCTTGTAATGTTGCATTATATATGGCCAGTAATAGGGGATATGGGAATTACATTTCAAAGAGTACTAATTTATGGCAAAGTTTAGGTTCCAGCAACGAAGAAAGAGATATAAATTATTATCAATATTTAGATGCATGGATTGATGATCTCATATCCATTAAAGGAAGAACACAAAATTCTGGGAAATTGTATCTTCTATTCGATGTCATGGTCGGATCAGCTACACCAGATACTCTTCCACTTTTTAGAAATAGATCAGATTATAAATCAGATGCACTCGAATTATCAGATTGGTATATGTTTAGAAAACTAAGAAGCAATGGCATACCTTGTTTTGTTGAAGCTAGAAGCACCAAAACAATAATAGATCCTGCAACTAATACAACTTATACTAATCCATTTGCATTTGTTCCATCAGTGAATGGTTATTATTGGTGGTTATTTACTAATCCCGCAGTCAATACTACTGCTAATTGGTCAACTCCTGCTGATATAAAAACTGCATTTATAATAGAAGATTCAAATTTTCCACTTGCAGTTACTGAATTTGATCCATATAAACCAAGATTGACTTCAAAATATAATAATAAAATTAGAACATTAAGTTGGACTGATACAAATCAGCCTGGTGGTGCAAACTATAATACACCTCATTTTACTGTATGGTCTTTCTATGGTTTATCTGATAATTATCGTTATTTTTACAATAAAACAACCAATAGCAATACATTTAAGGGCGTAAAATTAGATACGGATTCTTTCTATGCTATTGATATTAGTAAATATACAAAGCTTATGACACTTGAGGTAAATGCTCCAAACATTGATGGTTTAATGAATTATTATAGAATTGATTCTTCACTAGTACCTTATAGACCTTTGTTGAATACTGCAGCATGGGATGCAGCAAATCCCATTTCTACCTATGGTGGAACCAATGGATTATGGTCGGTTGAAGGAAAGACTTATTGGGATACTAATGTAAGAAAATCTAGTTTTAATGAACTGATTACATTTGTTGATGATTTTTCCAGAAACAATGCACCAGAATCTTCAGATTGGTCTGGAGTTACCTATGGATTTGATCCAGTTGCAATGAATACAATTTTCTATGTCTAAAATCCTTTGAGTGTCTTATAGAGATATTTACAAATATAGAAGGAATCTACTATGTCCGAAACTGGACTGGTGATTCTTTCTTTATTTGGACTTATGATATTTTGTAGATCTAGACCAGTATCAAGAGCAAATGTCTTGACCATCATTTCTTTGTCTGCATTGCCTTTGCTTGTTGCATATTTTTTAACATGAGTTGGTTCTACTATTTCTACTGGAATTCTTTGTTGATAAAGTTTGTATTTTAATATTCCCGTATTTTCTGCAATATTAAATACTCTTCCTGTAGCATTATATGCATATCCCTCAAGAGCTACTTGTTCGACACCAACACAGACTCTTAATACCCAATCTGATATAGTATCATATCTCTCACAATCCCCGCTATAATCAAGAAATGATTCTCCATGAATATTAGTCAAGAATGTTTTTGCATATTTTAGTGTATCTGTTAGATAGTATATGCTGCATTTATTGAATGAAAATGAATCACCGTTGAATACACAGATTGCCGGTCCATTCATCGAATAATCTATTC
>Ga0114979_10001850_pt1 | contig 14253 bp, 18 predicted proteins | sample S_140625_EF_Meta_FD_87315 | JGI IMG/M metagenome (GOLD analysis project Ga0114979, IMG submission 87315) | Freshwater microbial communities from Lake Simoncouche, Canada to study carbon cycling - S_140625_EF_MetaG | ecosystem: Environmental > Aquatic > Freshwater > Lake | place: Lake... | reverse complement strand
ATCCCACGGCACGGCCCATGACCACGGCGGGGTGCGGCAGGCGGGACCAAAGCCATTTCGGTTCGCCAAAGGCGGCGTCCAGCAGCAGGGCGGGAACCAGCAGGGCGGCACTCATGACACATCCCTCAGCGCTTTGGCCAGCCGGGTCCACTGCGCCTCTGACCCGGGCAGGCCAACGCGCAGCCAATGGGCCGAATAGGGAAACAGCCGGGTCCAGATGTGGCGGCGGGCCAGGGCCGTGTGCCACAGAGGGGCGTTGGACAGGCGCACCAGCCGGAACAGATCGGTCCCGCCCACGACTTCGGCACCCGCCGCCGTCAGCAGCGCATCCAGCCGCGCGGCATCCCGGGACAGCCGCACCCGTGCCTGGGCGGCCCAGGCGTGATCGCGCAGGGCGGCGGCCCCCACAGCCAGTGCCGGCCCGGAAACGGCCCAGGGCCCCAGCAAAACGGACAGGCGGCGGATCAGCACCGGATCGCCCAGCGCAAAGCCAAGCCGCAGCCCGGCCAGCCCCCAGAATTTCCCCACCCCCTTCAGCACGACCGTCCCCGGACGCGACGCAAGGCCGATCAGGCTGACCTCGGGCGCAACATCGGCAAAGCTTTCGTCGATCACCACAAACCCTGCATCGGCCTCGGCGCTGGTCCACACCCGCCCGTCCGGATTGTTCGGGTTCACCAGAACAAGCGCTTCTGCGGCATCTGCGGTTTGGGTCCACCCATGGGCGGCAAAGGCGCGCGCATGTTCGTTGTAGGTCGGGCCGGGAATGCGCACGCGCCCCGCCGGAACGGTGCCGGGAAGCTGGGCAATCAGCGCCGATGTGCCCGGCGCGGCCACAATGGCCGCCGCGTCCGGCACCCGCCACACCTGCCGGGCCGCCGCCAGAAGATCGTCATAAGCGCCCTGATCGGGAAGGGCCGTCCAGCAACCGGCGGGCAGATCGGGCAGCGGGAAGGGCAGCGGATTGATGCCCGTAGACAGATCGATCCAGTCGGCCCGCGCGCCGCCAAAGCGCCTGCGTGCAGCATCAAGACCGCCGCCATGGTCGGCAGGGTCACTGTGCGGCTGCCCGGCATCAAGGCTCATCGAAGGCTCCTTCTCCGCTGCCCAGAAAGCGGAAAACGCCCCCCCGCGCAAGGCTTACCGCCCGTGCGGTGCCAGGAAGTCCAGCACGGGATTGATCGGGATGATCCGGTACGGGTTTATCGTGTCGTGGCTGCAGTGATAGTGCCGCACGATGTGATCCATCCGCACCGTCTCTGCCACCCCGGGGTGCTGATACAGCGCCCGCGTATAGGCCCACAGGTGCGGATAATCGACGATGCGCCTGCGGTTGCACTTGAAATGCTGGTGATAGACGCTGTCAAAGCGCACCAGCGTGGTGAACAGCCGCCAGTCTGCTTCGGTCAGCACATCCCCCAGCAGCCAGCGACGGTCCGCAAGTCGCGCCTCCAGCCAGTCCAGCGCCGCAAACAGCGGCACGACCGCCGCATCATAGGCCGCCTGCGTGGTGGCGAACCCGGCCTTGTAGACGCCGTTGTTCACCTCGTCATAAATCCGGGTGTTCAGCCTTTCGATCTTGGCGCGCAGGGGCAGCGGCCAGAAATCATCGGTATTGCCTGTCAGCCCGTCGAAGGCCGAATTGAACATGCGGATGATCTCGGATGATTCGTTCGACACGATGGTATTGCTCTGGCGGTCCCACAGCACGGGGACCGTCACCCGCCCCGACACATCGGGCACCGCGCGGGTGTACAGATCGCGCAGGAAGGGCAGATCAAACAGCGCATCGCCGGTCGTTCCGGGAAAATCCGTGCCGAAGGTCCAGCCTTCGGACAGCATGTCGGGGTGCACGACTGAAACGCCGATATGCGGTGACAGCCCCTTCAAAGCCCGAAAGATCAGGGTCCGGTGCGCCCAGGGGCAGGCATAGGACACATACAAGTGGTAGCGGCCGGACCCGGCTGCATGTCCACCTGTGCCCGTCGGCCCTGCCGATCCGTCGGCGGTGACCCAGTTGCGAAAGCCCGCCGTGCTGCGCCGGAACGCGCCGCCGGTGGATGCCGTATCATACCAGACCGGCTCCCACCGGCCGTTTACAAGCTGTCCCATGACTGTCTCCTTTTGGAACAGCTAGCCTGCCGGACCCAAAGGATCAAAAGCCGTTCTGCGCACCGCAGGGCTGCATCCCTGCACATAGGCCCGGGGTCGGCCTTGATGCGCGCGTCACGCAATCGTCAAAGTTTTCGGCTAATTCTTTGCAAACTGCTTGATTTTTAGCAGACATGCGCAACCATTTAGCAGGGACAAAGGACAAATGATGTTTGAGTTTCTGCCGAAAGAGGTGCGCGACGGACTTGAGGCGGCACGAAAGCGTGACCGCAGCCGCAAGAGCCGGCTGCGTGTGCAGCTGGGCGAGGCTGTGTTTCCGGTCTTGCGCCTGTGGGACGATGGCTTTGCGCTGGACGCCGACCACGCGCCCAGATTGCGCGGTCTTGTCGATGTCTATGACGGCTCCCGTCACATCTGCCAGTGCCTGATCGTTGCCTCCAGCATCGAAAACGGAGAATTGATCTGCGATTTCAAGCGGTCGACCCTGGCCGAGGATCGCCCCGCCCTTGACTTCTGGCGGGACGAAAATGCGCCGGTGGGCTATCTGACCCGCAGCTGACCGCCTATTGCAGATCACCGAAGGCCTGCTGCAGACGGCGGACCGCCTCGACGATCTGGGCGCGCGGCGCGCCGATGTTGAACCGCAGAAACGTCTCGCCGCCCGCCCCGAAGGTAAAGCCATGGTTCGTGGCAATTCCGGCTGCCTTTTCGACCCGGCCGGTAAACTCTGCCTGGTCCATCCCGGTGCCTGAAAAATCCACCCAGGCCAGATAGGTCGCTTCCAGCGGCATCGAGGCAAGGCCCGGAATGGCATTGACCCCGGCATCGAAGACCCGCCGGTTTTCGTCCAGATACAGCATCAGCGCGTCAACCCAGGCCGCCCCTTCGGCGGAATAGGCGGCGGTCGCCATGTGCATGCCAAAGGAATTGGGCGAAATGCCAAGCGCCATCATGCGGTTAGCAAAGCGCTGCCGAAGCGCGGCATCGGGGATGATGACGTTTCCGATATGCGCGCCGGCGATGTTGAAGGTCTTTGTCGTCGCGGTCATCATGATCAGCCGGTCGATGATCTGCGGTGCCACCACCGGCATCGGCAGATGCCTTTGCCCGGGGAACACCAGATCATGGTGCACCTCGTCCGAGATCAGCAGAAGGTCATGGCGCTGGCAGAATGCGGCCACGCCCTGCAATTCTTCTGCGGTCCAGACCCGCCCGCCCGGATTGTGCGGCGAACACAGGACCAGCAGCTTTTCACGGCCGGTCATCTGGCGGTCCCAGGCGGCAAAATCCATCTGGTAGCTTCCGCCTTGCGTCGGAAGCCTGCATTCGGTCAGGGTCCGGTCGGCGGCTTTGATGACCCGCGCGAAGGCATGATAGACCGGCGTCATCAGCACGATGCCATCGCCGGGGGCGGTGTAGGCCTCCAGACAGATGCCAAAAGCGTTAACCAGCCCGTGGGTGGTAAAGATCGCCCCCGCGTCCACGTCCCAGCCGTGGCGGGTCTGCATCCACCACCTGATTGCGTCCAGATAGGCGGTGTCATCGCCGAAATAGCCATATACGCCATGCCTGGCCATCTTCTCGACCGCTTGCTGCACACAGGCCGGCGGGTGGAATTCCATATCGGCAACCCACATCGCAAGGCCGGTATCGGCCGGAACGCCGTAAATCCTTTCCATCATGTCCCATTTGACGGAATGGCTGCCCCGGCGGTCGATCGGTTGGTCGAAGTTCATCTGACTTGTCCTGAACGGCTTTGTCCCTGCGGCGCGACTGGCCGCGCGCCACCTGTTCTTTCTGCTTAGGAGAATTGACGCGAAGCGTCCAGACCGACGGCATGGATGTGCAGGATGGGGCCGTCCGAAGGCATTGCGCGGCTGGCGGCCTTCCCTTAAATCGGGGCCATGATACGCACGATCCTGATCCATCCCGACCCGCGTCTGAAGAAGCCTTGCGACTCTGTTGGCACGGTCACGCCCGACATCGTCAAGCTGGCCGAGGACATGCTGGAAACCATGTATGATGCCCCCGGCGTCGGGCTTGCGGCACCGCAGGTGGGTGTCATGAAGCGTGTGCTGGTGATGGATTGCGTCAAGGACCCGGCCCTTGCGCCGCGTCCCATGGTGCTGATCAACCCGTCAGTGACATGGCTGTCGGAAGACCTGTCGACCTATGAGGAAGGCTGTCTGTCGATCCCCGATCAATATGCCGAAATCGAACGCCCCGCCGAAGTCCGCGTGCAATGGACCGGTCTGGACGGCACAGCGCAGGAGGAACAGTTTTCGGGGCTGTGGGCCACCTGCATCCAGCACGAGATCGACCACCTTGATGGCAAGCTGTTCATCGATTACCTGCGCCCGCTGCGCCGCCAGATGATTACGCGCAAGATGGAAAAGCTGAAGCGCGACCGCGCGCGCGACGCGGACGGGCGCGGCTGATGGCCGGTCTGCGCCCCGCGACAGGCGGCCCCTTCGCGTGACAGTCCGCCTGTGCCTGCCGTGGCCGCACCGCAGCCTGCGTATGCCGGCCGCGCCGGTTGATGCGATCACCGACGGGATCCGCGCGATTTGGGCCGACATGGCCGAAACGATGGATGCGATGCCCGGCTGCGGTCTTGCGGCCCCACAGATCGGGGTGGGGCTGCGGCTTGCGGTCGTCGATTGCTCGGAAACGCGGGGCCAGGCGATCCTGCTGGCCAACCCTTCGGTGCTGCACGCCTCGGGACAGTTCCGTGAGCATGACGAGGCCAGCCCGAATCTGCCTGGCGTCTCTGCCGTCATCCGCCGCCCGCGTGCCGTGACAGTGCGCTATATGAATTCGGATGGCGACATTGTGGAAAAAGACTTCATAAATCTTTGGGCGACGTCGGTTCAGCATCAGATCGACCATCTGGCGGGCCGGATGTATTTCGATCATCTGTCGCCACTGAAGCGTCAGATGCTGATCACAAAATCAGAAAAGTTCCGGCAAAGAAAATGAAAATCATTTTCATGGGAACGCCCGAGTTCTCTGTGCCGATCCTGCAGGCCCTGGCAAAAGCGCATGATATTGTCTGTGTCTATTGCCAGCCCCCGCGCCCGGCGGGGCGGGGCAAGGCGCTGCGACCAACCCCGGTCCAGCAGGCCGCCGAAGCCCTGGGTCTGCCGGTGCGCCATCCGTCCAGCCTGCGGTCCGCCGAAGAGCAGGCGGCCTTTGCCAGCCTGAATGCCGATATCGCCGTGGTCGTGGCCTACGGTCTGATCCTGCCGCAACCGGTGCTGGATGCCCCAAGGTTCGGCTGCGTCAATATCCATGCCTCGCTGCTGCCGCGCTGGCGCGGGGCCGCCCCGATCCACCGGGCCATTCTGGCCGGTGACGCCGAAACGGGCGTCTGCCTGATGCAGATGGACGCGGGGCTTGATACCGGCCCGGTCCTGTTGCGCGCCGCAACGACCATCGGCGCAGAAGACACGACGGCAGACCTGCACGACAGCCTGTCGCAGATGGGGGCCGATCTTGTGGTGTCTGCCCTGCCGCGCCTGCCCTTGCTGGTACCCGTGCCGCAACCGGAGGAGGGGGTGACCTATGCGTCCAAGATCGACAAATCCGAAGCGCGGATCGACTGGCACGCCCCGGCCCCGGTGATTGACCGCCAGATCAGGGGACTGTCCCCGTTTCCCGGCGCCTGGTGCGAAAGTGCGGGTGAACGGGTGAAATTCCTGCGCAGCCGTCTGGCCCAGGGACATGGCCTGCCCGGACAGGTGCTGCACGGGCTGACCATTGCCTGCGGAAGCGGGGCCGTTGAGATCACCCTGGCCCAGCGCGAGGGCAAGCGCCCGGCGACGGCCGGAGAATTCTTGCGCGGGTTCACTTTGCCTGACAGGCTGACCTGACGCGAAATAGCACAATGGCCCTGTTGCATCCGTCAGGCATGATGCACATTTCAGGGCGAAGCGCACGTAAGGACAAACAAATGCTGATGTTGCTGCTGATTGTGATCGTTGGGGCTGCTGCCGGGTTCCTGGCCACCCGCTTCATGCGACTTCAGACCGATGTTCCGACGACCATCGTCATCGGCATCGTCGGCGCTCTGGTCGGCAGTCTTGTGCTGCGCGTTCTGGTGGCGGTTACCGGGTGGCTTGCCTTGTTCGTCGGGGCGGTTTTGGGGGCGATGCTGGTGATCTGGCTGTGGCGGACGTATATCAGCCGCTAGCTAGCAAAGTCGCTTTACCGCGTCTTTCATCTTTACGTCTGACCCGCCGGCCTTGTGCCAAAGCACCTGTCCCTGCCATGCGGCAAACAGCAGGGCAGCGGCTTCCTGCCCCTTGTTGCCTCCGCCAACGCGTGGCCCAAGGGCGGCCAACAGCGATTGCCGCCACGCAAGTGCAGGGCCACGCAGTGCGGGATCACGGAACTCGGACACAAGCAGGGCAATCTCTGCAAGGTGACCCGAACTCAGCGCCTTGAGGATCTGCGTCGCCCCCTTGGCCGTCGGGGGCGCCTTGTCCACGGCCCGTTCGGTTGCTTTGGCCAGAACGTCCCATCCGTCCCGCAGGGCCGCCCGCACCATCGCGTCGCGCGTGCCATAGCGTTGCGCCAGCGTCGGCGCCGCAAGGCCGGTGGCCTGTGCAACCGACGAAAAGGCAACGGCCTTGTCTCCCCCCTGGATCAGAAGGTGGCGCAAGGCGGCAAAGACATCGGTATCCGGAAGGGTTTTGCTGCGTCCCATGACGAAAACATAAACTGCCGTTCGCCAAAGCGCAACTCAGTCGGTGGATATTCAGCGTTTCGGTGATCCCGGACGGGGCGGTCTTGCCCGGTAAACCGGCAGCCGCCATCCGTAATGCAGGCTTCCGGCGCGCAATGTGAATGTCGCAAGCGCGCAGGCCAGCAGCGAAAGATCAGTCCCCGCGACCAGGCCGCACAGCACCGCAGCCACTGCTCCCGCCAGTGCCGCCGTGACATAAATCTCCCCCTGCTTCAGCACAAGCGGCACTTCGTTGCAGACCACGTCGCGCATCAGCCCGCCCATGCAGCCGGTCACCATGCCGGCCACCAGCACAATCGGCCAGCCCATGCCCACGCTTTGCGCGGCGGCCACCCCCGCCGGAACCGCCACGGCAAGCGCACAGGCATCCAGCCACAGAAGCGTTCGGTACCGGCTTTCCAACCTGTGTGCCGTCAGGAACACCAGCACGGCCGCAAGTGCTGCAACCAGAAGCATGGCGGGATCGGCGATCCAGAAGACTGGCCGGTCCAGCAGGACATCGCGTACCGTACCGCCCCCGACCGCAGTCAGGCAGGCGATGAAGATGAAACCGATGATATCCAGCTGCGACCGGCTTGCCACCAAGGCACCTGTCAGCGCAAAGACAGCCACCGAAGCATAGTCAAGCGACCGTGTCAGCGTGTCGCCGGTCAGCACCTCGCGGGCCAGATCGGCAACCGGCGCGGTCATTCCGACGCGCGCCCTGGCTTGAACGGGGCCATCCCGGCCCGGGCAAGCGCGTCGGCCCGCTCGTTCTCGGCATGCCCGGCATGCCCCTTGATCCAGCGCCAGGTCACGCCGTGCCGGGCCTGCGCCGCATCCAGCCGCTGCCACAGGTCAACATTCTTCACGGCGGGTCCGGCGGCCGTGCGCCAGTTCTTGCGCTTCCAGGCGGCCATCCATTCGGTGATGCCGTTTTTCACATAGGCGCTGTCGGTGACGATGATGATTTCGGTTGGTCGCGCCAGCGTTTCCAGCGCCGAAATGGCTGCCATCAGCTCCATCCGGTTGTTGGTGGTCATGGCCTCGCCGCCCGAAAGCTCGCGTTCCTTGATGACGCTGCCCTGGTCCACCGCGCGCATCAGCACACCCCAGCCGCCGGGGCCAGGGTTGCCCGAACAGGCTCCGTCCGTGTAGGCATATAGCTCGGGCATGCGTCCATCCTTTGTGCCCCGTTTAGGCGGCGCGACCGTGGGGGTCAACGGCGGCTCACAGCAGGGCAGGCACAGCCAGACAGGCCAGCACCACCGCTGTCAGCAGCCCGCGCAGCCGCATCCACCACGGCGGGGCCAGACCCCAGCGCCAGAACAGAAAGTCCAGCACAAGAAGCCCGGCAAAACCCGCCATCAGGCTGACAGCTGCGGCCGCGGGTCCGCCCCCGACCATGAAGAAGGCCCAAAGCGCCGGAAGAACCGACAAGGCATAGCCGGTTGACGCCGCAGATCCGGTTGCCCTGGTGGCAAACCCCCAGAGCACGCCCGACATGAAAGACAGGATGACCGTGCCATAGGCCAGCGAGACATAGGGCCCCGCGAATCGCGGCCCCACCACTGCAAGGCCCATTTCGGCCAGGCCGGGGAAAAGCTGCGAAGCAGCCCCCCAAAGGAACGGGATCAGGCCGGCCAGGCCAAGCAAAAGGGCCGCGCGGGGAACGGGTGTCATCCGGTCAGCCCTTCGATCATCGTGGCAATGCGTTTGATACGGGTTGCCCCGGTCCTGGCGGTGTCGATCTGGTAAAGCGCCCCCCGTTTCTTTCCCGGTGTCAGGCGTTGCCAGGCCTCTGAATTTCCGGCGCGGCGCAAGGCAGCCTCCACACCCCCGGGGGTGTCCACCGCGCGGGGCGGGGCGGCGCGACGCCGGACCTCCGGCCGTTCGCCCGGCTTTGCCCCCAACCGGTCAAGCAGGCTGTTCCCCGCCCAAAGGAACACACCGTCAACCTCTGGCGCGCGGGACAGGGTCAGGTTCACGGGATGCTCTGCAATCTTGCCCTCGACCCGCTTTGTCCCTGCCGCCTGCAGGACCCGCGCCCACACAGGCAGAAGCCGCAGAAGGGCAAAGGCCGCGCGTCCCCAGACCAGCGGCTCCACCGCCGCCTGGAAACAGACCCGGTCGCTCATACCGGAACGCGCAGCACCCTGGGCACTTTGAATTCGACAGTCTCTCGTGCCGTTTCGACCAATTCGACAACGGCGTCAAAGCGATCGAGGAAGGCATCCAGCACTTCGGTGATCAAGACCTCGGGCGCGCTGGCCCCGGCGGTGATCCCCACACTGCGGCTGCCCTCCAAGGCCCGCCAGTCGATTTCGCTCGCGCGCTGCACCAGCTGCGCATAGCCGCATCCGGCAGCCCGCCCGACTTCGACCAGCCGTTTGGAGTTCGACGAATTGGGCGCACCGATCACCAGCAGGGCATCGATCCGTGGCGCGATCTCTTTCACTGCAGCCTGACGGTTGGTCGTGGCATAGCAGATGTCTTCCTTGTGCGGCCCGACGATGGCCGGGAACCGCGCCTGCAGGGCGGCAACGATGTCTGCCGTGTCATCCACCGACAGGGTGGTCTGGGTGATGAAGGCCAACTTCGACGGATCACGCACCTGCAGCCCGGCCACATCCGCCACGGTTTCCACCAGCACAACCTCGCCCGGTGGCAGCTGCCCCATGGTGCCGATGGTTTCGGGATGCCCGTCATGCCCGATCATCACCATCTGAAGCCCGTCAGCATGATGCCGTTCGGCTTCGATATGGACCTTGCTGACAAGCGGGCAGGTGGCATCGACGAACACCATCTGCCGCCGGGCCGCTTCGGCAGGCACCGCCTTGGGCACGCCATGCGCTGAAAAGATCACCGGGCGATCCGCCGGCACTTCGTCCAGATGTTCGACAAACACCGCGCCCCTGTCGCGCAGACTGTCGACGACGAACTTGTTGTGGACAATCTCGTGGCGGACGTAAACCGGCGCGCCCCATTTATCTATCGCCATTTCGACGATCTTGATTGCGCGGTCAACGCCTGCGCAAAATCCGCGCGGGGCGGCAAGAAGAAGGGTAAGCGGCGGTTTGGTCATCCTGGCCTCTGTTCTGTGGAACCAGGGGTAGGGCCAGTCAGGCCGCCCGTCCATCCCCCTGCACAGCAGGGGCCTGATGCAGGCATCGGTTCGGTCACTATCGGTTACCCCCGACAAGGACAAAGGGCGGTGTCCTGCACCGCCTTTGGGTTCACTTCACTTCGGCCGGAACCTCTTCCCGGTCCGACATCAGGCGCGGTTCGCGGGGCGGGCGGCCGATGACATCCCGCAGTTCGTCAAGTTCGATGAAATTGTCTGCCTGGCGGCGCAATTCGTCGGCAATCATCGGCGGCTGGCTGCGGATGGTCGAGACGACCGAGACGCGCACGCCTTGCCGTTGCAGGCTTTCCACAAGCGGGCGGAAATCGCCATCGCCGGAAAACAGCACGATATGATCGACGCGGGGGGCAAGCTCCATGGCATCGACAGCCAGTTCGATGTCCATGTTGCCTTTTACTTTCCGGCGGCCCTGACTGTCGGAGTATTCCTTGGCTGGCTTTGTCACCATGTTGAAGCCGTTATAGTGCAGCCAGTCAACCAAGGGACGGATCGGAGAATACTCGTCATTCTCCAGCAGCGCAGTGTAGTAGAAGGCGCGAAGCAGTTTGCCCCGGCGCATGAATTCCTGCCGCAGCAGCTTATAGTCGATGTCGAACCCCAGAGACTTTGCAGCCGCGTAAAGGTTGGACCCATCGATGAACAGCGCCAGCCGATCATCCTTATAAAACATTCCGCGTCCTTTCAAAAAATTTTGTGGCGACAATCAAACTTTCGAAAAGAAACCGTGTCTGCTAGGAAAAGTCAAGGCCATGGTGGCTTGGATATCCGGCATCCCAAGCACCCGATAAGTATAACTATACGAAAGATTGGCATTGCCTGACGTTACGGAAACCACTGCATTGATTGCGCTGGGTGCAAACTTGCCGAATGGGAAGACTCCCCCGGCAGAGACGCTGAAATCTGCTCTTTCGGCATTGGCAGACCGTGGCTTTTCGCGGCGTTCGGTCAGCCGCTTTTTCGCAACTCCCTGTTTTCCCGCAGGATCTGGTCCGGATTACGTCAATGCGGCGGCGGCGATCACAGTGCCGTCAGGCCTGACTGCGGAAGACATCCTTGCGCATCTTCTGGCGATCGAGATGGAATTCGGCCGTGAAAGGAAACGGCGCTGGGGCATGCGCACGCTTGATCTTGACCTTGTTGCCTGGGGCGACCTGATTCTGCCGGACCGGGGGGTTTTTGATCAGTGGCGTCTTCTTGATCCGGCCCAGCAGGCAAAGGCCGCGCCAGACCGTCTGATTCTTCCGCATCCGCGCCTGCAAGACCGCGCGTTCGTGCTGGTACCCCTGGCCGATGTCGCGCCGGACTGGCGCCACCCCGTGCTTGGGTTTACCGTGTCGCAGATGCTGAAGGCCCTTCCCGAAGCCGACCGCAGGGCTGTTGTTCCGCTCTGACCCCACAGGGCGGATTCTTCGCTTGTCAAGGGTCTTGGCGCACCTTACATAAGCCCCTTCATGCCCCCGATCCGAGTTAGGAGTTTGCCATGGCCCGCGTTACGGTCGAAGATTGCGTTGACAAGGTTCCGAACCGGTTCGAGCTTGTGATGCTTGCCGCACATCGCGCGCGGGAAATTCAGGCAGGGTCTGCCCTGACGATCGACCGCGACAATGACAAGAACCCGGTCGTGTCCCTGCGCGAAATCGCCGAAGAAACGCAAAGCGCCGAAGCGCTGCGTGAACGGATGATCGAAAGCCACCAGACCCAGATCGAGGTGGATGAACCGGAAGAAGATTCGATGGCCCTTCTCATGGGCAGCGAAGTTGACCGTCCGATGTCCGACGACATGTCGGAAGAGAAACTTCTCCGCGCCCTCATGGAAGCGCAGGGACAGAACTGAGCCGGAACGATTCCGGCGGGATGCGGCGAGGATGATCGACGTCGAAGACCTGATCGCCCTCGTCCGCAACTACAATCCGCGCACGAACGATGACCTGATCCGGCGGGCCTACGCCTACGGCATCAACATGCACGAGGGTCAGCTTCGCCAATCCGGCGAGCCTTATTTCACGCATCCCGTCGCCGTTGCGGCGATCCTGACCGAACAGCGTCTGGACGATGCCACCATCGTGACCGCCCTGCTGCACGATACCATCGAAGACACGAAGTCGACCTATTCCGAAGTGACCCGCCTGTTCGGGGCGGAAGTGGCCGAACTGGTCGATGGTGTGACCAAGCTGACCAACCTGCAATTGTCCTCGACCCAGTCCAAGCAGGCGGAAAACTTCCGCAAGCTGTTCATGGCCATGTCCAAGGACCTGCGGGTCATCCTGGTCAAGCTGGCCGACCGGCTGCACAACATGCGCACAATCAAAAGCATGAAGCCGGAAAAGCAGGCCCAGAAGGCCCGCGAGACAATGGAAATCTTTGCCCCGCTGGCCGGCCGCATGGGCATGCAGTGGATGCGCGAGGAGCTGGAAGACCTGGCCTTCCGCGTGCTGAACCCCGATGCGCGCAATTCCATCATCCGCCGCTTCATCACCCTGCAGCGCGAAACCGGCGATGTGGTGCACCGCATCACCGCCGATATCCGCGCCGAACTGGAAAAGGCGCAGATCGAGGCCGATGTCTATGGCCGTGCCAAGAAGCCCTATTCAATCTGGCGCAAGATGCAGGAGAAGGACCTTGCCTTCTCGCGCCTGTCCGACATCTACGGGTTCCGCGTGATCTGCACCTCGGAACAGGATTGTTACCGGATTCTGGGCGTCATCCATCAACGCTGGCGCGCTGTGCCGGGCCGGTTCAAGGATTACATCAGCCAGCCGAAATCGAACGGCTACCGGTCGATCCACACCACCGTCTCGGGCCGCGACGGCAAGCGGGTCGAGGTGCAGATCCGCACCCGCCAGATGCATGAGGTTGCCGAGGCCGGGGTGGCCGCGCATTGGTCCTACCGCGACGGGGTGCGCGCGCGGAACCCCTTTGCCGTCGATCCGTCGAAATGGATCGCCTCGATGACCGAGCGGCTGGACGAGGAAGATCACAACGAGTTTCTCGAAAACGTCAAACTCGAGATGTATTCTGACCAGGTGTTCTGCTTCACGCCCAAGGGGGACGTGATTCAGCTTCCCCGGGGGGCCACGCCGCTGGATTATGCCTATGCCATCCACACCCGGATCGGGAATTCCTGCGTGTCGGCCAAGGTCGACGGCATCCGCGTGCCCCTGTGGACCCGGCTGAAGAACGGCCAGTCGGTAGAGATCATCACCGCCGAAGGCCAGATGCCACAATCCAGCTGGATCGACATTGTCACCACCGGGCGCGCCAAGGCCGCCATCCGCAAAAGCCTGCGCGAAGAAGACCGGGGCCGCTTCGTCAAGCTGGGGCAGGAGCTGGCCCGCGCTGCCTTTGACCACGTCGGCAAGAAGGCGACCGACAAGGCCCTGCGCACGGTCGCCAAGACCCTGGGCCTGGCCGACGAGCAGGACCTTCTGGCGCGGCTTGGCAGTGCCGAACTGACCGCGCGCCGCGTCGTGGAAACGCTGTATCCCGAACTGGTGCAGGCCACGGCGGATGAGGTGGATGCCCAGCGCCCCGTTGCCGGCCTTGCGGCCGACCAGAGCTTTCGCCGCGCAGGCTGCTGCCAGCCGGTGCCGGGGGAACGCATCGTCGGCATCACCTATCGCGGCACCGGCGTTGTGATCCACGCCATCGACTGCCCCGCGCTGGAGGAATTCGAGGAACAGCCCGCCCGCTGGGTTGATCTTCACTGGCACGCCGGCCGCCATGCCGCCGTCCACACCGTCAGCCTGGAACTGACCATTTCCAACGACGCCGGGGTGCTGGGCCGGATCTGCACGTTGATCGGCGAGCAGAAGGCCAACATATCGGACCTGCGGTTCACCACCCGCAAGCCGGATTACTACCGGGTGATTGTCGATGTCGATCTGCGCGATGTCGAACATCTGCACATGGTGATGACAGCGCTCGAGGCGGAAACCGACGTTGCCCAGATCGCGCGCCATCGTGACCTGAGCCGGAAGCCCTGACGGGCAGTTGAGGGGGCAGAGGTGGTCTTCAGGCGGCGCAACCAAAGGACCCTGCTGGAATGGGCGCGGGAATTCGTCTACCCGCGCGGCGGCTTCCGGCGCGCGGCGCAATATTTGACGCACCGTCTGCGCCGCCTGCCGGATGAGCCGCACCGGATTGCGCGCGGTGTTTTTGCCGGCGTCTTCGTATCCTTCACGCCGCTGTTTGGCTTTCACTTCCTGTTGGCGGGGCTGCTGGGCTGGGTGATGCGCGGCAATATCATTGCCGCGCTGCTGGCCACCTTCGT
>Ga0114979_10001848_pt1 | contig 14261 bp, 15 predicted proteins | sample S_140625_EF_Meta_FD_87315 | JGI IMG/M metagenome (GOLD analysis project Ga0114979, IMG submission 87315) | Freshwater microbial communities from Lake Simoncouche, Canada to study carbon cycling - S_140625_EF_MetaG | ecosystem: Environmental > Aquatic > Freshwater > Lake | place: Lake... | reverse complement strand
TTTTGGCGGCATAGTAGACCGAGATGCCGTTGTTGGTGACACTGATCTGCCCGTCAAGGAAGGCCTTGTTGTTGTTCGGATCGAGCCACGACAAGGTCCCCGGAACAAACGTCGCATAAAGCTCACGGGCATATTCGAGTGCGCGATAGGTTTCGATGCTGTCGATCACGACACGGTTGTTCGCATCGACAATCGAACCGCCGAAAGCCCAGATCAGCCAGTGGGTCCAGCCGCTGTCGCCGGTGGCATTGCCCAAAGCCATGCCCCCTGGCGTGCCCTTGTCCTTGAGCGCCCGAAACATGCGCAAGAAGCCGTCGGTATCCTTAGGGAAAGCATCGAAGCCCGCCGCTTTGACCATGCTTTCGCGATACACCATCATCGCACCGGCACAGCCAAGCGGCACACCGATCCAGCGCTTGCCATCGGGTTTCAGATAGGCCTCCCCTGCCGGATACCAGCCGCCATATTTCTTGCCGAGGTATTCGCACAAATCAGTAACGTCGAGGAGCTTTTCCGGATAAAGGTTGGCGTCGTCGTTAGTCGACAAAATAATGTCCGGACCGGCACCGGTATTGGCTGCAACCGCTGCCTTGGGACGGACGTCTTCCCAACCTTCATTGTCGACCCTGACTTCAACGCCGGTTTTTTCGGTGAACCTCTTGACGTTGGCCATGTAGGCATCGATATCGCCCTGCACGAACCTGCTCCAGCGAAGCACCCTCAGCTTGGCGCCTGGCTCCGGCTTGTAGGTCGGTGCGCTCTGGGCATGGACAGCAGGCGCCCACACAGAAGCGCCTGACAGCGCGCTGCCGGCGGCAACACCAGCGGTGCCTTCGAGAAAGCGGCGGCGATCGAATTGCTTAGTTGTCATCAGAGGTCTCCTTGGAATCCATTTGGCGAAAAAGTGAAAAGGCACCAGGGTCAGGAACGGAAAGGTTTAATCATTGGGAAGGCGCATGCCGCTGTCGGGATCGAACAGATGGCATCGTGTGGTGTCGGGGCGAAGATGAATCGTGCTGCCGGGGGTAAAGCTGTGGCGCTCTCGAAAGACCGCTGCAAGCTCGGTACCGAGATGCCGGCAGACGACGAAGGTGTCCGCCCCGGTGGGCTCGACTGTCACGACTTGCACCGGAATCGCGTCGCCGGCTTCAAGGGTAAGGTTTTCGGGCCGTGTGCCGAAGATGACTTTCTGACCGTTTTCTATCCTGACCGAGGTAGGGGCAGAAAGGCGTGTACCGTCAGCGAGCTCGACCTGCCGTAAACCCCGATCGAATCTGACCGTACCCGGCAAGAAATTCATCGCGGGCGAACCAATGAAACCTGCAACAAAAAGGTTCGCCGGCTTGTCATACAGGTGTAGCGGGCTGCCAGCCTGCTCGATGCGACCGTCTTTCATCACGACAATCTGATCGCCCATCGTCATGGCCTCGATCTGATCGTGAGTAACGTAGATGGACGTGGTCTTGAGACGCTGATGGAGCTCCTTGAGCTCGGTGCGCATCGCCACGCGCAACTTGGCATCGAGGTTGGACAGCGGCTCGTCGTAGAGAAAAACCTGCGGATCGCGCACGATGGCGCGGCCCATGGCAACACGCTGGCGCTGCCCGCCCGATAGCTGACGGGGATAGCGGCCAAGCAGCTGAGTCAGGCCAAGGATCTCGGCCGCACGCCCGACCTTCGCATCGATCTCAGCCTTGCTGACCTTCGCGAGCATCAGCGAGAACGACATGTTGTCGCGTACTGTCATGTGCGGATAGAGGGCGTAGTTCTGGAACACCATCGCGATGTCGCGCTGCTTGGGCGGCACATCGTTGACCAGCGTCTCGCCTATCCGGATCTCGCCGTCACTGACATGCTCCAGGCCAGCAATCATCCGCAGAAGCGTCGATTTTCCGCAGCCGGACGGGCCCACCAGAACCGTGAAAGAACCATCGGAAATATCGATATCGACGCCATGCAGAACCTGCACGTCGCCGAAACGCTTCTTGACCGATCGAATGGTCACGCTCGCCATTCTGAGTGTCTCCCGTGGTTGGCTCTTTTTTGTGGGTCGCCTGAAGCGCCGTGCAAAGCCACGGGAATTAGCTTGTATGATAACCCGACCATGATGTCAACCAGCCGTCTTTATGCCCAGAGCGCACCGGCAGGCCGCAGCGGCAGGCTGGTCTCCGAACGTTTATCTGACCGGCTCGTCTCGCTGCTGATTGAGCAACTGGGAGGCCCTGAAATGGGTCGCGGCTCGAGAATGCCCATCGAGCGTCAAATTGGCGAGGCACATGGTGTATTCCGGACCTTTGTTCGCGAAGCGGTAAATCAACCCAAGTCGCGAGCATCCGTCGCAAGCTGGCAGCAATTGATGCCGCTGGGCGCGCAGGCGGTGATGGCGTCGACGAAGACCTCGAGTTTCAACGTGCGATCGGCTAAGCCTGCGGTAACCCGCAATTCGCGCAGATCGTCGCGATTCTTTGGCAGTGTCTTCGAGATGCGATGCATGTGACGCGGGCTAACGAGGCTCGCCGTCTGGACGTCATGGAAGCGGTCAGGTCAGAGCATCGGGCAATCTGCGATGCAATCGCCGAGCATGATCCAGCCGAGGCCCGCAGCCATGCACTTGAGCATCTCGCCAATGGGCGTCGACGTCTCGAACTCGGCGGATTGCTGAAACCTTCTTCAGATGACCGCCAATCGATGCGCGCCAGCACAAAGCCAGGAAACACATCGCTTGCGAAGCAACGACCTCAGTCAAAGAGGAAACCCGTATGAGAATTCTGATCACCGGTGGCGCAGGCTTTCTCGGAGCACGTCTTGCGCGAACACTCCTTGCACGCGGCCATCTCAACGGAAAGCCGATCACGCAGCTCGTGCTGAGCGACCAGTTTTCAGCGCCAGCAGACCTTTGCGCCGATGCGCGTGTGCAGACTCGTACCAGTCCGCTTCTCACCCAATGCCAAGCGCTCGCAAACGAAATCTTCGACGGCGTCTTTCACCTCGCCTCGGCAGTGTCGGGCGAATGCGAAGCCGATTTCGAACTCGGGCTGCGCTCAAATCTTGACAGTACCCGCGCGCTGCTCGATGCACTAAGGGCGCAGACCGATCGAGGCATTGCCGCCACAAGGCTGGTTTTTTCAAGTTCAGTCGCGGTCTATGGTCCGGATCCGGCGGTGCCACTGCCTTCGATCGTCGGTGACGACACCTTTCCCGCACCGCAAACAAGCTACGGCACTCAAAAGCTGATCTGCGAGCATCTGGTCGCCGATTACACCCGCAAAGGCTACATCGATGGCCGTGCGACGCGTCTGATGACGGTCACCGTCAGGCCCGGTCGACCCAATGGCGCGGCCAGCTCTTTTTTCAGCGGGATCATCCGCGAACCGCTGGCCGGCGAAACCTCGATCTGTCCGGTCTCGCCCGAGGTCTCGCATCCGGTGTCGTCACCGCAACGCACTGTTGAAGGGCTGATTGCGGTCTATGAGGCCAGTCGTGAAGCGTTTGGCGGTCGAACCGCGATGAATCAGCCCGCCCTCAATGTGACTGTGCAGCAGATGCTCGATGCACTGGAGAAGGTCGCCGGGCCAACCGTGCGAGCACGGGTACGCTTCGAACACGACGAGCGGATTGCCTCAATCGTCGCCAATTGGCCCAAAGGCGCGAGCGCGGCGAGAGCGGCTAAGCTCGGCCTCAAACCCGAGGCGGGTTTCGAAGACATCATCAGGCAGTACATCGACGACTGCGCAAATACGCCGGCAGCCTTGAAGGGACTGAACGCATGAATCAGATCGATCTGAATGGCCGGGTCGCAGTGGTCACCGGTGGCGCACAGGGCATCGGGCTGGCCATCGCACATCGACTTCTCCAATCGGGTGCGCGGGCGATCCTGTGGGATGTTGACGCACAGGCCCTGAACAAGGCCGCTGGCGCACTCAGTTCACTTGGGCAGGTCGATACCCGGGTTGTCGAACTCACCGATGACGCAGCAGTTGCGGCAGCCTGCGCTGACGCGATCACGAAAGCCGGCAGGATCGACATCCTGGTCAACAACGCCGGCATCACTGGCGGCAATGCACCGTCCTGGGAACTCGACCCGGCGGTCTGGCGCCAGGTCATCGAGGTCAACCTTGTCGCACCCTGGTTGACTTGCAGACATGTCGTCCCGGGCATGCTCTCGAAAGGCTATGGCCGCATCGTGAACATCGCCTCGGTGGCCGGCAAGGAAGGCAATCCGAATGCCTCGCACTACAGCGCCAGCAAAGCCGGCCTGATCGCCCTCACGAAATCGCTTTCCAAGGAAGTTGCTACCCGCGGCGTGCTGGTCAATGCGATCACGCCTGCGGTGGCCAAAACCTCGATGTTCGAGCAGATGACCCAAAGCCATATCGACTACATGCTGGGTAAGATTCCGATGGGACGGTTCGTCGAGGTTGCAGAAATTGCCGCCATGGCAGCGTGGCTGTCGAGCGAGGAATGCTCGTTCTCGACCGGCGCGGTCTTCGACATTACCGGCGGGCGATCAACCTACTGATCCAGGCTGCCCCCGCCGGGGTCAGGCAATTCCATCAGGCTTGTCGCAGGGGACCGTGCCCATTTCGCCGGGCAGAACCACCTCGAGCAACTCGAATTCGCTCGAGGTGGCGATCTCGTTGTGCTTCATGCCCCCAGGAATCAGCATCGACTCCCCCGCTTGCAATCGAACTGTTCGGCCGTCCTCAAATTCGAGATCGACCCAGCCCTTCAGGGCATAAATGAACTGCGCCTCGCAGACGTGGTAGTGCCAGCCGGTCGGCTGGGACAGGCCATGACTCGACGACATGACCTGCGCCCTGAGCTTGCCGCCTGTGGCGCCGGCGACCATCAGATCACGATAGGTGAAAAATGCACGTCTGCCCGGCACCAGGGGGGAGTTCAAGGCTGTGGCATGAACCATGGTGCCGGCGCTCGTGGCGTTTGCGGTCGCGGTCGTCTCAGCGGTTGTGGTGCTGTTCATTGTCTGTCTCCCTGATGATGTGAGTGTGATTGTCGCCGGCAGGCGTATCAAACCACGACAAGCCGGGACGATCCAGTTGCTGCCCGCACCGATCCGACCACCGCGGCCTGCTCGAAACCATGGCGCCTGAAAACGGCCATTACCGCATCGACTGCAGACGGCTCGCATGACACCAGCAGGCCGCCACTGGTCTGCGGATCGGTCAGCAGGGCCCGGTCGACCGAGTCGAAACCCTGCGGCAATGCGACATCGTGGCCATAGCCGGCCCAGTTGCGCTCGGACGCTCCAGTGATGAATCCGCGGGCTGCAAGTGCCCGCACTCCGTCGAGCTGGGGCACCGACCGCCAGGCGATCGAGACCTCGCATCGCGCACCCCGCGCCAGCTCGAGCGTGTGGCCTGCCAGACCAAAGCCGGTGATGTCGGTCAGGGCATGGACACCCGGAAACGCTGCAAGATCAGGGCCCGGGGTATTGAGCTTGGTTGTGGTCGCGATCATCTGCACATATCCGGCCTCGCCAAGCTCACCCTTCTTTAGCGCGGCCGACATCACACCCACCCCGATCGGCTTGCCCAGGATCAGCACATCGCCAGGACGCGCATCGGAATTTCGCTTGACATGCTTCGGATGCACTAGGCCGATCGCCACCAGCCCGTAAATCGCTTCAACCGAGTCGATGGTGTGACCGCCTGCAATCGGAATCCCGGCAGCTCGACAGACCGATGCGCCACCCTCGAGAATCTTGCCGATGGTCTGCGTCGACAGCACATTGATCGGCATGCCGACCAGCGCCAGCGCCATGATCGGTCGCCCGCCCATGGCATAAACGTCGCTGATCGCATTAGTTGCCGCGATGCGCCCGAAATCGATCGGATCATCGACGATCGGCATGAAAAAATCGGTCGTGGCAATCAGTGCCTGCTCGTCATTGAGCTGATAGACCGCCGCGTCATCAGCGGTTTCGATGCCGACCAGCAGTTCTTTTGGCACCGGCATGGCCACGGTGCCCTTGAGGATCTCGGACAGCACGCCGGGGGCGATCTTGCAGCCGCAACCGCCGCCATGCGACAACGAGGTCAGGCGCGGCTCGATCAGCGTTTCGGGCGAATTCATTTTGACTCCTTCATCGATCAACGGACGGGTGATGCTTTACGAGTGACGCCTGATAAGAGACGCAACAAGGCTCTGCACTGCGGCCCGCTCACGCGCCGGCTCGAACAATGGCGCACGCGCATCGCATTCGGATCTCAAGACTGCGAGCATACCGGGAAGGTCGCGCGCTGATTCGAGCAGGCTGGCCAGCGCGAGGTCGTTGCCGACGGGAAAATAGCCTGTGTAGTCGGGGCCGAGCAGCCCGATATTGCCGTCGATGCCAGAGGCCAGCACAGGCGTACCGCTTCGCACCGCCTCGACCACCACATGGGCACCGCCTTCCATGCGGCTCGGGTGCACCAGGACGTGTGCTGACTGAATGCGCCGTCGCACCGCCTGATGCGGCAGAGGGCCGAGCCAGCGGTATTGCGGGCATTGCTGCATGAGCGCCTGCGCCTGCTCACCCAACGCGGGATCGAGCGCCGAACCGATATGGTCAAACAGGATGTCATCGCGATCGACCAGGCGTCGTGCCGCGTTGAAGAAAGTCTGCGGCGATTTTTCGGCGCGCAGATGACCGACCATGAGCGCGCGAAGATGCCGATCGGTGCGCTGAAGCGCCTTGCGCGGCGAGCTGGATTGCAGGATCACGATTGTTTTTTCTCGGTCTGCAGGCGGCAGGCGCTGCGCACCGAGTTCGTTGAGGACAACCAGCGAGTCGGCAAGCCGGATCGACTGCTTCGCAGAGTCGTCTCTGGCGATATCCCGATAGAGATCGGTCCCGGTCAGAACCAGCAGGATCGGCCGATCAGCATGCGTCGATCGCCAGGCAGCCACCGAGTGCGCCGACCGGCGCGCATGCATTGCAATCAGCAATGATTCGGGCCCGCCCTCCCATGCCTGGCAAAGCCTTACACGGTAAGCTCGCGACAGGAATCGCTCCCATCGATGCGCAGTCTGCCAGTTGCCATTGTTGGCGTCGGCCAGAGCAGGGGTGACGATGACGATGTCGCTTCTGTCCACCGCGTCAGTCTAACGTCACCGGACAAAGCCCCGACCGAACAGGTCCGCGAGGGCATCCAGACCTTTCCGATCATCCTGTGGAATAAGATACCGGCACCGCGCATCGGTTCAATCCTCATCGAATCGATCGACGTCCTTGAATAGCCATCAAAACAGGAGACACCTTGAACGCCGCCACCCTTCCCGAAAATACCGGCCCGCTGAACGGGATTCGCGTCCTCGACCTCTCCCGAGTGCTGGCAGCCCCCTTCTGTGTTCAGACCCTTGGAGACCTCGGTGCCGACGTCATCAAGATCGAGCGCCCGAATATCGGCGACGAGTCGCGCCAATGGGGTCCGCCCTGGTTCAAGAACGACAAGGGCGAGCAGACCAAGGAGTCGGCCTATTTCATGTCGGCCAACCGCAACAAGCGATCTGTGGCGGTTGATCTGGCCAGCCCCGAAGGGCAGGAGGTTATCCGCAAGCTCGCCATGAGCGCAGATATCTGCATTGAAAATTTCAAGGTCGGCGACTTGGCCCGTTATGGTCTCGATGCTGCGTCACTGCGCAAACTCAACCCGCGCCTGATCTATTGCTCGGTGACCGGCTTCGGCCAGACCGGTCCGTGGGCCGAGCGCCCAGGATACGACTATCTGTTCCAGGGGATGGGCGGGCTGATGAGCGTCACCGGTGAGCGCGACGATCTGCCCGGTGGTGGTCCGCAGCGCCTGGGTGTGCCGCTGGTCGATCTGTCCACCGGCATGTACGCCACCGTGGCGATTCTCGCCGCGCTGCATCACCGCACTGTCACCGGCGAAGGCCAGCATCTGGACATCTCGCTGATGTCGACCGTGATGGCCATCAGCTCAGGGCAACTGTCGAACCATATGGTCGGCGGAGCCATCCCCGGGCGCACCGGCAACCACGCCCCGAATATCACGCCATACGGCGTCTATCCCTGCTCCGACGGGCTGCTGATCATTGCCAGCGCCAACCAGAAGCAGTTCGTGACCTTGTGCAACGCGCTCGAGCATCCTGAGTGGGGCGAAGATCCGCGATTCAAGGACAACGCTTCGCGTATCGCCCACCGCAACGAACTGGGCGAGCTCTTCGGCTCGGTCACCCGTACCCAGACCCGCGAGCACTGGGAGACGCTGTTCACGAAAGTCGGCGTTCCGGCCGGGCCGATCAACAACTACGCGCAAGCGCTCGAGCACCCTCAAGTCAAGCACCTGGGCACGCGCATCGGCATTCCCCATCCGCTGGGTGGCGAGGCGCCTGGCATCGGCAGTCCGATCCGCATGTCGAAGACACCGGTGTCCTATCGCCGCCCCCCGCCGATGCTCGGCCAGCACACGCATGAAGTACTGCGCGAACTCGGCATGGATCAAGCTGCGATCGATGCATTAACCAAGTCCGGCACGATTTCTTCAACCTGAGTTCATCGGGCATCTGCCGTCGCTCAGCACCATCAGGACACCGCATGAGCGACAGTCAGATCGAAATTCCCGAGTCCTTCATTCGTCTGTATCTCGACCCGGGCCGCATCAAGCCCCGGGAGTCGCGCGCTTTTATCGCGCAACGTTACGATCTGTGCGAAGACATGGCCCAGATGCTCATGGACCCAGCGCGCGACACGCTCTGGAAACTGAGCATCACTGAATGGGATGTGCTTCAACGCATGCAGCGGGGGCTGATCGGAGGCGAGGTGAACCTGTCGCTCGCCGAGTCGCAATGGGTCGCGCAGCGACTCGCCGAGCTGCTTGGCTGGAATGCGGACGGGCTCTTCGACTGACAGTGCGCCGGGTTCGCCCGGGAACTGCCCCGCTTGAAGCTGCCCCATTCAGCCCAACGTCTGCTTTGTTCGCCAACTTGAATGGCGAGGTTCAAAGGGACGACATGAGCACAATCACTCGCATTGATGTACCGCCACGGCTCACCGTACTGCTGACTCTGGCGCAGTTGCTGGAACGGCTTGAGCACAGCAGCAAACCGATTCATGCCGAGCAATATCGCTCGGTGGTTCGGCATCTGATAAAGGAACTCGGGTTGGTTGAGCACGACGATACCTTCCGCCAACTGCTGAACGCCTTTCCGGCCATGTCGCAGCTTCATGAAAACATGTACTACGACAAGGCAGGGCTTTGTCGATCACCGCTGAGCGCATCGCTGGCAGCAGAGGCCGAGGCCCGTGCAGCGCTTGCCCGCGCAGCAACTTAGCCGCGCGTCAGCCCTCTTTCCGGTCGGCCGGCCACGACAGGCTCAAGCCGGTCGTTCGACAGAACGAATCGATGTCCTCGGGCGTATCGATGTCGATAAGGTAATGCTGATTGTCGCTGTTGAAGGGCCGTGCCGACGCACGATTGGCCTGTCGCCACTGTCTGCATCCGATACTCTGATCGGCTGACAGCACCGCATCGCGGACTTCCGGGGTAAAGATGACCGGATTGCCTGGCTGCCCTTGTACCTGAGGAAACATCAGCAGGCACTCGGCATGCCGCCTGGCAAATGATGCGATCAGATCAACCAGATCCTGCGAATCAATCAGCGGCTGATCAGCCAGAGCCATGAGGACCGCGTTGGATCTGCCGCCTAGTTGCTGCAACCCGATGCGCTGCGATGAAATCTGGCCCTGAGCCGGATCGGGGTTCTGAACGATACGTGCGCCAGTACCGCTCAGCAAGGGCGCAATGTCATCGGCGTAAAAACCGAGCACCACCACCAGATCATCAACACCCGCCGCTTTCAGCGCGCTGATCTGCCGCATGATCAGCGGCACGCCGTCGAGCTGCAGCAGGCATTTCGGGCGATGACCAAGCCGTGATCCGGCGCCAGCTGCCATCAGAATCGCGTCGAAGGGCACGGCAGCGGGGGGTAGCACCGACTGCTCGAAAGGCGGCTCTCCGGAAGAGGAGATGGGGCTGGGACACATGACAATTCTCCGGCAACAGGCGATTGCTCGATCAGTGGTGGGGCTTGACCGCGCGGACCTGCGAATCAGAAAAGCCTGAGCAAGAGCCCAATCATGCCGCAGCCTGCCAGCAGAGGAATCACGCCGACCTTGAATCGAAACAGCGCCACACTGGCCGCCAGCGCGACCGCGACAGCAATCAGATCAGGAGGCCCTGCCCTGCCCTGTGGCCAGGCTACATGCAGTGCGAAATACAAGGCGAGATTGAGGATGACACCCACGACCGCAGCGGTAATGGCCGACAGCGGCGCAGTAAAGCCCAGCTTGCCGTGCGTGGCCTCGATCAGCGGTCCGCCTGCAAAGATGAAAACGAAAGACGGCAAAAACGTGAAAAAGGCGACGATGCAGGCGGCCATCGCTGCGCCCAGGAACAGCATGTCGGGCCCCAGGACCTGCTTGCTCCAGCCACCGATAAATCCGACGAATGCCACCACAATGATCAGCGGTCCGGGCGTGGTCTCGCCGAGCGCGAGGCCGTCGATCATCTGCGGACCGGTCAACCACTGATAGCCCTCGACCGCGCCCTGGTACACATAAGGCAGAACCGCATAAGCGCCACCGAAGGTCAGCAGCGCAGCCTTGGTGAAGAACCACCCCATTTGCGTGAGCGTACCCTGCAGGCCGCTTGTGGCAAGCAGGGCGCCCATTGCAAGCCCCCACAACAGCAGGCCCACTGCAATCACCGTCACCAGACGCGAAGGCGAAAAGCGGGCGTGGGGGGCGATCGGCGTTTCGTCGTCGATCAGCGCCGCACCATAATCCTTGCCGGAATCGCTGTGGCCGCCTCCCACGACAAGGTAGCGAGGTGCAAGCCGCGCACCCAGCAAACCGATCAGCGCGGCGACCATCAGGACAAGCGCAAACGGTGCTTCGATGATGGCGATCGCCAGAAACGCCGCGATCGCAATACCCCACATCACCCCATTGCGCAGCGCACGCGAACCGATTCGGAACGCCGCATGCAGGACAAGCGCGACGACCGCAGGTTTCAGGCCGTAAAAGATGCCGGCCACCAATGGCAGTTCACCGAAGCGAATATAGATCCAGGACAGACCGATCAGCAGGAAGAGCGACGGCAGCACAAAGAGTCCGCCAGCGACCAGACCGCCAGCCGTGCGATGCATCAGCCAACCGATATAGGTCGCCAGTTGCTGGGCCTCAGGCCCGGGCAACACCATGCAGTAGTTGAGCGCATGCAGAAAGCGCCGCTCGCTGATCCAGCGGCGACGTTCGACCAGTTCGCTGTGCATGATGGCGATCTGCCCGGCCGGTCCGCCGAAGCTGATGAAGCCCAGCTTGAGCCAGAAAACAAAGGCCTGACGAAAGCCGACCGGTTCGGGCGCTGAGCGCGTGTCGGCGCTCGGTGCGGCGTCGATCGTCATCGCTTGCTCCAGGCCGTCGCCTACTTCCAGACAGTGTTTGACTGGGACTTCATGAAGAGCTTCTGCATGCCGCCCAGCCATCGATCATAGTCATCGGTTTTCTTGCGCATGTACTGCAGCACCTCGGGATGCGGCAGGATCAGGAAGGTCTCGGCAGCCATGACCTTCACGATCTCATCGGCCACCACCTCTGCACTCAAAATGCCGTCGCCACCGGCCGATCCGCCGTCACCGGGCACCATGCCGGTTCGCACCGCCTGCGGGCACAAGCAGGACACATGCAGGCCACTGCGACCGTAGGCGATCGAGAGCCACTCGGCAAAGGCGACCGCCGCATGCTTGGTGACCGCATAGGCCGCCGACTCGACGATGTTGAGCAGACCCGCCGCAGACGCGGTAATCAGAAAATAGCCTTCACCACGAGCGACCATCTTGTCGACCAGCGCACGCGCAGCCCAGACATGGGCCATCAGATGAATCTTCCACATCTTGTCCCACATCTCGTCATCCGGCTCGGCCCCTTTGCTGTTGCCGATGCCAGCATTCGAAAAAAAGATGTCGACCCGCCCATAGCGAGCTTCGGCGGCTGCCACCAGCGCCTGGATGTCGGCTTCACGACTGACGTCGCAACGCACCGCCAGGCCGTTGACCGCCTGCGCCACAGGCTGCAGGCCGGCTTCATTCATGTCGGCCACGACGATGCCGGCCGCGCCTTCGGCATGAAACTTGAGCGCGGTGGCGCGTCCGATGCCGCTGGCGGCACCGGTAATGACTGCAATCTTGCCCTTCACATCCATGAGTCGTCTCCGTCAGTTCAATTCTGAAATGCTTATCTTGAATCGAGTACCGATTGCCGCTCAAACCCCATGAAATCTGGCGAAAGTCTCAAGCGGCGCGCGTCGTGTGACCAGTTGATTGATCGGATGGCTGTCGTCCCGAAAGCCAATAGCCATACCGGTAAAGAGCATGCGCTCTGCCGGGGTGCCGAGAAAACTCGTAATGGTCTGCGGATACACCGCCCAGCATTCCTGGGCACAGCTGTCGAGCCCCTCTTCTCGCAGCAACAGCATCACGGTCTGCAGAAACATGCCCAGGTCTGACCACTGGGGCAGGCCCATTCGTCGATCAACCGTGCAGAACAGGGCAAGCGGCGCGCCAAAGAACTGATAATTGCGTGCGAACCACTGCAGCCTCGCGGCCTTGTCCTCGCGCGGAATGCCGAGCAGCGCATACATGTCTTCGCCGACCTGAAAACGATAGTCGCGATACGGCGCCACCAGTTCGGGCGGATAAATGTTGTAGTCCTTGACCGGGTCGCCGGCGGGTGCCTCGACAACCCGCGTACGCATGATGTCCTTGAGCTTTGCGAGCGGCTCGCCGGCCACGATATCGATATGCCAGGGCTGGAGATTGCCGCCTGTGGCCGATCGCGACGCCGCAGTCAACACCCGGCGGATCACGTCGGCCTCGACCGGTTTATCGAGATAAGCACGGATCGAGCGCCGGCTGGCAACAGCTTCATAGGTATTCATCACGGACTCCTCAAGGCGTGTTGTGGTACTTGAAATAGTGCGATCTTCTCACCAAGTCGCCGAAAGCCGACAATGCGGCACCACCGATCGTAAGGAGCACCGTCATGTCAGACCCCCTGTCAGGCACAGCGCTCTATCGCGACGTCGAACGCTACGCCGGTTTTGGCGTCCATCGCTACGGCAGTCACGGTGCCGAAGCGGCCATGTCATGGCTTGAGTTTGAACTCGGTGCCGCCGGATATCGGGTCGAATCCCAGGCACTGACGATGCCACGGCAATACGAACTTGAGCATGCGCAGATGCGTATTGGCGATGCTGCACTGGAGGCCTTTCCGCACTGGTGGTTGCCGGAAGATCGCGCAAGCTTCGCCCTGGCGGCGCAACTGAGCGACGAAGCCGATGCGGCGGGCAAACTGATCTGGGTTCAGCTGCCGCACGATCGCAGCGCCTACCTCAATGATTCGCATCGATCGGCCATTGATCAGGCAGCCCGCCGCAATCCGTTGGCCATCGTGCTCACCATCGACAATCCGGCCGACGATATCTTCACTTACAACGCCAACCAGGAAGACACTCCCTGGCCGGTACCGGTGATCGTAGTCGCCACGCGCCACAAGCCGCTGCTCGCCAAGGCCCTGAACGATGGCTCCGTGATATCGATCGATGTCGTGGGCCGATACCGGCGAAACGTTCCAGGGCGAAACCTGATCGGGCGCCTCGATCGGGGCGCGTCGCAGACGATTGTCATCTCGACACCGGTCACCAGCTGGTTTGTCAGTACCGGCGAACGGGCTCCCGGCCTTGCCAGCTTTCTGGCGCTGGCGCGCCATGCCGCGGTTCGGCAGTGCCACACCAATCTCGTGTTCGTTGCGACGGCAGGACACGAGATCGGACACGGCGGCATGGCGTCCTTTCTGCGCGACGGCGCACCGCCCCCGTCTGCGGTCAAGGCATGGATCCACCTCGGCGCCTCGAACGCCTGCCATCAGTGGACACAGGATGGCGAGGGATGGCGCACCGACGGCTCGGTCGATGGCGCTGCGCGACGGTTGGTGATGAGCCCTTCGATGCAGACGATGGTCAGCGAGCCATTCCGGCAAATCGATGCGGTGCGATTCATTGCCGACAAAGAAGCGATTGGCGAACTGCGCGATGTCAAGGCTGCCGGCTATCGCGATTTTTTCGGCATGGCCGGATCACATCACTTTTTTCACACCCCGACCGACGGCCCGCAGACCACCAGCCCGGCAATTCTGGAGCCGGTCGCACGCGCCTTTGCCAGTGCACTGGACGCGCTCATGT
>Ga0114979_10001847_pt1 | contig 14262 bp, 6 predicted proteins | sample S_140625_EF_Meta_FD_87315 | JGI IMG/M metagenome (GOLD analysis project Ga0114979, IMG submission 87315) | Freshwater microbial communities from Lake Simoncouche, Canada to study carbon cycling - S_140625_EF_MetaG | ecosystem: Environmental > Aquatic > Freshwater > Lake | place: Lake... | reverse complement strand
CGCCGTCAAACAACAACAAGCCCCCGCACCCAGCACCGATGCGTTGTTGAAATCGCGCGGCAAAGGCATCGCCTTAAACACGGTTCAGCAACCCATTGCGTTGCCCACCGCGGCAGAGCTGAGCAAAGGATTTGCCTTAGAAAAAGCCTTGCCACTCAAGAGCTTGCAAGAGTTCAAAACGCCTGTGAGCGGAGGCCGTAAATGAGTAACATGCTTGGCATCAGCAGCGGCGCGATTGGCGCCTACCAACTTGCCTTGAGCACGGTCAGCAACAACATTGCCAACGTCAACACCGAGGGTTACTCGCGTCAAGACGTGGTGTTGGCAGACTCGGCGCCCAAGCAATTGGCCAGCATGTACATCGGTACAGGCGTCATGCTCAAAACCATCAAACGTCAGTTTGACGCGTTTGCCGAATCCAATTTGCGCAACAGCACCAGCGACTTGGCCAGCCAAAAACCCATGGTCGACTATGCCAAGCGTGTGATGGACATCATGGGCGACAAAAGCATTGGTTTGAGTTCAGCGTTCGATGATTTTTTTGCCGCAGCCGGCGCCTTGTCCACCGATCCTGCCTCTACCGTGCAGCGCACGAGTTTTTTGCGCAGTGCCGATGGCGTAGCGTCCAGGTTTGGTGAGTTGTCGAGCCAGCTCAGCTTGATTTCGACTGAAACCCGCGAAGGCCTCTCCAGCGCCGCCGACCAAGTCAACACCTTGACCAGCCAATTGGCTTTGATCAACCAAGGCTTGGCCAAATCGCCGACGTTTGAAGGGCAGCCTCCCGAATTGCTAGACCGTCGCGACTTGACGCTGCGCAAACTTTCGGATTTGGTGCGCACCAAAGTCACCTACGCGATCAACGGTGCAGTGAACGTGAGCTTAGGCTCGACCATGACCAATGGCGTCGTAGTCAATGGCATCAAGGCGCGTCCGATTGGCATCAACAGTTCCGTCAAAGAAAAAGTTGAGCTGGTGCTCGATCCGTATGGCCAAACTGAAACCTTGGCCAGCGTCAGTGGCGGCCAAATTGGCGGCTACCAGAGTTTTATCAGCCAAGTGCTAGAGCCTGCAGAAAAAGATCTCAGCGCCTTGGCCAAGACATTTGCCAATGAGGCCAATGCGATTCAAAAGAACGGCATTGATGGCTATGGGCAAATGGGCCAAGACCTGTTTGCCTTTGCGCCAGGGGTGAGCCCAGAGGCTGCAGCCATTCGACTTGCAGCGAACGATGGCATGCGCGTCGCGACCGCGGCACAGTTTCGTGTCAGCGAAGGCAACACCAACGTCACCACCACCCGCGCCTCGGTCAGGTTCTCAGGCATCACGCCCGCCACCGTCTTAAGTAACACGCAGTTGGTGAACAACCCCAACAAGTCCTCGGGCGTGACCTTCAAAGTTGACGGCTCAGCCGTCTACACACCTGTCACGACACTGAGTGCGGGCGCCAAAGCCACGTTTTATTTGGACGAGGCAGAGCCTGGCCAACAACTGCAAGTCTTGACACGTGATGGTCGCCAAGTCTTGGGTCAGGCCCTCACGGAGACCGAAAAATACCAGTTGCTCAAAACGTCCAATGGTTTTGCAGACAACGCCACCTACAGCGACGCCTACTTGAATCAAACCAGCATAGACGGCTACCGTGGGCTGGACATGTTTTATGGCGCCAAAGCCACCGTTTTGTATGCTCAAAACTTAGGCCAGAACAACTTTGCGGGCGATGCTTTGCCTATCCCCGCGGTGCTTGAAAGTAGCCGCATCAACTCAGCCGACTTCAATTTGGCGGCGGGCGCCATGAAATTAAATGGCGTTGCACTTGATCAGTTCAAGCCCGATGCCAATGGCACCCATATCAAAATCACTGGGTTGGCATTTGCCACACCGTCGCCCAGCTTTAATTTCCGTGCCGCTTTTGGTGGTGCACAGCCTATCAATGAGACCTTTGTGGCGCCTGAAACCGACAACTTGGTCGATTTAGCCGCCGCCATGCAAAGCCGCTTGGCGTCTTTGGGCTTCACTGTGAGCTTGGTGAACAACGCCCAAGATATACAAATTGTCGACAGCCATGGGCGCGACATCAATGGCGTCAGTTTGAACCCCATCACGGGCGCCACCCTAGAGGGCACAGACTTTGGCTCCGAAGAAGGCGCAGCTTTTTCTTCCTTCAGTGCCACCATTGGGGGCGTGCAAATGCGTGTGGACGGCCTGACCGCCACCGACACCACCGAATTGGCGGATCAAATTAACCGTGGTCTGCGCGCGCAAGATGCCAACATTGGCTTGAGCGTGGTGTTTGAAGCGGGTAATTTAGAAATTCGCGATACCTTAGGACGTGCTTTCAGCGGTGTCTTATTGCGTCCAGCATCTCCCAACTCAGCTGCCAATCCAGGCACCCTGACGCTGTCCAATACGACCGCTGTGGGCGGTGATGTGCAGGTGGCCAGCGCGGCCTCCCAAGTCGCCAAGTGGTTGAATGGCATCTCCCAAGCCACCATCACAGCGCCTACCTTTGGCATCCCGCCAAATGTGGGCTTTAGCCAATTCAAAGCCACCATTGGCAATGTTGGCTTTGAGTTGTCGCTCGATGGCGTTGCCAACAACATTGGCGCACTCGCCATAGCCCTTCAAGCCAAGTTACGTGAATCAGACCAAAGCAGCAACCTCAGTGTCAACGAGAAGAATGGCAACTTAATCATCACCGACGAAGCTGGGCGTGAATTTAAGCAATTTGCCTTGGTGCCCAGCGTTGACTCACTCGCCAACCCAGGCAAGGTCACGATCGAGAACAGCACAATTTCTAAAACCGATGTGCGAGCCGAAGTTTTCTCTGAAATTCGCGTGTCCATTTCACAGTTGCAGTTAAAAAAACCGCTGAGCCTCAACGGACAAACCATCACGGGTTTTCAAACTGTCGATGAGTTGGTGGCCGCCATTAACAAATCGCCTGCTGGTTTGGCGGCCAGTGTGAGCGCGGGGGGTGAGTTGGTGATTGAGGACCCACAGGGCACCTCGATTCGGGTGGACTCAACGCCCAAAGGCAATGCCTTGAACGTGGCAGAGACCACCTACAGTGCCCAAATTCGCTTGGTGCAAATGGTGCGCGATATTCGCGTGCCTGCCAGTGGCATTGATGTCAACAAGCCTCTGCAAATTAACAATGTCAATTTCGGCGAAGCGGTTTACGCCGTGCCCGAAACGAATCCTTCTACAACTTACACCATTGAGTTTGGCTTTCCAACGCAATCAGTATCGGGTGAAACACCTGAAGCTTTAGTTCGGGCGATTAACTCAACCGCCAAACTCTCTGGGGTGGTGTTTCCTGATGGCGACACGGTGGCTCCGTTTTCTGACTTTGACCTCATGGTCGCAGGAAAAAAAATCACCCTCAGCGGTCTGACCGCTACCAATTTGGCCGAACTGCAAACACAACTCCAAGCGGGTTTAGATGCCTCTGACGCCGCAGGCGTGACGGTCTCTTTGACTGACGACAACAAACTCATCTTCCAAGACCCCGTGGGGCCCGACGCCGCACGTTCTGTGGTGCCTGTGGGCTTCACCCTGACCCCCGCTGGCAAAGTCGCTGTCAATGGCGGGCAGGCGAGTGCGGGGGTGGTTGAGCAAGTGATGTCTCAAAGCTATTACGCCGAGGTGGATGAGGCGAGTGGTCGATTGGTGATCAAGCCCTTGGACGGCGCGGCCTCCGATGCCACGATTGCCAATGCATTTGTGGTGTTAACGGGCAGCGACACGCTGGAGCCTCAAACCTCCATTAAAACGCTTGACGACTTGGTCAACAGAATCAATGCGAAACATCTCACCACGGGGGTGGTAGCGTCTGTTGATGAAAACGGCGACCTCAAACTCAGTGCCACTGATCTGAATGGCACGCGCAGCATCTCCATTGGCCCTGGCAAAGATGACAAGGGCAAATACGCCTTGAACGCACTGGGTATGGAGCCCCTCGATTACGACGTACAAATGCGGTTGAAGAGCCTGTTGAGCGATCAGCCACACAAGACCGACATTCGTTTGTCTTTTGGGTCTTATGTCGAAGGCAACCCGCCGGTTCAACAATTTGGCGACCCTGCCGAATTGGCCAAAATTGGATTTCGCACAGGCGCCTACATTGAAGGGGGCTGTCCCGATGACTTGCTGCTGTTCATGACCGGCAAGGGCGCGGCCAATGTGTCTGTGAGCTTCAGTGGTCAACCCGACAATGTGCGTGACAGCTTGCGTGGTCAATCATTGGCCGTGAAATTCACAGCTGTTGATCGCTACGCCATCATTGACACCAAAACGGGCACTGAATTGGCCGATCGCCACTACAACCCCAACGTGCTCGAGCCCGTCATTGAGTTTCAAGGCTTGCAGCTCAAGCTCAGCCATGCGCCGCAAGTGGGCGACAGCTACACCATCGATGGCAACTACGACGGTTTGGGCAACAACGTCAATATGCTCGACATGGTGGATCTGAACAAAAAACCAGTCACCAATGGCAAAACCATTGCCAACACCTACATCGACCAAATCAACAGCGTGGGTAACTTGGCCCAACAAGCCAGCATCACGCAACAAGCACTGACGGTGGTGAATGAACAAGCGGTGGCTGCGCGCGACAAAGTCGCGGGCGTCAACTTGGACGACGAGGCTGCCGCCTTGATTCGTTACCAACAAGCCTACCAAGCCTGCGCCAAGGCTTTGCAAATCTCTGGCCAATTGTTTGACACCATCAACCAAATTCGTTGATCAAGGTAACCCATCATGAAAATTTCAACCACCCTCTTTTTTGAGCGTTCCACCCAGCAGTTGAGCAGCGTGCAGTCCAATTTGGCGAAGACTCAAGAGCAGTTGTCGACAGGTTTGCAAATTGTCAAACCCAGCGATGCGCCCGATAAAGCGGCCTTGGTGACACGTTTGGAGTCTGAGCTCAGCCGTCAAACCGGCTACCAAGACACGCTCAAAACCGTCAATGTCCGCTTAACCTCGGAAGAAACAGCGCTTAAAAACACCAGCGATGTGATGTTTCGCATCAAAGAGTTGGCCGTCCAAGCCGCCAACGACACCTTGAGCCCCCAAGACCGTCAAGGCGTGGCGCTCGAGTTGAGCAATTTAAAAGACCAAGTCCTCAGCTTGGCCAACAGCCAAGACAGCAACGGCAACTATTTGTTCTCAGGCAGCCGCACAGGGGTGCCAGCCTTCAGCAAGGATGACTCTGGGCGCGTGTTGTACCAAGGCGATCAGGCCCGCATGAAAGTCAACGTTGGCGACAGCCGCCGAATCAATTTGAATATTCCAGGTTCAGACGTTTACAACCGTGTGATTCGTGACGATGGTCAAGGTGGCCGAGTGGGTGTGGACTTTTTTCAGTCGCTCGAAGATTTGGTCAACGCCGTGAAATCAGGCGACGCCACCACCATGCAACGCGGCATCGCCGAAGTTGACATCTTGCAAAACGGCATCAGCGAAGGCCTGGGCCAAATCGGCGCCGACCTGACGGTGGTGGACATGCAAAACGCTGTCTTGGACCAAGTGGTGCTGCGCTTGAAAACCAGCCGCTCCGATGTGGAAGATTTGGACTACACCGAAGCCATTACCCGCATGAACAAAGACCAGCTGGCCTTAGAGGCTGCCCAAAGCAGCTTTGCCAAGATTTCGCAATTGAGCTTGTTCAAATTTTTGAACTGAGTGATTTAAGTTTTCATACCTGCTGCCGATCACTACAAGCGCAATGGAATAAACACACATGGCAACGACCTCCGTCAGCTCAACATCCGGCACCACGGCCACCACGCTTGCTAGCTCAAGTGCACTGACCGCGGCGGCTGCGGCAACGGCTGCCAATCGCGCCAATGCACAAAAAATCATGAACACCCTGGGCGCGGGCTCGGGGGTGGACGTGAACGCGTTGGCGCAAAGCTTGGTCGATGCCGAAAAAATGCCGCGCCAAAACGAGCTCAACAACAAGATCACCAAGAGCGATGGCAAGGTCTCGGGCTACTCGGCCATGTCGTTTGCGCTCAACGCACTCAGTGATTCATTCAAATCGCTCAAAGATCAAAGCGGCTTCACGGGCGTCACAGCCTCTAACAGTGACACCGCGGCCTTCTCGACCACCGCCTCTGGCTTGGCACAGGTGGGCAGCCATGATATTGAGGTGTTGGCCGTGGCCAAACCTCAGCGCTCGTTGAGCGATGGTTTTTTATCCCCCAATTACCCCCTCAACGCGGGGGCCGCCATGAAACTCACCGTCACGTTGGCGGCTGGTATTTCGGTCGACGTGCCCGTGGCCGCTGGCAAAGACAACCCCAATGGCGTGGTCGCTAGCATCAACGCCATGACCGCCAAGACGGGCGTGAAAGCTTCCTTGGTCAATACGGGTGACAAGGGCATCGCCCCTGTGCCTTCGTCTACCGAGTTGGTGGGCCCCGTCCTCAACCCCTCGGCCCTCCCACCCGTGACCATGGCGAGTTACGGCACCTTTTCTGCCACCTTGAGCGGCAACCCTGCCACCGCGTTGTCGGTCGACATCCGACAACTCGCGCCCATGCCCACCGACATGGCATCCCTGGCTACAGCGCTGCAAACCCGACTGCGTGCGCAAGACACCACCAGCTTGAATGACAACATTTCTGTCACCGTCAGTGGCAGCGGTGGCTTGGTGCTGACCGACGCAAGAGGGCGCACCATCACGGGGGTGGGCATGACCACCTCGGCCAACGCGCCCAGTGGTTTGTCAACCAACGTCATGGCCGCAGGCGCGCAAGGGGTCAGCGCCAAACCCTACAAAATCATGCTCACGGGCCCCACAGGTGCCGCGCAAGGCTTCACGGTCGGTGTCAAAGACAACGCCACAGGCAACGCCTTGTCGAGCTTGTCATTCGCGCAACCGCCATTGCAAGCCGCCAGCGATGCCTCGATCAAGGTCGATGGCATCAGCTTCACTCGGTCGAGCAACAGCATCAAAGATGTGGTGCCTGGCTTGACGCTGGACCTCAAAGCGCAGACCCCCGTGGGGGTGCCCGCCAACGTGGATTTGGTGCGTGACACCACACCCGTGAAAGACAAAATCAACAGCCTGGTGGCCGCCTACAACGATGCCATGTCTGTGTTGAATGTGGTCAGCGATCCCAAGTCGACGGTCGAGCAGTTTGGCGCCACCTTGGTGGGCGACTCCACCGTGCGTCGTGTGCGCGAACAAATGCGCGCCATGGTGACCGGCGACTCCAACACACCGAGCAATGGCATCAGCCAAATCTGGCAGTTTGGGGTCAGTCTTGACCAAACAGGCAAGCTCAGTGTTGACGACACCAAGCTAGAGGCCATGCTGCAGAGCAACTTTGATGATGCCGTCAAAGTCTTCACAGGCAACACCGATGGCCTGAGCACCTTCAGCACACAGCCTGCGGGCTTGGCGGGGGAAGCCGTGAAAAAAATCACGGCCATGACCAGCAAGACGGGCTTCATCCAGCAGCAAAGCAATAACGCCACCACGCAAATCACCAAATACAAAGCCGACCTGACCAAACTCGACACACGTATGGAAGTCTTGCTGGCCCGCTACACCAAGCAATTTGGTGTCATGAACAGCTTGGTGGGTCAAACCAATAGCCTCAAAACAAGCCTCAAGTCCACCTTTGACGGCATGATGTCCACCTACACCAACAAGTAAACCCAAAGAACCCTCAGGAGCCTTTGCCACTTTTATTTTTAAAAGTGGCTCAAGTTCTCCCAACTCGGGTCGATATAACGATCACAGCAGCACCTATTTTGGTTTGTTGCTTTTTGTGCCATCTGTCGATGGCTTCGAAAGGTCTTATATGGTTACCTTAGCAAGCAGTCCAAGTCCGACGGCAGTTGCCATGCCGGCGGAATTTGCACGCCCCAGCGCTGCCCAAGCGCAGTCTGCGCCAAGCCCCGCAGTCAGCATGCCTGTGCCCGCCAAACTCGCCCTGCCCGTCAAAGCTGAAATCAATTTTGATTCAGAAAAAATGATGGCCCAGATGAAGGAAGCTGTCTCGCGCCTCAACGAGATGGTGCAAAGCACAGGACGTGGGCTGGACTTCGCGATGGACGAGAAGCTCGGGCGTCCCGTGGTTACCGTCACCAACACCCAAACAGGTGAAGTGGTGCGCACCATCCCTAATGAAGTGGTCATCCGTGTGGCCCACAGCATTGAAGACTTCAAAGGTCTTTTGCACGACGAAACTTTGTAAAAATTTTGTCAATTCACTCAAGTTCTGAATAGACCTTCCGATTCACCACCTAACAGGAAATGATTTCTGTACGGGTGATGCAACAGGCTTCAAGTGCTGCGTGTCGCCAAAAGCGCCGCAGTCAGCCATGTTGGCAAATCTGCTCAACCATTGTGATCAACCTTCAGGAGAAAGATCATGTCAGTTATTAACACCAACGTTAAGTCACTCGTCGCTCGCGATGCTATGACCATCAATAACCGTGCTCTGTCAACAGCGATGGAACGTTTGTCTACCGGCAAGCGCATCAACTCTGCTGCTGACGATGCTGCGGGTTTGTCCATTGGCACCCGTATGGACGCTCAGGTCAAAGGCCTGAACATGGCCATCAAGAACGCCAACGATGCCATCTCTGTCACGCAAACCGCTGAAGGCGCGATGCAAGAAGTGACCAGCATCTTGCAACGCATGCGTGAACTGTCTGTGCAATCTGCCAACGACACCAACAGCGCTGAAGACCGCGCCTTCTTGCAACAAGAAGTGACACAGCTGTCTTCTGAAATCGACCGTATTTCCTCGACCACCCAGTTCAACGGCATCAACGTGTTGGACGGCTCGTTCAAGGGCAAGGTTTTCCAAATCGGCGCCAACCAAGGCCAAACCATGGGCTTGACCATTGGTAGCATGAAGTCCAGCGTGTTGGGCGTGGCTTCTGGCAACACCGCTGTGTCTGCCTCAGGTGCCTCAGGCGCCTCTGCAGCTTCTACTATTTCTGACGCAGCCGCCAAAGGCGTCGCAGCCACAGCGACTGTGGTGAAGTTGGGCTTTACTGAAAGTGATGCTTACACCTTCAAAGTGGCTGACGATGTGTCAGGTTTGGCTGCAGTGGGTGTCGATAAGGCGACCACTGGCAAACTTGACCTCACCAGCGACGTGAGCAAGCGTGATTTTGCGGTTGCTTTGAACAAGAGCTTCAAAGAATCTGCTCTGGATACCAAGTTGTCTGGTTCTGCCACAGTTGCTGCAACCACAGACATCACAGATCCCGCTAAATATGCCGATTTGAAGTTGTCTATCTCTATCAACGGTGGTACACCTGTCAACAGCATTGACCTTCGCTCTAGACTTTTGTCACAAGGTGCATATACACGTGGTGGTGCGCAAGCCGGTGCAGCTGCTCATCCGACGGCTGTCACTTCTGCTGACTTGGCCCAAGCTCTTCAAGACGAGTTACAAGCTCTTTACGGTGACAGCATTGAAACTGCGATCACGGGCGGCAAGATGGAGATCTCCGATAAACAAGGTCGCAAGATCGAAGTTTCTCAAGGTGCAGGTAGCGGCGCTATTTTTGGTACAGACGTGGTCAACGTTGGTGCCTTGAAAGTGGACGCCAATATTCAATCCAATTTGTCTGCAGCTTGGAACGGCAATGACTTGGTGATCACCAACAAAGCGGGCGGTAAAACTACTGTGTCTGCTTATGACACAACTGGCACTTCTCAAGTGAAGTTTGATGCTGTCACCGATGCCCAAGCTAACCAACGCGATCCAATCATTTTGGTAGCTGCTGCTGCTGCTGATAAGGCGGTGACTTACAAGGGAATCGTTGAAAAGTCATCCTTGCAAATGACCTTCTCAGACCGTTTGGGTGATGGCACAAAAGCCGCTGACGCTATATTCAACTTCAAGTTGACCAATGGTGCAGGCGACGAATATGCAGACTTGTCAGGTGGCTTGAACTTGAAGTCAACCAACACAGACGCAGACGTGGTGAAGGCTGTCAAAGACGCGATTGCCACTGGCATCACTACATTGACAGCAACTGGTGACGACACATTCAATGCTGATGAGTTTGAAGTGGGTTTCAGCAACAACGTACTGACCATCACAAATACATCAGGTCGTGCATTGGCAATTTCTGAATTTAGTTCAACTGACGGCACGGTGACTGTTAACCCGACCAATGAGCCTGGTGCTGCCAAAGTTTTGAGCTCTCAAACCGCGCATTATTCGACCCTGAAGATGGGCATCAACACATCTAATCTGGGTGCTAAGGTTAATTTGTCAGATGTTACTGATGGATCGAAGTTCACGCTCTTGATCGATGGTGTCCCAAGCGCTGATGGTGCCCTGGTATTGGACTTCGGAGCTGCTAAGGACCTATCTGACGGCGATGCATTGGCTACGGCATTGCAAACGGCCATTACGGGTCTGACGGACACCATTGAGAATCCTACGACCAAATTGAAGGAAAACTTGGATGATGTAAAAGTCACCTATGACGCCTCGACCGCAACCATGATAGTCCGTGATGCTCGTGGCCGTTCTATTTCGATTGCTGCCGCCACTACCAACTTGGGCGCAGGTCAAGGATTGGTGTTTGCCAACGATGGTGGTACGGGAAGTGTGAATAAAAACGCAGCCGTGTTAACCACTTCTGGTGTGGCACAAGGTGATGTGTACAACACCACCAAAGTGACCATGAGCTTGAGCCAAGACTCGTCTAAGCTGAACTTCAAAGTCAACGGTGTTGTACTCAAGTCTGGCGTGGGCGCATTTGTTGAATGGGATGCCACCAAGGACTTCCAAGGCTCTGACATGAAGAAGCAGTTGGACGCGATGATGGTGTCTTTGAACGCCAACCATCCAGACAATGTGTTCGAGTACAGCGTCAGCGGCAAGGACATCACGTTCTTGCAACGCGATGGCGGCGCCATCAAGGTCAGCGATTTTGCGACTGATACAGGCTACGACGCAGTCACCGCTACCTTGACACCCGCAGCGGGCCAGGGTACGGCCAAAGTCATCGGTCAAAACGAGCAAGTTAAAACTGCTAATGCTTCTGGCGTCAAAGCAACTGCCACGACAGCCACTTTGAAGTTGACTGGCGACGACTTGTACAGCTTGTCAGTGTCTGACGGTAAAAACACTTACACCATGGCCCCCACCACGGTGGACTTGTTGGATGCCAACAGCACACGCAAGTTTGTGGACACTTTGAACAGCGCCATGGGCGGCTCAAACATCAAAGCCAGCATGGACACCAAGGGCAACTTGTTCTTGACGGACGAAACAGGTGGTGATGTGGCCTTGACCAATTTCAGCTCTGCCACTGGCAAGGCTGCTACTTGGACGCCCAAGCAAGGCCAAGGTTCTACCTTGAGCCTCACAGGCAGCGGTGCAGTGCCTTTCTCGGGTGAAGTGCCAGCAGGTGGCGTGGCCGTGGTGACTCCAAGCGCTGGTTCGTCGGTGTCGCAAATCTCGATTGCGACACAAGACGGTGCCTCTAAGGCCTTGAAGGTGATCGACAGTGCGTTGAGCTATGTCAACAACGAGCGCTCCAAGTTGGGTGCTGTTGAAAACCGCTTGACCCACACCATCGACAACTTGACCAACGTGGTGACCAACACCGCAGCTTCGAAGAGCCGCATTGTGGACACTGACTACGCGACTGAAACCACTGAGCTGGCCCGTAGCCAGATCATTCAGCAAGCCGCGACCGCCATGTTGGCACAAGCGAACCAGTCCGCCCAAGGCGTGCTGTCTTTGCTCAAGTAATTCACACTTGAGTCAGGCCCAAAGCCCTGAGCTGAAAAGCTCAGGGCTTTTTTGTTGGCATTTTTTTTGCAATACAACATGACATCAACCATGGGTGTCAAAAAAATGACGACAACAACAGGGCGCACCGCCAAGGTGCCAGGCTATCTTGAACAATTTAAATGCATTGGCACTGACTGCCCAGACACCTGCTGTGCAGGCTGGCAGGTGGACATTGACAAGGCGACCTTTAAAAAATTAAGAAATTTAGACAAGGGCGAACTCGCCACCAAGGTCAGAAAGCACATCGCCGTCTTGCCCGTCACGTCTGGCAAGAGCTATGCACGTGTCAAACTTGATGACAAATTGCATTGCCCCATGTTGACCGAGACCATGTTGTGCAGCATTCAGCAAGAGGTGGGCGCTGACCATTTGTCCATGGTGTGCCGCGACTACCCCAGGCAGTACACCGCGGTTGGAACCAATGCCACGCAGCTGCTGGCCTCTCTCTCGTGTCCTGAGGCCGCTAGGTTGTGCCTGTTGGACACCGAGGGGTGGAGGTTGTCGGAAAAACCATTGAATATTCCGATGGGCAAAGAAGTACCCTATATTGCGGGTAATAAAAGTGACTTTACAAATGCGGCTGATTACAAAGCGCGCAATTTTGAATTGCTGCAAAACTTTGCCTTGCAAGTGGTGCAGCACCGAGGTTTGGCCCTGTGGCAGCGTTTGCTGCTGGTGGGGTTGGTGTGCGAGCGCATTGAGGCGCAGGACCAGACATTGCTTCACCCTGAGGTGGATAGACAGGTGGAGCATATGGTGTTGCAAGCCAAACTGGCCATGCTGGATGGCAGCTTTGATGAACAAACCCAGAGCTTGTCGGTTAACGCCAATACCTTGATGGCACAGCAAGTGTTTATCAAGCGTATGAACGACGAGCGCTTGTTGATGAGCCGGAGTGAGACGGGTCAGGTTCGCCTCAACACGGCATTTGTGACGTGCATGGCTGAGGCATTTATAGGCCTGGAATATGAGACGGGCGACTTAGAAGCCACCGCTCAGAAACTGCAAGAGGCCTCCGTGCGCTTTGCCGCGTTTGAGGCTGAGCACCCCTATATTTTGGAAAATTACCTCTCCAACACCTTGGCGTTGGATGTGTTTCCGGTGTCGAAAGAAAAAGCCTTGTCCGAGCAATGGCATGACCTGATGATTCGCTACGCCATGATTCGCTTCTACCTCATTGGCATGTGCGCTACGCATGGTGATAAATTTTCTGTCGATCATTGTGTGAAGCTGATTTACAGCTACAGCAAAACCGTGCACCACAACAAAAACTTTTTGCCTCGAATTCATGCATTCTTGGCTAATGAAAAACTGAATTCTTTGGCAACCATGGCTATTTTGGTGCGTTAAAAAGTACGCATGCGGCAAGAAGTTGCCGCATTTATGAGTCATTTAAGTTTTCTCAATTGCACCCGATCTACAAGTGACAGAAATGTCACTGTGATATCGGCGCACTTGAAAGAACAAAATGACCGTCAGCGTAAACCTAGGATCTTCTGGCCAATTTAGCCAGTTCAGCCTGCTTGGCTCAGGCGCGGGTTCGTTCGGTCAAACCACTGACTTGTCGGGCTACACCACCTCCCAAGTGCAGGCGCTGACCTTGAAGCAAGTGGGGGCGTTGACCACCACACAAGCAACGGCGATTCCCACCGCTGCCTTGGCGGGGTTGACCACGCTACAAATTAAGTCGCTCAGCACCCAAAACGTGGCAGCCCTGAGCACGGCACAAATCGCCGCGCTGTCGTCCACGCAACTCAATGCCATGAGCAGTGCGCAGCTCAACAGCCTCACCGCCCCGCAGCTCAATGCCTTGACCACACAACAAGTCACAGGGCTGCGTGTGACGGGCATGGCCTCGTTGAACACCAGCCGCATTGGGTCGGTGAGCACCACCCAAATGCGGCAGCTCTCGAGCGAGCAAATTCAAGCACTGACCACCGATCAAATTGTGAGCATGATTGACGCCCAATTGGCGGCCCTCACCACAGGGCAAATCACCAGCTTCAAGTCGGCCCAAATTCGGGCCATCGAAACCCGAGATTTGAGTGGCCTGACCACGGCGCAAATGGCGGCATTCAGTGCGTCGCAGTTGGCCACCTTCACGCCCACACAAATGGCTGCTTTGAGTTCCGCCCAAATCGCAGCCATTGACTCAGAAGATGTGTCTACCCTCAACACCGCCCAAATGGCTGCGCTGACCAGCGGCCAACTGAATGCCTTGACGACAGGGCAGTTGAGCGCTTTGTTGCCTAGCCAAATCGCCGCCGTGAGCACGGCCAGTCTGGCCGCGTTGGTGAGCACAAAATTGCAAAGCCTGAGTTCCGAGCAAATCTCGGGGCTCAAGCCTGCACAGATGTTGGCTCTGAGCAGCGCGCAGTTAAATGCCATGGGCTCGACCCAAATCAGTGGCTTGACCAGCGCACAACTCAGCGTGTTGCGCACCGCAGATGTGGCCGCCTTGACCACCACCTTT
>Ga0114979_10001843_pt1 | contig 14281 bp, 13 predicted proteins | sample S_140625_EF_Meta_FD_87315 | JGI IMG/M metagenome (GOLD analysis project Ga0114979, IMG submission 87315) | Freshwater microbial communities from Lake Simoncouche, Canada to study carbon cycling - S_140625_EF_MetaG | ecosystem: Environmental > Aquatic > Freshwater > Lake | place: Lake... | reverse complement strand
GTGTTCATTATAAGTTTAGTGGAGGATATCATTTTATCATCACGTCTCAGTCCATCCCTATTAATGACGATGAGACCCTCGTTTACACGGATCTGACTTACAATTACGGAATATGGACCAAGATTTCAAGGCCCCTCGTGCGCTGGCAGGCCCAAACTATTATTGATCAGGATATTGAAATCTTAAATAATCAGATGAAAACTATAAAAAAATATGGTGTTCACTTTCAAAACTCGCCTGCGGACATTATTCATACTTGGATTGAATCTCTCCAAGAAGAAATAGAAGAAGGCCGTGATCCTGCACTTCTTCCCGTCAGAGAAACGGAGATTGAATTTTGGGTTTAAACAGTTTCATCCTCTCATTAATTTTTATCTTTCTCGCTCTTTTAAGGTTATCCAACGGACAGGATCGGACCATCACCTTTTCTCGTTCGAAGAAGGAATGGATCATTGATTGTTCAGGACTTTTTATTCAGGGAGTGATCATACCCGCCACACCATTTATCCTAGTCCCGCTCCTGAAATTAATTCTCCCCAATCTTTCAGGTCGGTACGAAATCCATACCTTGTTTCAGTTTATTATAAGTTTTGTCATCATTGACTACCTCTACTACTGGAATCACCGCATTTTCCACTCCAGGAAGCTCTGGCACATCCACCGCCTTCACCACTCTTCTGTCCATCTTGATATTATTTCAACCTCAAGGAACAGCTTTTTTGCCTCTTTCTTATTTATTTATCTCTGGTTTCAGACAATGGTGATGTTTTTATTTCATGATTACTCTGGCTTTATGCTTGGTCTTCTCTTCACCTACTGCTTGGATTTGTGGCGGCATAGTGGTCTAAGGACACCTAACTTCATACAGCCTTTTATTTCCTGGTTTCTTCTTCTTCCTGAGGAACATCTTCTCCACCATTCCCTCCAGGGAAGAAATAAAAATTTTGGTGGAAATCTCTCATGGTGGGATAAAATACACGGGACTTATTCAAATAGAGTGATTGAGAATAAAAACTTAAACCTAAAGACTCATCAAAACGTTTTGAAAGAATTGTTTTATCCAGGGAGGACTTAGAATGACAATTGGTGGAAAAATAGTTACCTTCTTTCCTCTCTTCTACCTTCTTTCTGTTCTAGGCTGGATGGGTCAAATGCTCCAGGACTTTCACTATTATCAAATCCTGATTTTAGTAGGAATTGTTTATTTAATGCCACTCTTTTTTCATCGTCTCCACTTTATATTTTTTCCTTTTGAGGACGGATACTGGATCCTTTCAGAAAAAAAATACAATCCCTGGTGGGCCTCCCACATGTTTCAATTTCCCTTTATCGCTTGCCCCTGGATCGAGTCAATTCTTCATTTTGTTCCCGGTCTTTATTCCCTTTGGCTTAGGTGTTGGGGAAGTAAGATTGGAAAAAATATTTACTGGACTCCTAGAGTTGAAATTGTGGATAGAGGATTAATGGAGGTGGGTAACAACGTTGTCGTTGGACACATCTCTGGATTTTGCTCCCATATGGTGGCCGACATTGATGGAAAGCCTGCCTTAGTTATAAAAAAAATCATCCTGGGAGATAAAGTGTTTGTTGGAGCAGACTCTCAAATGGGACCAGGGGCGAATGTTCCTCCTAGAACCAAATTAAAACCAAAGACTAGGTTATATTGGCGTGGTGAGTGGCGTGAAACTGATTCTTAGCCACTTTCTTCCTCATTTTGTTCACTTCTTAGTGAAGAGGAGGAGACAATCCTTTGTAAGGGCCTGCAGTGATCCTAAAAAAACCCAGGAAGATCTAAAAAAGCGGCTCGAGAGTTTTTGTAAAAGACCTTTTCCTGAATCTCCCACTGAATACACGGATTATGTCGGTGCAAAAGAATTGACTAAGGAAAAAGTGAAATTTTTCGAAACCACCTCCGGATCCTCTGGTCCTAAGAAAGAAATTCCCTACACTCCTTCACTTTTAAAAAGCTTTGAGAACATGTTTCTTCTATGGGTTGATGATCTCATGAATCACTCAGGATTAAGATTTAAGAGTGGTAAGTTTTTCATGAGTATTTCACCCACCATTGGTGAGAAAAAAGTTGATGACAGAAAGTACCTCTCTCCAATGATAAACTTCATCCTTTCACCCTTTCTTGTCTCAAATCCAAATACCCATATTTCCAAAACTGGAGATGAGTTTCTTCTGAAAATTTCCAAGGATCTCGTTAATTCTCCAAAGCTAGAAATGATTTCAGTCTGGAGCCCAACCTATCTCCTTTCTCTCCTAGAATTCATAGACACTCATAGAAATGAATTGGGATTAACGGACCTTGATTTTAAAGACATCTGGCCCCATCTTAAACTTATTTCTTGCTGGACCCATGCCCAGGCGAAAATTCCTGCCTCAAGAATAAAAACCTACTTCCCTGGTGTCATGATTCAGGGAAAGGGGTTACTCATGACCGAAGCTCCTGTCACAATACCTTGGAGTGAGGCCAAGGGATTTGTGCCTCTACTTACAGAGACCTTGATAGAATTTTGGGATGGAGAAAGAATTCTTGGATTACATGAGGGAGATTTGGGAAAAACATATACACTTCTTATCAGTCAATTTAATGGTCTTCTCCGCTATAACACCCACGACAAAGTTAAGGTTACAGGTCTTTATCACAAAACACCTCTCCTAGAATTCATGGGCAGAGAAGGAAGATGCACGGATCTTGCTGGAGAAAAATTTTCAGAAGAGCTCTTAAGAGACCTATTTAAAGAGGATTCTGGAACTTTCTTTCTTGTCCCAGATCAGCGAGAGGAACTTCCGAGATACTTTATTCTGACGGATAAAATACTTCCTTTCGAAGAAAAGCTTCGAACTATTTATCATTATCATTTGGCGAGAGAGCTTAATCAGCTCAAACCTATAGTGATGAAAATAACCAATAACCCCATGAAAATATATTTTGAATTTTGTCAGTCAAAAGGAATGGTCCTAGGAGATATAAAAGAGCGGATTCTTTTTAGTGAATTGGATGATGCAAATAAGTTCCTGGAATGGATTGATAGAGAAAATCTGCCATAGAATCAATATCCATGGGTTCAAGTATCTTCTTTAGCGCTATAATTTCCATTTCTTCCTCAGAAAGAACTTTCCCTAGAAGGTCCTGAATGAGATTTAATTTTTTTTCTGTTTGAGTGACAGCTCCAGTTTCAAATAAAAATTCTCTCACCATTTTCAGATCAGGATTTGGAATGTGAGAAAAAAGTTCCTCACAGACAGAATAAGGACCTATCTTAACCATAACAGATATGCGCTCTAAGAATTTAAGAAATTCCATAAACTCAACTTCACTCATCTGAGAAGATTCAGAAAAAAGAATAACTCCAGCTGAGTGATGCCTGATTTCATCTTTCAAAATTTGCTTGAAGGCCTTAGAGACATTTTCATTGAGAGCACTCTGGGAAAGATCTTTATAATAATCAAGACCCCAGCCCTCAAGAAGCACCTGGATGAGTAAGAAATGACACTTTCTAGATGATTCCTGTATGATTTCACCAATAAGTGAGGCAAAAGAAGGTACCTCAAGTGGTCCAGTCTTAAATTCCCCTATGGTTTCCAAAAGTCTTAAGTGCCTTGCCTCTTCCTCTGCAACAAAACAATAAAATTGACGCTCTTCTTTTGTCCTTGAAGTAAGAATCATTTTGCCAGAATAGGCCATTCCTGCAGACTCAATATAATAAGCTTCCTGAAGAATTTTTTTTCCAAGTGAGATTAAAATGGATTCCTTTGTCCTATGATCTATACTTTTCCAGATAGAGGATTTATCAAGAAGAAAAAATTTCTCATCCCAAATCGGAGATTCAGATTTTAATTGTTCCCGTAACTCTCCATGAACTTTCCCAGTTTGTTCTATGAGGTTTAAAAACTCTGGTCGGTGGGAGGGGGCTTCAGATAAAAATACGTCGAAATTTTTCAATTTTTCGCCTTTAAAAATACCTTTCTAAATACCAAATCCATTATCCCAAAATAAAGACGCGAGGGTAAAAAACGTTTAAGAATATAGGAAAAATTACCATCTTTACCAAAAACTTTCCTCATGGGTAGTGTCTGTTTTTTTGACAGTTTTAGAATTCCTATGGCCACCTCGAGAGGCTCTTGGGGCTTACGAAGAGAAATTTTCCTATGTAAATCCCTATAGTTTGAAAGCTGAAGCTCATAGGAAGAAGTTTTTTGCACCCACTTTAGGCTGTTTCCAAAGTTTGTCCTGTAACCACCTGGCTCTATAAGACAAACGTGAACTCCGAAAGGCGATAACTCTCCACGAAGTGACTCCGTAAGCCCCTCCACTGCATACTTACTAGCACAATAAAGGCTTGTAAGGGGAAAGCCCATAAAGCCAAAAACAGAAGAAAAATTAAAAATCTTTCCTTTCGTTTGCCTTAAAAATGGTAAAAACATTTTGGTCACATTTACAGTTCCAAAAAAATTAACCTCCATTTGATGGCGGATGTCCTCCTCTTCTAAATCTTCAAGGGCACCAAATAATCCGTGGCCAGCATTATTGATAAGAATGTCCACACAAAGATTTTTTTCCTTCAAAACCTGAATAACATCTTCTATCTCAGATTTTTTAGTCACATCCATGGTAAACTCAAGAAACCTGTTCTTATAAGTGGACCTGTCTTTGTCAAAAATATCCCGACGCTCCAGAAGGTTTCTTCCCGTAGCGATGACCCTATCACCTTGTTTTAAAAAAACCTCGGCTAAAAGCTTCCCGAATCCTGAGGTTGCTCCTGTAATTAATACGGTTCTCATCTTTTTCTCACTTGTAATATTTTTTTAAAGAGGTATTTAAATGGCATCAAAAAAGTCATCTTAGCGATACAGGTTAACTCCTCCCCTCGTGCCCAATGAGGATTTTTTTCCTGAAAAAATTTGATCCTCGGTTCTGATAAAAGATCCGGAGTTATGTCAGCCACCTGTTCTTTTAGAGAACAAGATTCTCCATCATGACAAACAAGTCCTGAATTTGGGTCATAGAGATGGAGAAATTTTTTTGAGTAAAAATCATCCATGAGGTGTTTATATTCTTGAGGCGTTTGTTCCTCAAAACGAGGATAAAAGGTGGAAAAATTTTTTGCCATCATTAAGTAGGTCTTATAACCCTTAGTTATGAGGAACCAATAGACTGGAGTCCTGGGTCTTTTTATTTTTAGAAACCAAAGGTATTTCAAAAACTCTAAACCTAAAGCAGTTGATCCCCAGTAGTTTTTATTCACCACTGTATCTCCACTAAACACTCCTATCACTTCTTTGCTTGATTTTCTTAAAGGAGTGCATACCAGAGTTGAAAAACCTTGTATGGATTGATCTTCCTTGTCTCGAAGGAGGATCACATGATCCTTTTCAAAAAGGTCCCGCTCAAACTGTGATAAATCGTGGTGGATGTAGTATTCATTGAATAATTCATACATCCTAAGGATTTCCTCCCGTTTTAGATTTTTTACCTCAATTGTGGTTGCCCTCAATGCATTTTTCAAGGAAGTTTCCACGGAGATGGTTTTAATTTATTCACAAACTGAATATATTGCGCCACTGGACGGTCAATCGCCAGAAGGGCGCCAGGATAAAAACGCATGTTTTCGTAAACCTCACCATCTTCCCCTTGAAGTGAATAAAAAGCTCTTTTGGTAAGCCACAAAAGAAATTTTGAAACAATCCAACCTATGACCCCTGATCGTTTTCGAGTGATATAAATTGGCTGCACGAGGATGCGACCTTTTTCAATGGGTCTATAAGCAAAAATCATATGAAGGGTTGGCCACTTCCAGGTCTTAAAATAAACGTCTCTCATGAGAGTTAAAAAACCATTATTACCGTGATCATATCTCATGGCGTAGGAGTATTGATCTCCTAGAAAAAAGCGGGCAAGCTTTTCTTTTGAGTTTCCTGTCCCTATTTTACCGTTGAGATTGACATCAAGACAACTCTCCCTTTCACTCTCATTGATCTCGACACTCATTTCAATGTCAAGGTTATGAACCGTTTTTAGGTGCTGGGGGTCTGTGCCATTGATCATGGTGACATGATGATGACAACTCCTCTCGTAGCTTTTTCCAAAAGTGATCATTTTTGGAATTTCATGGGTAAGTTCCTGAAAATCTAAAAGCTCCCGAGATGGATTTGCTGAGGGATAAATCCAGATGGACTCATACATTTCAATCACTTTGTAGGAAGGTACTTTGGCTCTTTCGGGGATCTCTTTTTGACAAGGGATGTGGACACAATCACCTTTTCCGTCAAACTTCCAATGATGAAAAAAGCACCTTAAGTGATTTCCTATCACTTTGCCCTTACCGAGATGAGTACCCATGTGAGGACAGTAAGCATCGAGAGCAGAAACCCTCCCATCACTTCCCCGGAACAAAACTAGCTCTTGACCACAAAGCTGAAAAGCCTTCACATCCAAGTCTTTGAGTTCAGAAGACGGCATAACAAAATACCAGCCATTGGCCACAACACTCCAGTTATTAAAAACTGGAAATTCCGATACAGGTTGAGTCGACTGATTTTTAATAGAATACATAACAATGATCTTAAGAGGGAAAATAGGTTTAAGTCGAGGGAAGCCTATAAAAATTATACTTTTTTTACACCCCAAAAATCACTCAGGTCTTTCAAGATTTTGTGTGAAATAAGCTCCACTGGGGACTTATCAAACCAATCCTGGGGTAGGGTTTTACTGTAATTTCCCTCCAAAAACCGATTGTCCATAAGGATAATAATCCCCTTATCCGTTTCAGAACGTATCACCCGGCCTGCAGCTTGCACTGCTTTGGCCATGGCAGGGTAGGTATATGCGTAATCAGTACCGGCCTGATATTTAGACTGGTAATATTTTTTCATTTTCTCCCTTTCAAAATCAAAATTAGGTAATGGAGGACCAACCACAAATACCCCTATTGTCATGTCTCCCGCATAGTCAATCCCTTCAGAAAAAACCCCTCCCTGTACAGCAAAAAGGATCACTGGAGTGATCTGTGATCTCAACACCTCCAGAGTGTGTTCGACTTCTTCATTCTTTATGAAACGGTTTTGCTTTAGGACTCTAAAACCTTCTGGCGGAATAAAGACACACAATACTTTTTCAAGAAAATCAAAACTAGGCAGAAAAACCAGATAATTTCCCGGTCTTAATGAGGTAATCCTCTCAATAGTTTGGGCAATTTTAGGATAATTTCTCTCTCGTTCCGAATATTTAGTTGAAATCTGCGGTATAATAAGAACTTTCCTATGTTCTTTTTTAAAAGGACTCAAAAATTCTTTTTTTAGAATCTCTTGTCCTTGGAGTCCTGAGAGTTGTGCAAAGTAATCAAAGGGTTTTAAAGTCGCTGAGAACGCGACAACTTGTTCAAAAAGATTATAGCGTTCTTTTATTAACGCCGAAGCATCACAACAGGTAATCTTTATAGAAGGAAAACGTCCATTAAAGGAAGAGGTGATAAAAAATTCACTGTTTTCATATTGGATACTAAGAAGAACTTGAACAAAGTCACTCCAATAAAAGACTAGCCGTAAAACAGTATCCCGGGATTTAATCTCTACATCAGAATTTAAGTAATCACTTAAAAATAATTTCAACTCTTCCTCCAAAGATTGAAACTCTTCAAGATTTGGATGACATTCCCTGGTTTCTTTTTCTCCAGGTGATGAACTCTTAATGAGTTCATAGCAAGAGTTTAAAAGAGCGATCGCTTGTTGTTTGAATTTTTTGGGTATTTTTTCAAGTTCAGTCCGAAGAGTTTCCAAAAAATAACCCGAAAGCTCTGGGGAGAAGTTTGCCATTGCTCTGGTGGGAAGGTTATGGGCCTCATCGATGACAAGATTAGGTTTCCCCTGGACACTAAATCCAGATTGAGAAATTTTTCCAAGTGCAGACTGATGACCAAAAACATAATTATAATCACAAATCACAACATCTGCTTCTATGACTGCTTCAAGCTGTAACTCAAAAGGACAAACTTCATATTTTTGAGCAAAATTTTTCATCACCTTAGAGGTGAGCTTTCTCTTTTTTGACAGTTCATTTTTAAGGTCATGGATGTGAATTTTATCATAATAGTCTCTGGCAAACTCACAATACTCTGGATTACAAAGAGGCTCAGCTTTCATGCAAATTTTATTTTTCGCTGTGATGGTCAGTGATTTAATCTGAGAACCCTTTTCCTGAAATAATTCCACCGCCTCAAGGGCTACACTTTGTTGGCTATTTTTTGGAGTTAGATAAACCACCCTCTGTCCTCTGGATAATGAATCCTTTACACTTGGGTAGAGAACTCCCATGGTTTTTCCAAGTCCCGTCGGTGCCTGAAGCAACATTTTCTTTTTATCCAAAAAACCATCCTGAATAAATTGGATGAGTTCTTTTTGCCCAGATCTTGGATTTTCAAAAGGGAAAAGCACATTTTCAGAGATTTTTCTTCGCCTGAGAAATCTTTTCTCTGCTAGTTTTGCTTCATTGACCAATTCCTCTAATCTTTTCTCCAACCATTTTTCATACTCTTTTAGTTCCCAAAAGAGATTAAAATCAAAGCTCTCTTCATTCCTCGAAGAAATAAGATAAAAAATAAGTTCAGCTTTAACACCATAATGAAGCCAGTAAAAATACCCATAGGTAACAAGTTGAATGAAATAAGGGTGATCAAAACGCCTTTCCTTGATTTTTTTTCCAAGATCAAAAATATTGAAGCTAGATTTTATTTCCTCAATCACTGGAGTTTCATATTGAATAAGACCATCCATGCGACCATGAATTTCAAACCGGTACCCACTTCTCTCGAAGCTCCAGGTGATCGGGACCTCGGCCTCATACTCCGACTCCTCCTCTTTTCGTAATGCCTGAATCTTCTGATGAAGATGAATTCCTTCTTCAGCTGATGCGAAAGAGGAGCTCGGCTCAATACTTCCCGTCCTTGGACTCGGATGAGCAAAATCCTGAACAGATAAACGAACAATTTTCATAGGAGCCTTAGGTTCTCCCCTGATTTGGGTAAAAAACGATCATGAAATAACTCCTCAACCGGAAAGGCTTCCAACCCTTCTCTTTTAAGATGCCTCACCAAAACTCCATCACGGTGCTGAACATAGACTTTTTTGGCACGAGATTCTTTAATCGTTTGAATTAAATCATTCCAGTCTGCATGATCTGACATCACAAACCCTTTGTCATAACCCCGTCTTCCACTTCCTTGCATCCATCCAGAAGCAAAAGCCGTTTGATAATTACCAAGATGATGGATCCATTTTTCAGTCATGATTGAAGGAGGAGCAAGAATGAGTTCTCCATTTAACTTCTGATCAAAAATGAGCTCCTTAATTTTTTCCATAAGAACCTGAGTCTTAGCAAGGTTTCGATTTTGTCCTCTATAGCATTCAGTTAATTCATGAATGGAGGAATGAATGAGAATTGGTTTATGGGCGAAAGGGAAAAGTTCGGCAAGAATTCTTTGGGCCTTACCAAGAGAATATCCAAAGAGAATTGAATTGAGACCCATTTTTTCATTTTCGAACCACCATCGATGGATCAATTCCCCGTGATTAAGATTCTTTTGCCATACAAATTTTGGCGTTCCAAAAGTAGCTTCTGTAATGAAAACATCACACGGAACCGTTTCAAAAGGTTCACAGCTCGGATCTTTATCCCTTTTGTAGTCACCTGAGGCCACCCAAACTTCCCCCTCACTCTCCATTCTCACCTGAGAAGATCCCAGAATATGGCCTGCTGAATGAAGACTGACTTTAACGCCATTTAAGTAAAAAATTTCTCCGTATTTATAAGTCTTAATGGAAATATTTTTACCAAGCCTAACTCTTAAAAGATCTGCTCCACTTTCTTCACAGATGTACTCCCTACTCCCTCTTCGAGCATGATCACTATGGGCATGAGTCACTACCGCTACTTCTACCGGCCGATGGGGATCAATATAAAAACCACCTCTGGTGCAATGGAGGCCTTTGGGAGTCATCGACACAAGAGGGAAATAGGGATTAAACATGATGGCGATTCTTGCATACCGTCTGATGAAACTCAAGAAGCCTTAAGATCTGTTTAAGAACATATGAGAACTTAAGAATACTTTTAGTTCGCTCAAAAGGTCTAAGGTGTTAGTTAATCTTCAGTGTGTTTAGAGTCCATCACTTCCTGATTGTGGTCCTCTCGACGCCAACCAAGACTTAAGGAGGTTTTGTGGGAAAAAAAATTTATGTTGGCAATCTTCCGTTCACAACAACAAGCGAATCTTTATCTGAAGTCTTTTCAAGATTTGGCTCGGTGAATTCCTCAAAAATCATCATGGACAAAGAAACAGGCCGCTCCAAAGGGTTTGGATTCATTGAGATGAATGATTCCGTGGCTGCCGATACTGCCATTTCTCAGCTCCACGGCTCAGATTATGGAGGTCGTTCCCTCACCGTAAACGAGGCACGTCCAGTTGAAAAACGGGAGCAACGTTTTCAAACCAGACGGTAAAACTACTCTTTTGCCGGCATAGGGCACAAACAAGCACTTGTGTCGGCAATGCGTTGAATGGGTATCTGATTAGCTATTTTAGTAAAATTTACTCTTTTTTAGGGCTTCTTTTGAAAAAAGTGCTTTAAATTTCAAATCTCCCAAAGATTATGCTATCCTTGACAAGAGATTTGATGTTATTAACGATTATATTTGTCGCTGTAAGTGTTCTTCGAGCGAGTTGCTCATGATTCTCTGAAAGCGCGTCCCTGGCCTTAAGGAGGTATTTATGGGTAACAAGATTTATGTTGGAAATTTACCATTCACAGCTACTAGCGAAAACTTAAACGAGCTTTTCTCAAAGTTCGGTACAGTTGACTCTGCTAAAATCGTTATGGACAGAGACACTGGTCGTTCAAAAGGTTTCGGCTTTGTTGAAATGTCTTCTGGAGACGAAGCTCAAGCTGCTATTGAAAAGCTAAATGGCTCAGATATGGGTGGCCGTTCACTCGTTGTTAACGAAGCTCGTCCTATGGAGCCACGCACTGGCGGCGGTGGTTTCGGTGGAAGCCGCGGTGGAGACCGTGGTGGACGTAGTGGTGGATTTGGCGGCGGCGGCGGCCGCGGTGGAGACCGTGGTGAGCGTGGTGGAAACCGTTGGTAATCTTTTACTGATTAAACCAATCATAAGGCCGGAGCAATCCGGCCTTTTTTTTTTGCTTTTTTTTAAATTGAACACTCCTAAAAAATTAAGGGAATAACATATGATCACTGAAGATCTGATTCCTGGAAAAAAAACCAGCTGGTTTGATGTCGAAAAACCTGATTCACAAGACTTTGAAACCCTTTCTGAAAAATTCAATCTTCCTTACCTCCTGGTTCAGGATACACTTCGTCCTGAACATCTTCCAAAGTATGAATTTACTGAGGAAGGACACTTCTTCATGCTCAGGGCCTATGATCAAGAATCAACAGACGCATCGATTACAGTCCAAGAACTAACGAGAAAAATAGCCATCTTTATTTCAGAGCACAGGTTGGTCACCATCCACCGGATTCATTTTGAATGTGTTGATAAAATCTCTAGTAAAATTAAGAAAAATCACTACTCATGGAGTATTCAAAAAATTATTCATGAAATTATCCTAGAAGTGGTCCGAAGTTATGAGAAGAGAGTGACATCCCTTCAGGACATTTATGATGACTTTGAAAAAGATATCTTATCAAAGAAAAATAAGCCCCTGGATTTTACAAGAATATACCGTTTTAGGAGACAGATTTTTGTCATTAAGAGAATCCTCAAGCAAACAGAAGAGGCCCTCTACCGCTCAAAGGATTTTTGGAAAGGGCAGCAATCCATGTTTCAGGATGTAAAAGAAAATATCGACCAGATCTATTATGAACTTGATGAAATTTCTGATAATTTTGAGCACTTATTTCAACTTCATATCTCACTTAATGATCAAAGGGCGAATGAAGTCATGAAAGTATTGACTGTGTTTTCGAGTATCATTCTTCCCATTAATTTTATTGCTTCATTTTATGGAATGAATTTCAAATTTATCCCGGGTCTTGAATCACCGTCGGCGATTTTGTGGGTCCTTGCCTCTATGACATTCATTGGTGTGGGACTCATGTGGTTTTTTAAGCAGAGGGGTTGGTTTTTTGGGGGTGATTAAGTTATAAATAATCAGAACAAGTCTCTGTATCTTCTAACTTTTTTGTTTAACTCGACGTAGAATTTTTTGACTTAAAAAACGTTTAAAAGGACACACTATGATAGACTCCATCATCAACACTGGGCTTGTACCGGATTTTGTTATCCGATCTGGTATCAGAAGGCTTCTGAAGCAAAGAATCAAGGACATTTCTCCCGAGGCTCCTAAAAGTCTTCAAGAGTTAAAAAAACAATTTGTAGAAATGATGAAAACGTCTCCTCTAGCGGTTCAGACCAGAGATGCAAACGATCAACACTATGAAGTCCCCACAGAGTTTTACCTCTATGCCTTAGGACCAAATTTAAAATACTCCTGTGCCTACTTTGAGGAAGGGGACTCACTGGAAACAGCCGAAAATAAAATGCTCGAACGAACGGTTTCTATGGCGAGGATTAAATCCGGTGATAAAGTTTTGGAACTTGGATGCGGATGGGGTTCTTTAACTCTTTTCATGGCAAAAAAATTTCCTGACTGCCAAATTACTGGGGTCTCAAATTCTGCCACTCAAAAACTACACATCGATCAAAAGGCAAAAGAAAGAGGGCTTACCAACGTTAGAATCATCACTGCTGATATGAACAGTTTTACCACTGAAGAAAAATTCGATCGGGTTGTTTCTGTAGAGATGTTTGAGCACATGAGAAATTATGAAATCCTTCTCTCAAAAATTTCAACTTGGCTTAAAGAGAGCGGCACACTTTTTGTCCATATTTTTGTACATAAGACCACTCCTTATCTGTTTGAGATTAAGGACGACAGTGATTGGATGAGTAAGTACTTCTTCTCAGGTGGAATGATGCCTTCAGATGACATTTTCCTCCATTTTCAGGAAAAATTTAAACAGATTGAGCATGTACGCTACAACGGCACACATTATGCAAAAACTTCAGAGGAGTGGTTAAAAAATACTGACCGTAACAAGAAAAAAATCATGGAAATTTTTTCAAAACATTATGGGCCTAATGAAGCGAGAAAGTGGTTTGAATACTGGCGGATATTTTTTATGGCCTGTGCTGAATTATGGAAATACGACAATGGAAGAGAGTGGTTTGTTTCCCATTATCTTTTGGAGAAAAAATAATGAAAAATGTGGCCATTATTGGTACCGGCATGGCAGGCATGAGTGCTGCCTATTTCCTAAAAGACCATTTTCATTTGAGTCTTTTTGAAAAAAATAATTACATCGGTGGCCACACCAACACGGTTTACGTGACAGAGGACAATAAACTAAAACCCATTGATTCTGGCTTTATTGTTTTTAATGAGGTCACCTACCCTAATCTTCTTAAGCTCTTCAAAGAATTGAATGTGCCCTATTATGACAGTGATATGTCCTTTAGTGTCCTGGATAAAAAATCAGGACTTGAATACAATGGCTCCAGTTTTTGGGATGGTCTTTTTGCCCAAAAGAAGAATCTCTTCAATGTAAAATATTGGAAGATGATTTTAGATATTCAAAAACTTTGCAAAATTGCCCCACAACTAGTGGCAAACCCTGATTACGATAAGGTTACAGTAAAAGACTTCGTTAAATCAGAAGGATATGGAGAGGAATTTCTGGAGCACTTTCTTATCCCCATGAGTTCTGCCGTCTGGTCCACTCCCCATGATAAGATGCTAGATTTTCCTATTAAAACTCTGGTTCAGTTTTTTCTTAATCATGGTTTTCTTGGTTTAGATACCCAACATCAGTGGAAAACAGTGGAGAAGGGATCTGAAACATACAAACAAAAAATCATAGCGACATTTAAAGATAAAATTCAAGTTCATAATGGTGTGACTTCCGTTGAGGTAAAAGATAATCATAAAGTGGAATTGATGACTATTAAGGGGGACAAGCAGGAATTTGATCATGTTATTTTTGCATGCCACGCTGATGAGGCCCTCTCCCTCATTAAAAATCCTTCCCCAATGATGAAGGAACTCCTTTCTCCCTTTAAATATCAGGAGAATATTGCCATCCTTCATACAGATGAAACAGTCATGCCAGTTTCAAAAAAGAATTGGTCTTCCTGGAATCAGGTCAAAAGAGAAGATGAGCGCTTTACGATTTATTATATGAACATGCTTCAACCCATAT
>Ga0114979_10001842_pt1 | contig 14282 bp, 13 predicted proteins | sample S_140625_EF_Meta_FD_87315 | JGI IMG/M metagenome (GOLD analysis project Ga0114979, IMG submission 87315) | Freshwater microbial communities from Lake Simoncouche, Canada to study carbon cycling - S_140625_EF_MetaG | ecosystem: Environmental > Aquatic > Freshwater > Lake | place: Lake... | reverse complement strand
ATCGGAGCGTCAAGGCGGTTATCGGTCACGATTTCGGTTCGCCGGTCGCGGCCTGGTGCGCTCTGGTGCGTCCTGATGTCTTCAGATCGGTGGTGCTGATGAGTGCACCTTTCGGCGGCCCGCCGGCCTTGCCCTTCGATACCGCCAACCGGCCAGCCCTCAAGCGTGCTACGACCCCTGATCTGCCGACTGCGCTGGCTGGTTTGCCGCGCGCGCGCAAGCATTACCAGTGGTACTACTCGACTCCTGAAGCCAATCGCGACATGCTCGATGCTCCGCAGGGGCTTCATGCGTTTTTTCGGGCCTACTATCACATGAAGAGCGCCGACTGGACTGAGAACCGTCCTCATGAGCTCCCCGACTGGTCGGCCGCTTCGATGGCGCAGTTGCCGCTCTATTACGTCATGAACCTTGACAGCGATATGCCTGCGACAGTCGCGCCTTACATGCCGGATGCAGAGCAAGTCGCGTCGTGCCGATGGCTGCCCGACCACGAACTCGCGGTTTATGTGGCCGAATATGCCCGCGTCGGGTTTCAGGGAGGGCTGCAGTGGTACCGCTGCTCAACCGGTGGTCGATATGTCGCAGAGCATCAGCTTTTTGCTGGCCGCAAGATCGATGTGCCATGCGCCTACATTGCCGGTGCAAGCGACTGGGGAACCTATCAGAAACCAGGCGAGCTCAAGGCAATGATCACCTCGGGCTGTAGGAGAATGCTTGGCGTGCATCTTGTCGAGGGCGCCGGGCACTGGATTCAGCAGGAACAGGCGCAGGTTACGCTGTCGCTCATTGACGCGTTCCTGCGCGAGACGGCTTGATTCGTCTAAGTAGCTTAGTAAGCGATCTATACAGCCTGTCGTCTGCGATTTCACGCTCACGTGCGTGAGCGACAGCATCTCAGGTCCCGTTGCGGGCCTTGACGCTCAGGACGCGTTCGACGAGCTCATCAATGACCTCGCCCTGGCTCGCAAGTGAGCCGCCAGTCTTGAGTTTCGCAAGCCCATCGCGAGTTGTGGCCTTGACCAGCACGTTGATATAGACCTTGCGCGGTGGGCGTCCGCGACGGGTAGGCGCTGCAATTGTCTTGACCGAACTGCTTTTTGCTGCGGGAAGTCGTGTTGCCATGGCGATTGTTCCGGGAAATTCCTGTCAGATTAGCATTGGCTTGCGGTTGATGTGAACGCCAATGTCGAATATCGTCAAACTGACACGCCCGTTTCTTCTTTAGGCGAAAAAATTTTTCTTTTTCTGGAATTGATGTGACTTTTGTCACCACTCCCTGATACCATCCTGCCCCGTCAAACCCGTATTAGTTCGGGTTTGTAAATTCATTTTTACGGAGAATCTCATGGTCAGCAATATCCTCGAGCTGTTTTCAGGTGGTCCCAGTCAGAGCATGGTCGGTGCGGTCAGCAAGATGCTTGGTGAGAACGAAAGTAGCGTTCAGTCGGCTGTCGGTTCGCTGATTCCGACGATGCTTGGCGGCATGATGCAGAAGGCGTCCACCACCCAGGGTGCGGGCGATCTATTCAAGTTGGTGACAGGTGCGAACGTTGACCCGGGAATGCTGTCGAACGTCGCCGGACTCCTTGGTGGCGGTGCACCGACCGACAAATTGCTCTCGACCGGGGCCAGTCTCGTCTCAGGTCTGTTCGGCGGCGACAAGGCCTCCGGACTGGCCAACGCCCTGTCGTCAGTCGCCGGAATCAAGGCGGGCTCGGCAAGCACGCTGATCAGCGTCGCGATGCCGTTCCTGTTCGGCATGATCAAGAAGCTTGTCTCCGAACGCGGTCTGGATGCGACCGGGCTGGCAAACCTGCTGCTTGGTCAGAAGGCCACGCTCGCAAAAGCCAACGTCGATCCTCGGCTGACCAGCGCGCTTGGATTCAGCAGTTTCTCGAACATGCTGGATCGGGTTCCTGCGTCGCTTGCTGCAGTTGCTGCGCCTGCGGTTGCCAAAGTTGTTCCGGCGGCAGCGCCTGCTTCGTCAGGGTTGCTGAAGTGGCTGCCCTGGCTGGCCGCGCTGATCGGTGCTTACCTGTTGTGGCAGGCGTTTGCACCTAAGGCACCCGCGCCGGCGCCCGTGCCGGCAGCACCGCCTGCAGTGACTGCCCCAGCACCTGTTGCAGCGGTTGCGCTTCCTGCTTCGGTCTATTTTGAACTCGCCAAGTTCGATATCGGTGCGGAAGGCTCGAAAACCATCAACGCTGTTGTGTCGCAGGTTACGAAGGACGGCAAGTACTCGGTGACCGGCTATACCGACAAGACTGGCGATCCGGCGCAAAACGAAGAACTCGCCAAGAACCGGGCGAAGGCTGTGAAAGACGCGATGGTTGCGGCCGGTGTTCCGGAAGCCAACATCACGATGCAGCCGCCCGAGTTTCTGACTGGCAGCTATGAAGATCGGGCTGCCCGCCGGGTCGATATCAACAAGGCGAACTGAAGCACCCGATTCCCGGGACTCGTCCCGGGTTTCACGCCAGCCGGGCCGATCGCGATGACCTTGCGATCGGCCTGGCTTTTTTTGCGACCAGCCCCTTCAGGCGTGACCTGTCACCGCGTGCGGCACATAGGGTGACTCCACCGCCTTGACTTCTTCTTTGGTGAGGCTGATTGACAGGGCGGCGACCGCGTCGTCGAGCTGCTCAAGGCGCGTCGCGCCGACAATTGGCGCAGTCACCTCCGACTTCTGCAGCACCCAGGCCAGCGCAATCTGGGCGCGCGGCACGCCTCGCGCCTGTGCGACCTCGCCGACTGCTTCGGCCACCTTGCGGTCGGCATCGCCGGTGTGCGCATATAGCGTGCGGCCGAAGTCATCGGTCTCCAGACGGGCTGTCGACTGATCCCACGGACGGGTCAGGCGCCCTCGCGCAAGCGGACTCCATGGAATGACAGCAATTCCCTGGTCACGGCACAGCGGCAGCATTTCGCGTTCTTCTTCGCGATAAAGCAGATTCACGAAGTTCTGCATCGAGACGAATCTTGTCCAGCCATGGCGTTCTGAAATCGCCAGGGCCTTCGCGAACTGCCAGGCGTACATCGATGAAGCACCGATGTAGCGGGCCTTGCCCGCCTTGACCACATCGTGCAGCGCTTCGAGTGTTTCTTCGATCGGCGTGCCGTAATCCCAGCGATGAATCTGGTAGAGATCGACATGGTCGGTGCCCAGACGGCGCAGGCTGGCGTCAATCTCGGTCATGATCGTCTTGCGCGACAGCCCGGCGCCATTAGGGCCCTTATGCATCCGACCGTTCACTTTGGTGGCAATGACCACTTCCTCGCGTCGTGCATAGTCGATCAGTGCGCGTCCGAGGTATTCCTCGCTGGTTCCGGCCGAGTAGACATTGGCGGTATCGAAAAAATTGATGCCCAGATCGAGCGCGCGCTTGATAAAGGGCCGGCTCTCGGCTTCACCCATCGACCAGGGGTGGGTGCCGCGATCGGGCGCACCATAGCTCATGCAGCCGAGGCAAATTCGCGAGACGTCAAGGCCGGTGCGGCCGAGTTTCAGGGTCTTCATACGACTTTCCTCAGTTCTTTTCGTCGTGATAGGCGCGCAGGTCAGGATCGAGGGTCTGGCCTTCGTCCAGTTGTACGCCAAGGGTATTGAGGATCATCGAGACTTGTGTGTATTGCCCGGCTGTGAAGACCATATCCATGCACTGTTTGGGATTGAAGTGCGTCGACAGTTCCTGCCAGGTGGCCGGGGTGATGAACTGATCGGCGTGCAGCTCGTCGCAGGCCCTGATCAGGGCGACTTCCGGCGCGCGCCAGTTGGGCGCCTGCGCACCCTGCTTGATGGCGGTGATTTCGGCTTTGGTCAGTCCGGCGCGCTCGCCGATCTCGCAATGCTGGGTCCATTCATAGCCAGAACGGCACAAAAAACCAATTCTCAGCACCACGATTTCGCGCTCGCGGGCGGGAAGGGTGCTGCGCTTGCTCAGCACATAGCTTGCCCAGCCGAGAAAGGCACGCAATGCGTCCGGATGCCCGAGCAGAGTGCGAAAGATGTTGAGGATCGGCCCGCGGGTCATCAGTGGGGCGGCGAGCGCTGTCTGCTCGGCAGTCCAGTCCTGTTGTGGGACGGGCGCAATACGGGGGCTTCTCAGTCTCATGGTGTCTCCTCGGGTCATTGTTCGGATTATCGATCCGCATTCTGCCTGCTGTCGGCTGTCCTGCGTGCGCGGCTGTGTTACGGTTTTCGCTTTGCCACCTCGAGGAGACACTCGTGCAGACATGGCGCATCGGATCGGTGACTGTCACCAAGATCCTTGAAATCGAGTCCGTCGGCGGATCGCGCTTCATCCTGCCGCAGGCAACCCGTGAAGCTTGCTGCGAAATCGAATGGATGAAGCCCCACTTCATGGATGATGAAGGGCGGCTCAAGATGAGCATCCATGCGCTGGTCATCCAGACACCAACGCGGCGCATCATCGTCGATACCTGCCTTGGCAATGACAAGCAGAATCGGGCGCTTCCCAGCTGGAACAATCTTCAGGGACCCTTCCTTCGCGATCTGGCGCAGGCCGGCTTCCCGCGTGAGTCGATTGACACGGTGATGTGCACCCACCTGCATGTCGATCATGTTGGCTGGAACACCATGTGGGTCGACGGACAATGGGTGCCGACCTTTCCTAATGCGCGCTATCTCATGGCCAGCACCGAGTTCAACTACTGGCGGGGCAAGCGCGATGTACCCGATCAGGTGGCGATTTTCGACGATTCGGTCAAGCCGGTGTTTGATGCCGGACTGGTCGATCTGGTCGACACCTCGTTTCAGATCTGCGATGAGGTCAGCTTGGTGCCGACCGTCGGTCACACGCCGGGGCATGTCAGCGTGGCGATTTCTTCGCAGGGCGAAAACGCCCTGATCACCGGCGACTTCATTCATCACCCCTGCCAGCTTGCCTGGCCGGCCTGGGCGTCGAGTGCCGATTACGACACCGAGCAGTCGACCACGACCCGCCGCGAAGTCTTCGGCAGGCTGGCCGGCACTCCGACGCTGGTCATCGGCACCCATTTCGCAGGCGCCACTGCGGGTCATATCGTCAAAGACGGCGACGCTTTTCGTCTGGAGGTTTGAATGCATCGAGCCATGGTCAGTGCAGCACAGCCCGAGGCGGTCGAAGCCGGACTCGATATTCTTGCCTCCGGCGGCAATGTCATCGACGCCGCCATTGGCGCGGCGCTTGTGCAGACCGCGGTCGACCCGCAGATGTGCGGCGTGGCCGGTTTCGGTTCGATGCACATCCATCTGCCCGAGCGTGGTGTGCATACCTTCATCGACTTTCACGGCCGTGCTCCGCTCGCCACCCGCCCCGACATGTGGCAAGACCGGATCGTCGGCGAATGCGATGACGGCTTCGGTTTCGTGCTCGAGGCAGCGGTCAATGAGGTCGGCTATCAGTCGATGACCACGCCGCTCACCATCAAGGCCTTTGATGAGGCCCTGCGGCGTTTTGGGACGCGTACGCTGGCTGACATGCTCCAGCCTGCGATCAGCTATTGCGAATCGGGCTTCGCCGTGCGTCCGCATGTGCACAGTTTCTGGATGCAGCCGGCACAGTCGGGGCGCATCGAACGCATCAGGGTGCTGACCGACTGCGAGGCCACTGCAAAGATCTACCTCAAGTCCGATGGCCAGCCGCGCAAGGTCGGCGAGCTGCTGCGCAACCCTGACATGGGCCGCACCTATCGCCGGATCGCCGAGCAGGGTGTCGACGATTTCTATCACGGCGAGATCGCGCGTCGTATCGACGCCGACATGAAGGCCCACGGCGGGCTGATCACCATGGCCGACCTGGCGGCCTGTGCAACCGAATCGGTCGATCCGCTGTGGACCACCTATCGCGGCTATCGCGTGGCCACCAACCAGCCGCCCGGCGGCGGTCTGATGATCGTGCTGATGCTCAATATTCTTGAGAATTTTGATCTTGCTGCAATGGGCCACAACTCTGCCGACTACATCGCGACCGTCAGCGAAGCGATGAAGATCGCGACCGTCGATAAAGACGAACGCATGGGCGACCCACGGTTTGTCGATATCCCGATGGCCGAGCTGACCTCCAAGGAATACGCCGCTCGTATGGCGGCGCGCATCCGCAGCGGCGAAAAGACCCGCGTGCCACGCATGAATGCCGGTGGCCCGGAGAGCAAGGAGACCACGCACATCTGCGTGGCCGATGCCAATGGCGCCTGTGTGTCATTGACTCATTCACTCGGGTCGAGTTCGGGCGTGGTGACCGATGGCCTGGGCTTCATGTACAACAACTGCATGATGGTTTTCGATCCGCGCCCCGGTCGCGCCGGCTCGCTGGCCCCGGGCAAGGCGCGATTCTCTGCGATGTCCCCGACCATCGTCTTCAAGGGTGACAAGCCGTTTTTCATCGTTGGCTCGCCCGGCGGCACGACGATCACGATGGGTAACCTGCAGGCCATTCTCAATGCGATCGATTTCGGCATGGATGCTCAGGAAGCGGTCGAAGCGCCGCGCTTTTGCACCACCTCCGACACCATCGAAGTGACCAATCGCATTCTGCGATCGACGCAGCGTGCGCTAGAGGCCAGGGGCTATCCGGTGATGCGACATCCCTTCAGCCACATGTTCCCGCTCGTGCATGCCATTCGGATCAATGATGGCAGGCTCGACGGTGGTGCTGACCCGGCCGGCGACGGAATGGCCGCTGCAATCTGAATCTCAGGAGTTCACTTTCATGACCCAAGCGACTTTTCAGGGCTTTGCCCGAGACCGTCTTTCCCGAATTGATCGATTCATCGACGACAAGTACATCAAGTCCGGCAAGCTGCCCGGCGCCCAGTTGCAGATCCTGCGCAAGGGCGAACTGGTTCATCAGATGGTGCTGGGCCATGCCGATCTCGAACGTGGCATTCCGGTGACGCCCGAGACGGTCTATCGCATCTATTCGATGACCAAGCCGATCACCAGCCTCGCGTTCATGATGCTGGTCGAACAGGGGCTTGTGGCACTCGATGATCCGGTCAGCCGTTTCATCCCGGAGTTCAAGGCGCTGGCGGTCTTCAGCGCCGGCATCGGCCCGTACATCACGACTCGGGTGTCGCGGCAGATGCAGATGGTTGATCTGCTTCGACATACTTCTGGCCTCACCTATGGCTTTCAGTTTCGAAGCAATGTCGATGCCGCCTATCGCAAGCAGGTGCTGTCCGACCGCGCAGGCCCGCTCGACATGGCCGGCTTCGTTGATGCGCTGGCAAAACTGCCGCTCGAGTTTTCGCCCGGCGATGCCTGGAATTACTCGGTCTCGACCGATGTGCTCGGGGTGCTGGTGCAGCGGATCTCAGGGCAGCCCTTCGAGTCCTTCGTCAAAGAGCGGATCCTTGATCCGCTTGGCATGACAGAAACCTCCTTCCAGGTTCGTGAGGACCAGCGCTCGCGCTTTGCCGCCTGCTATTTGCCGACGCCCGAGGCGGGCCTGAAGCTGCAGGACGATCCCCAGACCAGCGTCTACCTCACGCCGCCGGTCTTTCATTCGGGCGGGGGCGGCCTGGTCTCGACCATCGGTGACTATGCGAAGTTCTGCCAGATGCTGGTCAATCGTGGCCAGTACAAAGGCCATCACTTCGTCTCGCCAGCCACGCTGCGCATGATGACTGCCAATCAGCTGCCGGGCGGCGCCGATCTCGCCAGCATGTCGCGCTCGATGTTTTCGGAGGCGACTAACGCTGGCGTCGGATTCGGTCTCGGATTTGCGGTGGTCTTCGATCCGGTGAAAGCGCTGGTGCCCTCGAGCATCGGCGAATTCTATTGGGGAGGCGCAGCATCGACCGCCTTCTGGATCGACCCGGTCGAGGATATTGCGGTGATCTTCATGACCCAGCTGATGGGATCGGCGACCTATCCGGTCCGCCGCGAGCTGCGCACGCTGGTCTATTCGGCGCTGGTCGAACCGAACAGCCCACGCTATTGAGTTTTCGACCTTTCAATATCATCAGAACCACAGGAGACAATAAGGATGGGACTCGACAGGGATGCGGTCGGCCGAACGGCCGGACCTTCTGAGGTCAGCTGGGACTCGCGCGATGCCATGCTCTATGCACTGGGTGTCGGCGCAGGACAGGCCGATCCGTTCGGTGAGCTGAATCTGACCACCGAGAATTCGGCCGGGCAGGAGCTGGTGATGTTGCCGGCTTATGGCGTGGTTCTGACCCAGCGCGCGGCTGCGCGGCCTGATCTGGGTGCGATCGATCGAACGAAGCTCGTGCATGCCGAGCAGGGCTTCACCCTGCACAAGCCGCTGCCGCTGCAGGGAACGGTCCGGGTCAGCGGCAAGATCACCGGAATTTTCGACAAGGGATCGGGTGCGCTGGTGACCACGACCGCTGATGTGGTTGATGCCTCGTCGGGCGAACTGCTGGTCGAGACCAATTCTGCGGTGTTCATCCGCGGCGAAGGCGGCTGGGGCGGTGACAAGGGTCCGGCTGGTCCGGCAGCGGTGCCGCAGCGCGCGCCCGATGTCGAGGTGGTCTGCCCGACACGCGCCGACCAGGCGCTGCTCTATCGCCTGAGCGGCGATCGCAACCCCTTGCACAGCGATCCGGCGTTTGCCCGCCGGGGTGGCTTTGACAAGCCGATCCTGCACGGCATGTGCACCTATGGCATCACCAGCCGGGTGCTGATCAAGGCCTTGTGCGGTGGCGATCCCAAGCGGCTCAAGTCAATGTCCGCGCGCTTCACGCGCCCGGTCATGCCGGGTGATGAGCTGACGATCCAGGCCTGGAAAGAAGGCGGCACGATTCGCTTCAGGACCCTGGGCGCGGGCGGTCATCCGGTGCTTGATTTCGGCACCTTGTCGATGGCGGCGTAAAGCAGTGAGGCTTGTGGGCCTCATGCCACCCTCGACATGAGCGAGCGATCCCGATGAGCGTTTCCGAACCGCCGATGTTGCAGAAGATTGCCACCCGAAGCGGCCTGGTCTTCGATGCATGGGTCGCCGGACCCGCAGAGGGCGATCTGGTCGTGCTATTGCATGGCTATCCGCAGTCGCGGCATGCCTGGCGCGATCAGATTCCGGCGCTCGCCGGGGCCGGCTACCGTGTCGTCGCACCCGATCAGCGCGGCTATTCACCTGGCGCGCGCCCCGACCCTGCCGACTTGTCCAACTATCACTACGATCGGCTGGTGTCCGACGTGCTCGATCTGGCGGCTGCGTGCGGCCATGAGGCAGGCCGTTTTCATCTGGCTGGGCATGACTGGGGTGGGCAGGTGTCCTGGGGGGTGGCCGATCGCCATCCCGATCGTCTGGCATCGCTCACCATCCTGTCGCGTCCTCATCCTTCGGCCTTTGCGATCGCACTGCAGGCACCCGACGGTGATCAGAAATATCGATCCCGTCACCACCGCGCCTTTCTCGATCCCGCCACCGCGGGGCTGCTGCTGGAGGACGGCGCGAGACGGCTTCGCGAGCGGCTGGCCGAAGCGGGTGTGCCGCCGGCAGCTGTCGACATGTATCTCTCGGTGCTTGGCTCGCCAGCTGCGCTTGAGGCTGCGCTCGCCTGGTATCGCGCGCAGCACGATCTACGGGTGAGCATGGGAAAGATTCAGGTACCGACGCTTTATGTGTGGGGCGACGCCGATGCCACCGTCGGCATCACTGCGGCGAAATCCACTGCCGATTTCGTCAGTGCGCCATTCCGATTCGTGGTGCTCAATGGCGTCGGCCATTTTTCAAGCGATGAGCAGCCGCAACGAATCAGCGAGCTGCTTCTTGAGCAGCTTGCGCTTTATCCGGTCTGAATTGCGTCATCTGGCTGAGCCTGAACAGATCACGCGACGCCGCTCATTTCAATCCTTTTGAAATACCCAACAGAGGAGCAGTCATGTTGAAAACCCGATTTACCGAAATGTTCGGCGTCGAGCATCCGATCGTGCAGGGCGGCATGCAATGGGTCGGTCGCGCCGAACTCGTTGCGGCCGTGGCAAACGCCGGTGCGCTGGGCTTCATCACCGCGCTCACGCAACCCACGCCTGACGACCTGCGTCGAGAAATCGCGCGTTGTCGCGAGATGACTGACAAGCCTTTCGGTGTGAACCTGACGATTCTGCCTACGCTCAACCCGCCGCCTTATGCCGAGTACCGTCAGGCGATTATCGATTCGGGTGTTCGAATCGTCGAAACAGCAGGCAACAATCCGCAGGAGCACATCGCCGAGTTGAAGAAAGCCGGTGTCAAGGTGATCCACAAATGCACTGCAGTGCGTCACGCGCTCAAGGCCGAGCGCATTGGCGCCGACGCGATTTCGATCGATGGTTTCGAATGCGCCGGCCATCCGGGTGAAGACGATACCCCGGGCCTCATCCTGATCCCGGCTGCTGCCGACAAGGTCAAGATCCCGATGATCGCCTCGGGTGGCTTCGGTGACGCACGCGGTCTGGTGGCCGCACTGGCACTGGGTGCCGAGGGGATCAACATGGGCACGCGTTTCATGTGCACCGTCGAAAGCCCGATTCATCAGCGCATCAAGGAGCAGATCGTCGCCAACGACGAGCGCGCCACCGAACTGATTTTCCGTACGCTTCGCAACACCTCACGTGTGGCCAGCAACACCGTCAGCCGCGAAGTCGTTGCGATCGAGAGCAAGGGCGGCGCCACCATCGACGATCTGCGTCATCTGGTGGCCGGTCAGCGCGGCCGTGGTGTCTATGAATTTGGCGACCCGGATGCCGGCATCTGGTCGGCCGGCCAGGTGCAGGGTCTGATCCACGACATCCCGACCTGCGCCGAACTCGTCTCGCGCATCGTGCGTGAAGCCGAGGCGATCATCGATGCGCGCCTGAAAGGGATGCGCTCAGCCGCCTGATCGTGACCGGTTACCGGGCTCGGGCTTCCTGGGCGCTGAGTTCGGCCTTACCGGCAAGCACCGAATCGTATTTGCTCGAAAAGCCGTTGAAGTCGATGTCGTCTCGCTGATACGCCTGCAGGGCCAGGGTCAGTTTGTCAAAGGCACGATCGGTGTTGCTCAGGATGTCTTTGCCGTAGACCGCCTTGAAATCGGCTGCCCAGGCGGCTTTTGCGATTTTGCCGACGACCGATGCCTTGTCAGGGTTCGCCATTTCGCGGGGGCCTAGCAGGGGGCTTGCCGCCTGCTAGGCAAGCGACTCGGCGCGGCCGTCCCCGAAAAAGCCGCCGGATGCCGACAGGCTCGGGTCATGAAATGCCAGTTTGCCAGGCGCGGCGTCGGAAAGCGGCGCAGGCGACAACTGGGGCCTGCTGAGGTATTGAAAGCTGAGCAGACCGGCTGCGATCAGCAGACAAATCAGTGCCAAGCGACGAGACAGCGCCATCAGTGAGTCCGAAATCGGTTGGAACCGCGATGGTACCGGTTAGCTGCTGTGCGGCCGAGCCAGTAAACTGGCGGCAACCGGAGACCTATTCCATGACGACAACCGCAACCGCCGAGCCCCGCGCCCGGGCTGGTTCAAAGCCCGATCCCGCGAGCGAAACCTTCGACATGCTGATTGTCGGCGCCGGGATCTCCGGCATCGGCGCGGCCTGGCATCTCACCACGCGATCGCCAGCGACCCGCTTTGTCATTCTCGAAACCCAGGACGACTACGGCGGCACCTGGCGTACCCATCGCTATCCCGGGATTCGATCCGACAGCGACCTTTACACTTTCGGTTATCGATTCAAGCCCTGGACCGGTGCACCGATCGCCTCGGCCGACAAGATTCTGACCTACATGAAAGAGGTCATCGACGACAACGATCTGGCCCGGCATATCCGTTACCGGCATCGCATCGATTCAGCGGCCTGGTCTGGCGAAGACCGGCTGTGGCACCTCGATGTCACCCGTTTGGACACCGGCGACACCTTGCGCATTTCGACGCGTTTTTTGTGGATGTGCCAGGGCTACTACCGCCACTCGCAGGGCTACACGCCGCAGTGGCCGGGCATGGACCGCTTCAAGGGCCAGATCGTTCACCCCCAGAATTGGCCCGAAGACATCGATCTGAGCGGCAAACGGGTGGTGGTGATCGGCTCGGGCGCGACCGCTGCCACCATCGTTCCCGCGATCGCCACAGAGTGTGCACATGTGACGCTGCTGCAGCGTTCGCCGACCTACTTCATCACCGGCCGCAATGCCAACATCCTTGCCGATACCCTGCGCGAGCTCGACATTGACGAAACCTGGATCCACGAGATCGTGCGCCGCAAGATTCTGTTTGATCAGTCGGCTTTCACCCGTCGCTGCGAGACCGAACCCGAGGCGGTGACCCGCGAATTGCTCGGCGGGGTGAAGGCCTATCTCGGCGAGGACTACGACGTCGCCAAACATTTCACGCCGCGTTATGCGCCCTGGAAGCAGCGCATCGCCTTCATCCCCGATGGTGATCTGTTTCGGGGGATCCGCAGTGGAAAGGCCTCGGTGGTCACCGATGAGATCGATACCTACAACGAGACCGGGCTGCTTCTGAAATCGGGCGCTCAGCTTGATGCCGACGTGATCATCACCGCTACCGGTTTCGATCTCAATGTGCTGGGTGACATCGCGTTTTCGATTGACGGCAAGCCGCTCGATTTCGCCAGTACGGTGAGTTACCGAGGCCTGATGTTCACCGGTGTGCCGAACATGCTTTGGGTCTTCGGTTATTTCAGAGCAAGTTGGACGTTGCGGGTCGACATCGTTGCTGATTTCATCTGCCGTTTGCTCAAGGAGATGGAAGCTCGGAAGGCGACGGTCGTGACTCCGGCGCTGAGGCCGCAGGATCAGGGCATGCCCTTGTCGCCCTGGGTTGATCCGGGCAATTTCAATCCCGGCTACATCATGCGCGGACTGCATCTGATGCCCAAGCAGGGCGATCGCCAGCCCTGGAAGCACGGTCAGGATTACATGACCGAAAAGGATGAACTGCCTGCCGCCGATCTCGGCGACGGCGCCCTGATTTTCAAGTGAGGCCGGAGAGACGATGAGTGCAATGCCTGAGCCCGGACGTGACGCCGGATTTGATCTGATCATTGTTGGCGCCGGATTTGCCGGCATGTATATGCTGCACAAGGCCCGCGGCATGGGCCTGCGCGCGCGGGTCTTCGAGGCCGGAGACGGCGTGGGCGGCACCTGGTACTGGAACCGTTATCCGGGTGCGCGGTGCGACGTCGAGAGCATGGAGTACTCCTACCAGTTCTCGGATGATCTGCAGCAGGAGTGGCACTGGACCGAGCGCTTCGCGCCGCAGCCCGAGATCCTGCGCTATGCCAACCATGTCGCCGATCGTTTCGATTTGCGCACCGATATCCGCTTCGAGACGCGCGTGCAGTCGGCCCAGTTCGATGAGTCGAGTGCGCGCTGGACGGTGCGAACCGACCGCGGCGATGTCGTGACCGGGCAATATCTGGTGATGGCCACCGGATGCCTGTCATCGACCAACATGCCGCAATTTCCAGGCTTGGGCTCATTCAAGGGGCAGTCGTATCACACCGGCGCCTGGCCGCATGAACCGGTCGATTTCACCGGCAAAAGGGTCGGCGTGATCGGCACCGGCTCATCGGCCATTCAGTCGATCCCGATCATTGCCGGGCAGGCCAGCGAGCTGGTGGTCTTTCAGCGCACCGCCAACTATTCCGTCCCGGCGCACAACGCGCCCCTCGATCCGGCCTTCGAGGCCGAGGTCAAGGCCGAGTACCCCGCCTTTCGCGAGCGCAACAGCCAGATGATGGGGGCGTTTGGTGCCCGCCTTCAGGTGCCTGACCGGCCGGCCTTGCGCGCCACGCCTGAGGAGCACCGACAGGCTTTTGACAAGGCATGGGAGCGTGGTGGGCTTGGCTTTCAGCGGTCCTTCAATGACATCATGATCGACTCGCGAGCCAACGAGATCGCCAAGGCCTATGTGCACGAGCGCATCCGCGGCATCGTGAAGGATCCGGCCACCGCCGATCTGCTTTGTCCGACGCAGGTGCTGGGCTGCAAGCGCATGTGCGTCGATAGCGGCTATTTCGATACCTTCAACCTGCCCCATGTGAAGCTGGTCGACATCCGTCCCAAAGGCATCGAAGCAATCACGCCGACCGGCGTGCGGGCCGCAGGACAGGACTTCGAGCTGGATGTGATCGTCTATGCCACCGGTTTTGATGCCATGACCGGATCCCTGCTCAAGGTCGACATTCGCGGCCGTGACGGGGTGAGACTTGCAGACGCCTGGAGCGCCGGTCCGCGCACCTATCTCGGTCTGAATGTGGCGGGCTTTCCCAATCTGTTCACCATCTCGGGCCCTGGCAGCCCGTCGGTGCTCACCAACATGATCGTGT
>Ga0114979_10001841_pt1 | contig 14289 bp, 9 predicted proteins | sample S_140625_EF_Meta_FD_87315 | JGI IMG/M metagenome (GOLD analysis project Ga0114979, IMG submission 87315) | Freshwater microbial communities from Lake Simoncouche, Canada to study carbon cycling - S_140625_EF_MetaG | ecosystem: Environmental > Aquatic > Freshwater > Lake | place: Lake... | reverse complement strand
ATGATAACATGATAACATGATAACATGATAACATGATAACATGATAACATGATAACATGATAACATGATAACATGATAACATGATAACATGATAACATGATAACATGATAACATATATAACGTCAACTGATGTGTTATATATGTTTGCATTTTTAATGTATTTAAAGCGAAATAAAATAGAACAACATTAAGTTGGTAAAAATCATAAAAAATTGTTGACTCATTATAATATACTTAGCAAACTCGGTTTTTGGCGTAAGAAGTGTATAACCTACACCTGCCTGAATCGTTGTGGATAAAAATAATGTATCAGAAAATTTCGGTTCTATATATCGAGACATATCCTCATTCATATCCATTTCTCTTCTTATGATATAATAAATGATAGCAAAGACAAAAATACTTAAAAAGTTATATAATGCACCACGAATTACGTACTTCATTTGTATTATAAATATTATAAATATTATAAATATTATAAATATTATAAATATTATAAATATTCACACAACAGTATATTATTTTTTATTTTTTATTTTTCATAACACGTTTCTTAATATGTTTACGTGTTTTGCTCCTACCCTTAGTTCGTCTATTTGAACGGCTTTTCGGTTTTTTATTTTTTATAATTTTACCTCCTTCTGCAGTATCATCACTATTCTTATCCTTATCCGACTCTGGAGTAATACTAAACGATGTTCTGGGAGTGTCATATCCAAATGAACCACTATCGCTAGATGTAAGCTCGTGAAATTTACTTCCTAAAATGGGGGCTATGTGTGGTTCAGGTGTTTGTTGCTCTTGCTCTTCTCGTCTTACTGCCCATGACCTATTTTTAAAAAACTCTCGACGTGCTATTCTTTTTTTCTTGGTCAACTTTTTATATGCTTTATGTTTTTTCCTCCACAGTTTATGCTTCTCATTATCAGGAACACTTAACTCTCCATTACTCGTTAACGACGCAGACGACCTTCCTGATGGCGGAGAAACTAATTCTCCGTGAATCATTTGTGGTAGTTCAAAAAATGGAACAGCTTCTACATTGAATCCTGCAACAGGTCTATTAAATCGTGTTTCCATTCTTCCTTTTGGGGGCAGTTCAATTGCGCGTAGCCGTTCCGACAAGTGTTGATGCATTTCTGCCCCTTCATATCGTTCTCTCTCAGTTTGCTGTAAGATAACATCATCTAACATTTCATTTAAAACATCATATGTCTGAGACATAACAGAGGAAAATTTTTTAGGTACAATACCGTATTCGGACAGTTCGCGCAACTGCATTAAAACGATTCTTTTTCTTAAGTGTTGTTTTCTCTCCATAGACAACTCGACAGCTTCGTATTCAGGTAAATCGACAATAATAGAAGCACACAAAAATGCCGACTTTGAAAATTTAAACATTGTTTTTTGTTCATATTCTGTCAAGTTATCTAAAAAACATGCCGTTGATGCACAATCTACTGCAACTTCTACATTTGCTGCCTCTGTCTTCTTCCTATCAGCATGCTCCTTTAGCCGTGTTAATAATTTACCAGTCATTTTTCCTAGCCTACTAGTATCGTCACCCACGGCATGAACTCCACCACTTGCAACAAATTCACGACACTGTCTCACATTTTTATAAATAATATATGCATATTCCATCAAAGCTATACGCACATCCAAGTAAAAAAAGGTAAGTCCTCCTCGAATATTATAACTGCGAACACGACTATATAGTTTATCAATTTCCTCATCATATGTAGAATACGTTATGTCGACTAATTTTACTTTTCTTCTTGGTACTTCTGTATCTCCCAAAATAACTTTCACATTTTTAGACTCTAGGTCTTTCCCGCATACTCCCGGTCCTCTCATCACTGCATCCATACAACTATATGTAAGTCTTTCATTACCTTCTATAACCGCATTTCCCCTAACACCGCTCATTAGTGCTGCATTTTCTAATGACTTTTCACGTTTGTAATCAAGACACGATTTAATAAATGCGCCAACTTGTTGTGCAAATATTTTTCTTGTAACATCATCTTCGTTTTCGTGTTTTGCTAATATTACAAGGTCAATATCATCAGTCGTCTGGTGTTCTAAGTCTCCTACAACTTTTAATATATCGGCGCACAAGTATAGTCCCGTCTTCCCTTTTAACATTACTTTACATTTGCTCTGTAATATACGACTTACTTTTCCTACAGCGATAAAACACATACCCATATCATAGTTGCTTTGGGAGTTTTCAAGATGTTGTCTTTTACATAAACCAGTGGTTAATGGTAGTTTGTCTACTAGACCACCTTGCATCATATTTCCAAACATAAAGTTGCGATACTCTTCATATACGTCTTCTACTGTTTGCTGCAAATTTCGTACCCCCATTCTACTCCAGAAGTTTGCGTCTAGTTCGATGGGAACCGCTTCATATGTTTCTAATGCGAAATCTTCCGGTTCCTCCTGTTCCTCATGTTCCTTCTGTTTGTGCACACCCGTACCCATACCCACGCCCATACCCATGCCTCTGCCTGGATAAAATTGTTGATGCTGCTGCGGAAAAGCAGACCATTGCATAGGCATTCCCATGGGCATCGCCGTAGGCAAGTTACCTAGAACAGGTGGCTCGTTATAACCAGACATAGCAAATGCACCACGGCGCTGCCCTTGCCCGCTACGACCATTACTTGGACACCTACTTCGGTTGTGCCCATACTTATGACATTTATCGCAGTATTCTTCTGCTTTTTTCATCCATATATATTATTATATTATTTTAAACTGTTAAAATAATATAAAGTTATAACTATAGTATTACTATCGTCTCACGTACATACAAAATGAGCTTACCTACTTCTCCCCGTTTAAGTCCTCCAGCGTATATTCTTAAAATGTTCATTATGAAACAGTCTACTGGCGCATCAGTTCCTACCTCTAAATATGACGAATTAGTAAAAATGTATGAAGACAAAGTAGAAGAACATAACCAAAAAGTATATGGTTCACAATACCCTGACTCCGGTTTTGACTTATTTATTCCTTTCGACTACTCCGAACATGAATATGGATATACCGATAATCGTTTATCCCCCGTGACATTTCGCGCCCCTCTGGGTGTTAAGTTCAGCATGTCACGCTTTAATGCTGTATATAAAAAATCATCAGCGACCGGATACTATTTATATCCTCGATCCAGTATCGTAAAAACTCCATTTCGCTTATCAAATTCAGTAGGTATTATTGACTCGGGATATAGGGGCGAAATCATGGCGGTCGTCGATAATATTGATGCCGTAAACAATGATATAAAAACGTGTCTTAATAAATACATGCCGCCGATGTCACGAATGTTTCAGATATGTTCGCCGACATTGGAGCCATTTATGATACAAATTGTAGACAGCGAAGATAAACTGGGACTGACAGAACGTGGTAGTGGCGGGTTTGGCTCTACAGGTGTGTAGGTCGGCGATGACATGTGACCCGCGACCTGTTACCTATAGTAAAAAATTATTATAGTCGTCGTAAGGCATGGAGCTGTCGTTTGCTCCTTTAATTTTGACTATTTTCCCGCTTTCAACATAAATTTTAGTAGGAAATGATGCTGCATATTCGGCATCATGTGTTACGACAATCAGTGTCGATTTTTTAGCCATCTCATCAATCATTCTCATTATGTACTTTTTATGTGTACTGTCGACAGCGGCCGTTGGTTCATCCATAATAATAATCGGTTTGTTGCTTAAATAACATCGCAGTAAATATATAATTTGTTTTTGTCCACCGCTTAATGCCGAGCCGTGTAATCCAGCAAGTGTTTCTAACCCTTGTGGTTGATTTTTAAATACGCGAACAATGTGTAAATTTTTAAGAATCTGTTTTACTTTTTCTTTTGGTATATTATTTCCGTAACATATATTGTCAATTATAGAGCGATTAAATAGAACTACTTTTTGATTTATTATTGCTATTTTGCTTCTTAAATATTCGCGATTAATATCCAAAACATTTACACCGTTATGTAAAATTTGTCCACTCGAAACATTATAGTATCCCATAATAAGCTTGATAATTGTCGACTTACCACTTCCATTAGTTCCTATAATCGCTACTCGGTCTAATGTTTTAATTTTAAAGGAAACATTATCTAGTGACTTCTGTTTTTCTTTATTCGCGTTTGGAACTTCTGAATTTGTTGGATTAGTTGCATTAGTTGCTTTTAATGCATTAATGACTTTTGGGTCCTGACTATTATATTCGAAAGATACATTTCGAAATTCTATATCACCGGTTATTGTAATATTCTTTTTTGTTCCATCTCTTACTATGTTGTTCAATATATTTTTAATATTTTCTTCGCTTTCTGTTAGCTTTCCATATAATATAACATTATGAACAGTTCTATTTATAGTCGTCTTCAAATAACGAATAAAAAATAATATTATAATTACCAATTTTATTGTATCCTGGCTTGTTATTTTTTTAGCTTGATAAAAACGAAGAATAATATATACATATACTACTAATATAGCTGTTACTATAAAAGAAAATAAGTATATTCCCTTTGATGAATACCACATTTGTTCTTCAATTTTTTCGTCATATATAACATGTTTGTTTTCTAGGTATTCTTTTTCATCGTCGATTTTTTTACACGCTATTACACTTAATGAGTTACTTAAAACGTCATCTACGTGTGTCATTAACACCTTTTCCTCTTTTTCTCGCTCTGCTGATTTTTTTTTTACTTTCATTAGGACATAATAGTATGTAATACAAAATAGACTAAATAGTATTATCATAATTCCTCCTATTTCTACATTTATGTATAATATATAAGATAATATTGAAACAACGGTTATACCAAACGTAACTATCCAGTATATAAAAGTTTGAGTACAAGATACAGCTGTGTTAGGAATCAGTAATAACTTTAAAATAATGTTTGATATATTTTCATCATCATAATTTACTTCTATGTTTTTAAATATTACATCGATTAATTTAAATCTAATAAATTTTTCCAATTTGGGATAATTTACTTTGTCATAATAACTATTTAACACATATATCACGTCTAATAGTGTATATAAACCAGCAATCTTCCATAATATATTTATAGAATTACTATAGTCTAGTTTATTAATGGCGATAGTGAGGTCACTAAATAAATTTGACAAAATAATCATCTCTAGGGGAGTGGTTATGAATAATACAGTTATCGTAATAATTAACCATAATATGTTTTGTTTAAAAAAGTCAAAAATAAAGCCCATTATAATATTTTTTTTTGGTTTATCGTCGGGGGCGGCATTACTTTGGGATTCCATAATTAAGATATATTATATACATAATATATTTTAGTTGCTAAATTTATACTTCTTTATTATTTTGTTTTTGTTTTGTTTTTGTTTTTGTTTAGTTTTTGTTTGTTATTGTTGTTGTTCCTTACTTCCTTGTTTTTCTTGTTTTTCTAGAGGATGTAAATAACTTACGTAATAAGTTTTTAGCTTTTTTTGCTACACTGTAATAGTATGGTGCACGATGTTTCTCAATGGTTCTATCTCTTGCTCTACGAGTCATCTCACGAGCACGAACATATGCTGAAACAAGACCGCCTTTACTTGGCTTACATGTTCCGGCATTACAAATGGGGAATGATTTTTTGCTTCCAAGAAAACATTTTTTTCCGCAACGTTTCAATTGTAGGGTTCGTTGATGTGTAGTAGGTTGATTATGGCGCCAACTTTTATATGTTCTAAGAAGTTGCTTCCTTGTTACCATTTTCCTATATGTATATATGTATTTTATATTTTAATTATTTGTAAAATATTTTAGTTAAGAATAAAGTTATACTAGATGTTTAATAATATTTATATATAATATACTTAATAAATTAGATTATATAAATATGTTCTCATCACGTGTCATCGGTAGGTTAGCAAATTTATCACCTAGTACGCCAAAACTAGTAGCAGACACACTTAGTTTTGGAAAGAGGAGTGATCTTTATACTTCAGGACAAGTTCCGGGTACTTATACTTATACTGATACTGATGACTCTGAGAGAAAAATTATGGTAGTCAAAAAATCTGATGATCCTCTTCTTATTGCTGCTGATTCCGCCACTAATGCTGCCGTTGAAGCTTTTATGAAAGATAATGAGGCTGCTAAACATTCACGTGATAATCGTGCTACTCCTGCTGCTGCTACTGCTGCTGCTTGTCATGTTAATCCTATTGAAAAAACAAAAGATCATAACCCTGAAGTTGCAGCACTAGTAATAAAAGAAAATAGTGAAGGCTATAGTCACGATAAAATGTATGAAGAGTTAACTGATATGCAAACACAATTGGATAAATTGAAACAAATTTCAGCATGTGTATCAGCAGAAGAAGCTGCTATATTTGATGAAAATATCAAAAAGGTAACAGAATTACTTGCTGTAACTCTTGATAAACTTGGTCCGGATTCTTCAAAACCATTATTTCAGGGTACTGCTATGGAAGGTACTGCTATGAAAGGTACTACTATGGACCAAATTCTTCAGTTGGTGAAAAGAGTGGTACCCGTGAAAGAATTTCAGACAAGTTTACAGAAACCATCCCCACAACAACTTAAAGAATTAGCAAGTTATATTGTTCTTAAACATAAAGCGATGGAAGTAAATAAGTCAACTGATGATCCAGCTAAACCACCCTATAATGGAATACCTTTTTATACTGAACCGTCTCAACAGTCTCTGTTACAAATATGTTTTTTGCCTGGAGAAACATTAGAACAAGAACTACCAGCGGTAAGTTGTGCTTTTAAACCTAAAGATCCTCTTCGAAGTCTTGTTATAACCCAAAGGGCGTTTGTTTCAGCAAATCCCAATATAGCTTCTATGCGTGAACAATGCGAGTGTGATTTACAACCTTCCTCTCCTCTATACCATCGTCGTTTACGTGCTCAACAACTTGATATGCTTATGCGCACCGAAGATGAAAAAAAAGTTTTCTCTACTACAGGAGTAAATGGACTAGTAGGTCTTTGGGCTTCTACCTCTGGTGCTCCAACTCCTCCTCATTATTTTAGTAAACTAGAATTTGCACATGTTCCTACTCTATCTGACTCAGCTGACTCAGCTGACGCTGCTCCACCTCCTCCACCGCCTCCTCCTGGCGACGATCCTTATACTGTTTTATATGACTTTACCAATAAAGTTGGTCCGAGAGTTTCAATTCCTTATATTCCTGCAAATTACCCACCAGTTCCTTTCCCAGACCCAGACTGGAGCGCACCTTTCCCAAGTGTTATTGTAGGTCGAAAAAGACTTTTATATTCAATCGGTCCTATTTTATTTGATAACAACCTATTCGGACGACCATTAATTATGATTCGACTACATAACTATAAAACAACGCTACATCCCGATGGTATATATTTTTGGGTATATCCATCATTTAGCGAGAATGGATTAGCTCGTGTTTACTTTACTATTGATGGAGGCATGATTTTAAAAGGTATTGACTATACAATAACAACGTTTGTTCTTGAATTTTTACAAGTAGAAATAAATAAATACTATGTTCGACATTATGTTAATAAACTACCTAATAATTTTTTTCCGACAAAACTAACAACCCGATTACAAATACTTGATTTTTTTGGAGAAATGATACATCTTCAAGACCAATGGGTATATGATTTTTTATGTGGACTTGGAGAAATTACAAGTCCTTATGTTAGGGACCATGCTCCGATACCTCCCGATTTTAATCGTCATTGTTATGTTTTTTATAGCAACCCTTGTCGAAACCTAGCAGCTCTCCCTCCTCCTCCTGCTCCTCCTCCTGCCCCTCCTCCAAGTTTTCCTCCTTTTTATCCCGACAAAGAAACTAGTTTAAATCTTGATGTTCTTCCTATAGGTGCTATAACTCCTACAGACATTACAACACTGCGAATGTGTGTTTCAGAAGGTATAAAACTAGCCATTATTAAAACTGACAGACGGAGAACTCATAGAGAATGTAATATTTTTGCTTCTTTCATGTCAATGAATGCGAAATATAGAGGTGATAGTGAACCGTGTACTTTTCCTTTACGTTTATGTATTTCCACGGTAATGGATAAAATTTTAGTACCTGTTACTGGCGGAGATGTGAACCAACAACATTTATTTGCTCAAAATATAGTTAGTGACTGGCCGTTTACACAATGGGTACAGGGATGTCGGGATCTTGGGAGATGTAGTATTTCACCCGTTATTGTAACTATAGCAGGAGTTACTCCGGATTTAACAGATTTAACGAATAATAAGGAACTTGCAACTGATGGTTTTGCTCCCCAAATTCTTGCAAAAAATTATTCTGCTAGTAGGTTATTAACTATATCTGAAACTCATACACCCGGACAAAAATATGAATTTAGACGTTATTTGCGCAGTGGAGCAGGTTTTAATCCTGCTGTTGATTTAATTACATTAGATCCTCGTGTTTATCCTCTTGGTGGGTTTGATTCTATTACTAATGCTGAAAAAATAGAAAAATTTAATCTTTTACCTAGTGCTATTAAAACATCTGTTGAACTAATGGTTGATCTTTTTTGTAACCCGGATCCTGTATATGATAAAGTAAGAGTATCTTTTATAAAGTTATTACGTATTCCTGGTCACACAGCAAGCCAACCTCTCAGCGCTATTGAACAGTTAATTGCAACCGCTAAAACTTCTGCTGATGCTGCTGCTCGTATAAACTTACTAAATGCATTAAAAATTCATATACTAACTACATCGGTTTCAGGTGTATATAGGCAAGATACGCAACCTGAATTGTTAACGTTACGTAGTGGCTCTCCATTAGATGTCATTAAACAAATTATGGAAGTTACCGGGGTATACCGTTATTCAATAGCATCAAGTATTTTTTATTCTTTTTTAGGTATTCCAGGTTTTCAATTAACTGCACCAGGTGGTTTTCCAGCAAATGAAGAAGTGAAATTTTATTATTTAGATAAACTGGGTCAGTATCGTAGTATTGATCCTCCACTAGGAGGTAACCCACGTGATTTTTCATCTTGTTTTACTAATCCCAATTTTGACCCATATATAATTGATTCAGTTCGCGATAGTGAATATATTCATCCTAATTATTTACGTGATCGTCTTCTTGGAAGGGATATTACACAGCCGGCTGAACTTAATAGAACAATTAATGATGTTAGGGGACAGGGATTTATTAACGCTTCAAAAGTTTTTAGTAAAATGTTTTTACTTCGTTTACTTTTTAATAACGGTGGTAAGAAAATTCAAGTTATAGTTTCTGTTTCATCTACAATAACTATTTCGGGGAATAATCGAAAATATGCACCATTTGCAACAGATTTACAATTTACACCAACATTCATTGGTCCTGTAGATGATGATGGTGTAGGAGAAACATTAGAAACAATAATAGCAACAGCAGTAAGATATATATCTGCTGGATGTTCGGTTGCTACAAAACCAGCAGACTATTCACAATTATCGGGTTATGCACAGATTTTAAAATATTTAGAAATATATTTTAGGCAGTTTGGTTCGGTATGTTTTACATATAACTCTTCACAAATTGGTCCGTTTAATTGCCTACATGACCCAATGCTTAAATTTTTAACTTGTGTTTTTTCTAACCAAGATGCTATAAATGCAATTACTGCTAAATGGAATTGGATTCCTTACTTATGTAGACAAGGGTATAATTTAGATGCACAATCCGCAATAGCTGGTCAAACCTTGGAGCAAAATATACAAAATACGTTAAGAGAGAATAGACTGAGAATGCTAAAAGTTTGTGAAATATTAATTGACCCTATGTTAAAGATACTAGATACCGGTCTTGATCATGATGTGGTTAATCTCGATGACGACGACGATGATGATGATGATGGTAGTGGTAGTAGTGGTAGTGATAGTATGGATAGGACGGGGAGTAGTGCATCTAGTAGTGTATCTAGAAGTGAATATAGTCCGCCAACGTTGGCAGGACGTTCCTTTTCTTCACAAGATAGTAGTACGACGTTTTTATCTTCACATTCACCTAGCTCATCTGTATCGGTGTCACCAATCCTACGTATGGTTGCGCACCCTGGATCCGCAGATGGTAATATCGCAACATCAGTCCCCCCTGTCGAACAAACAATGAACCCTGGAGGAGGTTCTTTAACAAATAAAAAATATACTATTAAAAAGCATGCACATAAATCACAAAATAGAAGTAAAAGTAACAACAGAAAAACAACAACAACAAGGAAAAATCTTAAGTTTAAGAGGGTTATTAAAAAACATACTACAAAGTACAAGACATACAAGCGCAAAGCGAAAGGTCGTAAGCTTAGAGGCAACAAGTATAAGAACAATAAAACTATGAGACGTATGAGATGCGTGAGAAAATGAGAAATTCATGTATTAAATAAAAATGGATAGTTTGTCAATATTTTCATAAAATCTCATCATTTTTATCTCAATATATTATAGTGTGTACTATACAATCCGAACCAAACCGAACCATCATGAAAAGTGAATCGATATTCCAAACACGAAAAATGCGAAAAATAAAAAGCCGTAAATTCCCCAAACGTATTTATTTATATTCTTCACCACGTAAGGCCCAACGTATGGCGTATAAGTATTTAGGTAAAACTGCGAAACTATACCCCGCAAGAAATCCGGCAAAAAAGTATATGATTTATGACCCGAAAAATAACAAGTGGGTAAATTTTGGGCAATTGGGCTATGAAGATTATACCAAACATTGCGATAAAACACGGCGCAAAAATTACTTGACACGTACTAAGGGTATGCTTGGTGACTGGAAAAGTAATAAATATTCAGCGAATAATTTGTCCCGTCGCATTTTGTGGTAGATTTTATAAACTAGTATAGTCTGAAAATTATATTAGTTTATTATATAGTAGCAACAGTAACTTATATGACCGAGGGTATATACAGCAGTTCTATTAATTTATTAAAAGAGTCAGATACAATGACAAATGTACTACGTGAAATAGGTATAGGGTCAATAAATCGCAATTCAAGTAGACGCAATTCAAGTAGACGCAATTCAAGTAGAGACAATCCAAGATTTGGCGTATTTGAACCCGAAATTAACTTCCCTCCATCTTATAAATTTGTAGGAGATACATATTCTATTGTAGGAAGTGATAAAAAAAGAATTCCAGGATATGCTGATAGAATCTTATTTAAACGCGGTGCAAATGAAGCTCTAGTAAAACAAAATAAAGACTACCAGTTAATAACAAGTGCAACTATATCAGACCACAAACCCGTTACATGTTCATTTACTATTGCGCCATCAACAGGTACAGAGTCAAATGTACGAATTATTACTTGGAATATCGGTTCAGGTGATAATGGACAGTCTGCAGATGAAATGAAAACAGCTTTGGTTAATCTTGTCGGACCATATGATAATGACTATATCGTATTAACTTTACAAGAAGCAAATGATGATTTATATAGTGTATTAAAAAGAGAAAAAGAAAAAGAACAAAAAATAGGTTACTATAATATACACGGTTTATCATCTGCTCTTTCATCATATAGTTTTTTTGGTAAAAAAATTTTCTATAAACTAGTTACTATTGTATTACAAAGAAATACTGAAAGTGTTTCTAGTGGCGGTTCTCCAGTAATTGATAATTTTGATGGGATTTTAAATGGTTTGAAGATTACAAAAGGTAAATTTGGTGTAAATACAAAAGGAGCATTTAATACTATACTTCATATTGGTAACACTGGAGTAAGGGTTCATATAATAAACTTACATTTTCCATTTGATAATAATATTACTTATAATGATTTTAAGACCCAGTTGAAAGCATTATTTTCAGCTTTAGACGACGGCGAATGGTGTATAATGGCTGGAGACTATAACAGTAGGTCTAATATAATTCTTGACGAACAAGGTAATCCAATAGATGCTATTAAAGATATTTTTGACCAAGACAAATTAAAGGCTATATTTGGTAAAGGTTTACAAGTTCATCCTATTCACTCAGCGACAAAAACAAAACCTACAAAATTTGAAGTACCTACTGGTTCTCTGGAAGCATATCAAGATTTGTGTAATGAATTATATGAATTCTATTCAACACAACAACAACCACAATCACAACAACAACAACAACAATTAAATCTACCACAATTACCTCCAGACCTTTTAGCCACACCTGATACAGGTGGTAGTCGGCCAAGAAAAACAATAAAGTATAAAAAGATAATAAGAAGACAAAATAAAAAACATACAAATAAATACAAAAAACATAAATATATTTTACGTAAAAGAAGTAATAAAAAACGTAAGTATTAAAATTGATTTAAATAATAACATATAACTGTTTAAAAAAACAATTATATATTATACACAAAGAAACACTACAACACATGCCTTTTTACGCTGTTCATAAAGGTAAACGTCGCGGTATATATACAGATTGGCTTGAATGTAAACAGAATATATTTGGGGTAAAACATCCCGTATTTAAAAAGTTCAATACAAAAGAAGAAGCAGAGTATTTTCTTATTCATGGATTCGGGACAAAAACAAACCAATCGATGATGGATACTCTCGGTATTGGCGGCGCAAATAGGGAGAACATTAAAACAAGAGATGTTACAGATGCGAGAGATAATGCGAAAATCGATGATAAATCAGAACCCATAGATTCACATAAAAATGTGGAAAATCAACCACCAAAACATATTATAAATGTATTTACAGATGGTTCTCTTATAAGAAAAAAACGCAAAAATGGAGAAACAAGATTACTTTGCGGTTATGGAATATATATTCCCTCATATGGTTTAATGGAAGAGTTGCGATACGCAGGTACAATCCATGATAATAAAACAAACAATCGTGGCGAATTAAAAGCCATCATAGATGGTCTCGATTATATACTAGGTTTTATCGAAGATACGGTCTCGTCGAATGCAATAGAAGAAAACGAGAAATTAAAGAATACGCTAATCATGCTTTATACGGACTCGTCATATTCGAAGCTAATTTTGGGTGATACCGGTGTGAAATATAGGAAGGCTGGTTATTTAGTATCTAAAAAGAGTGATGAAAAAGTAAAGAATGCCGATATGGTTGAAGAGATAATGGATATTCGTGACAAGATTGCAGCGTACGGTATGAAGCTTATTGTAAAACATGTATATGCGCATACGAATCTTGATACATTCGAGGCAAACGGGAATCGCCTTGCTGATGAGTACGCAAATATCGGTGCGAACAAAACATTTACTAATAATTAAACGATTGTTCGAATAAAAAAGTTTTTTATAGAGACTAAACCCTCAAAATCTCATCAGCAAATATTCTCTTCTTGTTTTGAACATTTGCTGTATATGCCTCGATTGTGTCGAAAGCGATACATTCGTTGTCGTTGTCGTCGCCGTCGCCGTCGCTATCATCGAGGTCGCTAATATCGACAGTCGATGCTTGCGATGCTACATCTGCTACATCTTGTTGTGTGAATAGGTCTGCGCGCTGTTGTTCACGTTCTCTTTGGGCGTCCAATAGATGCTGTGTTTCTGGTGTTGCAGGAATTTTAAACGGCGCCATAATGAAACGAAACACAATAACGGGTTCTGTTTGCCCGAAACGGTGACACCGTGCAATTGCCTGATCTTCAACGGATGGGTTCCAATCTGGGCTGACAAAATATACTTCCGAGAATTGTTGTAGGTTGAGACCTTCGCAGCATGTTTGAATTTGAAGAATAAGTACGTCAATGGCGGCATCGGGTGCTAATATTTGGCGGCGTTCGCTCTCTTTTGTGCGTCCATCCAAATATCGTACAACCAGACTAGGGAATGCTGTCGTGAGCCGTGATTGAATATAGTCGATTTCGCCACGGAAATGACAAAACACGATTTTACGTTTCCCATTATCTTTGCGCGACAGGATTGTTTTAACTACTTTGGAAATCTTGCTGCTATAGTTTTCGTCCTCGCATGGCGGCATTTGAGGCACAGATTTTCGGCATGCTAGGCGAGGATAAATGCACGACTGTTTTGCCTGAATCATGCGCCCAATTTTTACAGGTGATGGTTCAGGAAACCATGACATGTCTTGTAATGCTGGGAGGGCTGCATCGATAGATAGATTCGATTCATGTGTAACTCCACCTGGAATATTCAAGCACCCGATCCCGCTATGCAGATTACGCGCCAAAATCATTTCCGCAGGATTTGTCCATGGAACCACAATACTTTTAGTAGTCAGCGGCGGCAATGAAAGCCCGACACTTTGTTTT
>Ga0114979_10001837_pt1 | contig 14316 bp, 10 predicted proteins | sample S_140625_EF_Meta_FD_87315 | JGI IMG/M metagenome (GOLD analysis project Ga0114979, IMG submission 87315) | Freshwater microbial communities from Lake Simoncouche, Canada to study carbon cycling - S_140625_EF_MetaG | ecosystem: Environmental > Aquatic > Freshwater > Lake | place: Lake... | reverse complement strand
CCTCAAACTTCTCTTTAAACGACCTATCCGCTTTTTTCCTTTCTGAATATTGAGCTATTTTCTTTTCAACGAACTCGTCTATATTTAGAGTTTTAGATGGGTCTACTCTTTGATTTTGCGTTAATGCAAAATCAGGAAGCTTCAATTTTTCTTTTATTTCAAAATCAGGTGGTGGTTTAATTTTATCCAATGCATCCATGGCTTCCTTTATTTTCGCATCATTTTTGTCTTGTTTTGCATTTTCTAGTTTCTTCTCTGCTTCTTTAAATTCATCATCGGTTTTTCCGGGCTTTAGTTTACCACTATCATTAATGTATTTAATTATGGGTTTTAAATCTTCATTTAAATAGATAAAAAAGCCCTTAGGGTTGATATCGTACTTTTTAAGTTTTGTATTTAGTTTTCCCTGGCGCTCTTCTTCAAAAAATTTCTTACTATAAAGTTCGTATTTTTTACGCTCTTGTTCGTCAATCTCAATATACTCTGCATCTTCCTCTTTACGTTTTGCCTTTGTATTTTCATCTAGCTCTTCTTTCTCTATAAAACCCTTTTTTTTTGAAATTTTGCTTGTAATTGAAAACAATGGTTTTTTTGGTAATTTTCCACGAACTGGGTTCCTATTTGTTCTCATTAGTTCCTTTAATTGCTCACCCAAATAATCACCATAATATGGACATGTAACGTCTTTCTCATCGCCGTCTTTCATTTCGCCTTCAAATAATTCAACGTCTACAACTATTTCGTACGGGTCACTTGTTATTAGCATTCCAAGATATGCTAATTCACTAACATCGCATTTTTTTTCATAACATTTTTTTATTTTACCCATCAAATCATCTTCTTCACTAGCACTAGCACTAGCACTATCAATTAGCTTCTTATTTGAATATTTAGCTGCTAGTGTCTTAATATCATCTGTAGTGTTATTGTCAACTAAATTAATAAGGTCATTCAACCATACTACCTTTTTTAATGTATAAGACCCGCTTGATAATTTTAAATTAACATAATTTCTAGTAAGAAATGGGTTAAAAAACAAAGTATTCATAGGGTCTTTCATCTTGAACATGTCGTATGAACTAAAATGATTATTCACTACAGGCCATTTTGTAGGCAATAAATATTTAAGCATTAACATAACGTTATTATCCATGTTTTCTCTTCTCTTTTTAAAAATATCAACGTCTTTTTCGTCATCATTAATTGCGATAATATCACTGCTATTACACAGTCTACTCAAAAATAGCTCTTTCTTAAAAAATGTTTTTACTACTTCATCATAAGCATAAAAACCAAGAACTGATTCGTCATATTTTACCTGATATGTAAAGTATGGATATTGGGTAGGTGATATACGAACTTCTTTTAATTTGTCACTAATTAATGTACCAAATGTTAAAATATCTTTCTCATAGTTATTACCAATAGGTATATTCGTGTCTAAAGTAATTTTTAATTGTTTCGGGTCTATTTTTGTTGACATAATCTATCTATATAATGCGAATATAATAATAATAATGTTTATGAAAGAAACATTATTGTTATCGGATTAAAAAGTATAACTTTTAAAATCATTATCATCTGAAATCATCTTTAATTGCTTTGCACGTTCTAGAACAGCCTTTGCCTTTTTAACATCTTCTTCTGTAATATTTGTATTGTTCGTTTCATTATCTAACATACTAATATGATAGTCCTTGAATTCTTCGGATAACACGAAAAAACTGCTCTCCTCATGGAACAAATATTCAGTTAAAATAACAAAAAGAATAGTTATGATTAGAGCAATATAAATATCACGAGTACCCATCCAAGCAATTGCAAAAACTAGGACTTGTCTGCTAAATGTAAATTTAAAATAGGATTCTAATGTCTTACTTAACTTGAAATTTGCGAATTTAGACACAATATTTAATGTTATAATCATTAATCCAGCGAATATTTTACTGTTGTTTATTGCCTGAATATTATTGTGTAAATAACTAAATAGCTGTGTTAATATATTCTTACTTTGTGGTTGTTTCTCTTGTCTATTTTTCTTACCCATTATACTTAATCCGGATATTTTTCTAGAGACCGGCCAATGTCTACATTATTTTATTTGCAAAGGTATCCTCAACTTGTCTTCCAATGCTAACTTTTGCTCTATAATAGAAAATTCGCAGTCTTTTAAACAAGGATTACAGAATCCCCTTCTAAATTTAACCTCAGGAAAAACATGCTCTGTCATTTCATAATTAACTGGCACCCCTTTATTTGTAAGCTCTCCCTTGACACAGTTATTTTTTCTAAACTCATTTTGCATTTTCTCATTGTTAATTAATATGTCTTTATTGACATCGCTCTCATAATTCACCATTCCCTCTTTTTTCTTCTTACTATCAAAGTAAAGATAATCATCTAGAGTATCTACATGGTCTTCTGTCATGTGCTGATTAATTTCTAAATCATTGGAATCAGTCAAGTCATTAGAATCGGTCAAATCGTTAAAATCATTAAGTTCGTTGTCCATGTTTAGCATAGTTTCAACAGTGTCTGACTGGTAATAGAAGATTACCACAAGACAAACAAGTGCACCTAATAACTTATCAAGAAATGTATAAAATACAATAATGCATATTGCTAATAATTTCCCTAAAACTGTATTACTAAATTTGGCAATCTCTTTAAAATATGAAATTAATAAAAACAAAACAAGAATTGGAATGAATTGAGCTACTGTATTAATCATATTATTTATATAATACTGCTATTTTATTGGAAAAACAAATTACAGTATTATTAGAATATATTGTTGAAAGGGCGTAAAAATAAAATCTATTGATTTTTTAAGTAAACCATAATATAAAAATGTCTTCTTTAGTAACATCCGCATCTACATGGACAAATGAAGATACTCCTAAAAAACGACAATCTAGCATGAATTTGAGAAAGACTGTTAAATTAAGACCAGATGGTGTAGGAGAAGTTGATTATCAAGGCGAAACTGAAAATTTAAATAAAATGCAACCTAGTAATATTGATGATCATCAAGAATCTTTAGAGAAACGTAATATTCGGGTAAACGAATTATTAAACAAGATGACTTCTTCTGATATTCAACCGGCTGATAACAAAATGGGTAGTTTCGCACCTATATCGCCACCATCATTAAATGTGAAAAAAGATAATAGTGATAATACAGAATCAAAACCATACGTTGCAAATATTCCTTCTTATTTGCAAGCATCTAATGATATGAAATCTGCTGGAAACTATGGTGCAAACAACAGTGGTTCAGCCAGTTTAAGCAATTATCAACGCAGTTACGAGCCACCCCAACCATTAGCAAACAAACCCTATTATGCGAGCATGGGTATTAACCAAGGGACTAGTGATAGTAAATTGATGGAAAAAATAAACTATATGGTGCACCTATTGGAGGAACAAAGCCATGAAAAAACAAACAATATCACGGAAGAATTTATTCTGTATACTTTCTTGGGTGTGTTTATTATTTTTGTTGTGGATTCTTTCTCTAGGTCTGGAAAATATATTAGATGATGTTTTGATGAAAATATATGATTGTTTATTATATATTTTTATGGAAATTCAAATACCCGATTGGGTAACTATTGTTAATTATAGAACTATGACGAATGAAAAAAAATCATACGCAGTTGCTGGAAATAAACTATTTCAATATGAATGGATGAAAGAAGAGGTAAATGAATTTTATGAAGCAATCCATCTACAAGATATTGAAGAGATACGTGATGAAGCAGTTGGATTAATACGAACTTTTCAACAATTTAGGGATTCAAAGCGCGTTGTTGTTCTATGGAAAAAAGTAAGAAAGGATGTTCTCCTTGTTTTTCCTACACGGAAAGTATTTTTAGAAACGTTTTCTAAATGGCATACAAAAAAACTATTAAAGAATCAAGCCAAAGATGTTGTATCGGAAGACCTAATAAAAATTGCAAAATTGAAATGGTAGATTATCGTGTTTTGATGAAAAAGTATTTGAATTTTTCATCAAAAATATGTAATTTTTGAGCGGGTAATGTTTTAATGCTAGTATCAGTTTTTTACTGGTTGCGAACCTCTTCAAAGATAGATGGTTCTCTGGCTGTTTTAATAAAAAAACAATTAGTTTGTTTTAGTTGCTGTCCGATACTATTTTCCTTTTTACATTTATTCTTGGGTCCTGGTACAATTGACCCTCAACCGCTTACGTCCTAAATAGTTTTAAATGTATTTGCTGTATGAACCATTTTTTGTACTGGACAAATGGGTGCTAGGTTCTGACTTAATATATATAACGATTATTCTTTATATTATTTTTACAAAGTGTTTATATGCTTACGTGATTACAAGTGCCGAACGAATAACTGTCTCCATGGGCAGATACCGAGGATTATCCAGAAGCTTGAGCAGAGTCTTGTAAGGTGTCATCTCCTTCAGTGCCTCCATACCCATCTCACAGAACATATTCAAGATGGTTGGGTCAAACCCGCTCATCATAGAACAGCCTGCCTCCGTAGACAGCGTTGGGAACCCATTGGTCTTTCTTAAGTTCCAGAAGAGGATGTGCGGAGGGTTCAGTGGCTGCCCATACATTCGCATACCTACCTCACCGTACCTGGTCTTGATTTGCTCATGCATGACTGACCACTTACCCCTGGCCTGTACTTTCTGTGTCTCTGTGGGACTGTACCCCAGTGCACCAGGATTAGTCATAATATGCAGGTTATCGTCAATCTGCATATCCGAAAATACAGCAAGAATCATATTCTCCACATCTGCGGCTGGAATTTGCTTCTCCTCAATAACCGTTAGAATCAGGTCCAACGCCTTGTAGAAGTTGGTGTTAAGACCCGCTGTGTTGCTCTTCCTCATAATGGCGCCGACCATATCTGTGAATGTATCGCAGCCATCCAGATTAATCCATGCGGGCTCTGCTGAGAACGTCATGACTCGCTTACCAAGAATGGACTTCTCTGCAACACGAACTCCAAGCGAAAGGGCTGCATGAAGTGGGTCGCCAGACATAGAACCTGATGTGTCAACAATAGGAACCATAGGACCAAGACCATTTGCGTTTTTCTTATTACAGTTATCACGCCACTGGGAGTTCAGGATGTCTGCCTCCTCTTGATTCCTAACACTGTTGTAGCTATACTCAAGAGCCTGTGCTCCAAACATCTCTAGACCAACATTCTTACCCTTCACCTCCTTTCCCTCCTTCTTGAGAGACTCCAGATATGCACGAAGGTTCTCGGCGCACTGGACACGGTCAGGGTCATCCGTCCTGGTCTCACCACCCTTACCCTTTTGATTTAGGAATGCCTTTCGCTGCTTGGCCATAGTAATAGACGTGGTCTTGGCATGATTGATGTCTGCCCAGTTCTTAGATGTCTGCTTGATTTGAACTGTGTCAAGGTGACGATTCAGCTTAGAACAGAGCATGCGATACTGGGCCTTGCACTTCTTTAGAGCCTTTGTCTTTGAAACGTCGGTCTTTGCTGTAGCCATGAAATGGGGGAAGTAGTTCGTAGCTAGGGCATCATAGAGGAAGCCAAACTTAGCATCCTCACGAGGAACCCACTTGGACACAAGAGTCAGATTCTTAGCAGTGTCCTCACCAGTACTATTATAGACATTGTCGTCCAAACGCAGAGTACTGTTGACTCCCTCAATGCATAACTGAATCAATGGATGCTCCATGGTGCCACCATTATCCAAAACATACTTGCAGAAGTACTTGATGTCCTTCCATGAGCCATATGGCTCCTGAGATGGCAAGGACTCATCAATCTCTCTTGGCTCCATTACAAACATCTGAAGAGCGGTTAGAGCAAGAGCAGGGAAGTACTTATACCATGTCCAAATCATCATGTAGGAGAGCATATACTCACCCTTGCCGCCGTTGATGTCACGAGTCTTGGCAATGATTTTATACAGGGTTACCAATAGCTCATTGTGACTCTCATTGGTAGTGAGCTCGCAGATGAGTCCATCCAAAACCTTGGCCAAATCTGCGACACCTTCTGCATCCGTGCGAACACACTGGAAATCAAACTGGACGATTTTCTCTTGCAAGTCCCTTTGCCAATCTAGTTCGGTATGACCGTTCTCACCTGAACGCAAAGGCGCTGGCGCTGGTACGGGCAAAGGAGTGAAGGAATCAAGGGCCTGAATCATGGCGGACATTTTTGCTGAGTAACTGTGACTAGGAAAATAACACGGAATTTCTTTAACTTGTTTTTGAAAAGCATTTTTTCAATTTTTTATCTGCGTTTTATTATTGATTATAGATAGCTGTAATTTCTTCTGCTGATAAAGCACGATTGAAATAATAAAAATTGTTCATATAACCTACTGCACCACCATAAGTAGATGCTACTAAAGGATCTCCAAATATAAGATGATAACTAGATGTGAAATTTAGAGCTCCATAATTAGTAAGATTTGTTGTTGTTCCGTTATTTAAAGAAACGTATGGAATACCCCCAGCGGGTTGAACCAATGCTATAAATGTCCATGTATTTAGAGTCAAATTATAAATGTCATTATCACCTGCCTTTGGACTACCAACATAATTTACAGTAACTCTTATTTTAGTACCAGTATTATAAATAAATGCTCTAGTTGTTGTAGTTAACGAATTTATTGTCCATAACATTCCCATTGCAGATGAAGTTATATAATACCAAAAACATACTGTAAAACCAACAGCTGTATTAATAGGTACAGGCGTTAGCAATGACATATTACTACTTGCATTCGCAGAATATAATGAGTTAACAGAATAGGAACGATAACTAGTTGTTGGAGAAATTGATACTCTTGTACCACCACCTAATGTACTATCAATAACACCCGTTCCAGTTGCATAATTTCTCGTATCAAACCAAAATGGATAATAAAAAAGTGGAATGGTTCCAGTAACTCCTGAAGGTATTTTAAACCTATTCGTGTTAGTCTCACTTGATGTAGAATTAAATGTTAATGCTCCGTTTGTATTTGTGTAATTAGCGGCTGTATTGTATGGGGGGTTTATATTACTATACACCCAGTTTCCATTTGTATTTGCTATATTTCCAGTAGATGTACCTCTTGAATCATAAAGAGCAACAATTAAAGCTCCTGGGTTAAATTTTATTGAACTAACTTTGCCAGAAAAATCATAACTTCTGGTTACATCGCCATCTTTACTCCAATATAACTGACAATCATCACCGCCGCCTATTTCACCAAACATAATACGTATGGGATAACTTACACCAGATACAAGAGCTATACCAGCAGTTTTATTTAACATTCCATGTGGATTGCCATTATTTATAAGAGCATTTGATGTTGTGTATCCAGATAGAGCAGCATCTCCTATCCACAAATAACTACCGTCATCAGAGTTCAATCCAAAAGTCCATGTTCCAGTAAAGTCCGATAATAAATCACCATACCAAAAAATGGAATAACCTTCAGAACCATTAACTGCTTGAACGCCACCAGTTGCAGTTGAAACGTTAGTAAAGTCTGTTATACCGTTACTTGTATTAGTAGCAGTTGCCGTTGAATCGTAGCTTGGATTCTCGTTATGATAACCACCAAATCTTCTCCAACTGAATCCTTTAGTTGACCCTCCATTATAAGCAGCAACTCTTATATAATTTAATCCTTTAACAATACTTACTGAATAATTATTTGTTGCACCTGAAGCTCCTGTATTATAATTTCCGCTTATTGAACCAATGGCAGTATTATTAAAATATAAATAGGCTGCATCATCGCATGCCCCATATATTGTTCCAGTGTTTGTATTCCCATCATAATAAAAAGTATAATAAAACCAAAATGCGTATCCTTCATTAATTCCTTCCATTATTTTGTTTCCCCATATCCATCTTGCATACTGATAAACCGTATTGTTTGCAGTGAGATTGAAATAGAATGTTAATACCACATAACCATTCTGACCAGATGAACCAGTAGTTGAACCAGCTCCGCCACCACCAATTGTTCCTTGAACAGCTGCTGGTAAAGATGTGTTCGCAGCAACTGTTGACCCAGATGCTTGTGTAAGTAATGCTGTTGTACCTGCCTGTAAATAGGTTGGGCTAACATATGATGAACCACCTCCACCACCACCCGTATTTGTATTAGAATAATATTGAATTCCACCACCTCCTCCTCCGTACCATCCACCACCACCACCACCCGCATATTGAGATCCTAAACCTCCCTGGAACTGCGAACCTGCTGTAGCTGCAGTACCAACTTCATTTTTTGAAGCAGCAGCACCTCCAGCGGTTTGTGTTCCTCCAGCTCCAGCAGCTGTATCAGTTGAAACGCCATTATTCCCGTAGCCTCCAGTTGTTCCACCACCAGCGCCTCCTGTCGGATCACCAGTGGAAGAAGTGCTTCTCTTTCCACCACCGCCTCCGCCACCTGCTGTAATAATTTCAGTACTACCTATTCGTATTGCGGACCTACCGCCACCAGAGGTGTTTCTCCAATTTGCATCACCATTTAATGCTTGTGTTCCACCACCTCCTCCATAAGTGTTTCCTACTGTTGCTCCTGCAGTACTTACGGTTCCAGCTTGTCCTACAATAATTGTTAATGCTGTTCCAGAAGTAACTGTAAGATTTGCAGTAGTATAACCACCGCCACCACCACCACCGTTTAAATTTTGAACAATATTTCCATTTCCACTACCACCGCCACCAGCACCCCATACCTGTGCAGTCATATAACTTACATTGGCGGGAACAGTAAAAGTCTGATTTGACCCAGTATACGCAAATACATTTGTCTGTGTTGTTGTTGATTGATTATAAGCTATATCTACTATTTTTGAAATTGGGTCCACTTGTAATAATGAACCTAAATCAGTTCCATTTTCTAAAAATCCACTATTTACCCTTGTCCCATGGACATATAAAGAAAAATTATCATCTAATTCAACCGTTCCGCCTATTGTATAATGATTAAACGGAAGAGCAACTTTATTATTTCTATCATAACTACTATATAAATCTGTATCGTTACGTTTAAAATTAGAAGTCATTATTTACATTAACACAGGATTTTTTACCAGCCTCTTCCAACTCGCAATTTGATTCAGTGATTGTTTTTCTAATTCCAACGACTTCTGTCTAGCATAATTCGTCAGAAACAGAGCATCCTCATTATGCTTCATCACACGAATATCAAAGATATGAGATGCATCCTTAAATGCCTCATCAAAATCTCCATTTTGGCGGTGCATGTTATAAATCATACATCTGTCAAAATCATATGCGCTTAACAAATCTGCCTCTCTAACAATATGATAAGCTCTCTTATAAGGCCCTAAATTAGGGAAACCATGCTTTTTTACCGTAGAATAAGACATAGTAGAGATAATCAATTTCACAACATTGACATCCAGAGGTGTCATTTTATTTTCCGCTAAGAATTCCTCAATCTCTCTAATTCCTTGGTCCTGGTCCATATACTTTTTGTCACACATATCATGCAGTGCGGCTGAAACATAAATAATTTTTTCGTGTTGTTTGATTATGGGGTGGGTATTTACTTCTGTTTCGTATATTTCGCTTGCGAAACGAAGCACATTCATACTATGCGAAAGTCCATGTGATTCATCTATATTGTACTTTTGAGATGTCAAAAGTACAAAATGGAATAGTTTGCTTAATAGTGTCATTGTTCTTGATGTTATCCACTTCTATAAAAATACAGCAGAATTCAATTTTTCATAGATTATAAAATAAAGCACCTTTCGGCCAGTAACGGTGACCTTGGATAAATTAAATTAAACGTATAATATGCAGTTTTATTCGTAAAAACTGGTGTGTTTCTCTCACGCCACAATTGTAACAATATTGTGTTGTCACCAATTGCCTCAAACAATAGCATTTTGTATTGGGATAAGTTTCTTTTTCTCTTCTTTACAATATCATGCATACTATGCATTAATCCATCGTAAAATAATTTGACACTATCACAATTCATAACACTACCAACTAATTGCAATGTATCTCCGTCAATGTCTTCATATTGCATTTTTGCATCCTTCATAAAATAAAACCCATAAATATGTGAGCCATTTCTCAAACAATATGCATATAACAGATTCTGTTTAATGAGCGCTATCAAATTCCCCATATTTGATAAAACCATGATGTCAAAATGCTTTTTTGACAACGCTAGGTCCAAGTGCGTTTGCTCATATAAAAAATCCGTTAATATATCTGTATGTTCTATATCTATGTGTGTAATGTGGAAATGGGCAGGTAATGGCGGAAAAGTCAAATTGCGTAAATAAAACACATAGGTGTTGTACTCTAGTAACGGTATTACCCCATCAAATAAATCTATTTCCTTTTTAATGAGCGAACAGAGTACATTGGGGTTTTTAAACCGCTGGTTATATTCGTGGGTTTGTAATAGTTGGCGGTTTAGTTTCTTCTGGTCTAGGTCACGTTTGGCGCAGATAACATCTATATAGTATATTGGTGTTTCGGTGTATGTGTTATGTTGTAGTGATTCTCTATAATATAGGTGCAATGGTTTTGAAAGAACACAACCGATAGGCTTTAATGCCGTTGTGATATCGTCGTACTGCGCAGCAAAAGTTGGGTCTATCTTTGTAAATTCGTATTTTTTCTCACTGTAAATAGATAAAAATGCTGGCTCACTGTGTCCTGTATATTGTGCATCTAAATCTTTATCTATTGTTGTTATCAGTATTCTATCGTTCAATATATAATTTGATTGTAACAATTGGCAAACATCTTTGCGCTGTTGTGCGGTTGAATCTAAATATTGATAGGTTTTGATTTGGTTGAATTCGCAGAATTTGGTTTTCATAGGACGATATTTATATACTAAAAATGGCGTATAGTAGAAAAAACGCCAGTAATCATACGTGTGGAAAACTGGCTGATTATTCCAAAAAGGAAATGATAGTTTAATATATGCGTAAATAGATATATATGTTAATGATATTGTTAATAAAATATATTCAATCATCTGATTAATATATTTTGAGAAGGAAACATGGGTTTCTCTCCGAACCCTACTAAAATACTTTATTGACTTTGCTTTCATAATCCTTCTATTATAAAATTTATTAGTTTTTTCTGGATTTTTACAATAATTTGATGGCATTTTACTTCGCTTATAACCCAAACCGTTTTTGTTATATTCACTATCTGCAATTATCTCTTAAAAGACGGGAAGATATCAATATCGTTTCAATAACTATTTCTATGATTTGTAAAATAATATAAAATGATTTTGTATTTTATTGTTATGGAATATGAAAATATTATAATAGGTGCAGGACCGGCGGGAATACAGTGTGGATTTTTTTTTAAAAAATATAATATAAAATATTTGATTTTAGAACAAAATGAAAAATGTGCATCTTTTTTTAACACATTTCCACATTCAAAGAAATTGATATCTATAAATAAAGTACATACTGGTTCAACAAATCCAGAATTCAATTTAAGACATGATTGGAATTCTTTGATAAATGATAATGATTTATTATTAAAACATTTCTCAAATGAGTATTACCCAGATAGAGAAGTTTTATATGAATATTTAAATGATTTTGCCAATAAATATGAATTAAATATACAATATTCTAAGCAGGTTTTAAAAATTATGAAGAACAATAATAAATATTATGTTCATTTAAATAATAATGAAATTTATGTATGTAATAAATTAATTATTGCTACTGGATTATCGCAACCCAATATTCCGATAAATGAAAAATTTGAATGTAATGTTATAGATAAAATTAAACATTATGGAGAATACGAAAAAGATTATTTTTTAAAAAAAACAAATATGATTGAATATTTAAATAAACGGATATTAATTATAGGTTCAGGAAATTCTGCATATGAACTTGGTAATATTTTAAACAATTATGCATCGAGTATTTTAATATATGGAAGATCTAAAAATAAATGGGCTTTAAGCACTCATTATGTAGGAGATTTACGTAGTATATATTTACCATATGTGGATACTTTTTTATTGAAAAGTTTAAATGCAATTGAATATAATAATTCAAAAATAATAATTAATCAATGTAATATTAACAAATATTATACTATAAAGGCTGAAAGTAACAATAATATATTAAATTTTAATATAAATTTTGATAAAGTAATTTTCTGTACAGGTTGGAAATTCAATAATGCAATTTTTGGTTTTAATGTAAATTTATGCATAAATAATAAATACCCGGAAATAAATAATAAATATGAATCAGTTAATAATGAAAACCTGTTCTTTATTGGTGCATTGATGCATTCACATGATTATAAAAAATGTTCTGGCGGGTTTATTCATGGATTCAGATATTTAATAAAACAATTTGTAAAATATAATTATAATATTGATTTTGATGAAATAACCATATTTTATTTAAAGAATAAAAATTCGTATAACAATTTTATACATAATATTTTGGATAGAATAAATAATTCGTCCGAACTATATCAGATGTTTGGTGTTATATGTGATGATATTTTTTTAAACGTAAATAGAAAAGAAGCACTATATTATAAAAATAATATGCATAATTCAAATATACTATGTGGTCTCGATGATTACATTATTCAATTTCGTATTACATTAGAATTTGGAAAAACTATTACCGATATACCAACTATTGGAGCAAAGTTAAGTAAAATAGGTAGTGAATCAGATTCAGCTTACATTCATCCAGTAATAAAGATATTTAAATATTCACATGATGAAACAGAATTAATAGATGTTGTTCATTTAGATGAAGACCTTTTTGCTAATTTTAAAGGTAAACAATATTACGAACAATTATATCGTTTGTTTTTAGGATATATGGATTTTTTTGATAATTAGAATGAATTTATATTTGAAATTACCATAGAATTAGCACAATTATAACAATGTTTTAATTTTTAACAGTTCAACTATTTGCCCCCACCAATCCACCAATTATATCATATAAATTATAAAAAAATACAATTTATATAAAGTATGACTACTACTATTATTTATTTAATTTATTTTTATTCAGGATGTGTTAATGTGTAAAATGCATTCATATAAAAGAAAAATAAAACAACAACTGGCGTGACTGGCCAATATGTTGCAGCATTCAATATGAAATAATAAGGAACTGTCATAATTTTATTATTGTTCTCTTCAAAAAACTTTGCCTCTTCACCGCATTTGTTCTCATTGTTTCTTGCGTTCTTAGCATAATTATAGTCATGTTTACCATTTACTAAATCCGTATCTCCAAATAATGCACATTCTTTTTTGTGTGCTATGAAATATTTACAATCTTTGCATAATTTCCTTGGTAGTATACGGGTAGATTCACTATTAGAAAGAAGAATTAATAGTCCTAGTGATAAAATTTTCATTATATATTTTATCCAAATCTCTTTATCTATGTTCCTAAATTACATTTTTTACATGGTGCGCTCCAAAACATACAAATATTGATTAGCATCTCCATTGCAGCCTTTCATAGATGTCTTTGCATGAACAATAAATCCACACTTTTTGGCCACATCCAAAAGTTCGTCTATAGTCTCCATCTTTAATGTCTGCTCATTTTGTCTGATATTCTTAGTAACATTGTCTGTAAATATTTGTGTGAATGTAACTGTTTTTTTATCCACCGCTGTCTCATATTTCTCATGATATTTACAATCCTCAAATTCAGCATGTAATTCTGTTTCTCTAGGCTCTGATTGTGTCTCTGGCAAAAGATTCTCAAAAAGTCTGCTTGTAAACCCTTTAAATTTCAAATACTTTCTGGTGCTGAATTTTGTCGGGTTTACTAAATGCACAACCAAATAGGCATTGGGCTTCATCCAATAATAACAGTTGCTGAAAAACTGTCGCTTATTCTCAAATTCATAAATAGTAAAATTCAAACATAATATGTGTGTGAACACTCCGTTTTCATAAGTCATCGGGTCTAAGATATCTGCTGATTTGACATTCAAATCGGGATATTTGGTCTCCGTATGTGTTACCATTGCTTCGGATTTATCTATACCATATGCAGTATACCCTGCGTTAGCCAATTGTTTTAAAACTGTTCCAGTAGCAGAGCCGACTTCTAAAAACACACTATTCGCTGTTGTTGCCTCCGTCATTTTAATGACTTGGAAGAGCTCACGTTGACATATTTTGTCACGATTGTTTACACCATCGTAAAGTTCTGCATAAAAATCGTCATATATATTTTGGTTTTGTTTTAACACATAAGGATGTTCTTGAGTAAATCCTTCCTGTTGTCTATGT
>Ga0114979_10001835_pt1 | contig 14320 bp, 12 predicted proteins | sample S_140625_EF_Meta_FD_87315 | JGI IMG/M metagenome (GOLD analysis project Ga0114979, IMG submission 87315) | Freshwater microbial communities from Lake Simoncouche, Canada to study carbon cycling - S_140625_EF_MetaG | ecosystem: Environmental > Aquatic > Freshwater > Lake | place: Lake... | reverse complement strand
CGCATTCTATGACGTCCGTGCAGGAAAAAGGGACACAGAACCCAGAGAATAAAAGTTACGGTGCCGATTCAATTCAAGTTCTAGAGGGACTTGAAGCTGTCAGAAAAAGACCTGGTATGTATATCGGCGATACAAGCTTTAAAGGCTATCATCACCTTGTGTATGAAATTGTGGATAACGCTGTAGATGAATCTTTAGCAGGTTATTGCAAGCATATTAAAATTTTAGTTAACACTGATGAATCCGTTACTGTCGAAGATGATGGTCGTGGAATTCCAATTGGTGCGCATAAAAGTGGAAAGTCCGCTCTTGAAGTTGTGATGACAGTTCTTCACGCCGGTGGAAAATTTGATGGCTCTTCTTACAAGGTATCAGGTGGTCTTCATGGTGTTGGAGCTTCTGTCGTAAATGCTTTATCATCCAGATGTCATGTAGAAGTGGCTCGTGAAGGTTTCACTTGGTCAGAAACTTTTTCTAAGGGAATTCCACAAACCGAGCTTATAAAAGGCGAGCCCACAACTAAAACAGGCACGAAAATTACATTCAAACCAGATCGCGAAATTTTTAAAGACGAAGCCGTGCTTTATGATTTCAACACTCTTGCGAATCGATTCCGGGAACTCGCTTTTTTAAACGCAGGCCTTCACATTTCTTTAACAGATGAACGATCTGGAAAAAAACAAGATTTCCAGTATGTTAATGGCCTTGCAGAATTTGTAACTTATTTGAATTCCTCGAAAAAAGCTTCTCATAACGAAGTGATCTATTTTAAAGGTGAAAAAGACACAGTCGATGTGGAAATTGCGATGCAGTGGAATGATTCCTATTCTGAATCAATTTTTACGTATTGTAATAATATTAACACAATTGAGGGTGGATCTCACTTAATGGGATTCAGATCCGCACTGACAAGGACAACAAATTCTTACGCCACAGAAAAAAATCTTGTTAAAGATTTAAAAGTTTCTTTGGAAGGTGAAGATATTCGCGAAGGACTTGCTGCTGTTATTTCAGTAAAAGTTCGTGAGCCTCAGTTTGAAGGTCAAACTAAAACCAAATTGGGAAACTCAGAAGTAAAAGGAATTGTTGAACAACTTGTTAATGAAAAGTTAGCAGATTGGTTTGATCGCAACCCATCTCAAGCAAAAAGTATCATTGGAAAATGTGTGGACGCTGCCCGCGCCCGCGATGCGGCTAGAAAAGCCCGTGAATTAACAAGAAGAAAAACTGCTCTTGATGGTGGATCTCTGCCAGGTAAAATGGCGGATTGCCAGGAAAAAGACCCTTCCCTTTGTGAAATATATCTGGTCGAGGGAGACTCGGCCGGTGGTTCTGCGAAGCAAGCCAGAGACAGAAAAACTCAAGCTGTTCTTCCACTCAAGGGTAAGATTCTGAACGTTGAAAAAGCGAGATTTGATAAAATGTTATCAAACGAAGAGATTCGAATGATGATCTCTGCCCTTGGAACAGGAATCGGAAAAGATAACGTCAGTGCTGATAAAATTAGGTATCACAAAGTGATCATTATGACGGATGCGGATGTGGATGGATCACACATCAGAACTTTGCTTCTCACTTTCTTTTTCAGACAAATGCCCGAGGTGATTGAAAAGGGTTATATTTATATCGCTCAACCGCCGTTATACCGAGCCAAAAAAGGAAACAGTGAAGTTTACTTGAAAGATGAAGCCGCGCTGACCGAGCATCTTTTAAAATCAGGTGTTAATTATTTTACTCTTCCCGGCGCTGCTCGCGAAGAAGCAGACGTTAAGAAGTTTATTCTGCAAATCCAAAGATTTCATCAACTTTTGAAAGCTTCAAAAACTAAGTATGATTCGGATATTTTGTATTTCTTAGTTAGTAAAGTAGCAGATTTAGAAAAATCAGTAGAATCTGAAAAGGGTTTAGAAAAAATTGGAAATGAAATTAAAGATTGGATCTTCTCTAATCCAAGCTTGGGTATCACTGAATATAAATTTGAACTCAACGAAAATGAAGAAACCAAAAAATTAGAAGCCCATTTATCAACTGTTAGATATGCTGACCGGAAAACCACAAAGTTATCCACAGATTTTATTAAGAAATCTGAAATTATTGAGCTCTTAAGTATCTGGAAAAACATGCAGGCAGTTTCTAAACTTCCTGTTTCAGTAAAAATTGGAAACAATGACCAGTCCTTTGAAACCTACGCTGAGTTCTATGATCACATCATGGAAGCTTCTAAAAAAGGTCAGTACATTCAGCGATACAAGGGATTGGGTGAAATGAATCCAGAGCAGCTTTGGGAGACAACTTTAAATCCCCAAAACAGGACTTTATTACAAGTAACAGTTGATGATGCCTTGGCCGCTGATGAAACCTTCAGTGTTCTTATGGGTGAGCAAGTAGAGCCCCGTCGACAATTTATTCATGACAACGCCCTTTTCGTTAAAAGTTTAGATGTGTAGGTAAATATGACAATTACAGAAAAAGGTATTTCGACAGTCGATATCAACAAAGAAATGCGCGAAGCTTACCTTCAGTACTCCATGAGTGTGATTGTGGGCCGTGCTCTTCCAGATGTCCGCGATGGTTTAAAACCTGTTCACAGACGAATTCTTTTTGCTCAAAATGAAATGAGCAATAATTACGATAAGCCGTATAAAAAATCCGCTCGTATCGTCGGAGATGTGATCGGTAAATACCACCCACACGGTGATACGGCTGTTTATGATACGATGGTTCGTATGGCTCAGGACTTTTCTCTTAGGTATCCACTGCAGGATGGACAGGGAAATTTTGGATCCATCGACGGAGATTCTCCGGCTGCCATGAGGTATACAGAAATTCGCATGAGCAGGCTTGCTGAAGAGCTTTTGGTCGACATCGACAAAGAAACAATTCCGTTCGGGCCAAACTACGATGACTCATTAGAAATTCCTCTTGTATTGCCAGCCAAATTTCCAAATCTTTTAGTCAATGGTTCTGCCGGTATTGCCGTGGGTATGGCAACAAACATTCCGCCGCATAATTTGCGGGAAGTGATCTCGGGTTGTGTTCATTTAATTCATAACCCAACAGCCAGTGTTGATGATTTGATGCAATTTATTAAAGGCCCTGACTTTCCAACTCGTGGAATTATCGCTGGCCGTGAAGGAATTCTTCAGGCTTACAAAAAAGGTCGCGGTGTCATCACACTTAAAGCCGTTGCTGAAATTGAGCAGAAAAAAGATCACGAAGATATCGTAGTCACTGAAATTCCTTATCAAGTGAACAAAGCTCGAATGATTGAAAGTATGGCAGACCTGGTTCGCGAAAAAACCATCGAAGGAATTTCTGATATTCGAGATGAATCATCACGTGAAGGTATGCGAATTGTGATTCAATGTAAGCGCGGTGAAAATGCCAGCGTTATCTTAAATCGTCTTTATAAGTTTACTCAGATGCAAGTCAGCTTTGGTATCATCATGCTTGCACTAGACGCTAAAAATCAGCCCTTTATTTTTGATCTAAAACAAATGCTTGAAGCTTTTATTGAACATCGACGTGATGTTGTGACCAAGCGCTGCATCTTTGATCTGAAAAAAGCACAAGAGCGCGCCCATATTTTAGAAGGCTTGAAAAAAGCTTTAGATAATATTGATGCTGTGATTGCAACCATTAAGGCTGCCAAAGAGGCAGCCTCTGCTAAAATTGCTCTTCAAGATAAATTTCAGTTTTCTGAGGTCCAAGCTCAAGCTATTTTAGAAATGCGACTTCAAAGATTAACGGGTCTTGAGCGACAAAAGCTGGTTGATGAATTAGCAGAGCTTATGAAACAAATTGAATGGCTCAGATTCGTTCTGGCAGATGTTAAAGAAATTTACAAAATCATTGTTGCTGAACTTGAAGAAATTAAAGAGCGGTATGGTGATGATCGCAGAACACAAATTACAGGTGATCTAACTGACATCGAAGATGAAGATTTAATCGCAGATGAAAAAATGGTCGTTACGATCACAAATACTGGTTACATCAAACGAATTCCCGCAGCCGAGTATCGCGTTCAGAAGCGTGGCGGCAAAGGCCTCAAGGGCATGGAAACCCGTGAAGAGGACTATGTTACAGATATTTTCTCTGCCAATACAAAAACGATGCTTTTGGTGTTCACTGACAAAGGTAAAGTTTATTGGGTGAAAGTTCATAAGCTCCCATTAGGAACAAGAACCTCAAAAGGAAAATCTTTAGCCAATGTTGTGCAATTAACAAATGGCGAGCAAGTTTGCTCAATCCTTCCAGTCGAGGAATTCACAGAGAGTAAATTTATTGTGATGCTGACTGAAAAAGGAATTATTAAAAAAACTTCTTTGGATTCTTTCAACAATCCAAGACAAGCAGGAATTATTGCTTTAACGACAGATCTTGAAGATCGAGTTGTGGATTGCAAAATCTCTGACGGCCAAAGCGATATCTTTGTCGCCACTCGTGAAGGGATGTCGATTCGATTCAATGAAAACGATGTTCGCGCCATGGGTAGAAGTGCTCGAGGAGTTAAAGGGATTACGCTTGCAGACAAGGACTCTGTAGTTGCTATGGAAATCCTAGAGAAAAACACGACTGACACAATTTTGATGGTGACGACAAAAGGTTATGGAAAGCGCTCTGAAACGGGCGAATATAGAATCCAAAGTCGTGGTGGATCTGGAATTATCACTCAAAAAACCACAGACAAAGTGGGCCGAGTGGTAGGAACAAAAAAAGTATCAGCCGTTCAAGAGCTCATTTTGTCGACTGACCAGGGGCAAGTCATTCGAATGAAAATATCTGATATTTCTGTTTTGGGTCGCAATACTCAGGGTGTTCGTTTGATCAACTTGGATGACAAGCAAGAATTTGTAACTGGCTTAGCTGTGATCTTAGATGAGGATCGTGTTGGCGAAGAAACTCACTAAGCTTGCAATTTGTTTATTTATGTTTCATTCATTGGGCTGTTCGGGACCTCTTGAAAGAGATTTTCAAGAGGCCCAAAAAAACGCGAGCCTGGGCAATTTTAGAAAAGCCGTTCAACTCTTCGAGCAAGTGATTCTCAGGGACACCTCTTCCCCATTTGCGATTCAATCTATGAAAGAGGGCGCAAGACTTTCATTTCTGGAGATCAAAGATTATGCGAGGGCCGCTCAGTTTTATCAAAAATTTATAAAATATTCGCCAGATGAGGCCGACCGAATCGAGGCGCAAAAGCAACTGGCCAGCCTTTATTTTGAAAGTCTTCAAGATTACGACAGAGCGGCAGTGGAGTACTCAAAACTGGCCACCAGCAGTCGATTAGAATCTGAAAAAGCGGAATATAAACTATCCGTGGCCAGAAGTTATTACTATATAGGAAACTACTTCCAAACCCTCAGCGAGATCACAGAAATTTTAAAGTTTAAATCAAATCAAGAGACAGAATTCCATGCCCTTTTATTAAATGGGAATGTTTTTGTAGCTCAAAAAAAATTTATTGAGGCTGCCAAGATCTTTCAGTCACTGGCAGATCGATTTCCAGAAAAGTCATTATTGGAAAATGTGCACTTGGTACTCTCGTTGTCTTTAGAGGAAAGTGGGGATTATAAAAAAGCTCTCGCGACCCTTGAGTCCATAAGAGAAGTTTATCAACCAAAGGAATATTTGGATCTCAGGATTAAAAGAATTCAAGCGCGAGCAAAAAATCAACCTGGTGCCAAAGGTTACAGAAAATGAAAAAGTATACAGTTTTTATTGGCCTTGGTTTAGAGCTTGGCTGGATTACGTTTGTGTGCATTTGGTTGGGTCAAAAAATAGAGCAAAGCTATCCAGCTAAAGGACTTTACCTGGTTATTGTATTATTTCTGGGATTTATAGGCTGGGTGGTCAGAATCATGATGAGCCTTAAGAAAATGACTGCCAAGGATGCCAAAAATTCAGAAAAAAATCTTGCAGACACTGATTTGAAAATGTAGAAAGTCCTGATTCAAGCAAAGGATCTACATGTCTTTCAATTGGACACAACTTATTCCAGCTGTTGGCAGTGATTATGTTCACGTGGCAACTCTTGGTCTGGCGACAACAGGATCGGTGGTTTTCGGGCTTGTAGCCCGGTCTCAACTAGGAACTGGTCAGGCAGCTGTGATCCCCCATGGAAAGATCTCTGTTCGTGGCATCACAGAAGTCATGACGGACTTTATTGCAAAACTATCTAGACAAATCATCGGTCACGACGGTGATAAGTATGTTCCCTTGTTATCCGCTTTTTTCTTTTTTATTTTGCTGAATAACTTCATTGGGGTTATTCCCGGTATGTCGGCTGCCACAGAAAACGTGAACACGACTGTGGCTTTTGGTATTTTTTCTTTTCTTGCTTACAACTTTGTTGGACTTAAGCATGGCGGAACTCATTATTTGAAGCATTTCTTGGGACCTGTTTGGTGGCTAATTCCCCTGATGCTGCCCCTAGAACTCATTTCTCATATGATTAGACCCATTACTTTGGGAATGCGTTTAGCCAATGTAATGAAGGGCGATCATACAGTTCTTGGAATTTTTCTAGATTTAGTTCCTTTCATCGCTCCGATCCCTTTGTATCTTTTGGGATTTTTAGTCTGTGTTATTCAAGCTTACGTTTTTACGCTCTTATCTATGGTTTATATTTCCCTAGCTAAGGCGTCAGATCATTAAGAAACCAAACTCGTTACTACAAGGAGAATTTAAAATGAAAAAGCAAGTAGCAGTATTATCTACTCTTTTCTTAGCAGTGGGCGCTCAAGCTCAAGAAGTTGCAGCAGTAGCAGCAGCTGGTGACAGCTCAAAAGGTCTTTACGCAATTGCGGCTGGTCTTTGCATGAGCATCGCCGTTCTTGGTGGAGCATTAGGACAAGCAAAAGCAGCTTCTGCAGCTCTCGAGGGTATCTCTCGAAATCCAGCAGCTGATGGCAAGATCTTCACACCCATGTTGATCGGTCTCGCGTTCATCGAGTCTCTTGTTCTTTTCGCATTCGCTTTGGCATTCTTGCTTAAGCCGTAATCTTTTTTTTTGAAGAAAGATTGATTATAAAAAAAGGGACTCTGCGAAAGCGGGTCCTTTTTTATTTCCTTTTTAGGACTCAATTTTTTTGTGTCATGTAATTTAGAACTAGCAAAAGCTTCGGGCGTGACTTACCGACAGCGTCCATGCAAAAAGTCTGCAAATGTCCCACTATGCTCGATTCAATTTATGCAGAAAATTACAAAAATCAGCAACTGGCATAACCTCAATATCATTTTTCAGGCGCTGTTTTTCTTTCCCAGTGTAGACAAGAATCTTTTTTTGTAGCCCCTTTAAATCAGATATTGCGTGCAGACCTTTTAAATCCTGAGGGCGAACTTTTGTAGTGGCTTTAACCTCGATGGCCCAAAATTGAGATCCCTTTTTGATCAAAAAATCCACTTCGGTATTTGAGTCGGCAGGTTGCCAATAAAAAATTTCATCAAAGGCTTTATGGTAAGATTGGTAGGCCCTTAGGGTGTGAAGAATAAAGCCTTCTAGTAAAGATCCTGTATCATTTGGATCGATCTCACCACTTTGGTTTTTTAATGCTCTCACGACGCCGCTATCAAAAAAGTAAAACTTAGGATGCTTTGTTTCACGAACACGAAGTTTCGATGTAAAAGCATTAAGCCGATACCCAATTAGCGTGTCCTCTAGTATTTCGAAAAAACCTTGAACGGTCGTTCTCGAAACCTCAGCTTCTCTTGAGATGTTAGAAACATTTAAGCTTTGCCCATGGTAAATAGCAGCAATAGCAAGAAATCTAGAAAAACCAGCTAAGTTTTTAACCAAAGCCTCTTCTTTTATTTCTTGTTTTAAGTAAGTGTCTAAGTAAGATCTTAAAGTTTCCTCAGGATCCTGTTCTGCTAAAACCAAAGGAAGCAAGCCGTAGCGTAAACATTTGTTTAGATCAAAATCGTCTTGAATCTCGAAGGGAACAAAGGGAAAAAGAGCTTTGGTCAAAGCTCGTCCAGCCAATAAATTAACCCCAGCCCTACGAAGTTTTCGAGCTGACGACCCAGTCAAAATAAATTTCCATTTTTTTTCTTCGATCAGTTGATGAACATAATTTAAAAGTTCAGGAAGCCTTTGGATTTCGTCAACAACAATCCAGGTTCCAGCTTCGATGGCTTGAACCTCATTATAAAATTGCTCTGGATTAACCAAGTAGGTTCGGAATTTTCTCTCCATAAGTAGATTAAAAAAATGGGCACCCGGAAAGAGTTCCTTTAGAAGAGTACTTTTCCCTGAGCCTCGAGGGCCAAAAAGAAAAAAAGACTGCTTAGGAGGGGTAAAGATTCTGTCATACATACCGTCATTTTACGGCGCAAAATAACGGCGAGCAAGACAATAATTGTGGGGCCCTACAAATACTTATTTACCACAGCCTCAACTCGACTTTGAATCTTCTGTAGCCCTTCGGCTGTATTCGATTCAAAGCGCACAACCAAAACTGGCTGCGTGTTTGAAGACCTGCAAAGAGCCCAGCCATTTTCAAAGCTCAGACGAATGCCATCCGTGAGATTCACCCTGTAATCAGCACCTGCTCTATCGGGGAAAGCCTCAATCATTTTTTCAACAATCAAAAGTTTTTTTTCTTCAGTCGTATCAATTCTGATTTCGGGCGTGTTAAAAGCGGGAGGTAAACCTTCTAACAGTTGAGGAATTGTCTTTCCCGATTGGCTGAGGATTTCGACCAAACGAAGTCCCGCGTAAGGAGCATCATCATATCCATAATTTCGATCGGCGAAAAATATGTGACCACTCATTTCGCCACCAAAAGGGGCTTTTTCAACTTTGATTTTCTCTTTCACTAGGCTGTGCCCGGTTTTCCACATAATGGGAACGCCGCCATGATTTGCGATATCTGTGTACATGCGATCAGAGCATTTAACGTCTCCGATGATTTTAGCACCCTTTGTTTTTGCTAAAATCGCTCGAGAGATCACGACCATGAGCTCGTCGCCGTAAAGCATTTTTCCTGTGTGATCTACAACTCCGATTCGATCGGCGTCACCATCAAAACCAATTCCACAAACGGCGCCAGTCTCTAAAACCTTTTGTTTTAACGCGACTAAGTTTTTTTCCACTGTCGGATCTGGATGATGATTGGGAAATCGTCCATCTGGTTCTTCAAACATAATGATGGGATCGAGGCCCGCTGCACTGAATAGTCCACGCACAACAGAACCCGCAGCACCATTTCCACAATCAAGAACAACCTTGATTGGCTTGAGGTCTGAGAACTCTTTTTTGTAACGTGCGTAGTAAGAGGGTTTGATATCGTGCTTTTTTTCAGTGCCCTTGCCTGTGGTGAATCTTTTTTCATCAATGATGTGCTTTAATTTTTGGATTTCTTCACCAAAGATTGTCCACTGGCCCTTTGAAATTTTAAATCCGTTGTACTCAGGAGGATTGTGACTTCCCGTCACCATGATCGCACCATCAATATTTTCTAAAGCAAAAGTTGAGTAGTAACAAACAGGAGTTGTTACTAAACCTAATAGCGTGACGTGGCCACCGGATTCTTGAATGCCTTTAGATAAATTGTGAATAATTTCAGCGCAGGAAAGTCTGGCATCATGACCCAAGGTGATGTTGGGACTTTTAACGCCTGAATCAGCAAGGTAGGTAACAAAAGATTTTCCAAGCTCATAGGCAAAGTTTTTATCAAAGTCTTCGTTGTAGACGCCTCGGATATCGTACTCTCGGAAGATAACAGGCCTATTCATAATTCCTCACTTCGTTAGTTGCAGACAGGCAGAGATGGCTTCTTTCATCGAAGAACAATCTGCTTTATTTTTTCCAAACAAATCAAAAGCTGTCCCGTGATCCACGCTGGTGCGAACGTAAGGAAGCCCAAAGGTCAGATGATACCCAGACTTTGTTCCATGGACAAGTTTGAATGGGATCAAACCTTGATCGTGATAACAACAAACGTAAACGCTATAAAGTCCCCAATTTTGTTTTAAAAAGGCAGCATCTGGCGAAAGCGGCCCCTTGACTTGAGGAAACCTTTTTAAAACACGTTTAAACAACAGGGACTCTTCGCTTCCCAAAACACCGGACTCGCCGGCATGAGGATTAAGTCCCAAAAGCGCAATGGGCTTATTTTTAAATTTGTTAGGTAGAATTGATTTCAGCAAAAGGCCCCGTTGGAGCGCAACATTTAAAGTTTTTTCATTTAAAGCTGCACTTACCTTTTTGAGCGGAATGTGGCCGGTTGCGAGCAAGACACAAAATTGATCACCCACAAAAACCATATTGAGTTCTTTTGTTTTCGAAACTGACTGCAAAATTTCTGTGTGCCCCTTGGCCTTAAAACCACAGGACTGAATTAATGTTTTAGATAAAGGAGCCGTTACCAATCCTTGAAGCTGGTTCTTATGACATGCCGTTGCCGCATCAAAAACCCAGTGGGGTGCATTTTGAGGGTGAATGATATCGAACAGATCATCAGAGTTCTTCGTTTTCTTGGAGAGAGCCTCAGGTAAACTTTGGACAATGATGCGATTAAATTTTTTATCAATGTGTTTAAGTTGTGGGGTTTCGCTGTCAGCAGATCTAAATAAAAAGAACTGAGTCTTTTTTTGTGGTCCGAGCAAATGAAGCGCTTTCGCTGTGACTTCGAGGCCGACCCCACTCACATCGCCTGATGTAATTGCGATGTGTTTCATTTTTTTCCAAATTGATTAATTGTCGCTTCTTCTCGGGATCTTTTGAGCCACAATGAAAACTGCTTTTCGAAAGATTTATCAGTCAGGTAGGCGCGGATTTTATCTTTCTCTTTTTCGAAGGCGGCATTTTTTCCAACCTTAGAATCAATCAGCTGTAGAATATGGATTCCTTTTTTTGATTGGACCACGCCGGAGAACTGACCTTTACTTAGGCTTAAAAGTGCAAGTTCAAATTCAGGAATAAGTTCATCGGGACCGAAAGTTCCCAGCAAACCACCATTTGCAAACTGTGTGTCTTCAGAGGTTTGCTCGGCCACCGCAGAGAAGGATTCGCCAGATTTTAATTTTTCTAAAGCCTTTTCAGCTCGCTCTTTTGCTTTATCAACGCCACTTTTTTTGGTGTTAAAAAAGATATGTGCGATCGTCACTTCGCCTAAGTTTCCTTTAGAGCGCGGATTGATTTTCCTAAATTCTGCGTAAATTTCTTCGTCAGAGACCCGAACCTTAGAGGAAATTTCAGATTCAATCAGGCTTTGTCTTTCGATTTGTTTTTTTAAGAACGCACGGTAATCTTGAGTGCTAAATCCCATATCTGCTTTTGCCGCAGTTAAAATTTCATCAGTTGTTGTTTTGTATCTTTGAGCCATTTGCTTGATCTCTTGGTCGATGCGCTCTGAGCTTGCAGTGAGGTTGAGTCTTTTGACTTGAGAATCCAACAGGCGCTCGTTAATCAGATAGTTAAGTCTGGATTCAGAGCTTTTCCGCAAATCTGCTGCCGTTTGGTTTTGGAGCAAGACCTCTTCAATTAAAGCAGGGTTCTGTGCCTTTTTTTCAAGAGTTGAAAGGTCAGATTCGAGAATTGCCTCATTATTAACAACAGCGACAACGCGGTCGATTGTGATGCTGGAAAAAGAGACTAGATTTAAAAATAAAAGAGAGAATATCCACATAACTACTTTGTATCAACCCGTACAGAGTTGATCAAATTATAGTCTCTCCAGACGCGACTGCTTCTGAGTTGTGCATCTAGCCACTCAGTATACAAAGCCTGCTCTTTTTGTGCCCTTAAGGTTCGCTCAATTCTAGCCCGCACCTCTTCAAGCGCCAAAGTGCTGGGGGCAGATTTGCGCTCGATTTGAACTATATGAAAGCCAAAAGGGCTTTTAAAAATGGGCCCTGGAGTTCCCAATTTATAAGAGAAAACAGGATCAAAGAAATCGACTTCACCTTTGCTGATCCATCCAACAAGCCCTCCCGCCTTTCCCTCCGGTGCGATGGAGTATTTTTTTGCTAATGTTTCAAGGCTTTGTTTTTTAAGCTCATTTTTTAAATGGTCAGCTTTACCCTGTTCCTCGACGACAATCTGCCGCAAATAAACACGCTCTTTAGTTTTAAAGCTATCTAAGTTCTGTTGATAATAAAGCCTGAGCTCTTCGATACTTGGAGGCTTAATTTTTTCAGAGATTAATTCAAAAACTTTCTTCTCAACCAAACGGGCCCTCAGTTGCTCTTGCCACTCGCTGAACGAAATATTCTCCTCAGCTAGAGTTCTTCTGAATGTGACATCGTCTGGATAGGCGGCTCTTAAACGAGCGGTCTCTACGTCCAGCTCTTGATTGGAAACGCTTAAACCCTTGGACTCTGCATAATCGAGCACCAAGGATCGCGTGATAAAATTTTTAATAATTTCTTCTTTGATGAAACTTAAGTTTTCACTGCTTTTGGCAGACAGCGAATCTAAATCCTTCAAGCGACGGCCTAATCTGTTGGAAAAATCCTTCAAAGTCAGAGTGCGGGAATTTACTTTCGCGATTACCTGTTCTGGATTGACCCGAGAGTTTTGAGCCGTACATCCAAAAATGTATAACGCCACGAAACCCATAAGTAGAGTTTGGCGGAAGGCTTTTATTTTCAGAGGATTTGTCATCGCTGATTATTTAATAAGACTTTGATTGGTCTTAACCGGGTATTGCTTTTTGAGTTTTGCAAAATAATCATCAAGCAAATTTTTACGCTTCTCATTGAATACAGCCTGGCGTACCTGTATTCGATTGGCTTGTTCGAAGGAAGCACGGCCAGTGATTTTCATGATATGGAACCCGAAAAGTGTTTCTACCGGACCCACGATTTCACCAGTCTTGGCGGCTTTAGCAGCTGCATAAACTTGAGGCATCACAGTCAGTGGAGATTGAAAGCCTGCATCGCCCCCGAATTGTTTTGATAAAGTGTCATCAGAGTAAAGCCTCACGAGCTCATCAAAAGGCCTTTTTGATTTTTTAACATCAGCAAAAATTTCTTGAGCCCGCTTCTGACCCTCTTCTTTTTGCTGTGCAGTTGCGCCAGGTTTTACATCAACCAAAATATTACTGTAACGAATTGAGGGATTTTTTGCGTACCAAGCCTTCATTTCTGCTTCTGAAATTTGAATTTTTTGTGCCTTTTCACCGAGCTCTTTTTCGAGTAAAATCTTATAGAGTTCTTGTCGGTATCGCTCTTGAAAAATGGCATCATTTTTTAGGTTTCTTTTGTCAGCTTCTAAAAGTCCTAATTCGTACCGAACAAGGTCTTCTAAAAATTCACTTTTGCTTGGAACGGGCCCACCACTTGAGCTGACAGCATCCAGAACCTCTTTGTACTTTTTGTTAAACTCTTCAGAGGTGATTTTTTTTCCACCCACCTCGGCCAACACAGCACTTGTTTGAGCGAAAGAAAATTGTGTAAAAAACAAAGTGATTAAAAATAATCGAATCATGAAGCCCCCATCCTTAGGTCATTAAAACGCTAGCATCAGCTTAATGATTCAGCAATGAAACCCTGGGCTTGCTGTTGAGCGGCATTAATCTGTTGAGCGACCTCGTGGGCCCACTTTTCATCGAGCTCTGTTTCCTTATTCGGAATTTCAACAGGGCCAGTCCAAACAACATTAAGTTTTGCAAAAGGTTTTGGTAAGTAAGCCTTATTCCACGACTTTTCAAAAATCCAGGCAGAATCACAAAAAATTCCAGCGCAATAAATTGGAATCTGTAAATTCTTTGAAGTTTCTAAAACCCCCATCTTAACTTGATGATACGGACCCCTGGGGCCATCGACTGCAAAGCTACAGTTTGCCCCCTTTTTTATGAGTCTCACGAGCCCTAAATATCCACTGACAGCACCGCGGCTTGAGGATCCACGCACGACTTTGGCCCCCAGTCGGTTCAATACAATCGTCATGATCGAGCCATCTTTGCTATGGGAAGAGAGCGTGGCGATTTGATAGCGACTTGATAGTTGAATCAGCGCGAGCTCATCGCCGTGCCAGTGGGCGAGCAAAACAGCTTTTTTTTCTTTCAATCTTTTGGTTAAAGAAGCGGGCTCGTGTACAGAAACCCTCCAGGTCATTGATAGACTTTTATAAATTAACCAAGCCAAGTGACCTAATATCCAAGCTCTCACCGACCCAGGACCTTGCGAAACTCTTCAGTTAATTTAGGCATGATTTCAAAAAGGTCACCGACGATTCCGTAGGTTGCTTTTTGAAAAATAGGTGCGTTAGCATCACTGTTAATTGCAACTATGACTTTTGAACCACTCATTCCTGCTAAATGTTGAATCGCACCCGAAAGACCAACAGCAATGTAGAGCGTGGGAGCCACTGTTT
>Ga0114979_10001834_pt1 | contig 14321 bp, 17 predicted proteins | sample S_140625_EF_Meta_FD_87315 | JGI IMG/M metagenome (GOLD analysis project Ga0114979, IMG submission 87315) | Freshwater microbial communities from Lake Simoncouche, Canada to study carbon cycling - S_140625_EF_MetaG | ecosystem: Environmental > Aquatic > Freshwater > Lake | place: Lake... | reverse complement strand
GATCGCGGCAGGCGCGAATAACGCGGACCGCAATTTCGCCGCGATTAGCGATTAAAACGCGTTTCATCGCATCTCCTTTACCTGTGGCCACGAATATCCAAGCTGTGACATCGCAGATCTAATAAAAGGCATTGAGATACCTACAACGTTGGTGTAGTCACCTTCAATAATTGGAATAAAAGGTGAACCAAATCCATCTAAAGTGAAACCACCAGCAACATTAAGTGGTTCTTCAGATGCAATGTAGTCATCAATTTCCTCACTACTCATCTTAGAAAATGTGACTTTGGTGGTTATACGATCGATAATCTCACGACCTTGTTCTGTATCTATTACGCAGTGGCCGGTATGCAGTAACCCGCTTCTACCGCTGATGGCTAGCGCACGCTCTCGAGCCACCTCTGGCGAACCTGGTTTACCGAAGGAAACGCCATCTACATCAAATGTTGAGTCGCAACCAATAATTATGGCAGGAAAATCGATTTGTTCTCTCACGGTGTGGGCTTTCGTCACCGCTAAGGCAATAACCATATCAGCGGGGGTCATAGCGTTAAAAAACTCAGTCTCTTCATCTACATGGCTAACTCTTACCAGTGGCGAAATACCGGCGCCTTCGAGTAAGCGGCGACGCGAAGCCGATTGTGAAGCCAGAACAATTTGCGGCATTATTTGATTTTTCTCCGTGCGCCGAAAGTAATTTGATGCGGTAGCGCATGGCGCAATCGCGGTAATCCGAAGACGCTGCGCTTGATCACGGGTTTTAGATCTGTTATCTCATGGCTCTTTAGTGCAGCCCTAATTACTAAGAGCTCTTCTTCACTTGGATTCCCAGATGTAATAGTAAATTTCATTACAGTGGAATATTTCCATGTTTACGTGCTGGTAAGGTGTCACGTTTGGTCTTTAAGGTGCGGAAGGCCTTGGAGATATAGGCGCGTGATTGGTGTGGCTCAATCACGCTGTCAATGGTGCCACGTTCTGCAGCTGCGTAAGGATTAGATAGAGTTTCGGTATATTCCGAAATTAATTCAGCTCGCACCTTCTCTGGATCTTTAGCTTCAGCGATCTCTTTGCGGTAGAGAATATTTACCGCACCCTGTGCTCCCATCACCGCAATTTCTGCACTTGGCCAAGCGAAGTTAATGTCGCTGCCTAAATACTTTGATCCCATCACAATAAAAGCTCCACCATAGGCTTTACGCGTTATTAAGGTAACAAGTGGCACTGAAGCTTCGGCATAGGCGTAGAGCAACTTGGCACCACGGCGAATAATTCCGTTCCACTCTTGTTCGGTTCCAGGCATAAATCCAGGTACATCCACCAAGGTAAGGATAGGAATATTGAAAGCATCACAGAAGCGAAGGAAGCGAGCAGCTTTCTCGCTGGAGTTAATATCTAAAGTTCCAGCTAGTTGAGAAGGTTGATTTGCGATTATTCCAATTGATTCACCTTCAATACGAGCAAAGCCAACAATAATATTTTGCGCATATAAGGCGTGTACTTCTAGGAATTCCCCTTCATCAACCAAAGTAGTGATCAAAGTCTTCATGTCATATGGCTGGTTAGGGCTATCTGGAATTAAAGTATTAAGCGCTATATCTGCTGCGCTCTCATCTAAACTCTGAGTTGGTGGAAGATGTGGCGAGCCATCCATATTATTTGAAGGCAAATACGAAAGCAGCGCTTTTACATAATCAATTGCATCGGCTTCACTATCTGCTAGATAGTGTGAATTTCCAGAGCGAGTGTTGTGGGTGAGAGCTCCACCAAGTTCTTCCATGCCAACATCTTCGCCAGTAACTGTTTTGATGACATCTGGCCCAGTAATAAACATGTGTGATGTTTCATTAACCATGACTGTAAAATCGGTTAACGCAGGTGAATAAGCCGAACCGCCAGCACACGGGCCTAAGATGAGAGAAATCTGCGGAATCACACCAGATGAACGAGCGTTAAGTCGGAAAATTTTGCCGTAACCATTTAGCGATGCGACGCCTTCTTGAATACGCGCACCGCCTGAATCGTTAATTCCAATTAAAGGAATTCCGCTCTTGAGCGCAAATTCGGCGACCTTTACAATTTTTTCAGCATGAACTTCGCCAAGACTGCCGCCCATTACGGTGAAATCTTGTGAGTATAGAGCGATCGGCCGGCCATCAACTGTCGCAGTACCGATAACCACACCATCTCCGTAAGGACGGTTTTTCTCCATTCCAAACTGCGTAGAACGATGGCGCGCGAACTCATCTATTTCTGTGAACGAGTCGGCATCGACCAGTAAGTCGATGCGTTCACGCGCGGTTAACTTACCTTTGGAATGTTGTTTCTCAACGGCGCGTGCCGACCCACCGTGAATCGCTTCTTCAACACGAAGACGGAGATCTTCAATTTTTCCGGAAGTTGTATGCAGATCTGGGCTCATGGCTCTACGGTACTAGGCGTGGGCACATCAGCGCCAAGAGCGCCACTAGATAAAGCGGTAATCACTTCGCTAACTTCGCAATACTGGCGGGTAAGCGTGGTTGATCTCACTACCTCCACGCAAACCGATCTCGTGGATTTAGTTAATTCAAATTCTGCGAAAACCGGCGATGTGATTGCTGCAGAATTCCAAAGTGCAGGACGTGGCAGATTAGATCGCAACTTTGAAGCACCGCCTGGTAGCGCATTGCTATTTTCTTTTTATATCAAACCGAAAAGAGCTCGTACGGATTGGGGATTTATTGGGCACATAGCTGCGCTAACTATGCAACAAGTCATCTCCGCCGATAACCAATCTCAAGTATGCCTGAAATGGCCAAATGATATTTTAATTGGCGATCAGAAAATTGCTGGTCTATTAGCGCAGGCCACAGACCATGGCGTAATCATTGGAATCGGAATCAATGTAGCCATGACGGTAGAAGAACTACCTGTAGAAAGTGCAACTTCGCTGGCGATTTCAGGTTTTAGTAACTTAAATCGCAATTTAATACTCGGTGGCTTCTTAAATCGTTTCGAGAGTAATTTCAAAGAGTGGGAAAACGGAGCTGATTTCATAGATAGATACAGTGCAGTCTGTGCAACCTTGGGGCGTCAAGTGCAGGTCGAGGTAATTGGGCGGGAAAATCGCACAGGAAAGGCGCTATCTATTAATAAACTCGGTTCGTTAATGCTGGAAGATGGCTTTGAAGTTAACGTGGGAGATGTTGTTCATCTACGATAGCGATGTGAATAAGCGATTCCCTACAGTTGGAATTATCGGAGCCGGCCAGTTAGCACGCATGAGTGTCGCTCCGGCAACAGCGCTTGGTATCAATCTCTTGCTTTTCGCACAAGATGAGAACGACAGTGCAGCGCAGATTGCCCCACATGTAGTTGGTGATTTTCGTGATCTTGCACAGCTATTGGAATTTGCTGAGAAATGCGACCTCGTAACCTTTGAACACGAATTAGTACCGCTTTCTGTAATTAAAGGCTTGGAAGCAGCAGGAGTTAAAGTCTTTCCAACTTCGAACTCATTCCAATATTCGCAAGATAAAGCGGTAATGCGAGAAAAATTATCGGCATATCTGGCCCCGAAATGGCACGTGATTGATGATGAAGGCCAGGCCTTCGAGTTCCCATTTATAGCCAAGCGTATATCCGGAGGTTATGACGGGCGCGGTGTATGGAAGATAAATAATTTAGATGATCTAGAAGAACTGTTGGCCGAGCATCCCCAACTCTTGATAGAAGAGTTAATCGAATTTGATAGTGAAATTGCAGTGATGGTCGCACGCTCTGCACATGGCCAAGCAACTTCATGGGCTCCAACGCGAACTATTCAGTCAGATGGAATCTGTACGCTAACAATTTCACCCGCCCCAGAAATTTCATCGGAAGTGGCCGAGCAAGCGCAACGCTTGGCGCTATCAATTGCGGATGACGTTTCACTTATTGGAGTAATGGCGGTGGAGATGTTTGTGAAAGGTGATCAACTTTATTTAAACGAGTTAGCCATGCGCCCACACAATTCCGGACATTGGACTATTGAAGGCGCCCGGACTAGCCAATTTGAACAACATTTGCGGGCAATTCTGGATTTGCCACTCGGCGATCCAACGATGACCGCGCCCTTTGCTGTGATGGGAAATATTCTAGGTGGGGAAAAGACAGATATGTATCGGCCTTATCTCCACCTCATGGCGCGCAATCCAGAGTTAAAGTTTCACCAATATAAGAAAGAGGTTCGTAAAGGGCGCAAAATTGGCCATGTCACAGTGATCGGTGAAAACCTTCTAGAATTGACCGAGATAGCACAACATGCGCGCGACTATATGAGTGGAGAAATTGATGAGTGATGTAGCGATCATCATGGGATCAGATTCTGACTGGCCGGTAATGGAAGAAGCTGCCAAAGTTCTAGATTCATTCGGTATCTCCTACACTGCTGAAGTCTTATCCGCTCATCGCATGCCACTTGAAATGGTTGAATTTTCGCAACAAGCAAAGGCGAAAGGTTTTAAAGTAATAATTGCTGGAGCCGGCGGAGCAGCACATCTACCTGGAATGGTCGCATCGCTCACAACCTTGCCAGTTATTGGCGTTCCAGTTGCGTTAAAAAATCTTGATGGGATGGACTCGTTGCTCTCAATTGTTCAGATGCCGGCTGGAATTCCTGTTGCAACTGTCGGAGTTGGTAACGCAAAAAATGCTGGAATATTGGCAGCTCGTATCCTTGGCGTTTCTGACAGCGCCATTTCGGCCAAAGTTGCAGATGCGTTAATTGCAATTAATGCAGAGGCAAAGGAAAAGGGTGCTAATTTAAGCGCTCGCCGTAATCAAAAAACTGGATTCTAATTCGTTAATCAGTGCGGCCAAGTGCGTGTACGCGCCAACCAGCAGCTCGCCACTTTTCTCGATCTAGTGCATTTCGACCGTCTATCAAGAATTTAGATTTAACCAACTGACCAATTACTGAAGGGTCCAGTTCGCGGTATTCCTTCCACTCAGTTAAGTGGAGAATTGCATCAGATCCCTTTACACACTCAGTGACCTTTTCGGCAAAATCCAAATGTGGGAAGCGTTTACGGGCAGGCTCTATTCCCTTTGGATCATGAACAACAATTGTTGCACCGGCAGCTTGAAGCTGGGCTGCAATATCCAGAGCGGGGGAGTCACGCACATCATCGCTATCTGGTTTAAATGTGGCGCCTAAAATTGCAATTTTATACTGTGTTAAATCCGCCGAAAGATCAGCGCGAACTACATCTATTACCCTTTGACGTGCCCGTAAATTAATGGCATCAATTTCACGTAGAAACTCCAGGGCTTGATCAGCGCCTAGTTCTTCAGCGCGCGCCATAAATGCACGTATATCTTTTGGTAGGCAGCCTCCGCCAAAACCTATACCTGCTTGTAAGAAGCGGCTACCGATTCGGGGATCGTATCCAATGGCTTTTGCTAAAACTGTTACATCGCCACCAGCGGCTTCACAAACTTCGGCCATGGCGTTGATAAATGAAATTTTTGTGGCAAGGAATGAATTAGCAGCAACTTTTACAAGTTCTGAAGTCGGCAGATCGGCTCTTATCCAAGGCGTACCAAGATCAATAATCGGCTTATAAACCTCTTTCAAGATATTCTCTGCGCGATCATTTACTACACCGACAACTAATCGATTAGGGGTCAAAGTATCTTCAACTGCAAAGCCTTCACGTAAGAACTCAGGATTCCAAGCCAAATCTGCTTGCGGTGCAGAGGTGGCAAGAATCTCGCGTAGCGCTTGCGCGGTGCCGACCGGAACCGTGGACTTTCCGACAACTAGCGCCCCATCTTTCAGATATGGCGCGATCGCAGTAATTGCGGACTTTACAAACGTTAAATCTGCAGCCAAACCATCTTTGCTTTGTGGAGTACCAACACATATAAAGTGAACATCGGCATCAGCAGCCGCAGCAAAATCAGTAGTAAATGTTAGGCGGCCCGTTTTAATTTGAGAAGCAAGTAAAGTGTCTAGCCCTGGTTCGTAAAAGGGAAGCTCTCCTTGAGAGAGTAGATTTACTTTGCTCTGATCGGTATCGACTCCCACAACTTGAAACCCTAGAGAAGACATGCACGCCGAGTGAGTTGCTCCTAAGTAACCACAACCAATTACTGAGATTTTCATAGAATCAGAGTCTAAGGCAAGTTCTATTTAATTTCGCCGCACGGATTTTCGGCCGCTGTGCGAGTCTTAAATTTATCAATGATTTCAGGCTTAGCAGAGGCGGTACTGCTTGCAGATGGTGATGGTGTTACTTTATCAACTAAGGCAACATCATCACGAATGCGATTCCAAAGTTCGGCACTTAAGGTTTCATCCCAAATAACAACTGAGCCTATTCCATCGACACGCCCATTGGCATTTGAGAGTGGAACAGTCAGCGTTCGAACATTGCCAGATGAGAGTCCGCGCATTTGCTTAGCAAGGTTTAATAAATCTCCCTTACTTAAATTTTCATCCATTTTGATGGTGGAGATTGCCGCATTTATAAAGTTAGCAATCTTAATGGGATTTAATAGAACCCCAGTGCTAGTTGCCTTTTTTAAGACTGAGCTCATAAATTGTTGTTGTCTCTGCATGCGACCGATATCGCCGCGTCCATCAAAATCTCGGGTGCGCACATATTTTAGCGCTTCAATTCCGTCGAGGGTATGTGTTCCTGCACTTAGAATAAGATGGCTCTTGGGATCATCAATATCAACTTTTGTACAGACTTCAATTCCGCCCAAAGCATTAACAATTCCGGCGAATCCTGCAAAACTGATTTCTATATAGTGATCAATTTTTAAATTGGTTTCACTTTCTATGGTTTCAATTAGTAAAGGTGCACCCCCGAAAGAAAATGCTGCGTTCAATTTATTTTGGCGCGCGGGTACTTCAGATTTACCATTTGTGCTTGTATGAGCTGGAATAGTAACTAGCGAGTCACGTGGGAATGAAACCAAATAAGCTTTATCTCTATCTTTACTTATATGAACAAGCAGCATGGTGTCAGAGCGACCACCTGCTGCTGTCGCAGTACTTCCAACGCGTAACGCTTTCAGTTCTTCCTTATTTAACCCTTCACGCGTATCCGATCCAACTAAGAGATAGTTAAGTGCTTTTGAGGTTTTCTCAGGCCGATCTTCTAGCCCAGCAAAGACACTTATTCGAGCAATTTTTCCGCTGATATGTCCAAGTCCGAGCCAGGACACAGATGCGAGGACTACAACGCCAATTGAGAGTGATGTAATAATTCGTATGGCGCGCATCGATTTCACATGCGAACTGTACTTGGGCGATAGCGTGGAGGGGTTATGACGACAACAATGGGCGAGTTATCCGTCTCACCGGCAATTAGCGTCATCCTGCCAGTTCTAAACGAAGAGCCACATTTAGCTGAATCTGTGATGGCAATCCTGGCGCAGGATTATGCGGGAATATTTGAAGTAATTCTCGCTCTTGGACCATCACGCGATCGCACCAACAAAGTTGCGGAAGAATTGGCCGCGCGCGATAGTCGCGTTAAATTGGTAGTGAATCCTTCAGGAAAGACTGCAGCTGGTTTAAATCTGGCTATCGCGGCTTCGATGAGTCCAGTAATCGTGCGCGTAGATGGACATGCCAAAATCCCAAATAACTATCTCTCACTTGCGATAGCAATTTTGCAAGAAACCGGCGCAGTCAATGTTGGTGGAGTAATGGCGGCAGAAGGAGTAACAAAATTTGAAATCGCAGTCTCTCGTGCAATGCGCAGCGCGCTTGGTGTGGGAGCTTCACGTTTCCATACTGGAGGTAAAGCCGGTGAGGTAGATACCGTTTACCTAGGTGCATTTCGGCGAGAAGCGATCAACGCTATTGGTGGATTTGACGAGAGATATACCCGCGCCCAGGATTGGGAGCTTAATCATCGACTTCGTAAAAATGGTGGCAAAATTTACTTTGATCCACGATTACAAGTTACTTATAGACCGAGACCTAATTTAAACAAATTAGCGAAACAATATTTTCAATATGGACGTTGGCGCAGAGTGGTTTCCCGAAGCCATCCCGGTACAGTTAATTTACGTTATCTTGCACCACCGCTGACGCTCGCTGGAACGCTCGCCTCGCTACTTTTTGGATTGTTAATTAACCCAGTCCTCTACCTACCTGCCGCAGTTTATGGAATCTTCGTACTTATCTCATCCGTATTAATTGCCAATTCTGCTCGCGAATTTATTTCACTTCTTGCCATAATTCCTACAATGCACTTTGCTTGGGGCGCAGGATTCATCACTTCAACCAAAGTGTTGCGCTAAAATTGGCTCTTTTGCAGCGAATATCTGTGGCCGTAACAGCCGTGCTCTGCCTAACATTGCTCCCTCTGACAAATAGCGCAGCTGCAGTACCTGAGAAATTTTCTTTCACCGGAAGTGGCTATGGCCATGGCGTTGGGATGAGCCAGATCGGTGCGCGCGCCAAGGCGCTTGCCGGTGAATCAGCAACAGCCATATTGAATTACTACTACAGCGGAACTAAAGTTGAAACTGCAACCGATTCACAGATATTGCGTATAAATATTGGCCACTTACTCAAATCAGCGAAAGTTAGAAGTGACTCAAGTGGCGCGAAGTTACAACTATTTTCTGGAGTCTTGGGCGAGACGCAAACTGCAAGCGAAGTATTAACACTACCGAGCAAAACCACCTTAAATGTAGATCTATCAACTAGCTATTTAACTATCTCCACCACGCGTGGCACCAAAAATACGCAAATAACAACTGGGAAGTCCTTTACTCTGCGATGGAGTGGTACTCGCTATATGGATGGAGCGCCGACGCTCGTTTCTGTAACGACAAATGCCATTGCAAATAAGTATCGCTACGGGCAGATCCAATTTAGGATTATCAAAGATAAATTGTTAGGAAACCGCTTAGAGATTATTAACTCGGTTCGGCTGCAAGATGAATATTTGTGGGGGATTGGTGAAGTTCCTTCATCTTGGCCGGTTGCGGCCTTGCAAGCACAAGCAATCGCTTCTAGGACTTACGCTCTGGCGAAAGCGGTTGGTATTCGCAGCGCATGCGACTGTCACTTATATGGGTCAATAAGTGATCAATCTTTTGTCGGCTTCTCCAAAGAGAGTGAAGCAATTTATGGCAAATTTTGGAAGAGCGCAGTTGAAAGTACTACTGGTCAAATAATCACCTATGACGGTGCGCCAATCACAGCCTATTTCACATCCTCGACCGGTGGTGTTACCGAAACTTCAGAACATGCTTGGGGTACTGCAACTCCATATACACAGAGCGTTTCAGATACGGCAAGTGCCGACATCACTTTAAATCCTAAATTTGCCTCTTGGTCACGCGAGATTGCCCAATCAGTTATTGCCACCACATTTCTTCTGCCCGACGTTGTATCGCTACAAGTTCTCTCATTAAATCCTGCGGGTACGGTCGATCTGATTCAAGCAACTTCTTCGAAAGGTGTTACAGCGACTTTAACTGGTGAAACCTTTAGGAGTCGAAGCAAACTTCCATCAGCATGGTTTTCTATCGTTGTTAATTAATGGTTAGTTAGCGTGAAGTATTGAGTTGAGTCCGCCCCAAGTACCTGTGCGCACCACTACTTCCAAGCAACCGTCTAACGAGTTTCGTCTGAAAAGTAGATCATTTGCGCCAGAAAGCGCACCGGCCTTCACGATTTCACCGTCAGGCAGGCGGACTTTCGCGGCAGCAGTTATATAAGTACCAGCTTCAATCACACAATTATTGCCAAGTGAGATACCAAGTCCGGAGTTTGCGCCAAGCAAACATTTTTCTCCGACAGAGATAACTTCTTTTCCGCCACCGCTTAAGGTACCCATAATTGAAGCGCCACCACCAACATCGCTGCCGTCGCCAACAACGACGCCCGCGGAGATACGTCCTTCAACCATCGAGGTTCCCAAAGTGCCAGCATTAAAATTAACGAAGCCTTCGTGCATAACCGTTGTACCGTGCGATAAATGTGCCCCAAGTCTTACGCGATCAGCATCTGCAATACGTACTCCGGTAGGAATAATGTAATCAACCATGCGTGGGAATTTATCTACGCCAAAGACTGTGACGTGGCCAAATTTCACTTGCAGGCCAGCGCGTACTTCCTCAAATCCTTCAACAGCGCAAGGACCAGCAGATGTCCAAACCACGTTAGTTAAGAGACCAAAAATTCCATCCATGACTGCGCCGTGTGGCTTTATCAAACGATGTGAAAGTAAATGAAGGCGTAGGTAAGCATCGACAGCGCTTTGCGGAGCGTTAGCAAGATCAATTTCTATCGCTACCAATTCACGCTTAACTTTTCGAACTTCATCGACACCAACTAGAGATGTAAGTGATTTCTCTGGTTGACCAGTTAGCGCGCCAAGAGATGGGTTGGGAAACCAAACATCGAGAACTGTTGCGCCAGATAAAGTTGCAATTCCGTGGCCTGATGCCAGCCCAGAAGGCGTTTGCTTTGATGAAGACATGCGATAAGCCTAACCCCTATCCTTTGCCTCATGCGTATCGCCGTTTACTGCTCTTCCTCTCAGACGATAGATCCAAAATATATTGAGTTGGCGCACAATCTCGGCGCGGGTATCGCAACTCGATCCTGGGAATTGGTCACAGGCGGTGGGCATATATCTGCGATGGGCGCCGTTTCGCGTGGTGCGCGAGAATCTGGCGGAAGGACAATTGGCGTTATCCCACAACGGCTAGTCGATATTGAGTTTGCAGATAGAGAATGTGATGAGCTACACGTAGTTGATTCGATGCGTAATCGTAAAGCGATGATTGAAGATCTATCCGATGCCTTTATCGCCCTTCCCGGAGGAATTGGCACGCTGGAAGAGCTTTTTGAAATTTGGGTTGGTCGCTTTTTAAAGTTTCACACTAAACCAGTAATTATCTTAGATCCGTTTGATTTATATGCACCGCTTGCAACTTTGATTGATCATTTAGAAGAACATGGGTTTGTAAAACCTGGACAACGAGAACTTTTGCACTGGGCCAAAAGTATTGATGAAGCCCTCGATATCGCTGCTGGTTAAAGATAGATTGCTAATTTTACGATGAGCCACAATATTCAGATCTCTGTAAATCTTCCCTGTAATCGCGAGCGCGCCTGGCAAGTGATCGCCGATTGGGAGGGTCAAGGGCGCTGGATGTTACAGAGTAAAGTTTGGGTTACTTCAGAAATCCGTGAAGGAGTCGGAACTTCGATTGTGGCATTTACCGGGCCTTTCTATAAAAGGTATCCGCGCTTTTCAAAATTTGGTTTACTGGACACAATGGTTGTTACAAATTGGCAACCACCAGTTCGTTGCGATGTTATGCATACCGGCAAAGTATTGCGAGGTGCTGGAACCTTTGAGCTAGTTGAGATTTCAGAATATTCGACTCGATTTAATTGGTCTGAAGATATTGAGTGTTCTCGCCTGCAATTCTTAGCGATCTACCCATTTCTCTGGATCGGCGTACGAATATCGCTGGCTCGCCTCTCCACATCGCTGCGCCCACCCGAGTAACCTTGAACCTATGACCGCGCCACTATCCCTACCGGATGCCCTGGCGCAGTTACCGGAAGAAGAACGGATAGTTTTATCGCTTCATTATCTGCGATCACTTCCAAGCCATGAGATTGCAAAAATGCTTGGCGTGCCCGAAAAATCGGTTGTGGCGGTAATGGCATCTGGAAAAGCGCGAATTACCGCTCTACTTGGCCTGGCTTGAGGCGGCTTCCCCTTCCGATTTCATACCTAGCCCGATATGCGAGATACTTATCCTCTGCAAAAAACCGTGGCGCCGATCAAGGCTCACGTATCTCGGGTAATAAATAGTGCACTAAATAGGTATAAAGGAGACTTCCCAATGGCAGCCATGAAACCTCGTACTGGTGATGGACCGATGGAAGTAACCAAGGAAGCGCGCTCGCTAGTTATGCGCATTCCACTTGAAGGCGGGGGACGCCTAGTTGTTGAAATGAATCCACAAGAAGCAAATAATCTCAGCGCTGCCCTCGGAGCGGCAGTCGCGTTAATCAAAAAGTAATTCAATTTAACCCAATTTCTTACCTGCCAACTGCGCTTTCTGGCCTGGCACTCGCTAGCCTTTGGCAATAATGACCACAAAGACTGCGCCTAAATTTCAATCGAAATTTTCTGCCTCGCTACTTCGCCCGATCGAGGTTTCAGTAGATGCTCTCGCAGATTCGCAGGCGATTGCTATCGGCTTCACAGCAGATTCCGCTACCCCCGCAGTTTTTGATTTTCCAGCCAATAACGTGCTGATAAAGAAGCTAGAAAAATTATTTGATTTAAATTTGCGAGATGAGTTGCAATTCTTCTCTGCCACCGGAAAAGCTGGTGAGCTATTTGAGGTTCCGGTCGCATCTGATCAAATGCAAGCCGACCGGATACTTTTAATTGGGCTAGGAGATGCAACCACTCCATCGCTACGCCAAGCAGGTGCAGCGCTTGGTCGCAAGGGGCGCGGTAAAACCACAGTTATCTCCTCGATTTGTGTGGCAGGCCATGAGCAATTAAAAGCATTTGCCATATCGGCACAACTAGGTGCATATATATGGACGCAAAAAACTGGCGATACACAAGAATTGCCACAATTTTTATTCGCTACCGAAAAACCTGACGTCATAATTGATGCCGGCGTAATTGCCAGTGCAATTTCACGCACCCGAGATTTAATTCACACACCGTCAAATATAAAGACTCCGCTCTGGATGGCCAAGGAAGCAGAGAAAATCGCTGAAGAGAACGGGCTAGAAATTCGAATTCTGGCTGGCAAAGAGCTAGCAGAATTTGGAGGGCTACGGGCGGTTGGAAACTCATCTCCTAATCCGGGGCCTCGATTTGTGGAAATTTCTTATTGTCCACGAGGAATGAAAAAGAATCGTGGCTCGCTTGAACATGTAGTAATTGTTGGAAAAGGAATTACCTTTGATACTGGAGGCATTTCTTTAAAACGCCCTTACGACGTAATGATGGCTATGAAATCGGATATGGCGGGATCTGCTGCTGCGCTCGGAGCGATTAGTGCACTCTCGCATTTTCAACCACAGATTGAAGTAACTGTTTTGATGATGCTAGCGGAAAATGCGCTTTCTGGAACTGCCCAGCGTCCCAGCGATGTCATTACCCAATATGGTGGAAAGACCGTTGAAATATTAGATACCGATGCGGAAGGCAGATTGGTTTTAGCCGATGGAATCGCTTATGCGGTTAAGAACTTAAATCCAGATTACATAATTGATATTGCGACGCTAACCGGTGCGGCAACTTTAGGTTTAGGGCGACAGTACGCGGCGATGTATACGCGAGATGAAAATTTGGCAAAGGATTTATTTGAAGCGGGGCAGCGTTCAGGTGATCGTGTGTGGCATATGCCGCTAGTTGATGATTATCACCAAGCTTTAGAAAGTCCGATTGCAGATTTAAGCCACGTTACGGCTAAGAAGAAATTTAGCGCCGGATCAATTACGGCAGCGCTCTTCCTAGAACAGTTTGCAGGAGAACATACCTGGGTCCACTTTGATATTGCTGGTGTAGCGCGCAGCGAAGCCGATTCTGGCGAAAACCCTAAAGGTGGAACTGGTTTTGGGGTCCGACTACTTATCGAATGGCTAACCACACTCAAATGATGATCGATCCACACACATATGCAGAAAGTTTTCTCCCTGAAGATGAGGTAAAGAGGAGCGCACGCGCTGTTGGCGAAGAAATGGGCGCAACCAACGCAACACCAGGTACCGGTGCCTACCTAAAACATTTAGCTCACATTTTATCGGCGCAGTCAGTTGTTGAAATAGGTACAGGCTCTGGCGTTGGGGCGCTCTGGGTTTTAGAAGGCATGCTCGCTAGCGGCACGCTAACCTCTATAGATAATGAGATGGAACATAGCAACGCCGCCAAAAATGCGCTCTTGGATGCAGATATTGCAGCGGCTCGCTTTCGCCTAATTACAAATCCTGCAATGGAAGTTGTTACCAAGTTAGCAGATCGTGCATATGACATGGTCATCTTCCGTCATAACCCAGAAGATTTACCTTTTGCGATAAATGAAGCACATCGTATTTTGCGTAGTGGTGGAGTATTTGTTATTGATAATTTCTTTGGTGGGGAGAAAGTTTCAGATCCAGCACAGCGCGACCCAAAGACAGTTGCGCTTCGCGAGGCTGGGAAATCACTAAAAAACCAGGTAGACCTTTGGGTGACTTCGCTCATACCGGTCGGTGATGGTTTGTTACTTGCTACAAAATTGTAGGAAGATAGGTATATGAGTAGCTCACAGCCATCCAGTACGCCTGGATC
>Ga0114979_10001833_pt1 | contig 14325 bp, 12 predicted proteins | sample S_140625_EF_Meta_FD_87315 | JGI IMG/M metagenome (GOLD analysis project Ga0114979, IMG submission 87315) | Freshwater microbial communities from Lake Simoncouche, Canada to study carbon cycling - S_140625_EF_MetaG | ecosystem: Environmental > Aquatic > Freshwater > Lake | place: Lake... | reverse complement strand
GAAGACCCTGCGTTGCGACCAGATATTTATGGAAAAATTGGTAATGCAGGTGTAAGTATTGCTTCTGTGGATGATGCTAAAAAATTATACAGCGGCTTTGACCTATGCGACCCTAAAACATCTGTAAGCATGACTATTAATGGTCCTGCTCCAATTGTTCTAGCTTTTTTTATGAACGCCGCAATAGATCAACAATGCGAAAAATATATCATTGAAAATAATTTAACTGCAGAAGTAAACAAAATTATTGCAGAGAAATTTAATGCTTCATTATTACCAAAATACAATACCGAATTACCAGAGGGAAACAATGGATTAGGTTTGCATTTGTTAGGAATGAGTGGTGCCGATGTTTTACCAAAAGATGTTTATCAACAAATAAAAATGAAAGCGCTTTCTACAGTTAGAGGAACTGTACAAGCAGATATTTTAAAAGAAGACCAAGCGCAAAATACTTGTATTTTTTCTACAGAGTTTGCATTAAAACTAATGGGAGATGTACAACAGTATTTTATTAATCATCAAGTAGAAAATTTTTATAGTGTAAGTATAAGCGGCTATCACATCGCTGAGGCTGGCGCAAATCCTATCACTCAGCTAGCCTTTACATTATCGAATGGATTTACCTACGTAGAATATTATTTGAGCAGAGGCATGAATATTGATGATTTCGCGCCTAATCTTTCTTTCTTTTTCAGCAATGGAATGGATCCCGAATATAGTGTTATTGGAAGAGTTGCCAGAAGAATTTGGGCTAAAGCCATGAGAGAAAAATACAAAGCGAACAGCAGAAGTCAGAAATTAAAATATCATATTCAAACAAGTGGAAGAAGTTTGCATGCTCAAGAAATTGATTTCAATGACATTAGAACTACCCTTCAAGCGCTTTATGCTATCTACGATAACTGCAACTCTCTTCATACTAACGCTTACGATGAGGCTATTACAACACCAACCGAAGAAAGTGTTCGTAGAGCAATGGCAATTCAGTTAATTATTAACAGAGAATTAGGCACTGCCAAAAACGAAAATCCTACACAAGGTTCTTTTTTAATTGAAGAGTTAACTAATCTTGTTGAAGAAGCTGTGGTTACTGAGTTTAAAAGGATTACAGAAAGAGGTGGTGTTTTAGGAGCAATGGAGAGAATGTATCAAAGAAACAAAATTCAAGAAGAAAGTCTTTATTATGAAACACTAAAACATACTGGCGAATATCCAATTGTTGGTGTAAATACTTTTTTAAGTAAAGATGGTTCTCCTACAATTTTACCTACCGAAGTTATACGATCTACAAAAGAAGAAAAAGATTATCAAATCACCTCGTTAGAAACTTTTAAACAACTGCATCAAGATAAAAAAGACGACATGCTAAAAAGAATTCAAAATGTTGCAATCAAAAATGGCAACTTGTTTGAAGAACTAATGGAAACAGTGAAATATTGTAGTCTTGGCGAAATCACAAATGCACTTTATGCTGTTGGTGGACAATATCGTAGAAATATGTAGTTTTAAAATTATTCGCGTTTATCGTTCATAATAACTCACTTATTAGATATGCTTCTCTGTGCTTATCATTTATCAATTATAGATGTAATATTGCGTTGGTTTTTCATAGGATATTGGATTTTAAAGCGGGGCTAGATTTTTGTCTTGGCCCCTTTTTTTTAAAACATTTTATTCTTTTGCAAAACTACGATTGTGTAAAAAATCATTATCAGTAAGCGTATGTAGAAATTCAATTAGCGCTTTTTTTTCTTGCTCAGTAAAACTTATTTTTCTTTGTAACCTTTTATCTAACATTGGATTTGAAAGATTGTTATTTTCATAATGATCAATTATTGAATTCAAGTTTTTAATTGAACCATCATGCATATATGGATAAGTGACAGCGATGTTTCTCAAAGTTGGCACTTTAAATTTTAAAGAATCTTTTGATTGATGTGTGATGCCTTGTAAACCTATATCATATAAACTATTTAATGACATTCCGTTGTTGTGAAAATCATTATCTGTAAATAATGGTTCAGGATGACAACTTGCACAATTAGATTTAAATAGCTGATAGCCTTGTAATTCGGTTTTACTAAAAAACGCTTTTCCTATCATTGCTTTATCATACTTGCTGTTGGATGAAACTAACGACCCAACAAATTGTGCCAATGCCTTTAAGATTCTTTTGCTGTTTATTATCGTATTGCCAAATGCTTTTTTAAATAAAACAGGATAGTTTTTGTCTCTTGATAATTTTTGAATGATCGATTTCATTTGTTCATTCATTTCATTGTTAGCAGTTATAGGTGCTAATGGCTGAACTTCAATATGATTGATAGCCCCATCCCAATGCAGTTGATTCATCCAGGCAATGTTAATCAATGCCGGCGCATTTCTTTTAGTCAAAGAATCGTTTACACCTTCGCTAAAATCTTTTCCTGCATTTGAAAAGGCAAATTCTTGTTGATGACAAGAAGCGCAATTAATTGTATTGTTTTTACTTAGCCTCTTTTCATAAAATAATTTTTTTCCTAAAAAAAATCCATCTGCTGACAATTTGTTTTTTTCAAAAATGTTTTTAGCAGGAAGTGGCCAGCTTTTAGGAATTATTTTCTCGAAGAGAGGTTGTTGAGTTAATTTATTGTCATTGAAAATCCAACTTGTTGAAACAATGGAAACCAAGAAAAAAAAGGCTATGACAAGATGTTTCAATGTGTTGTTGTTTCAAATTTTATTCGGCTGATTTTATTTTTGTTCTTCCCAGCTTTATGTTAGAGCGTTTCTTTTTTTGTTCAACTCTTTTTTCATTTGATGCTTTAGAAGGCTTTGTCGCAATTCTTTTTGCATCTACTTTTAAAGCAAGTTTTATTTTTTGATGTAGCTTCTTAATTACCTCTTGTTTATTTTCTAATTGGGTTCTATGGGCTTGACTTTTTACAATTAAAAAACCTTCTGTATTAATTTGGTTTTTGAGTTTATTCGAAATGAGTGTTTTTTGATGGTCTGTTAATAGAACTGATTTTTCAATGTGAAAATATGCTTCCACCATCGTTTCCACCTTATTCACATTTTGACCTCCCTTTCCTCCACTTCTTGCTGTATTAAATTTAATTTCTTTTTTTATATCAAGCATATAGTCTCAAATTTAAGATGAAATATCACTATTTTTAAATGATTGAGGTTTTTAACAAGGTTAATATTTCGGTATAAGCAAAAAAATGTACATTTTTGCATCAAATGTTTTTAAAAAATGAAAAACGATGTTTATCATTCTATTTTGGAAAGAAAAGCACATCAAAAGAAATCTTTTGCTGTGTTAATTGATCCTGATAAAGTGAATGATGAAAATATGAGCCAACTGATCAATTTGTCTGCAGATGCAAATGTGGATTATTTTTTTGTTGGAGGAAGCTTGGTTGTTTCAGATTATTTAAATCAATGCATTTCATTAATTAAATCAAAAACAAATATACCCGTAATATTATTTCCTGGAAGTCCTTCACAAATTTCTAAAAATGCCGACGCCCTTTTATATCTTTCATTAATTAGTGGAAGAAATCCTGAATTACTAATTGGTCAACATGTTATCTCGGCGCCTTTTGTTAAACAAAGTGGACTAGAAATTATTCCTACGGGTTACATGGTAATAGATGGAGGAGCGCCAACAACGGTGTCGTATATTAGTAATGCTAATCCATTACCATCAGACAAAAGCGAGATAGCTGTTTGCACGGCTATGGCAGGTGAAATGTTAGGCATGAAGCTAATTTATATGGATGCGGGCAGTGGAGCTATTCGTCCCATTTCGGAAAGAATGATTAAAAGCGTTTCTTCAAATATAGATATTCCATTAATCGTAGGAGGCGGAATTACAACTCCCGAAAAAGCTTACTTAAATTGTAAATCTGGCGCAGATGTTATTGTTGTTGGAAATGCCATTGAAAAGGATGCTGGATTAATAAAAGAAATATCTAGCGCTATTCATAGTGTTAATATTCCCGTTAATTAATTTACTGCTATTTTCATAATTGAATTATTCTCACTCTATTAATTTGTAACTTCATAGCTTAGAAAAATAGAAATGTCCAAAGAGAATCAAAATATCGGAAAGGAAATATTACATTCACCAGATAAAGAATTTGAAAATAATATTCGTCCTGGATTTATCAATGACTTCAGTGGTCAGGGACAAATTATAGAAAACATCACAATTTTTATAAAAGCTGCTAAATTAAGAGGGGAGGCATTAGATCATGTTTTATTTCATGGACCTCCGGGTTTAGGTAAAACAACCTTATCAAGAATTGTTGCTAATGAAATGGGTGTGAATATTAAAGAAACATCAGGACCAGTTATTGAAAAGCCAGGAGATTTAGCAGGCCTCTTAACTAATTTAGAAACAAATGATGTTTTGTTTATTGATGAAATACACCGTTTAAGTACAGTTGTAGAAGAATATCTATACGCCGCAATGGAAGATTTCAAAATTGATATCATGATTGATAGCGGGCCTAATGCTCGAAGCGTGCAGCTTTCACTAAATCCCTTTACACTTATTGGCGCAACAACAAGAAGCGGTTTACTAACAGCACCTTTGCTTTCAAGGTTTGGTATAAAATCAAGATTAGAATATTATGATGCCGAAACACTAAAAAATATTTTATTAAGAAGCGCCGGAATTTTACAAACTAAAATTAAAGGTGAAGCTGCTGCCGAAATCGCCAGAAGAAGCCGAGGAACTCCAAGAATTGCAAACGGGTTATTGAGAAGAGTAAGAGACTTTGCACAGGTGTTAGGTACTGGTGTTGTTGATTTAGAAATTACAAAGCATTCTTTAAAAGCTTTAAATGTAGATGAGCATGGTTTAGATGAAATGGACAACAGAATTTTAAGTACAATTATTGAAAAGTTTAAAGGAGGCCCTGTTGGAATTACGACAATTGCTACTGCAGTTGGTGAAGAAACAGGAACACTTGAAGAAGTGTATGAGCCTTTCTTAATTCAAGAGGGCTTTATAATGAGAACGCCTAGAGGAAGAGAGGCAACTGAAAAAGCTTATAGACATTTAGGAAAAGTGCCGCACAAAGGCGGCACAATGAATGATTTATTTGGAAGCTAATATTGTTATTCAGTAATTACTAATCTGAATCCGTTGCCGTGAATATTTACAATTTCTATCTTCTCATCTTCTTTTAGATATTTTCTCAATTTTGCAATGTAAACGTCCATACTTCTTCCATTAAAATAAGTGTCGCTTCCCCATATTTTTTTTAACGCAGACTCTCTGGTAAGTAAATCGTTTTTGAAATCCGCTAACATTTTTAATAGATCATTTTCTTTAGGCGATAACACTTGCGTTTTTCCATTTACTATTAATTCTCTTAACCTTGGATTAAAATGATATTTACCTAAATCGTATTCTGCATTTACTTCTTCCTTGTGCAATTCTTCGTTTCTCTTAAGAATGGCTTTTATTTTATGCAATAAAACCTCGCTATCAAATGGTTTTGTTATATAGTCATCTGCACCCAATTTATACCCTTGTATAATGTCTTCTTTCATTGTTTTTGCACTTAAAAAAAACAACGGAACGTCTGGATTGATGTCTCTAATTGCCTCCGCAACAGTGAAACCATCCATGTTTGGCATCATTACATCTAACAAGCAAAGGTCATATTTTTCTCTCTGAAAAGCCGCCAATCCAAGTCTTCCATCTCTTTCTAATGTGACTACATAATCATTTAATTCAAGATAAGTTTTCAGTACCATACCAAGATTTGTATCATCTTCGCATAATAGGATTTTAGTTTTTGTTTCCATGTTAAAATGTTTTAATGATTACAAATTAGTCATTCAATGTTTTTATTGCAATTTTATTTCTCAAATCTTTTGTTAAAGGTTATTGATTATCTTTTAAAAAAAGCCAAAAGAATGCTTTTGTTTTCAACAATTACTTTAAATCATTTTAAAAAATATTTTCTGTCACAATTTTTAATTGTTGGTTTTTTTTCTTGGGATTTCTTTAATTATCTTCGTCTTGGTTTTTCATAGGATATTGGATTTTAAAACGGGACTAGATTTATATCTCGGTCCCTTTGTTTTTTATAAACATTCCACGATCATCTGCATATATCTTTTCTTCAGCTAATAAATATTCTATCGTTATTTTTATTTTTTCTTTTGAAATATGGTGTAATGAATTTTCTATTGTTGATATATTACAAATTTGAACTGACAAAAGATTTAAAATTGATTTTGAGATTTCATCAAAACTCTTATTATTTAATCCGGTTGAAGTAGAAGCTAAACAATTATCGCATACACCACATTTTTCTGTACTAGAATCATTAAAATAATTGGCAATTGTTTTTGCTCTGCAAGTTTGTTTTAATTCTGCATAATCAATGATTGCCTTTATTTTTTGCGAATGATTTTTTTTTCTTTTTTCAATTTGTTGTACATCAAACTTAAAATCATCCTGATACATTCTGTTTTGCAATAATAATAACTGTGATTTATTGGCTTGTTGTTGGTATTTAATAATAGAATATTTATTTAGCTCTAATAATTGATTTTTCACCTCTTCTATTGAAACGCCAACTTGGTTGACTAATAAAGATTCGTATATGTTACTTGGATAGTCGAATATCCCCTCATAATTTCTTAAAAGAGATTTAATCATCGGTTCTAAATGAGAATGGGTTTCCTCAAATGTTTTTAGGTCCTCTTTTGTAACATTAAAAACAACAGTTGAAGATTTAAATGTAGCATCAGAAATATAGAACAAACCCTCTTGAATTAAAGCCTGTAATCCATATGTTACTTCCAGAATATTTAATTTAAATTGTTCAGAAAACTTAGCTATGTCAAAGTCTATTGAAACCCCTTCTCCCGAACCAGCAGGCATTTGAAGATAATTCATGATATCTATATAGAGCTTTTTTAGACTTTTGAGATTCGGATATCTTAATTCATTTATGTTGTATAATGCTTCTTTTTCTTTCTTTTCATAAAATAAAATAGCTGTTGCTTTTTGTTCATCTCTTCCTGCTCTTCCTGCTTCTTGGTAATAGTTTTCTAAGCTTTCTGGTAAATTATAATGAACAACAGTTCGCACATCTGGTTTGTCTATTCCCATTCCAAAAGCATTAGTACAAACGATTGTTCTAATTTTATTTTGTATCCATTGCATTTGTTTAAATTGCCTTTGTTCGTTTGATAATCCAGCATGATAAAAATCTGCATTTATTTTATTTTGAAGCAACCACTCTGTAATTTGTTGTGTTTGTTTTCTGCTTTTACAATAAACAATCGATGTTCCTTCATTTTGTTTTAAAATTTCAATCAGTTTTGATTGTTTTGATTCTGGTTCCAAAACACTATAAGACAAATTGGGCCTTGCAAATGATTGTTGAAAAACTTCATTGTTTTTAGAAAATAATAATTGCTTGGAAATGTCTTTTTGAACTTCTGCAGTAGCCGATGCCGTGAGTGCAATTATTGGTACATTTGGAAGCTCTTCTCTAAGGTTTACAATTTTTAAATAGGATGGTCTAAAATCATAGCCCCATTGTGATATACAATGTGCTTCATCAATAGCAATCAAGCTTACGTTTATAGCTGGTAAATATTCTTTAAATAATTTTGTCTCTAATCTTTCTGGAGATAAATATAAAAACTTAAAATTTCCGTATGCTGCATTTTGTAGCGTTTGTTTTACTTCAAAAAAACTCATTCCCGTATGAATTACCAATGAGTTGATGCCTCTCTTTTTTAAATTTTCTACTTGATCTTTCATTAAAGCAATCAAAGGTGTTATAACCAAACAAATACCATCCATCATCATGCCTGGCACTTGAAAACAAATCGACTTTCCACCACCTGTTGGTAATAGTGCCAATACATCTTTTTTTGAAATTATTGCATTAATTATTTCTTCTTGCAACGGCCTAAACGTATTGTGACCCCAGTATTTTTTTAATATTGAATTGCTTGTTTCCAACTAATAGTATTGTGATATTTAAAAAACCTTTTTTACAAATAGCCTTAACGATATAATTGCCAACATCACATCACTGCATCCCATAATTAAAGAGGAAAAAGTAGGTGTTAGTAATCCTGCTGCCGCAATTGGAATGGCAACTACATTATATGAAAAGGCCCAAATAAGATTTTGTTTAATGGTAATAAAAGTATGCTTTCCTAAGCCAAGTGCTTCTGGTAAATTTTTTAATCCTTGATTCATTAACACAACATCTGCATGTTGAAGTGCAAGCTGAGAGGCTTCACTAATTGATATGCCTAATGTTGCTTTAGCCAATGCTGGCGCATCGTTTATTCCATCTCCTACCATAGCTGTAGGCATTTGAGCATTTAAGGCTGCCATTTTTTCCAATTTTTGTGCAGGAGTAAATTCTGCAAAAACTGTTTTTATTTTTAGCGTATTGGCCACATCGTCCGCTTTTTCTTTTAAATCACCAGTAAGCATAATTGTTTCAATGTTATTTTTATTGAACCACTCTATTACAGATGCAGCTTCTTTTCTTATTTCATCTTTAACATCTATCCAACCAATTAATTTTTGGTTTTTTAATACATAAATATTGTGTGCTTTTTTTTCTAGATTTTCTTTCCATATTTTTTGTGAACCCACTTCAAAAACATTTCCTTCCTGATCTTCACCTTTTACTTCTAAGCCCTTTATTTCTTCTACCTTTTTCCATTTAATAAAATTAACTCCTGCCCATTCTTTTACAATTGCATTTGCAATGGGATGATTAGAATATTTTTCTAGAGAAAATACAATTGATTTAAATAGTTGTTCATTGATTGTTGATTCAAACTTATGTATCATAAATTGTCCGGTTGTTAGTGTTCCGGTTTTGTCGAAAACAATTTGTTTAATTGTTTTAAACGATTCTAAACTAGATGCATTTCTAAACACAATTCCTTTTCTTGCAGCTCTTCCCAACCCCACGGAAATTGCTGCTGGTGTGGCTAAACCCATTGCACAAGGACAAGAAATTACTAAAACGGCAATTGAGTTCATTAAAGAAGCATCAAAGTGTGAGTGTAAGAAAAAATAATTTATTAAAAAAGTAATTAAGGCAATACCGATGACAACAGGCACAAAGACTGCGCTTATTTTATCGGCTAGTTTTTGCATAGGTGGTTTTTCGGATTGAGCTGCTTCAACCATTGAAATAATCCCAGACAAAACCGTTTGATCTCCGGTAGCGGTAACTTGTGCTTTTACAACACCGTTATCCATTACACTTCCGCCAATTAAAAATTCTTTTTGTGATTTATATACAGGAATACTTTCGCCAGTAATAATTGCTTCGTTTACAGAAGCTTCTCCCCATAATATTTTGCAATCAATTGGCACCTGTTCTCCCGACTTTATCAATATTAAATCACCGGTTTTTAATTGTGTGTTTTCAATGGAAAATATTTGTTCTTTGTGTTCGGCATCGAAGGCAATCATGTTGGCCATTACCTTTTGAGATTTTACTAATGCTTTCAATGCTTTTTGAGTAGAGTCTTTCGTTCTCTCTTCAAGATAATTTCCCAGCAATACTAAAGTGACTATCGAAGCGGAGGTTTCGAAAAATATATATTTCTCATTTTGAAAATAAAACAAACCAAATAGGCTATAAACAAAAGCCATTGTCGACCCCAAGGCAACTAATACATTCATGTTAGGCACTCCGCTCATTAAACTTTTAAAGGCGCTTTTTCCAAAAAACAAAATCCCTATTATAAAAACCGGAGTACTCAATAGCAATTGAATCCATGGATTTGCAATCCAATGAATATTTAACCATCCATGAAACATGTGCAACATTAAAATTGCCGTAAAGGGAATGGTGAAAAATAATCGCTGCTTAATTGTAGAAAGAAATTTTGTTTTTTGTGGGACTATGTTTTTATCTGTATAAACCTTATATCCTAAATCACTAATTCCTTTTTTTATTTTTTCAATGTCTTTGTTTGGTTCGTTTATGAAATGAACTTTTCCATCAATAGGATTTACTGTTATTTCTTTAAGTCCATTTTTTTCTAAATACTTGGAGATGCTTAATGCGCAGTTGCTGCAATTCATTCCTTCTACTTTCCAATCTATTTTTTCCATGTTACAAAAATATCTATTTAAAATAGTAGAATAATTACTAATTATGAAATTATCTTTATGATATGGATTTGAATTATTCTCTAACAGAAATTAAAAAAGCCGCCGAACAACTAATTAATATCATCGGCAATCGAAAGTGCGTTGCTTTTCATGGTGAAATGGGAGCAGGTAAAACAACTTTTATCAATGCGGTTTGTTCTTCTCTAGGACTTATTAAGAATGCCAGTAGTCCAACCTTTTCTATTATTAACGAATATAAATTAGCATCGGCAGAAAACATCTACCACATTGATTTGTATAGATTAAAAAATATAGACGAAGCGAAAGGAGCTGGTGTAGAAGAATGTTTATATTCAGGTGATTATTGTTTTGTGGAGTGGCCGGAGCGTGCCGAAGATTTGTTTCCAGAAAATACTGTTCATTGTTATATTACCAGTGTTGATACAAATCAGAGAAACTTGAAAATAATTTTGTAAATTTAAATTCATTCCGAACCCATTCATACAATTTTATACAAACATGGCAACAACTAAACCAATTATTAGTTCCTCTTTTTCTTATGAAACGCTTGAAGAAAAATTGGATATTAAACCAAAGGGAGAGTCTTTACTTATTGGGATTCCAAAGGAAACTTCTTTTAATGAAAATAGGATTGCGTTAACGCCAGAAGCAGTAGGGGTTTTAGTTGCAAATGGACATCGTGTTTGTATTGAATCAAATGCCGGCAATGGTTCAAATTATAGCGATAAAGATTATAGTGAAGCTGGCGCGAAAATCGTTTACGATAAACAGTCTGTTTTTAAGTGCAATATTATTGTGAAAAGTGCTCCTGTTAGCGAAGAAGATTGTGAACAATTAAATCCAAATACACACATCATTTCTCCCATCCACATGGCAATCATGAAGAAAAGTATTTTGGAAAAAATGATGGAAAAAAAAGTTTCTGCTATTAGTTTTGAAAACCTAAAAGATGATAGTGGTCACAATCCTATTGTTAGGAGTATGAGTGAAATTGCTGGGAGTGCAGTTATGCTAATTGCTGGACAATATTTGAGTAATGCAAATAATGGAAAGGGTGTATTAGTGGGTGGTATTAGTGGAATTCCTCCAACTAAAGTAATTATAATTGGAGCCGGAATTGTTGGTGAATATGCAGCAAGAACCGCCTTAGCTATGGGCGCAAGTGTTAAGGTTTTCGACAATAGTATTTACAGACTCAAGAGATTACAAAATAATATCGGAGTAAGAATGTGGACTTCTGTTTTAGAACCTAAAATACTAAGTAAACAATTAAAGAGTTGTGATGTTGCTATTGGCGCATTAAGTGGAGCTTTAGGCAGAACGCCGATTGTGGTTTCAGAAGAAATGGTTAGCAATATGCGTGCGGGTTCAGTAATTGTAGATGTTAGTATTGATCATGGCGGTTGCTTCGAAACAAGCATGGTAACATCTCACGAAAAACCGGTTTTTAAAAAATATGATGTAATACACTATTGTGTTCCAAACATTCCAAGCGGATTTGCAAGAACTGCTTCTCAAGCAATTAGCAATGTGTTGATGCCTTTGTTATTAGAAACGGGTGAAGACGGAGGTATTGAAAATATAATTTGGCATAAGATGAATATTAGAAGTGGTATCTATTTATTTAAAGGGAGTCTTACCAATTTTTACCTAAGCGAAAGATTTGATTTGAAATACACAGACTTAAATTTACTAATTGCAAGTAGAAGATAGTTTTTCTTACTGTTTCAGTTTTTTTATTTAAAACAAATTTCATTTTTGATTGTTTATCATCAAAAAGAAAATAATGGAAACAATAAAAGGAAAAAACATTCTACTAATTGGAGCTACAGGCGGTATTGGCCAACATCTATTAAAATTACTACACACTTCTGGGGCTAATTTATTCATCACAGGAAAAGATGAAAATAAATTAAACGCAATTATTAATCAATATAATATTGATGAGAATTTTTTTCTTGGAGATCTAACGGATATAGAAAATGTAAATAAATTAAAGGAGAAATATTTTTCTTCGTTTTCCACGATAGATATTTTAATTAATGCTTCCGGTATTGGAATAATTAAACCAACAGAAAATTTATCTGAAACAGATTTTATGAAAACGTTGATGATAAATCTATTCAGTCCTTTTTTAATTATTAAATCTTTTTTACCAGAGATGAAATCAGAGAAAAAGGGTTTGATTATTCATATTCCAGGTGTTTTAGGAAAGGTTCCTATGGCGGGCGCAGCGGCTTATAGCGCTAGTAAATATGGTTTGGTTGGAATGTTACAAAGCATTCGAGAGGAAATTAAAAGAACAGACATTAGAATTACAAATATTTTTATGGGCGGTGTTGATTCTCCTTTCTGGGACAATATTGATTTAAGAGTACAAAAAGAAAAAATGATTACTTCGGAAGAAGCGGCAAAAGCTATTTGGTTTTTATGTCAACAGCCTAATAGCGGTGTGATTAGCGAGATGGTATTGCAGCCTTTCAATCATCAGGCTATATAGAAAAATTTTATTGCTTCGTTTGGTTCCAGGTTTTATAGTTTGGATAATCAATTGTTCTGTTTGATGGAATAGTTCTCAAAGGCTCGCAAGCTTTTGAATTTTCCTGCATTTCATTTGATAATTGTTGATATAATTCTGTTCCGGCAGTTTTCCATTTTATCATTTCGTCTGAAACTTCTTTAATTTTTTTTGCCGGATTACCAACAATAAGACTTCTTGGTTCAAATTTTTCATTGGCTTTAATAAAGGAAAGCGCTCCTACAATTGATTCATCTCCTAGTTCTACATTATCCATTACAACCGCATTCATGCCAACCATACAGTTTTTTCCAATAATAGCACCATGAACAATAGCGCCGTGTCCAATATGAGCGCCTTCTTTTAATATAACCGTTGTGCCTGGAAACATATGAATGGTTGTGTTCTCTTGAATATTACAACCATCTTCAATAATAATTTGCCCCCAGTCTCCTCTGATAGAAGCACTAGGACCAACGTAAACATTTTTTCCAATAATTACATTTCCTGTTACACAAGCTTGCGGATGAACAAATGAACTTTCATGAACTACAGGTATACTATTTTTAAAAGAATAAATCATAATTTATATCAACGTTTTATTGGTTCTAAAACAAGTGCCTTTAAAAATAGCAACAGATTTCAAGTCCTGATTTACAATATCAATATGATACAATCCTGTTGATTTTCCATTATGAATTTCTATTGCTTCAGCAATTAACTCATCACCTACATGAACCGGTTTTAAAAAATTAATTGAGGTGTCTAATGCAACAGATAAATTATTTCTGTTATTACAAGCAAAAGCAAATGCACTGTCTGCAAATGAAAAAGCAATACCCCCATGAACAATTCCTAAACCATTAATCATTTCTGGTCTTACAAGCATTTTAATTTTGCTGTAGCCTTCTTTAATTTCTATAATTTCAATTCCTAACCATTGACTAAACAAATCATGTTTCATCATATGGTCTACTACACTGTTTGGATTTTTTTGCATTTGTTTATTATTCTCCTTTAAAATTAGGATTTCTTTTTTCTAAAAAAGCCGACACACCTTCATTATAATCTTTTGTATGTGCGGCATTGTATTGTAACGAATCTTCTAATTGTAATTGTGCTTCAAGGGAATTTTTAAAAGATTCATTTAAAGCTTGTTTTGTAAATGCTAATGCTTTTGTTGGCATTTGAGATAAAGAAATAGCTATTGCAACAGACTCTTCAGAAAAATTTTCTTTTGAAAAAACTTTGTATATCATTCCCATTTTTTCTGCTTCTTCAGCGGATACTTTATCTGCCAGCATCATTATAGCAGCAGCTTTCTGCATACCGATAATTCTAGGTAAAAAATAAGTTCCTCCACAATCTGGTATGAGACCAATTTTTGAAAAAGCTTGAACAAAAGAAGCTGTTTCTGATGCAACAACAATATCACAACTCAAAGCAATATTAACTCCCGCTCCAGCAGCAACTCCATTTACAGCACACACTACTGGCTTATTCAATTTTCTTATTCTTGTAATAATTGGATTATAATGCTCTACAAGTATTTTATCAAATGTAACAGGATTGTCTCCCGTAACTTCTCCTAAATCTTGTCCTGCACAAAAAGCTTTACCATTACCAGTTAAATAAACACATCGAACAGAATTATATTCTT
>Ga0114979_10001832_pt1 | contig 14330 bp, 13 predicted proteins | sample S_140625_EF_Meta_FD_87315 | JGI IMG/M metagenome (GOLD analysis project Ga0114979, IMG submission 87315) | Freshwater microbial communities from Lake Simoncouche, Canada to study carbon cycling - S_140625_EF_MetaG | ecosystem: Environmental > Aquatic > Freshwater > Lake | place: Lake... | reverse complement strand
TCTTTAAAAGATAATGCAAAATTTAAAGAAATAACTTCAAACTTTGATTTATTTAGTAACAAAAAATTATCTGTTGAAGCAAGATACCCTATGCCAAATATGTTAGCAAAAGGATATGTTGGAACAATCTTATCTCATCAATTTTATTGCGATCTAAATTACTTAGTTCTTGAGGGATTATATACTGGCGTTCCAGTCATTCACAATAGTGAAGCCTGCATGGATGCCGGATATTTCTATAAGGGATTTGATGCTGATACTTGTGTAGATAAAATAAAAGAAGCAATACTTACACATGATGAAAATATTGCTTCCTACAAAAAATCTGCAGAAGAGGTTTTATTTAAATTTTCTGTAGATAATGAAGAAAATATAAATGGATATAAAAATTTAGTTGAAAATATTAGCTAGATTTTATATAAGTAACTAAAATGCATGAATTTGGACCGAGCCATTTGCTTAAGTTTGCATTTTGCTGAATTAATGAAAAACCATTAAATGATGTATTTTCTTCATAATCAGCATTTGGAGAAAGTCGCATACCGTTTACAAATACCTCAAGACTGTGCTGAATAAAAGCATGTGTTGTATTAAAAGAATATACGCCAGAGGCTATTTGCTTAGAAATATCCTCACTAACAAATGAAACGCTATTTATTGTTGATGTTATTATTTGGTCACCAGCAGAGCTGGTTGCACCATTTGTGATTGTCACACCTGTTTTTTTCTTTGATACAACATTAATCGTTGGCATTTTTAATTTCCTCAAATACTGGTAAAAATGGTGCTCGTAAAATTTTTATCCTTCCACCAAATGCCTCAGCGTCTTCTTTTTTTACATACATATCGTCGCTCTGAATATAATTATTCATATGAAAGTTATATGCAAAATCTTTATATTCAGCAATCCACTTATAAAGCCTCATTAATTCTTGTTTTGTTTCCATATCTTTTTCTTCATTATTAGACTGAATTAAAAGATCTGCAAACTGATTATAATAAAATTCTGCATCCGCAGCTGCTCTTTCGTTACAAATCTGAGTTCTTGGCTTTACTAGTATTGGCATGATTATGCTCTTCCTATTCTCTCTAAAAAGCTTCTGGCACGGTCTGATGGATGCATTGATGCTGATTCTTCTTCTGGTGCTTCAATTACAACTCCAGAATTAAATTTATCGTCTTTTTCAAGATCTTCTAGTACTGGAAGAATTTCAGAATAAACTTCTCCTCTTACCTTGCCATCATATTTTACAAGCAAAATTTTATTAAGGTCATTTGAATCATCTCCAAGAAGATCTTTTATGCAGTCAAGATAACCCTCAGAATAAGCAACCGCCCTTGTAGTCTCCTCTTTTGCAATCTTCATTTTTGAAATTAAGCTTGATAGCTTTGCTCTGGTCTTCATTATAACTCCTAAAATATAGAAATTATATTAGCAAAAAGGGGAGCGAGATTTCTCTCGCTCCCCCGGCTTATTCAGCCTTGGCTAAAAATTAGCCGAGATTGTAGCGGACCTGTACTTCGTCACCAGCCTTGAGGGCGAATGCGAAGTGGATCTTGCTTACTGGGCCTACGCTGTTCTTGTGGAATACGAAGTCACCACTGAGACCAGAGAAGCTTACAGTTGCTGCATCAAGGAATGTCTTGACCTTGCCTGAGTCAAAGACTGGGCGAAGCATAACACCGTTGATGAAGACCTGAAGATTGTCTGGGAATGCTGACTTGCCAGAGTAAGGGCCAACACCAAGGTTCATATCGACAACGTCGTCACCAAACTTGAAGTCAGAAGACTTGTAGAGTGAGCCAGAAACAGTGTCGAGTGCAATACCATCGGCAGAGGTTGCGGCTGCAAAGCCACCACCAACGCGAGCAACGAAGACCTTGTCCTTAGCAGCAGCGATGATTGAATTATCGGCAGATGCACGAGCAGACTCTTCAGCTGAAACGCGACCGGTTAGTGATACGTCTGCTGAACCACGTACTGACTCTTCAGTTGAAAGTCTTGTGGTGAGTGAAGCATCGCCAGAAAGACGCATTGAAACTTCAGTTGAGAGTCCAGCGTGTAGTGATGCATCGGCTGAACCACGGACTGACTCTTCGGTTGAAAGTCTGGTTGTGAGTGATGCGTCACCAGCAACACGAAGTGATACTTCAGTTGAAAGACCGGCAAAGATTGATGAATCGGCTGAAGCACGGACAGACTCTTCAGTTGAAAGTCTTGTGGTGAGTGAAAGATCACCTGACTCACGAGCTGAAACTTCTAGTGAAACCTTGCCCATTACTGAAGCATCGCCAGAGATACGTGAAGAAGCCTCTGATGAAAGAGCAACAGTTAGTGATGAATCACCAGCAGTACGGTTTACTTCTTCATTTGAGAGTCTTGTGGTGAGTGAGCCATCAGCAGCGATACGCTCTGACTTCTCTGCACTTAGAAGTACAACTACTGATGAATCGCCAGCTGCACGATTTACTTCTTCATTTGAGAGTCTTGTGGTGAGTGAGAGATCACCAGAAGTACGGCTTGAGATTTCTGCATCGAGGGCAGCTACGATTGATGAATCAGCGGCAGTACGTGATGAAGCCTCTGCTGAAACTGCAAAAGTGAGTGATGAATCACCAGCGGTACGAGCAGATTCTTCTGAAGAGAGGCGAGTGGTGAGTGAAAGGTCACCAGAGGTACGAGCTGAGACTTCTGCATCGAGAAGAACAACGATTGATGAGTCACCAGCGATACGTGATGAAGCTTCTGCACTGAGAGCAACAACAATTGATGAGTCAGCGGCAGTACGGAGTGAAGACTCTGTGCTGAGAGAGACTACGATTGATGAATCAGCTGCGGTACGGAGTGATGCTTCACCTGAGAGAGCTACAGTGAGTGAAGAATCACCAGCGGTACGAGCAGACTCTTCTGATGAGAGACGAGTGGTGAGTGAGGTGTCAGCTGATGCGCGAGCAACTTCTTCTGAGGAAAGACGAGTGGTGAGTGAAACAGCTAGGTCATTGAGTTCCTTGAAGTCAGCAAACTTGATGAGTGAGTAGCCAGTCCAGCCGGTGATTGTGAGATCGCCATCTGAATCTGGGACAACTATGTATGCATCATTACCACCAGTTACGTAGTATGCCCAGCCCTGCATTACTGCTGAGCCAGTACCACCAGCTGCATCAAATGCAGCCTGTGTAGCTACTGGTGTGAGTGCCTGCATTGCAGCAGTGAGTGCTGAAACAGTTGAGAATGAACCCATCCATGTTACGCCAGCAACGAGACCTGCTTCGATGATTGAGAGGCGTGTTCCAATTGAAGTGTCGCCTGAAGTACGAGCAGACTCTTCTGATGAAACGCGTGAGGTGAGTGATGTATCAGCAGAACCTCTTATTGAAGCTTCGTTGTCGAGAGATACTGTGAGTGAGCTATCGCCAGCGATACGAGCGGAAACTTCATTTGAAAGTGAGACTACGATTGAAGCATCGGCTGAGCCACGGACTGAGACTTCAGATGAGAGTGCATTGGTGAGTGAGAGATCGCCAGAAGCGCGAGCTGATTCCTCAGCTGAAACGCGATTGGTGAGTGAGAGGTCACCTGATGTGCGGGATGAAACTTCTTCAGAAAGTGAGACTACGATTGATGCGTCTGCTGAACCACGGACTGAGACCTCAACTGAAAGTGCGTTGGTGAGTGAAAGGTCGCCAGAAGCGCGAGCTGACTCTTCGCCTGAAACACGGGTTGTAAGTGAGGTATCGGCTGAACCACGGGTTGAGATTTCTGCATCGAGAAGAACTACGATTGATGAGTCGCCAGCTGCACGGTTAACTTCTTCGTTTGAAACGCGAGTGGTGAGTGAGAGATCGCCAGAGGTACGAGCAGAAGCTTCAGCTGAAACTGCTGCTGTGAGTGATGAGTCACCAGCTGCACGAGCTGACTCTTCTGAGGAAACGCGGTTTGTTAATGAGAGGTCGCCAGAGGTACGAGCTGAGACTTCGTCAGAAACTGCAATAGCGAGTGAAGAGTCACCAGCAATACGAGAAGAAGCTTCTGCTGAAACTGCTACTGTAAGTGATGAGTCACCGGCTGTACGAGCTGACTCTTCTGCTGAAACACGGTTGGTGAGTGAGAGATCGCCTGATGTACGAGCTGAAACTTCGCCAGAAACAGCTGCTGCAAGTGATGAATCACCAGCAGTGCGGTTTGACTCTTCGGCTGAAACGCGGGTTGTGAGTGAAAGGTCGCCAGATGTACGAGCTGAGACCTCATCGGAGACAGCTACTGCGAGTGAGGAATCACCAGCTACGCGAGATGAAGCCTCTGATGAGACTGCAACTGTAAGTGATGAATCGCCAGCTGCGCGGCTGACTTCTTCAGATGAAACGCGGGTTGTGAGTGATGTATCAGCAGAACCGCGTGTGCTTGCTTCTGCAGAGATTAGGGCCTCGACAGATGACTTGTCAGCAACTACTGACCAGTCAGCCTTGAGAGCGCCGTCTGCATTGGTATCGAGACCACCTGTGCCGAAGCCTGAACGAGCTTCGATTGTGATCTGATCACCAGAGATTTTAGTGTTAAATGCTCTTGCCATGAGTGTATTTTCCTCTATGAATGGATAATAATATCCAAGATCTATTTCTATAACTGATTCTTCAACTGCGATTTCAATCGCAAAATTTACTTGATTTACTCCATTTATTACTGGTTCAATTGATGCTTCTAGCAAAACTCCAGAATTCATAACCCCATAATCTGATATACCAGCAGTAGCAGCTATTTCTGCAAATATTCTTGATTGTCTATATGCATTTGGTTCAGGAGTTAGAGATGCCTCAACATATTGCGAAGATCCATAATCTGCAGTTAGGATTAAATCTTCAATTGCAACTTCAGCAGTAATTTGAGATCCAACCCAAACGTCACCACGAGGATCCGTGTAAGCAACTTCTCCAAATAATTGAGAGTTATTAGCATTTCCTGCCATTTTAACCCCCTATTATTTAAATCTAATTCCTATTGCTAGATCATTAATGTTTTGCTTTGAAAATGGCTCATTATTATTTTTATTTACATCAATAACAGAGTGTTTTTTCTTATATGAAAGTGTTGTTGATATATCCATTGGTGGAACAGGATAAGTTGTCTGGCCTGCCAAATCTATAGCAGGAATTGCGTAATTAATTTCTCCAGCCTTCTTTAGCCTGCTATTTAGTGATATTGCAGATACAACTGAAATATCCTGGGTTAGATTCTCAAGCTCATATAAGTCTAATGCTGTTGTAACGCCTAATGCCTGAACATAAGTAGTATCATCTGCAAGCTGTTCATTTAAAAGGGCGTAATTGTTTGTAGCATCTCCGTCAGAACCAGTCATCTGAATTGTTCTATCTCCAGAAAGAGATAAGCCAACTATATATGTTTCGCCTGGTTTTGCTGAGTTAAAGTCTAAGCCATCAAACTCGCCACCAGCAAGAGCTACAGTAGCTGACCAGCCAGATCCATTTGATATAGTTTCTCCGTTTTGGAAATGTCCAGTTATATTGCTGACTGTTACTCTTCCAGCTCCAGATACACCATATGTTGAATCTTGAGATTCATTATATGTAGCTATGGCTGTTGCGCCACTTACCGCACCAGTTATTGTATTTCCAGCTGATAGTGTTCCAGCTGAACCGGTATAGCTAATGCTCTTTGAGTTAATAACAAGATCATCAACCATATACTCTGATCCGGATGCAAGAAAGCCGAAGCTAACTGCTCCAACCTTGTTAGAGCCACCTCCAGTCCAGGTGTAATCAATAATTGGAGTTGCGGTGCCACCAACAGAATTTACATATATTTTTATGTATCCTGTTGTTGAGTATGCCTTAAACTCAATAGAAACCCAAGACCAAACGCTATTATCAAATGATGATAGTGATGCAGATGATCCTGCCAGTGTTGTTGTTCCGTTTCCACTGTATAATCTAAAAAACCCGCCAGTGTGTCTTAAATTAAAAAGTACTGTACCAGAGGAATTTTTAAAATTTAATAAAAGACCAGCAAGATTTGTTACATGTGGCTTATATGCAAATGAAACATATCCTTCTGAAAGAGCATTATCTAGTGGAAAGGCAATATCTGTTGATGATACTCCACCAATTGTAAGATATGCTTGGCCACCAAGATTAGATAATGATTTGTGAGCAGGACTACCACCTGTATACCCAGAAATTGTCTTTGCTGCATATGAACTTGATGCAATGCTACTAGAAGATATTGGTAATCCAAGTAGAATCAGATTTGCCGAACCTGAAATAGCATAAACTGTTGTTGTTCCAGAGGTACCACCTAATACTGTAGCGGTACCTGGATATTCGAAACCTGTTTGAAGAACTCTTGCCATTAAGTTATTCCTAATTGAGAAATATTAAAACTTAACTTATGACTAAACTGTAATATTCAAAAAAAATATTAGTAGAAAATAAGCTATTTTTAATTTTTGTATAACATTTTTTTTAATGTTCTAACATGATTATCAAATTTACAAAATTCACTATTTAAATAATTCATTGATAATCCAGGTGCTTTTTCATCTGGATCGTCAAAAATAAATTCAAACTTTCCAGTTGCAGTTTTATTACAACGGGATAATGTCATACCCTTCATTGTTAAAAATGCAGCAAGTGATAAATCTGATGTTATAAATTTATTATCTTCCATTGTTCCTACTACACTGATCATATCTGTTCTTCCATAGTATTAAAATATAAATAGAAAATATAAATGATTATATTTCTAAAAGTAAAATGATTGTGTTTATCAATAAATAATAAATTTATTTTATTTTAAATCGTCACTACTTGAATTTATTTTATTTGACGGCTTCATTTCGGATAATTCCTTTTCAAATTCAAAAAAGTCAGACACAATGCTATCTTTTTTTAAATCAGAATCATCAATATAATTTTGCTCTCTTCTAGATATTGATGTTGGTTTTGATTCTAAAATTTTCTTTTTATATGCTGGTGAAAATTTTATCCTATTCTGCATTTCTTTTTTATTCACTTTAACCTCAATTTAATTTTACTAAAAAAATAAAGCCAGGTAAGTTTCCCTACCTGGCCTTATTCTAGATGCTATCTAAAAAATTAGATAGACTCTGAGCCCTGGATTGTACCGGAAGCAACGCCACGTGGGTTGACGATACCGATACCGACGATCTCAGAGACAACCCAACCGAGCTTGAGCTGCTTTGGCTCGTCTGCTGGGAGGACTTCGATGTCCTGACGAACTGGCATGACACCTACAAACTCTGGCTCTGCAGTGGCAAAAGCCTTGCCTGCTGGAACAATCTTTGAGACGATGATGTCTGCGCCGAAGATCTGGCCGTAAAGACCGGTCTGGAGGATCTCTCTCTGGGTGACTGGGTCAACCTGAGAAGAGCCTGCTGCACCTGCTGACTCCCAGCTGAGGATATCAGTGAACTCATTGATGTTCATGAAGTACTTTGAGGTTACAAGGTCCCAACGGTCAATCTGACGCTTGAGAGAGAGCATGCCGTTCTTTGAAAGCTTGCCGCTTGTAGCAGTGTCGTTTAGATCGAGTCTCTGGTTGGTGTTCTCGCCGCCCTTGGTGGTGTCAGATGCGAAGTCGAGGGCAGCAAAGACGTTGGCGTCTTCCTGGGCCTGGATTTCCTGACGAGCCTTCTGCTGGGCACGGTCGATGACGTTGAAACGACGACGTTTGACTTCAGCGATACGGACGGTTGGATTGCTGACGATTTCGAACTCTGGAACGGTTACGCGATCACCGAAAACACGGCTTTCTGGAGCGGAACCATTTGAAGAGATAACAACGGCAGCAACGTCGATGTCGCGGTCGTAAACTGGGAGAGCGCCCTGTGGGAGTGGGTCTACAACGAGAGCCTTACGGCCAACGCCTGCGTAGTCTAAGTTGCGGCGGATTGGGGTTGCCATTGCCTGACCGAGAGCTACTTTGCCTTCCTGAGTAAGAAGAGCCTGCTTGATCATTTCGTCGCGCTGATCGTCGTTGAGTGATGGGCCAGATGCAATTACTGCATTTGATGGCTGAAGCTCTTCGATGATTGAAGCGTACTTGACAATCTGCTGAAGGGCCTCTTTTACGTTACCGGCATTGAGTTCGCCGTGTGTATTGAAGATATTTGACATTTTATTTTTCTCCTTAATTACTCAGTAAATTATACGTGGGTGCCCAAGAGGTAGATTGCATAGTACTCTGTTGCTGAAGCTGTGCCGGTTGCTGCAGCTGCAGAGGTTGATACTAATGAGCTATCTGATACAGAATTTATGCCAACTGCAACCTGGACTGTTCCAAGGGATGGTGCAAGCTTGCCTGTTGATGCTGTGCCGTATAGTTTGGTGTTTGGACCGAATGATGATGCAGTTGGTGTTGATGCAAAGGCATCGGCTGTTACGCCGTAAAGACCTGGCATTGTCCAGAGGGTTGCTTTTCCTGAGGCAAATGAGGTTCTTGGTCCAACTACAACGTAGCCGGTGCCTGATGCTGCGGTTGCTGCAACGCCAGAAGCGAATGCAGTGCCCTGACCAACAGTGCCACCGATAACTGTTCCGTAGTAGGTGCCGTATCCGGAGGTACCTTCGTCAAGAAGGCCGAATACTTCGCCTGCAACTGCCTGATCAGCGGTTACTTTTACGTCTACACCGATTGATGGACCACCTGCATCAGCAGCGTAGTAATCTGCAGATACTGCGGTTCCGAAAACACCAACTTCGCCACCAACGATTGTTGGTGCTGAGTCGAGAAGGTCGTACTGGCCGAGTGGAAGGTAGCCAGGAGTGAGTGGTTTGAGTGCCATATTAAAATTCTCCTAAATTATTTTAGTTTTTGAATTGTCTGATTTATAAGTTTTGAAACTTCTTTCTTGCCCTGATCATCGGCTGCCTTTGCTAATTTTTTAAGGTAAACGATGGTTGAGGCATACTTAGACTGGAAATTACCGCTTGGGGTATTTAAGGCAACATATGTTGACTTTTCTTTCGCTTCTAAGCCATTTTCTACCAAGCCTCCTTTGCCCATTGCGTCTGCCAAAGTAACTGACTTTGGATGACTCTGTAGGACGAGGTCCTCTCCGGTTTCTTCTTGAAAACCATAAAGATCTTTGTAGTCAGAAGATCTTTTCTGAGGCTTCTCATTATACATGTCAGTTAGACCAGCATAATAAGACTTAGTAAGTTGTTCTTTGAGACCCAAATTGGCGTCTCCAAAATAAGAAACTCTTGTTTCAGCAGCTTTTCGTATTAACTCTTGATTATTAATAGATTTTGATGTCTTTTTCATTTTATTTAAATTATTTTTTGCTGTTATTGTTATTCCCTCTTTTGCAAGCTGGGATCTAATTAACTGAGAGAGCTTTTCTGTATTTGGAGTTAAACCCAAGAATCCACGATTTCCTCTCACTGCATTCTTAAATGTGGCCTGTAGAGTAAGGTAAAGCGATTGTAAGAATGATTTTGCTGATTTATTTCCAGAAAGACTAGAGTCAACTGGAGCTGTCAATATACCTGGATCATTCTCTCTTATATATTGTATCCAGCTCTTTATATTTGGATTCTTCATCAATATAATTTCTGCAGCATTTCTTATGCCACCACAAGCCATATTATATGCTTGAGTTAGCTTAACCTCGTTTGTTAATTCAATTCCAGGAATGCCAATTAATTTCTGTGTAGCACCAGCAGCAAGAACTCTCTCTAGGAAGCTTATATCATCTGCTGATCCGCCAGCATCTTCACGAGTTTGACGTGGAGTTTCTACTGCGCTACCCCTGTCAGCGATTGTGCCTCCATCAATTGGGCTACCATCCTGATTAATTCCAAGATATTTTGAGAATGCATTATCAATCTGCTTTATAGCATCGCCAGCTTTTAAGACACATGTCATCTCATCATCATACCAATCACCCAAAAACCTATATCCAGCAAGGCCACCTACTGCAGCGCCAATAACTCCACCAATTAGTGTTTTTGACATCATGAATCCAGACGCAGCGCCACCAACTACTCCAGAGGCGGTTGATGTATACTTATTGCCTTTAAAAAAGCCCTCAAGGTTATCCATTGGATGCTCTGATATTGTCTTTACAAATAAGGAGATTGATCCCTCTCCATCTCCCATAAGAGCTTTTCCTGCGGCAATGCCATTATCAAAAAACTCTTTTGACTGTGCCCTATCAGGATTATTTCCAATTTCTTCAATTAAAAGTACTGCGTTAAGGTTATTTTTTATATTTTCTCTCTGCTCTACAGCAGGACTTCCCGGCTCTAGATCGATTGCATCAATACAGGCTATTGCATCTTTTAGCTTTTGAAAATGTTCTTCTGATTCACCTGATGCTGCGGCAATTTTACCAGATATCTTATTCCATAATCCAAGTCCAGCCGCACCAATACCTCCAAATATACCAAGCTGTATTGCTCCAGCTAATAATGAACCACCCAATGCGGCCATACCAACATATCCTTTCATTTTTGAACTGGCTGCTGTAGCATCTGCATCTGCATTAACTTTTGCAGTATCAGTTTTAATTTTTTCTGTATTTGCTCTATATCTTTCAAGCTCTGCATCAATCTCAGCCTGTGTTTTTGGCCTTCCAGTTGATGGTGGGTCTGATGTATCACCAGAAGGGCGTCTTGCTGGTGTATCTGACGGATCACCCGTCCTTGGGCGAGTAGCTCCACCAGAGGCTAGTCCGGCTTCTGCCATAGAAACCTCTCTCTTTCCGGACATGGCAGCCCTTTTTCCTGCTTCTGCAAACTCGTCTGACAGGACCCTTTGCATTTTTGGGCCCTGAGTCTCATTAAAAAACTTTATTGCTTTTTCATTTTCAGTAACAAACCTAATTACCTGCTCATCAGTTGGAGTGCCTGAGGTAAGCGCTTCATACTCTGATGACATCTTTCTTAAATCTGTTGTATATTTTTCTAAAAATCTTACAACATCAGATTCTGTGTACCCAGATCTGTTTGCAGCCCTAAGAATATCTTCAGCACCCTCTGCAATATGTGCACTTTGGGCTAATCTTTCTACTTTTAATATTGCGCGAGATTCATCTATTTTTGAAATTAATTTTATACCAGATTGAAGTTCTGGCCTTAATCTTCCAGCTGCAGTTACAGAATTTAATACTGCATCATCAATCTGTGATCCTCCAATTTTCATTGCAGATTCAGAAAGATCATCGACAAATCTTAAGATTCCTTCAAAAGCGCCTGCTGCAGATGATCTTTTTGATATCATTTTCTTTGTATAAATATCAAATATTTCAGATGATGAAGCTCTCTTTATCATTTTATTCCTCTTCAACCTCAGAGATTGTTCTCTCTATTTTGTATGCAAGCTTTATATTTCCAGATTTTATTGCATCATCTGCCATCTTTTTTAGGTCAAATATTATGGCTGCTTTAGCTAGTTTAACATCATCATCAGAGTAGTCATCATCACTACCTCTGCAGATCTCACAATCTTCGGCCTCATTGCACTGGCATTCTTTTAGGCTCATTCCATCATCTGCAGCAGAAGATGTTCCCAACATTTCTTTATTTAAATTTTTTGTTGCTTCTGCAAGCTCTTTTGTTGATTGGACTGCATCTTTTAGCTGCTGATTATATTGTGGATTTAATTTTTGCACTGCTGATTTTTCAAGAAAAGAATAGTTAGAAAGAATTTTTGATTCAAACTCTTTCATTACTTCGCTATTTTCCCAAGAATATCTGTCTTCTTTTGCCCATCTTTTCATAAAATCTCCACTTAAATAATTAGGGGAATAATAGTAGATATTATAATAATAGGAATTCTAAAGTTCCCTGAGTTGAAGATGGTGGTCCTGTTACTATTGCAACGCCAGGATGATTTTCGGTTGGCTGTTTTGTAGTAAGGTGTCCATCAAGACCTACATATAGAGTTGCATTCAGAGGGTAAACCTGAGTTGTGTCTAATTGATCTGTTGCGTAAATTCCACGCTGGTAGTGAATTGTGACTCTTCCGCTTGATAAAGTTGTATCATCACCTGGTCTATTTGAAATTCTATATATATAATTTACAACAATTTTAAATCCATCATTTATTCCATCACCATCAAAGTCATAGTTAAGTTCTGTACCGGCAGGTACAGTTATAATTCCATTTACATAGTTTAAAAATACAGAAATATCAGAAATAAAACTAGACTGTATTATATGTGGATTATTTAGTGGGCTGCTAACTTCAGATGAGTTAACAAGCTTTCCGTTATCATCAATTGCAATTGATGTTTCTGGAACTTGAATTTGAACTATTTCATCAATCTGAGATTTTGTAAATGCAGCAACACGAGCATCGTCAATTATTCCTATTGGTGCAGTTCCGTCAGAAACTCCAGCAACTATATCGTTTCCAATTACTCTAAGCTGAGCAAAGGCACCGGGTTGAAATTCAGCCGTAGGATCTACTGGTAAACTCATTGGCATTGCATTGCCAGAATGTATTACTTTTAACACTTTATATCTCCAGATTGATCTATAATTATTAGCAAAAAAATAATGAAGCAGAGATATTTTACTATCTCTGCTTCACTTTAAACTACCAGATTAAAATTATCTGTTAATTTTCATAATGGTAGACTTTACCATTCTTGCTGCTTCTCTATTTCCTCTGCGATCAAGATCTGATGCCATCTTTACAAGATTCTTTACAACGAAGGTTCTCTGTGAAGCTTCTTTTACGATATCTTCCTTGATGCTTGATGCTGTTGCACGAACTAGGTCTGCTGCAAATCCCTCTCCCTTATTGCGGAGTGATGCTTCGATTCTACCAAGTCCAGTCATCAGTCTCATATCACTTGCTTTTGCAAGGAGTCCGTCTTCATCATTCATCATCTCATATGATCCATCCTGTCTCATGAGGTTGTTAGTGAGATCATCGTGAGCCATGTTGTGCATTGACTCTATCTCATTATCGACATATGATGCATCATCATCTGATTCGTCTCCATGATCCATTAGGTATCCACGGAGTTCATCATCTGCCATGTCTTCATCATCTTCTGCCAAATCTTCATTCATGTCATCTGCCATGTCTTCATCATCTTCTGCTGCATCTTCATGCATATCATGAGCATTATCTGATAACATTTGTCCATTTAAAGCTGCATCATTATCAGAGGCCTTCTTTAGAAGTCTGAACATTTCTGATGCAATAAGGTCTGCTGCTACTTTTTTCATTTTTTACTCCTTAGCCCCAAAGCATGCTTAAAAGTTCTGCGGTTGATTTTGCTGATGGTTGATCTGATGTTGATTCTACACCAACATTGATGCCACCAAGGTCTCTTGCAATTTTTACTGACTCAACTGGACGAGCAGATGCAACAGATCTCTTGAATGCTTCAAATGCTCTGTCATCAAAGTCCATTATGTCGTCAACCTGCTTGTCAAGAGCAGTCTTGCTCATTGGAAGTAATCCCTTCTTCTGCATGTCGATTGCAACATCGTATGCTCTACGAAGCTTAACTTTGTATGAGTCCTTCTCGTCTTCGGCCTTCTTTGTCTGGAATGCATCATGTACCATATCACGAAGTGCTGCGGATTTTGAGATTGAAGATGTATCAGAAGCTTTCTTTGCTGGCTTCTTGCCCTTCATTTCCTCTTCCTCTTCTTCCTTCTTTGATTTCTTGGCAGCCTTTGGATCAGACTTCTTTTCGTCTTTCTTTGCTGCTCTCATCTTCTCCATTCTCTCGTCCATCTTTTTTGATTTCTTGGCAGCTTCAACGACAAGTTGCTCTCTTCTTGCGCGACGAAGATCGAGTGCAGTTGCTATAAGGTGATCTACACCATCATCTTCCTCTACTGATTCATCATCTGCCATATCGCTCATGTCACTCATGAAATCAGCTGCGTAATCAGCCTCATCTTCTGCGTGATCAACATCATCTTCTGCGTCGTTCATCATATCATGATCCATGTGCATTTCAGCTTCTGCGTAAGCTACCTTTGCAACCTTGGTTAGGGTTGTAGAAAGTGTTCTTGCAACCTTTGTAAGTGCGCCAGAGCGTCCAATAAGTGATGCAGCTACTCTTAGTGATTCAGAGGCGATATTGTCGAGTTCTCTTCTATTTGCACCTGATAGGCGATCTGCACCTTCGTATGTTTCTGCAATCATTGCTAGCTCGTCAGCAGCTTCATTCATTTCAGCCAAGGCAACCTTTAGCTGTGTCTTTACTGAGCTTGATAGCTTGAGTTGTGACTCATCCTTCTCAACGCCTTCATCGCCAACATTTACATTTACTTCTACTGGCTCACCACCAGCAAGGTCTTTGAGTGCGCTTCTTACCTTG